>FXBF010000461.1_pt1 | contig 14021 bp, 20 predicted proteins | sample 5335321 | NCBI WGS metagenome assembly FXBF01 (sample SAMEA103928391, study PRJEB20085) | sediment metagenome | isolation source: sediment
GTTTGCTTCACTGAATGCTGTTTCAAGATGCACGACACCCCCGGTTGTCATCCGCTTGTCGGTTGGCTGTGATGAGCCCTGATGATTAATGCGAGCTGCATCACCTGCTTCTTGCAGGTTCATACCGAAATCGATCATGTTGACGAGAATCTGGGCATGACCCTGTGGCTGCATGGCGCCGCCCATCAAACCGAAACTGATCCAGGGCTTGCCGCCTTTCATAATGAAGGCGGGAATGATCGTATGAAACGGACGTTTGCCGGGTTCAATCACGTTTGCGTGTCCTTCCGTGAGGCTGAAGAGCTCACCTCGGTCCTGCAGAATAAATCCGAGGTCTCCGGGCGTCATTCCCGAGCCCATGCCGCGGTAGTTACTCTGTATCAGAGACACCATGTTGCCGTCTTTGTCCGCCACCGTCAGATAAATTGTATCGCCGGCTTCGAGTGCTGCATTGCCGGCAGAATAGCTCATAGCCGCTTTTTCGTTATCGATCAGCTTGCGGCGTTCATCGGCGTATTTCTTTGACACGAGCGTTTTTACAGGGACGTTGACGAAGTCCATATCCGCATAAAATTTTGCACGGTCCTCGAATGCGAGTTTTTTTGCTTCGACGAACGTATGTATGTACTCGGCGGTACCAAAACCCATCTTCTGGATGTCGAAGCCTTCGAGGATATTTAGAATCTGCAGCGCTGCGATGCCCTGGCTGTTCGGCGGCAGCTCGTAAATGTCATAGCCGCGATAGTTGGTTGAGACGGGTGTAACCCACTCCGATTTGTGCGCGGCGAGATCCTCGTATCGCAGGAAGCCGCCCTGCTCAGTCATGTAGGAATCAATCTTTCTCGCGATCTCGCCTTTGTAAAAGGCATCGCGGCCATCGTTGGCGATCATTTGATAAGTGTTCGCCAGACGTGGATTTTTGAAGAGCTGGCCCTTCCTCGGTGGTTTGCCACCGGGCATGAAGGTGTCGGCGAAGCCGGGAAAGTCCTTCAGTTTCTCCGTGTTTTTCGCCCATCCATAAGCAATGTACTCGGATACCGGAAAACCATCTGTTGCGTATGCAATAGCCGGTGCCAGCAATTTTTTTATAGGCAGACGTCCGTATTTGGCATGTAGCTCAAACCATCCGTCCACGGCGCCCGGCACACTTACGGGCAATGGGCCGTACGGTGGAATACTGTCGAGGCCCTGATCTTTGAAAAACTGCAGGTTTATCGATTTCGGAGACCGGCCCGACGCGTTTAGTCCCGTCAACTCTTTCTTTTCCATGTCCCAGACTATGGCGAATAAGTCACCGCCGATGCCACATCCGGTCGGTTCCATCAGGCCGAGCGCCGCGTTTGCGGCGATGGCTGCGTCGGCTGCGCTGCCGCCTGACTTCAGGATATCCAGTGCGATTTGTGTGGCGAGCGGCTGGCTGGTTGCCGCCATGCCGTGTGGCGCAATGACCTCGGATCGGGAAGCATGGGCCTCGCCGGACACGCGATCGAAGCCTGGCACCGCCGCGGATACATTAGCCATAAGCGCCATCGCCAAAACGAATGCTCGTATTGCTGTGCGGTTCATGCATATCTCCGGGCCACTCTGGAAAACCACAAATGATGCCTAGATTGCGTGCGGATTGAAACTGTATGTGAGCCCGAATCGACGAGGAATCGGGCGGATTTGGTGGACTCGCTGAGACCGGTCTGTCCGGTTATGATGCGGACCCATGAGCATTGACTACAATGAGCTCGGCGAGCTTTACCCGGCGCATGTCGAGGCGGTCAAAGCACGGCACGACCGCGCGCTCGAAAAAGCGGGAGCAGGCCACGCGGTTGTATTTTCCGGTGCACCGCGGCTGGTGTTTCTGGATGACTACCACTACCCGTTCAAGGCCAATCCACACTTCGTGGGTTGGCTGCCGTTGACGTATACGCCTTATTGTTACTTGATTCACACGCCGGGCGAGCTACCCATCCTTGTCTATTACCAGGAGAAGGATTACTGGCATACACCACCGGCCGACCCGGACGGATATTGGACCGATCATTTCGATATTCGGGTTGTACATTCGGTTGACGATGTCGCCAGGCATCTGCCGGAGAATCGCGACAAATGTATCCTTATCGGCGAAGTGGACGATAAGGTCCATGCTTTCGGTATCGAGCGTATCAACCCGGCTTCGGCGATCAACATTCTTCATTATGCGCGGGGCGTTAAGACCGGCTACGAACTGGCGTGTATGCGTGTCGCCTCCCGGCGCGGCGTGAAAGGCCATCGGGCGGCTGAGGAAGCGTTTCGTTCCGGCAGGTCGGAATATGAGATACATCTGGCCTACTGCCGGGCAGTCGAACACACGGAAAATGAACTGCCCTACGGCAACATCATCGCACTGAATGAACATGGCGCGATCATGCACTACCAAAACCGGGCCCGGGAGGCCCCTGCAGAAATCCGCTCGTTTCTGATAGATGCGGGCGCACGCGTGAACGGCTACGCGTCCGACATTACCCGAACCTACTCGTTTAACGACAGCGAGTTCCAGGAAGTCGTGGATCGCATGGATACATTACAGCTCGAGCTCGTGAGTGAAGTCAAAGCCGGCGTCGATTTCAAAGACTTGCATTTGCTAACGCATCGCAAAGTTGCCGATCTGTTAGTTACCATCGGTCTGGCGTCGGGAAGTACCGATGCGCTCATCGAAAACGGTGTCACTGCGGCATTTTTCCCGACTGGCCTTGGCCATCTTCTCGGCATCCAGGTGCATGATGTCGGTGGATTCATGGAGGATGAAAGTGGCAATGCGATTGACAGGCCAAGCGGACATCCGTGGCTGCGGCTGACGAGAACCCTCGAGGTCGATCAGGTGCTGACGATCGAGCCCGGAACGTATGTGATCGACATGCTCTTAGAGAATTTGGAAGGTACACCTGGCGCCACCATGGTCAACCGGGACAAAGTCGACTGGCTCCGGCCGTTTGGCGGAGCGCGCGTCGAGGACAACGTGCGCGTTCTCGCGGACGGCTGCGAGAATTTCACGCGCGCGGCGTTCGCGGATCCGTAGATTTTCTGCGTGGTCAGTGTCGCCCGTCGGGACGGGCTCCAACGGGGGTGCTCTTGCCGTCTTAATCGCCCGCCAGGACGGGTTCCAACAGCGTATCTGCAACGCTTGATAGAAATGCGTAGGAGCCCGTCCTGACGGGCGAATTCCATTCATGGTTTACGTCATCATTTTCCCGCCAGCGCGTTCATCTTTCTGGCCAGTTCCACATCGAGGCTCGTGATTCCCCCGGCACTGTGGGTCACAAGCTGTACGCTGACTTTGCTGTAGACGTTGAACCACTCGGGATGATGGTTCATTTTCTCGGCCTCGATCGCCGCGCTGGTCATGAAGCCGAAGGCTTCAATAAAATTGGCAAACTTGAAGTCCCGATTTAGTTTTCCGTTCTCGAGAGTCCAGCCGTCGAGCGCCGCCAGAGCATCTTCAATTTCGCTGTCTGTAAGCCTGTCAGTCACGCGCGACCTCTTCGTGTGCAGGCGCTTCGAAGAAACTGCCGAACGTGAAAGCATCTTGCGTTGGTCCGGACTGCGCCAAAAGATCGAGTCGATGACGGGCTTCTAATATTGTCGGAATCGTGCCGGCATTCTGCCACCAGAGTGCCAATATGGGCATGTTCTGTGGAACGAACCAGTCGGCGCGCTTGCGCAGGATGTCGACATGATCACTCTTGTATACGAAGTTGCGAAGCGCTTTTTTGGTCTTCCAGAGAGACATGTTGAAAATCAGATCCGGTTCGCCGAAAGTTGCCTTAGCCTCGGCGTCATCGTCGACACTGACTTGCCGCCAGACAAATCCGGGTGTGGATTCTGACAGCGCATTGATTCTGTCCAGATTATCGACGAAGCCTGCGAAACGTGGGTCTTCGCGCGTGTACCTGGCGATTGCGATATTCGCCTGTGCGAGGTGAAAGGTCACCCGCCCTGCTCCTCCTCCATTTGGCGCATCTGGGCTTTCAATTTGCGTTTGACGTTTCGGCCTTTTCGAATCATGAGTGGCAGTACCAGACGCCCGAGCCAGGGGAAGAGATACATTGTTGTCGTCAACAGACCACTGATGGGCGGCATTGATCGCTCCCGTTTGTTGTTTGCCACGAGATTCAGAATCTCCTGTGCAACTTCTTCTGCGGTGCTCAACGGTTGCGAGAACGTGACGTCCGTGACGACGTCGATGTTGGACATGATGAAGCCGGTGTCGATCGGGCCCGGCGAGACGGCCGCCAGCTTGATATCACTGCCCCTCAATTCTTCACCGAGGGCAAACGTGAACACCCTCAATCCAAACTTGGTCGCCGAGTAAGTCGCTGCACCGGGTATCGGTGTACGACCGGCGAGAGACGCGACGTTGATGATGGCGCCGCCGCCAGCTTCCTTAAGATACTTGATGGCGAGCTTGCACAGGAGGATCGGTGCTTTGAGATTGACGTCGATCATCGCGGCCAGATTATCCGATGAGACGGATTCCACCGGGCCGCGTTCGTGATAGCCGGCGTTGTTGACCAGGACGTTGATGCTACCGAACTCAAACTCTGCCTTTTTGTAGAGATTGACACAGGCGTCGGCGTCCGAGACATCCATCGCGACTATCTGAACACGGGTTTTGCTGCGTAGTTCATCGGCGATCCGCTCGAGATTTCTCTTGCTTCGTGCGACCAGTACGAGGTTGGCGCCATGCTCCGCGAACATTCTCGCGGTAGCCGCGCCAACACCTTCCGACCCGCCGGTAATGATGACGGTCTTGTCTTTGAAGTTGTGATCCATTGGCGCAGTCTAGATGAACGCCGTGATGCTGGAAAGACGATTGCCTGTCAGGACGGGCTCCTGCGACAGGTCGAGCAGCGCCTGTTAGGATTCGTCCTGACGGGTGAACAGAAAAGGGGCCGGATCTGCTGTGATCCGGCCCCTTTCTCAGGTGTTCAAATCAGAATCCGAGATAGCCTCGGATTTTCTTCCACAATGACGACTCCCAGCCATATACCTCGAGTTGCTCGGGATCCAGCGTGGCCACAGGCATCGTCGTCGACGCCTTGACGGTCTCAGTGGCCGCGTCCTCCGGACGCATCTCGAGCCGGCCGCCCGTTCGTTCCCCTGAGGTGGTCAGACCATCGACTGCCAGACTCAGGTACGGCAGCACCTCGTCGTCGACGATGTCATCCAGAAACACGGCATCGGGATCAAACGCGTCCTTGTCGAGCACGACGCACTGGTCGAATGAACTGTCCTTGCTGATTGCTCGTCCCCAATACGAACCAGGCATAAGAGTAGAGTTTTCAGGCTCAAAAGGCTGTGAGGCCTCTCACAAGACCCGTATTTATGATTTTTCTCTTTATAAATCAATAGATTAATTGAAACTAACGGGCCAAAAGTGGCGCTTTTTTCGTTAACCACGAGTCATCATATGGGATCACAGACCCATGAGATGCAGACTTTCCCTATTGTGTTGAAGGTTTTTGGCCGGGTCTGCTTGGGCGAAAAGGCGGGACTGGCACCCGGACCATCGGCTGCAGGGGCATATCGGAGCCCTGATCCGGTCTCTATGCGGGAAGAATCGTCTATTTTCGAAAAAATGACCGACTGTCGAATTAGACCTGCCTGCTGCCCCACAGCACATGAATACAGCCCTTCGGGCTGCGGTTCGGCTACTGCGTACTGAGATAACCATAAGATGAACCCGGTTAGGACTCTTACGATCGTCGGCATTTTCGCCAGCGTACTGGCTGTCGCAGCATGCGGTAGCGAGCCGTCAGACGCGGGTTACCGGGGTAATTATGCCGCGACGACCGAAGGTCATTACCAAGGTAATTCAGCCGGAGACAATCGTCGACGAGATCCAGGCGCCCGGTACGATAAAAGCCAGCGAATCCGTGGGAATCAAACCAAGGATTTCGGGCGTCGTTACACGGGTCGCATTTGAGGAGTGCCGGCTCGTACGACAAAGCGACGAGTGACAGAAAAAGACGGTATCGCTCAGGTGCAGCCCGCTGAGGAGAGTTGACGAGATCGCCCGTCAGGACGGGCTCCTACGATTCTTTTAGCACCTGTTGGAGTCCGTCCTGATGGGCGACGTGCATTTGCGGAAGGTCTTATTCTTCGGCCTCGGCCACTGGCCCGTCCACCAATTGCACGATTGCCATCGGCGCCGCATCGCCCGGCCTTGGCCCGGTCTTCAGAATACGAAGATAGCCACCAGGGCGATCCTTGAATCTGGGTCCGACATCCTTGAACAACTTGCCGACGGCTTCCTTGTCACGCAGGCGATCGAACGCCAGGCGTCGCTTTGCAACTCCGTCTTCCTTGGCCAGCGTGATGAGCGGCTCTACGACACGGCGCAACTCTTTGGCCTTGGGCAGAGTCGTTTTGATCATTTCGTGGCGCAGCAGCGACGCGGCCATGTTGCGAAACATGGCTTTGCGATGTGAGCTGTTGCGGCCCAACCTACGGCCGGATTTTCTGTGACGCATGTCTAATGCCTTTCAAAGTATGGGGTCGAACCGCAATATCGAGTATGACCCCACGACAATCAATCATATCGAGGTCGAAAATGCGGTTCGAGCCCATTTGTAAATTTGAACCCTTTCCATTCTAAATTACCAACTCGTGCTCCGGCCGAAGGCTCGCGGGCGGCCAGTTTTCAAGGCGCATGCCCAAACCGAGTCCATGACCTTCGAGAACTTCCTTGATCTCCGTGAGCGATTTCTTGCCAAGATTCGGTGTTCTGAGTAACTCGACCTCGGTGCGCTGTACAAGATCACCGATGTACATGATGTTCTCTGCCTTGAGGCAGTTCGCAGAACGCACGGTAAGCTCGAGTTCATCGACCGGTCGCAGCAGAATCGGATCGACCTGACTCTCTGCCATCTGACCGGCACCCTCTTCCTGACCCTGCAGATCGACGAACACCGACAGCTGGTCTTTGAGAATGCTGCCTGCGCGGCGAATAGCCTCTTCCGGATCAATCGTACCGTTAGTCTCGATATCGATAATCAGTTTGTCGAGATCTGTCCGCTGTTCGACACGCGCTGCTTCGACGTTATAGGTGACGCGATGCACCGGGCTGAACGAAGCGTCCAACTGCAGACGGCCGATCGGACCTGATTGTTCTTCGAACGCCGGGCGCTGTGTCGCCGGCCGGTAACCACGGCCGCGTGCAACCTTCAGAATCATGTTGAGTTCGCCGGCTTTGGTCAGGTTGGCAATGACCAAGTCCGGATTCATGACCTCGACGTCGTGATCGAGCTGAATGTCGGCGCCTGTGACAGGTCCCGGTCCCTTCTTGGAGATCCGGAGCTCTGCTGAGTCGCGCGTATGCATGCAAACTGCAACCTGCTTCAGGTTCAGAAGAATGTCGACGACATCCTCCTGGACACCTTCGATACTGGTGTATTCGTGCAAGACGCCATCGATCTCCGCCTCGACAATCGCTGCCCCCGGCATAGACGAGAGCAGAATACGACGAAGCGCATTACCGAGCGTATGGCCATAACCGCGCTCAAACGGCTCGATCGTGACCTTGGCATGCAAATTGTTTACTGGCGCGACTTTTACAACACGCGGCTTCAAAAATTCATGTACAGATTCCTGCATGGGTAAATACCCTCCTGGCTATTTCGAGTACAGCTCGACGACAAGGTTTTCGTTGATGTCCGGGAGTATGTCCTCCCGATCCGGCAACGATTTCAATGTGCCTGCCATCTTTTTTGCATCCACATCAACCCAGTCCGGCAACCCGACCTGGCCTGCGATTTCCAACGCATTTTGAATGCGAAGTTGTTTTTTGGCTCTGCTACGAACACCGACGGCATCGCCGGAATTCACTTGTAGTGATGGAATGTTGACGATCTGACCATTCACTTCAATGCCCTTGTGGCTGACAAGTTGACGGGCCTCTGCTCGTGTCGCAGCAAAGCCCATGCGATAGACAACATTGTCAAGGCGCCCCTCAAGAAGTCGAAGCAGATTTTCACCCGTCGAGCCCTTGAGCTGAGCGGCTTTTTTATAGTAGTTACGGAACTGGCGCTCGAGCACACCGTACATACGGCGAAGCTTCTGCTTCTCCCTGAGCTGCAGACCGTAGTCGGACAGGCGCGGGCGTCTCTGAGCAGCACCGCCCGGCGGTACATCCAGCTTGCACTTCGATTCGAGTGGCCTTACGCCACTTTTCAAAAACAGGTCCGTACCTTCGCGGCGGGACAGTTTACATTTTGGTCCAAGATATCTTGCCATTACTTAGTCTCTAAACCCGACGTCTTTTCGGCGGGCGACAGCCATTGTGAGGAATTGGTGTTACGTCCTCAATGTGTTGAATACGAAAACCCAAAGCGTTCAGGGCACGGACGGCAGACTCTCTACCCGGGCCTGGTCCACGAACGCAAACGTCCACGTTTTTCACGCCGAAGTCCTGCGCGGCACGGCCAGCCTTTTCCGATGCAACCTGTGCCGCGAACGGTGTTGACTTGCGTGAACCACGAAAACCACAACCACCTGCAGTCGCCCAGGACAGGGTATTACCCTGCCGATCGGTGATCGTGATAATGGTATTGTTGAAAGAAGCATGAATGTGCGCGATTGCGTCAACCACATGCTTTTTAGCCTTCTTGTGTTTTGGTGTATCTGTCATCTTATGTCCCATCATTTCGCGGCTTAAGCCGCTTCTACAATCGCGACTACCTCTTTATCGGTCGCCGCGGACCCTTTCGAGTACGTGCGTTGGTTCGTGTGCGCTGTCCGCGCAACGGCAGACCGCGCCTGTGACGGATGCCGCGGTAGCAACCGAGATCCATCAGACGCTTAATGTTCATTGAAATCTCGCGCCTCAGGTCGCCTTCGACGACGAAATTCGCGACCGCGGTCCTGAGCTTTGCGACTTCCGGCTCTGCCAGGTCCTTGACCGGCGTCTCCGGTGCAACGCCGGCCGCACCGCAAATCTGCTGCGCGCGTGAGCTTCCGATACCGTAAATCGACGTGAGCGATATCACGATGTGCTTGTTCAGCGGTATATTTATGCCTGCTATACGTGCCACTTGATTTTCCCGTTATCCCTGGCGCTGCTTGTGCCGCGCGTCGGTGCAAATCACACGCACGACACCATTGCGGCGAATGATCTTGCAGTTCCTACACATTTTCTTGACCGATGCTCTTACTTTCATGAGCGTTCTCCAATATCCGCAGAAATACTTCAGCGGACTGTGCCACTCCTTCCGTAGTTCCGAAGGTTGGCTTTCTGCATCATGCCCTCGTATTGATGGCTCATCGCATGAGCTTGCAACTGAGACATGAAGTCCATGGTTACGACCACCAGAATCAGCAACGAGGTGCCGCCGAAACTGAACGGTACACTGGGGTAAAACATTCTGACCAGTTCCGGCAGTATGACGACGGCGGTGACATAAAGAGCACCCCAGAAAGTCAATCGCGTCAGCACCTTGTCAATGTAGTCAGCCGTCTGCGCACCCGGTCGAATGCCCGGCACAAATGCACCGGATCGTTTCAAATTGTCCGCCGTGTCTCTTGAGTTGAAGACCAGTGCGGTATAGAAAAAACAGAAGAAAATGACCAACGCGGCGTACAGCAGTACATAGAGAGGTTGTCCGGGGCCGAGATTGGCACCGATGGTCTGCAATGCCCTCTGCATGAAATTCGGCTCGGCTGCCTGACCGAAAAACTGAGCGATGGTCACCGGGAACAACAGGATGCTCGAGGCGAAAATCGGTGGAATAACGCCCGACATGTTGATCTTGAATGGCAGGTGCGTACTCTGTGCCGCATACATTTTGCGACCCTGCTGCCGTCTCGCGTAGTTGACCGTGATGCGCCGCTGCGCGCGCTCCATGAAGACGACGAAAGTCGTTACCGCGATGGCGCCGATAAACATCAGGATGGCGGTTGCCGGCGACATCTCGCCGTTGCGCACCAACTCAGCGGTTCCGGCCACTGCGGCCGGCACACCAGCGACGATGCCCGCCAAAATGATCATCGAAATACCGTTACCGACGCCGCGTTCGGTGATCTGCTCACCCAACCACATCAAGAACATCGTTCCGGTGACAAGCGTAATAATCGCTGTGATCAAAAACCCCGTGCCCGGATTGACGACGACGCCAGGCTGGCTTTGCAGCCAGCTCGCAGCCGCGATCGACTGAAACAGGGACAAAGCAACGGTGCCGTAGCGCGTGTACTGCGTAATCTTGCGCCTGCCGGATTCGCCCTCTTTGCGCAGCTGCTGCAAAGTCGGCACAACCATGCTGGCCATCTGCATGATGATCGAGGACGAGATGTAGGGCATGATGCCGAGCGCGAAGATACCGAAGCGCGACAAAGCGCCACCCGAGAACAGGTTGAAAAGGCCCAGGATGTTTCCTGCCTGCTGGTCGAAAAATGCGGCAAGCGCCGCCGGGTCGACGCCCGGGACAGGAATAAACGTGCCCGCCCTGAAGACAGTCAGCGCTGCGACGAGAAACACGATGCGGCTCCTCAGCTCACTCATCTTGCCGGCGGCTTTCGCTGCGTCTGCCGGATTGTTTTTTGGCTTCTTGGCCACTTTCGTTGCTGTCTCTTTCTCTCTGCTCAGTCTTCAATACTGCCGCCGGCCGCTTCGATCGCGGCACGCGCGCCTTTGGTCACGGCGAGGCCCTTGAGCTTGACCGCCTTTTCGATCTTGCCCGAAAGAATGACTTTCACTTTGCTTGCACGCGCCGGTACCAGTCGAGCTTTCTTCAGGGTCTTTATATCGATCACGTCATCCGTCGGAATCTCCAACTCATGGAGGCGAAGTTCGGCCGTCAAATACGCCATACGGGACGCAAAACCGACTTTCGGCAAGCGACGTTGCAACGGCATCTGGCCGCCCTCAAAGCCAACCTTGTGATAACCGCCCGAACGCGAGTGCTGACCTTTCTGGCCACGGCCGCTCGTCTTGCCCTGGCCGGCAGAAATGCCGCGACCGAAACGTTTCGCGTCTTTTTTCGAGCCCTTGGCAGGGGACAATGTATTGAGGCGCATGTCAGACTTCCTCTACAGAAACGAGGTACGAAACCTTGTTGATCATGCCGCGATTCTCCGGCGTATCCAGAACGACGACGCTCTGCCGGATTTTCCGCAGTCCGAGTCCTGCAACACATGCGCGGTGGCTCTTCAAGCGACCGAAGCGGCTTTTCAAAAGCGTCACTTTTAGCTGTTTTGACTTCGCCATCGTTTAATCCGTTTCTCTCACCAATCCAGCCTGTTCAGGCCAGGATCTCTTTAATCTTTTTGCCGCGCTTGGCTGCAATCGCCTTCGGCGAGTGAATGTTCGAAAGTGCACCGATCGTTGCACGAACGACATTGATCGGATTACGTGAGCCGTAACTCTTGGCAAGCACATTTCTGACACCCGCACACTCGAATACAGCACGCATGGCACCACCGGCGATGATGCCAGTACCTTCCGACGCCGGCTGCATGTAGACATATGTCGCGCCATGACGTCCCTTCTTCGCGTACTGAAGGGTTTCGTTCGTCAGATTGACCTTGATCATGTTCTTGCGGGCCGATTGCATCGCTTTTTGAATTGCAATCGGTACCTCACGCGCCTTGCCATAACCGAAGCCAACCCGCCCGTTGCCGTCACCCACAACCGTCAGCGCCGTAAAGCCGAACTGTCGTCCGCCTTTCACAACTTTAGCGACGCGATTCACCGTGACGAGCTTTTCCAGAAGGTCGTCGGTGCCCTGTGCCTGTTCCATTCTTACCATAATTAAAACTTCAATCCCGCTTCACGGGCTGCCTCTGCAAGCGCTTTTACGCGACCGTGATATTGAAACCCGGAGCGATCAAAAGCGACGGTATCGATTCCGGCCGCTTTTGCTTTCTCCGCAATGCGTGCACCGACGATGGCTGCCGCGGCGACGTTGCCGGTGCCTTTTGTGCCTTTACGCACGTCCTTCTCGAGGGTCGAGGCTGACGCCAGCACTGTTGCGCCATCAGCAGCGATGATCTGTGCGTAGATATGGCGCGGCGTGCGGTGAACGCTCAAACGGTTCGCCGCCAGCTCACGAATCTTGGCGCGGGCCCTGCGGGCGCGACGCAAACGACTTTGCTTCTTGTCCAGTTTCATGTCTATATTTTCACTGATTATTTCTTCTTCGCTTCCTTCATCACTACGCGTTCATCGGCGTAGCGAATGCCTTTGCCTTTGTAAGGCTCGGGCGGTCGGAAGCGGCGTATTTCGGCAGCCACCTGGCCTACCAGTTGCTTGTCCGTTCCTCTGACAACGATTTCTGTCTGACTCGGCGTCTCGATCGCGATGCCCTCCGGCACCTCGAAATTGACAGGGTGCGAAAACCCGAGTGTTAGATTGAGCTTGTTGCCCTGGGACTGAGCGCGATATCCAACCCCGACTAACTCGAGCTTCTTCTCAAAGCCGTCGGTCACACCAAGAGCCATATTGGCCAGCAGCGACCGAGTCGTCCCTGCAATAGCCGTCGAAAAACGCGAACCAGAACGAGGCTTGGCTGTGATTTGGTTTTCCTCCTGCGTTACCTCGACTTCGGAGTTCAGCTCCATAGTCAGCGACCCCTTGGCACCCTTCAGGGTCACGGTTGTTCCGCTCAGGCTAAACTCGACGCCTTGCGGCAACACGACAGGTTCTTTTGCTACTCTGGACATTTCGTTCTCATGAGATTCCGATGAATTCCTCTACTTTAGGAAACGATGCAGAGAACCTCACCACCAATACCCTGGTCTCTCGCCTGCCGGTCGCTCATGACGCCAGCAGAGGTCGAAACGATGGCAACACCCAAACCGCCTAACACTGTTGGCAGGTCTTCTTTGCGGCGATAAACACGAAGGCCGGGCTTCGAAACCCGCTGAACCCGCTCGATGACGGGAACGCCTTCAAAATACTTCAGCTCGACGGTGAGAGTCGCTTCAGCGCCTTCGCCCTCCGTACCATAGCCGGTGACATAGCCTTCATCTTTCAGCACCTTGGCAACAGCGACTTTGGCGCTCGACAACGGCATGGAAACAGCTACCTTTCGTGCCTTCTGGCCGTTACGGATGCGTGTCAGCATGTCGGCGATCGGGTCGGTCATACTCATATCTTTTCCCCTTACCAGCTCGCCTTCGTGAGGCCCGGGATCTCGCCCCTCATAGCCGCTTCCCTAAGCTTGTTCCGGCCCAGGCCAAATTTCCGGTATACGCCACGTGGGCGACCGGTAATCGCACACCGGCTGCGCAAGCGCGAGGGACTGGAATCTCTCGGCATCGCATTCAGTTTTGTCTGCGCCACTGCACGTTCCTCATCAGAGGAATTTACGTTGCGAATCGTTTCCTTGAGCACAGCGCGCTTCGCAGCGTACCGCTTTACGAGTTTCACTCTCTTCAATTCGCGCTCAATCATCGACTTCTTAGCCATGAACTCTCTTCTCTATTTCTTGAATGGAAAGTTAAACGCTTCCAAAAGCGCCCGACCCTCTTCCGGATTCCGCGCCGTGGTTGTAATGGTGATATCCATTCCGCGGATTGCGTCAATACGGTCGTAATCAATTTCCGGGAATACGATCTGCTCTGTAACGCCCAGACTGTAATTTCCCTGGCGGTCAAAGGATTTCGGACTCAGACCACGAAAGTCCCGCGTACGTGGAATTGCAATATTGACAAGCCTGTCCAGAAATTCGTACATACGCTCGCGACGCAATGTGACCTTGCAACCGATCGGGTAGCCGTCTCGAATTTTGTACGCCGCAACAGATTTTCTTGCGCGCGTCCTCACCGGTTTTTGACCGGCAATCTTCTCCATGTCGGCCAACGCATGTTCGAGCGCTTTTTTGTCAACCACGGCCTGGCCTACGCCCATATTCAGCGTAATCTTCATGATGCGGGGCACTTGCATCGAGTTGGAAAGGCCGAGCTTCTGCTGGAGCTCGCCAAGCAATTCCGTATTGAATTTTTCCTGCAATCTGGCCATTTCTGAACCTTAATTTTACTGCTACTGTCGCCCGTCGGGA
>FXBF010000462.1_pt1 | contig 14015 bp, 12 predicted proteins | sample 5335321 | NCBI WGS metagenome assembly FXBF01 (sample SAMEA103928391, study PRJEB20085) | sediment metagenome | isolation source: sediment
AGTGAAATTTTTCAACCGGAGGATGTTGAGACTTTTGAAGTCGGACTCAAGTCCACATGGTTTGCTCAACGTCTGCGTGCGAATATGAATTATTTCTATTATGAATATACTGATTTGCAGGTACCAAAAACGACGATAGGTGTAGGAGGTGCTCCAGCAATAACTACACTAAATGCCGCCCAGGCAACCGTGCAGGGGTTTGAATTTGATGGTAGCTTAAGTATTACTGATGAACTGACATTGCACGCGGCGTACGCTTATCTTGACGCGGTATATGATGACTATGTTTTTACTGATACCTTGGATTTTTCCGGCAATGATATGGTCAGGTCACCCAAGCATACATTTAACAGCACGCTTGAATATGCACGCCCAGTCGCGAATGGACTCTTCCGTGTTCGCGGTGATGTGTCCTGGACTGACAAGTACTTTTTTGAGGCCGATGAAGGTTTGACACCTGGTACCGACCAACAGGATTATTGGCTATTCAATGTTTCAGCGTCCTATGGAATAGGTTCCTGGATTTTTTCGGTCTGGGGCAAGAACCTTACCGATGAAGTATATAGAACAACGACGTTGTCTTTCGGTGATTTTACCATGGAGTACCTGGCCTTACCTCGTACCTACGGGGTGTCCATAGGATGGAGGTACTGATCTGCGCCTCCGATTACCACTATCCATCGGCGTTAATATGAATCATCCGTTATCCAGGCCGCTTCAAAATCTTTACCAGTTAATCTGAAAGATCGATTTCATCGAATACCATCTGTGATTACTTATTTGTAAAGCGGGTAGGTCAGATGTGGCGCTCAGGATAATAGTCATAAAGTGAATACCACAAAATCAGGATTCCCATTTTTCTTTGGCTCGACTGTGGTGCTGGGCTGTTTCATCGGATTGATGGGAAATACCGGAGCAATACTTTTCTCCAGCCTGGGCGTCATGGTCAAGCCATTGACTGCTGAATTTGGCTGGGGTCGAGGGGATATTTCTTTCGGTGCCACCAGTCTAACCCTCGGTATCATAGTCGGCATGCTGACTACGGGTCATCTAATTGACAAATACGGTTCCAGGCGAATTGTTACGATATCGGTCATTTTAACCATTATCGTCTTAATGACCGGGCCGCTTTATATTTCCACCCTGCCGCTTTTTTATCTCATGCTAATTATGGGAGCTATTGTAGGAGGGCCGACAAACACGGTTGGCTATGCAAGAGTGATAGCCTGTTGGTTCGATCGGCGCAGAGGCCTATTCATTGGTATCACCGCCTCGGGTATGGGGCTTGGTTTTGCATTTGTACCATGGTTTGCCAACCTTGCTATAAACAACGGTGGCTGGAAAGCAGGTTACTACGCGCTGGGTCTGTTCATGCTGATCATCGTACTACCAGCAGTATTCTTTTTGATTAAAGATAAACCCGAAGACCTTGGTATGCGTCCCGATGGCGAAACTCGCAATCATGATGAAGAGATCATTTCGTCTGATATAGAGAATAGTCTGAGCCTGATGGAAGCAGCGAAAACGCCGACATTTTGTTTACTTCTGGTTATTGTTTTCAGCGTGGCATTTGCGTTGTTTGGCACACTTACCCAATTGGTCCCAATGCTGACTGACCGGGGTATAGCAACCTCCACGGCAGCGCTGGTAGCATCCTCAATCGGTATTGGCATGACGGTGGCGAGACTTGGTGTTGGCTATCTGCTTGATCATATATTTGCCCCACGGCTGGCAATGTTTGTTTTTGGCTTTGCCATCCTGGGTGTATTGCTAATCACATATAGTGAGTATCTGCCTTTGTATTTTCTCGCAGCGATTTTTATCGGATTTGGCGTCGGAGCGGAGGCCGATCTAATGGCCTATATGGTTAGCCGCTATTACGGCATGCGAAATTTCGCATTAATATTCAGTTTTCTATTCAGTTCCTATATGTTGGGAACTGGGTTTGGACCCTATGTATTTGGCAGTTCATATGATATTCGCGGTAACTATTCACTGATGTTGCATGTGTGTATTGTATTGTTGTTGATTGCAATCGGGCTACTCGCTTTTCTGGCACCCTATGATCGATATATGAAGAAAGATAGAAGTGGCCCCCCCCTGTGTCAGGATAGTTGTCGTGTCCATTTTATTGAGAAGTAGATCGACAGGGGGTGGCAAGTGATTGAGGAATGTCACAGTACAGTGAAGGATTTAGAGAACGAGCAGTGCGGATGATGATGGCGCCGAGAACCTCTGCCTTCGGCAGCAATTGATTGTTCTCAAGCGACGTCAGGTCAGACCACAGCTCCGGGATCCAGATCGCCGCTTCCGGGTCCTGCCTGTCAAGGGTTTTCCGGGTGGCGGCAGAGCCTGATCTACTTCGGAATGTGTTGCCCCGTCCCTTGCCATGCTAATTCATGGTGTAGCCCTTTGTTCTTTGGGCAACTCAACTGTGGGTAGCAATCTGCGTAAAATCGGGCGATTTCTGTGCGTACTGACTATTCGCTGCTCGGAGTGAGCATTTCCGCAAACTTGAGAGAGATATTGTAGACGTCTCCTGGCCATCGAGCGGATACATAATTTCGATCTCTTACGACAAACCCTCTGTCCAGATGATCAATACTGTCTCGTAAAATCGGTTTGGGACCCGTCACAAAGTTGCGGCCCTCCGACAGTGCCGCTCTGACCTCGTCTTCAACCGTCAATTCCGGGTAGGTCAGGTAGTAGTCCTTCAACCACAACCGGGTCATGTGATAGGCAAGGCGCTCCTGTGACTTCAGCAATGCCGTTGTCTTATAGTCGCAGATAACGGATTTTCCGGTTTCACGGTCCATGCTGCGCGCCGCCAGTACAACGCCGTGGCATATTGCAGCAACTGGTTTTTGAGCCACAAAAAAATCAGCGACTGTTTGTTGCAACACCGGAGACTCCAGAAAGTCTTTGACCCTTTTATCATGTCCGCCGGGAAGAAAGATTGCGTCAAAATGGTCTTCTTCCAGGTCCGCGTATTTCACAGGGTTACAAAATGAAGCATCGCTTTCCATTTCATGGCAGGCAGCGACCGCGTCTTGTCTTGCGCGAAGCGTGGATTTCCATATCCCAAGCCTCTCGCCAGTGAGCATGCAGTTGTCCGGCGACGCCTTTTTTCCGTCAGGCGTCGCAAATACGACGTCATTATTCTCTTGCGATAGCAACTTCCAGGGAATGGCGACCTCCGTTGGGTCAAATCCGTAGGATGGGACGGGAATCAGTACTTTGCTCATCGGTGTATTCGTGTGGGTGGCGAATCAGTATTCATATCGAGAAATCGTATCAGACGTCGATTCTTCCATGTGCTGGCTGTCGGGCGCGGAAACCCTATCAGGACAATGGCCTGACCAACAGTGTTAGCTCCAGTATTGTAGATACAGTACCGGCAGCAAGCGGAACGCAACGTAATTTCCCTCCACGCACGGACTGGCGCTATTCAAAATATCCTGCGCTCGCTCTGCAGCATGCGTATCTTCGTCGGCCGGCTGCGGCGAATCGATATTTCTCTTTGGTTCTTTTTCGTCGTTGTTCCGGGTCAACGTACGGTCTCCCGAGTCCATCGATCAATGCATCAAACAGATTATCACTGGATTGTAATAAAACTTGCCAGCCACAAGAGTAATATGCCAGCGATGAAGGCAAAGAGATGAATGCTGTTGATTTTCTTTGCAGCTTCTTTGTTTACCTCGGGGATCAAGTCTGCTGCCCCGATATAGAGAAAATTTCCCGCAGCAAATGGGATCAGAATAGACATGTCAAATTGTAGCGAAACCGTGTAGGTAATTAGACCACCAACCAGAAAGGCCAGTCCGGAAAGAAAGTTGAAAGCCAATGCACGACGTTTGTCCCAGCCGCCGTGCACCAGCACACCGAAATCTCCAAGCTCTTGCGGCACCTCGTGCAATGCAGCTGCAAACCAACTGGCTATGCCGAGGCGGATATCGATCAGAAATGTGCTGGCGATCGCTATTCCGCCTATGAAGTTGTGCAGGCCATCTCCGATCAGAATAAGATAGGTAAGCGGTTTGCGTTGATCCGACGCCGCACTGTGGCACTGGTGCCAGTGCAATAGTTGTTCGAGAACAAAGAACACCGTAAAGCCGAGCACTGCGGCGATCCAGACAGCCTCACTATTGTTCATGGTGGCAACTGCTGCCGGCAACAGGTGAAAAAATGCACCGCCAATTAAAGAACCGGCGGAAAGTGCCACCAGAGGCAGAAGAACAGCGTCGAGGGTGGCAGGCTTGAGAATCAGTGTAATGCTGCCACTGAGCGCTATGACGCTCATTAACAGGCCGCTCCCAACAATCCAGTACAGCTCACTCAATGTTTCATTTGTCCTTTATGCTATCGATTGCAGGACATCGAGATTGATATCAATCCTCTGACCATACTTGGCGGTGGACACCAGTGCCTGATACGCGTCGCGCTTGTTCATTCGGTTGCCACTTTGAGCAACCGTAAAACAACGTGCAGGCAATTGTGATGGTCAATAGGTTTGCGAAGCTCATGGCCACCAAGCTACAGCCGATTGACTGCAAAGTCACGCCGCTTGGGCGCTACAATGGCACGTCGCATTATCGTCAATCGTGGCGATAACAAATGCCTTTAATTCCAGTCTGGCGCACCGCCAAGTGCGCACGAAACACGAACTGTGGGTAGAAAAAGACAGCCAGCAGACGTTTTGTCTTGCTGGCTCAACGGGCAACGAAGCCGGAAATGCGGTGGGTGAGGGGCGTAAAAACCCTGGCAGAACGATGGTGTCGCTGACAATGCGATGTTACACACCGTTTTAGGGCAACCGGTCACTGAGTTCATCGCCTACTACAATCGATGGCGACCTCATGGAAGCTTTGGCGAGACAACACCGTGCCCACAAGCAAAGGATTTACTTGGGAAATCGGCCAGCCATCTCATTGCGAAACCTGTTCTCGGCGGCTTGCATCTTGTGTACCAATGGGCTGCTTGACAACACCGAAGGAGTTTTTGCGCCTTACAGGTGACAACATCCGCCCGGCAAAAATCGCTCACTAAAAATGCCCGACATCAATCGACTGGATGGCGTGCTGCGCTTCCGCAACTGAGACGGCTCAGCGCGCCTCGTCGAGAACGGCCAACACCCTGTCCGGGTAGTCGGAGATGATGCCGTCGACACCCCAGGCGATCATGCGGCGGATGTCGTCCGGCTTGTTCACGGTCCAGGGAATGACCTGGATGCCCTGCTCCTGGAGCCGCGTCACGTCCTTGCGCCTCAGGCGGTCATACCGCGGGGAGAGAATCGTGCTGCCCGTCTCGCGGAGCAGCCGGTCGTAGCTGCCCCGGCTTCTCACGAGCACCGACCGTCGCAGCTCCGGCGCCAGCTCTCTAACAGCGTTTAGCGCCTCCGGGTCGAAGGACTGCACGATCGTTCTCGTCTCGAAGCCGTAGCGTCGGATCAGATCGACCAACAGCCGGGCCACCTCGTCGATTGGGATCCCATGCTTACGGTTTTGCATTTTGATCTCGATGCTCAGCTGAACCGGATAGTCTGCGTCGCGGGCCAGGTCGAAGACCTGCTCCAGCCGGGGGATCCCGGCACCCGGAACCGGCTTCTGCTCGGGAAACTTCGATGACGGTCGGCTACCGCAATCGATCTGCGCCAACTGCTCGAAGCGCAGGTCCTTGAAGGGCTCCCGTGGAACACCCTCGCCAGTGTCGGACACGCAGCGCTTTGCGTCGAAATGCTGGTCGTGGGACACCACGAGAACGCGGTCGCTGGTGGTCTGGATGTCCATCTCCAGCGTGGTTACACCCAACTCGAGCGCTTTCTCGAAAGCGGGCAGCGTGTTTTCGGGCCGCAGCCCGCGAGAGCCACGATGCCCTTGCACGTCGAGCCCCGGACTCCCGCCGACGGTTACCGGTAGGGCGCCGAACAGGACGAGGACCAGCAAGGCCGCGTGAAGATCTTTTGCGGACCACACGACTCCAGTAGGCAACCGAGTTGGTTCGGATACAATGTTATTCATCAAGGGTTCATCTGCGATCCGGTGGAAGGATAGGAAATTCTAGCGCGTTATCGGAGCCTGGCGCGAGTCGAATCGGCCTGATGCATCGGGGGCAGGAGAGCGATCTGATTGCTGACACTCAGACCACCCCCTTTGGCTTTGAATTTTCCGTCCGCCGCACCAGAGTGCTTCAGGTCGCGCCGTTGAACTTTACCGGTTCATCAAGTCTCGCGCCAGCCAGCCATGTTTCACCGTCTATGAATTGCAGACGACCGGATGCGAACACCCCGTAGCCCGTTGGATCGCAATATGCCAGACGTTTGAAACGCCGGCCGAGAGATATGATGCGTGTGTTGCATCGACCGGTTGAGATGGCACTATAAGACAAAGTGTTGCGTCGATCGGTTGAGATCACCACCTTAAAGCTGCCGTTGAGGTGGTACGATGGCGACCGGTAGGAGGCGACCCTAAGCCGACATTCGGGAGCGTGAAATCAGTGTCTGTTTCTTATTCTCCATCGGCACCCATCGCTTTATCAAGCATGGTGATAAGCTCTTCGCGACTGAAAGTATGCTCCTGCCGTTCGTTCTGTTGCACCATCCTTTGAATGGCAGCACCAATTGTCCAGCTCGCCTCGTCGCGATTTGGCACCACCATATAGCGAGGTTTGGGGTTCTCGGAGAACAAGGCGTGCATCGCTGCGTCTGCGACCTCGTCAGGATCCTTGTACTGACTTCTGTCGGCCGAACCTTCCAGTCTCGCCTTGTATTCCTTGGCGTAAGGCGACTTCTCTTTCGCCTCGTCCATACCACCCGCTCGCGCGCGGCCTGTTTTGCTGATTTCCGATCGATAGTTGCCCGGTTCGATGACGCTTACCTTTACGTCAAAGCGCTCCATTTCCGGAGCTAACGCATCGGTGTATGCCTCCAGCGCGAATTTGCTCATGCTGTAGGGGCCGTAGAACGGTCCGGATATGGTGCCGGCGATTGAGCCAATAGTCGTTATTCGGCCTTTGCCCTCGATGATCAAGGGTGCGAATGCTTGGGTAACGCGGAAAACGCCGAATATATTGACGTCGAACAACCATCTGACCTCTTTTTCGTCGACTTCAATCAACGGCCCGCCGACACCGACGCCGGCGTTATTGACGAGTCCGTAAAGACCCCGGCCGCCATCGCGAACGGTTTGCACCGCCGCGTCGATCTCTTCCTGGATCGTCACATCGAGCCGGATTGACTGCACATTCTCAATTGCATTCAATGCATCGAGATCTTTTTGCTTACGTGCGCCGGCGTAGACAAAGTAGCCGTTGGCCGCGAGAACTTCAGTGATTTTGCGACCGATACCGGTACTTGCCCCGGTTACCAGCACGGCCTTCTGGCCGCTGGCATCAACCTGAGCGAAACAAGCGCTGCTGGTGGCCAGCAGCACAATCGTAAGACCAGCCAAACGGAAAAATGACTGCATCGGAATCCCCCTAATGTTGTCGCTATTTTGGGTGGGTAAGCCGAAATAATAGCAGAGTGGGGGGCTGCGCCTCGTTTTCTTCTTTCCCTTGGTTTCGGCTGCCATGCAATTGCTCTTTTTTTCGCACGCCCATCTGTCGCCCCCCGGAGACTCGGTGAGGCATTAAGTACTCTTGAAGAGATAAAATTCTGCTGCGCTCTAAAGCGGCGGCTTTATGTTTTGACTGTAAGGGCCGCTACTGGCCGACGCCTGTCTGTGACGACATCGTTTTCACGTCGGTTGACTGACTGCTTCAGCCACTTAAGGGCCCAACAACAAGTCGACGCGTAGGATCCGGAACTTGTAGCGCCCCTAACTGCGCCCTACAGCCGCCGATTTGATCGGTTCCAGGTTTTCCGTTACAAATATGTCCCGGTGGTCGACAGCGGATAGCAAGGTGAGCCAGGCGGACCAGGACAAGTGGAACGCGCGATATCGCGAAGGCGCCTATGCTACCCGCACCCATCCAAGCGCGCTGCTGGCGGAATGGCTACCGAAACTGAAGCTTTGGGAGACTCATCCACGAGCCATCGACGTGGCCTGCGGCACCGGACGCAATGCCATCTACCTCGCGCGACGAGGTTGGCAGGTCGACGCGGTCGATATCTCAGCGGTGGCGCTCGACCAGCTGACCGATACAGCGACCGCGGAAAGCCTTCCCATAACGTGCATCCAGGCGGACCTGGAAGATGGTGTACGTCGACCCGCGGATCTCTTCACGGCCAATCGGTACGATCTGGCCGTCATGGTTCGCTACACCAACCTGCCGCTGATCGACAAGTTGAAGGGCGTCCTCAAAGCGGGCGGATACCTCATCGTCGAGGAGCATCTCGTCACGGAAGCCGACGTCGTCGGACCGGGGAACCCGCAGTTTCGCGTGGCTCCCGATGCGCTTCGTGACGCAGTCGGCGGGTTGGACATCATCGCGTACCGAGAAGGTACCGTAAACGACCCTGACGGACGTCCCGCGGAGCTCGCGCAACTGGTCGCACGCACACCCTGACGCCCGCTTCCACGTTTCAAGACGGTCCATAGCTGTGCCCCGCAAAACAAGAGGACGTTAAGTTGATGACAAAGGACCCCGCACTCAGGACTCGAAGATGAAACTTCTAATTGTCGTCCAGAAAAAGAACAGTTAACGCTGACCACACGATAATGTGTTTTCCATAGGTAGTCGGCCAGGTCTGCCGACTCGAGCGTCGCTTCCGCATTGCTCACACCTCTGCCCTCGCCCTCCGGTTATTACTGAAGAGCCAGGGATTGCTCTATCCCCTTGACTGGCGTATAGCCTAAGGATGGAGGGGAACAGTAACGGTTAGCTGCGATCTCACGCAGATAATGAAAGATTGGGAACTTTATGATGACTACGGGCTGACTTGCCTGGGTACCAGAGGAAGGAGGTAACAATGCGTTTGGGCATGATCGGGCTTGGCCGCATGGGCGGCAATATGGCACGCAGGCTGCGCCGCGGCGGCATCGAAGTGGTCGGCTATAACCGTAATGTCACTGTGACGAGCAAACTTGCTGACGAATGTGGGTTGATGCCGGCCGACTCAGCCGAGCACCTGGTTTCACAACTTGAAGAACCACGGCTGGTCTGGTTGATGTTGCCCGCCGGTGAGGTAACCGAAACCTACGTTGCACAGATTAAGGACCTGCTTAGCGCGGGCGACATACTGATCGACGGCGCGAACTCATACTTCAAGGATTCCATCCGCCGCGGCAAGGAGCTTGCCAGGCTGAACATTCATTTCATCGATGCTGGCGTATCTGGCGGCGTCTGGGGATTAGAAAAAGGCTATGCCTTAATGATAGGAGGTCGCAAAGAGAGTCTCGCACAGGTGAAACCGGTACTAGAGGTTTTGGCGCCAGCGCCTGACCTCGGTTGGTTGCACACAGGTCCCATCGGCAGTGGGCACTTCGTCAAGATGGTTCACAATGGCATCGAGTACGGTCTGATGCAGGCCTATGCGGAGGGTTTCGCCTTGCTGAAGGCTCGAGACGAATTCGGTCTGGATTTGGCGGAGATTGCAGAGACATGGCGGCATGGCAGCGTGGTACGTAGCTGGCTACTGGATCTTACCGCCAGCTTCCTGGCAGAGGACCAGGGGCTCGCAGACATCGAACCGTTCGTTGCTGACTCCGGTGAGGGTCGCTGGACAGCGATCGAAGCCATCGAGCAAGGAATTCCGACTCCGGTCATGAGCACGTCTCTCATGACGCGTTTCGCAAGCCAGGGTCAGCAAGACTACACGGCCAAGCTGTTGGCGATGATGCGACAAGGCTTCGGAGGACACGCGCTGAAACAATCGGAGCGGTGATGAGCGGTCCGTGTCATTTTGTCGTCTTTGGCGCATTGGGCCATTTGGTCACCACCAAGCTATTGCCGGCGCTCTATCACCTCGAGCTCGTGGGCCGTCTCGACGAACCGTTAAAGTTTGTCGCGTTTGCTCGTCGTGATTGGGACACTCTGAATTGGCGTGTCCATCTAAATGACACGCTCGCTGACCACTATGGAGCGAAGCTGGATGTAACGACGGCCGGTCGGATCGTTCAGCGTTTCGAGTATGTAAAGGGTGATTACACGGACCGGGCAGCCTATCAGCGGCTGCTCGAGCAGATCAGCACACCGCGACCGGGGGTCTGCGACAACGTTGTTTTCTATCTGGCTATCCCACCGGATGATTTCGTCCGCGTCGTTCGCAATCTCGATGAGGCGGGTCTCAACAGCATCGTCGGGCAGCATCGAATCGTTGTTGAGAAGCCCTTCGGCACGGATCTCGGCAGCGCCCGCGAACTCAATGCTGAATTGCATCGCCATTATGAAGAAGAGCAGATCTTTCGAATCGATCATTATCTAGGTAAGGAAACGGTGCAGAATCTGCTTGTCTTTCGTTTTGCTAACTCAGTCATCGAGGCATTGTGGAATCGACATTACATCGATCATGTGCAAATTACTGCGGCCGAAGAATCGGGCATTGGTGAGCGAGCGGGCTATTTTGATCAATCCGGGACCTTGAGGGACATGGTGCAGAATCACTTGCTCCAACTGCTCACCTTCGTAGCTATGGAGGCCCCCGCCAGTCTGGACGCTGATGCCCTGCGTGACGAGAAAGTCAAAGTGTTGAGTTCGATCCGCCAAATACCTGCGGAATCGCTGGATGATGTAGCACTGCGCGCACAGTATGGGGCAGGCAAAGTGAACGGAGCGGCGGTTGCTGCATACCGGGACGAGCCGGGCGTGCCAAGTAATTCCAACACAGAGAGTTATGTAGCCATCAAGTTTCAGATTGATAGCGAGCGTTGGCGAGGTGTGCCCTTCTATCTGCGTAGCGGCAAGCGCCTGGCGGCCCGGCGCTCCATGGTGGCGATTCGATTCCGAGACCCGCGGCATCGACTTTTTTGTGATACGCCCTGCGAAAACATGGAACCAAACTGGCTTGTGCTCGCCATTCAGCCGGAGGAGATTATTCGCTTTGAGTTATTTGCACGCGAGCCCGGGTTGGCTATGGTGCCCAGACTGTTACAGATCGACACTGATTTTCGTGCCGAGGATGAGCAACGGCTGGACGCTTACGCCACGCTACTATTGGATGTGATCGAGAATGATCGCAGCTTGTTTATTCGTTTCGACGAGGTGGAGATGGCCTGGCAGGTGATCGAGCCAGTACTTAAGAATTGGAGTCAGACGAGCGAACGTCTCTATACCTATGCACCCGGCAGCTGGGGTCCCGATGAAACCCGTGATCTGTTCGAAAAGCCGTATCAGTCCTGGCGTAACGAACCGTGAGCGAGTTCCGGCTGCGTTGGCATGTGTACACGGATCTTGATCAGTTGATCGAGGCAGTGGCTAATGGAATCATGAGTGAAGCTGCGCGAGCAATATCAGCGGCTGGGAGGTTTCTCATTGTGCTCGCGGGTGGCTCGACCCCCCGACCAATCTACGCGCGGCTCGTTGAACTCAATACGCCATGGCATCAATGGCACATCTACTTTGGCGACGAGCGATGTCTCCGTACCGGTCATCCTGAACGCAACGACACAATGATCCGCGAAGTTTGGCTCGATAAAGTCTCGATACCTGTCGATCAAATACACGCAGTTCCCGCCGAGTTGGGAGCGAGCGCCGGTGCAAAAAGCTATGCACAAGAACTCGCCAGCCTTGGACCGTTTGATCTGACCCTACTCGGGCTTGGCGAAGACGGTCACACGGCAAGCCTGTTTCCGGGTGGTCCTTTAGGTTGCCAGCGGGGCGCGCCCGACGTACTTGCTGTCCACGCGGCACCCAAACCACCTGCATCCAGGGTTAGCATGAGTGCAGCACGATTGACGCGGTCCCAATCGGTTCAATTAATTGTGACGGGCGAAGAGAAACGCGCAGTGCTTGCGCGACTGCGGGACGGGGCCGATATGCCGATTCGATCTGTGAATCCAGCAAACGGCATCGACCTGTTCCTTGACGGTACTGCGTCGCCAACTGCCATCGGCTAGACGATGTTGGCGCAGCATAATTATGCCCTGGCTTGGTAAGTGAGATAAACTGAATTCATCGCCTACTACATTCGATGGCGACCTCATCGAAGCCTTGGCCAGATAGCGCCGTGTCCGCACGTAAAGGATTCATCGGCAAGATCGGACAGGCATCTCATCGCGGAACCTATCCTGAGCACCTTGCATCATGTGTACCGATGGGCCGCCTGGCAATACCAATGGAGTTTTTGCACCCTGCAACGATCGAGTTAACAGAGAGGCAGGGGCCAGCTACACAGAATGTGGGATCTCCATGGCCGATACGATTATCCAGCCGCCCACTGAAACTCGCTCTTGGCGCCAAAAGATGGCTGACATTCCCACTTTACGGTTGCCGGGTTTGTTAACTGGACGGCACCATTACGTATTCTCCCGAAATCGATTTCGGTTGTGAGGGCGGGTGTAATCCAAAACCGGACCCACCGGCACCAACTGTGTTGGATTAATAGTGGTCTGGCTGAAATAGTAGTGAGTTTTGATGTGATCAAAATACACCGTGTCAGCGATACCTTCGATTTGATACAACTCACGCACATAGTTGGCAAGATTCGGGTAGTCCTCAATGTGCTTGAGGTTGGTTTTAAAGTGGCCGTAGTACACCACGTCAAATCGAATCAAGGTCGTAAACAAACGCCAATCTGCTTCGGTGATGTGTTTGCCCATCAAATAACGCTGCTGTCCTAAACGCTGTTCAATGACCTCGAGGGTATCAAACAGGCGATGGAAGGCAGCTTCATATGCCTTTTGCGAAGTGGCAAAACCTGTGCGGTAAACACCGTTGTTGATATTGTCATAAACCAATTGGTTGAGCTCATCGATATCCGCCTGCAGCTGCCGGGGATAATAATCGCTGTGCTCTCCCGTGAGGTCGTTAAAGGCGCTGTTGAACATACGAATAATTTCTGAGGATTCGTTGTTCACAATGGTGCGCCGTTTTTTATCCCACAGCACCGGTACTGTGACCCGGCCGCTGTAATTGGCATCGGCGGAGGTGTAAACCTGGTGCAGGTAGTCAATGCCTGCGATGGGATTGTCCTGTGAGACTTCAGAAAACACCCAGCCGTGCTCCAGCATCCTGGGGTCAACGATGGTGACGCCAATGATGTGCTCGAGCTTTTTCAGCTTGCGAAAAATCAGGGTGCGGTGGGCCCAGGGGCAAGCGAGGGAGACAAACAGGTGGTAGCGCCCCGCTTCGGCTTCAAAGCCCGGCTCGCCGATCCAGTGGCGAAACTGTGAGTCCTGCCGTATAAATTCGCCGCCCGTGGATGTGGTGTCATACCACTTGTCCTGCCACTGGCCGTCTACTAGAAGTCCCATGGTTTACGTGTGGGTGACGAATTCGTAATGCATAGCTCAAATCCAGGCAGAATCCAAAACCTGCGAATCGCTGCGCGCTCGGCAGGCTGTCAGGATTATGCGCCAATTGGCTCTTCTTCTCATCCACCTGATTGTGACGATCGCCCGCTTGTTCGGACCCGGTGGTGCCCGTTCCAGCGTCACCAAATCGCTGCTCGTCAAGCATCAGCTTTTGATCCTCAATCGTTCGCCTGAGCGCGCGCCTGACCTCCCGCCAATGGATCGAGTCATTACAGGGCTTTTGGACAACTACCGATGGAAATTCTGCTGCCGCGGCCTGCACCCGCTGCCCATCGCCGCTTGATTCAGCATTCGCCATCCACAGGTGGGGGCACTTTAGCCTCAATCTAATCGACGGTCTCTGAGAACGTTATTATATAAGGAGTAGGTCACGGCACCGGGCATGCCGAATTGCCGTCGTGCGCAAGAACTCTTTTCGGACTTTATCGAGCATCGAATACGCCAAAAAACCACGATGTGTTGGCTGCGATCGACGCGAGGAACTTTGCCACAATGCGAACGTTGTCCAACATGATGTAACGTTATCAAACCTTATCAAAAAACATCTTATGTCAGTAATGTCCGGAATATTAATCGAATAGATTCAATTGGTTAGATGTCTCGGTT
>FXBF010000463.1_pt1 | contig 13984 bp, 11 predicted proteins | sample 5335321 | NCBI WGS metagenome assembly FXBF01 (sample SAMEA103928391, study PRJEB20085) | sediment metagenome | isolation source: sediment
GGCGTTGCCGTAAAAACTCGATTCTAGGATCGCCATATCTTGTCTCCAAGGCCTCAGTCACGTCCCCGGCGAAACGCCGGGGTAAGCCAGCGCGCGGCCTCCCCCGGTTCGGCTCCGCCGCCGGGTTCGTATCATATCCTTTTGCGGCACTCAGGGGATAACGCGGCGCGGCGCTGGCGGCGGGCAGGCCACGTGCACCGGCGCTTTCGACGGGGGCGCGGATTTCTGCGACAATCGGCGCGGCGTCCGGCGGGTGCGCGGCGCTGGCCGACAGCCTGCTTATCACGCCCCTGCGACTCGATAAAACAAGCATGATGAGACGGCTATGTCAGCTTTGATCTGTGGCTCCTTTGCCTACGACACGATTATGGTGTTCCATGATCGTTTCAAGAATCACATCCTCCCCGACAAGGTGCACATCTTGAATGTGTCGTTCCTGGTGCCCGAGATGCGGCGCGAGTTCGGCGGATGCGCCGGTAATATCGCATACAACTTGAAACTGCTGGGGGGCGACCCGCTGCCGATGGGCACCGTGGGAAACGATTTCGGCCCGTACGCGGCATGGATGGACCGCTGCGGCATCAGCCGCCGTTACATCAAGGTGATCGAGGGCGCCTATACCGGCCAGGCGTTCATCACCACGGACATGGACGACAACCAGATTACCGCCTTCCATCCGGGTGCCATGAACCTATCGCACGAAAACCGTGTTAGCGACGCGCCCGACGCCGCCATCGGTATCGTCGCCCCCGACGGTCGCGACGGTATGGTCCAGCACGCAGCCCAGTTCGCCGAGGCCGGCATCCCGTTTATATTCGATCCGGGCCAGGGGCTACCGATGTTTGACGGTGCGGAGCTCATGACGTTCATCGCGCAGGCCAGCTGGGTCACGCTCAACGACTACGAAGGGCAGCTGCTGCGCGAGCGTACCGGCCACTCGCTCGAACAGCTGGCGCAGCGCGTGCAGGCACTGGTGGTCACCCTGGGCAACCAGGGGTCGCGCGTGTATACCGACGGCGGTTCCATCGAGATTCCGCCAGCGCTGGCGCGCACTGTCAGCGACCCCACCGGCTGCGGCGACGCCTATCGCGCGGGCCTGCTGTTCGGTTTGGCACACGGCCTGGAGTGGGAAACGACCGCGCGCATCGCCGCGCTCATGGGCGCGATCAAGATCGAGCAATACGGCACCCAAAACCACAAGTTCACGCGCGCCGGCTTCGACGAGCGTTTCGAGCGGGCGTTCGGCTTGCGCCTCCCAGCCGACGCCTGAGCCGGCCAGCGACCCGCTGCAGGGCCGGTCGCAGCTGCAGCCGGTGCCCGTCGCTGCGGGCCTCGACGCCCCGGCGGTCGCGCCCGGGGATCATAGCCGGGCACCACAACATATATATAGAATCCCCGCTTGCCGTCCACGCGCCTGTTTGCGCCGCTCGTCCGGACCGGCACGATCTTCTTGACACCCCTATAACATGGGTCTAGGCTTCGTCCAAACTACTATATGTTGTGTTTTTCTAAATTCAGACCAAATCCCTAAGGAGGTACACGAACCCATGAAGGCCGCCCCACTAATAACAACAGAACAATCGGCTGCTGCCGACATCCCGCTGCAGACCGCATCCCAGGATATCTGGGACAAGAAGTACCGTCTCAAGAGCAAGTCCGGCGAGCCCGTCGACCAGGACATCCAGGGCACCTACACGCGGGTAGCGCGCGCACTGGCGGCGGTGGAGACCACGGGCGAGCAGCGTGAAGAGTGGTTCGGGAAGTTTTTGTGGGCGCAGCAAAACGGGGCGATCGCCGCCGGGCGCGTCATCTCCAATGCCGGTGCCCACGAACACAAGCCGGCGACCAGCACGATCAACTGCACGGTATCCGGGATCATTCCTGACTCGATGGACGGGATCCTGCGCGCCGTGCACGAGGCCGGCCTGACGCTCAAGGCTGGCTGCGGAATTGGCTATGAATTCTCTACCCTCCGCCCCAAAGGGGCTTTTGTCAGCGGGGCCGGAGCTTACACCTCCGGCCCCCTGTCTTTTATGGATATATTCGACGCCATGTGCTTTACCGTGTCCTCCGCCGGCGGCCGGCGCGGCGCGCAGATGGGGACCTTCGACATCTCGCACCCGGATGTCATGAGCTTCATGCGCGCCAAGCGCGAGCACGGGCGCCTGCGCCAGTTTAATCTCTCCTGCCTCATTACCGACGAGTTCATGCAGGCAGTGAAGGCGGACACCTCGTGGGATCTCGTGTTTCCCGCCAAAGAGCAAGCCTACGAGGACCCCGATACACGCATCGTCTGGCGCCACTGGCCTGCCACGGAGGGCTACATCACCAACAACATCGGGCAGGTCGCCTGCAAGGTGTACAAGTCGATCCCCGCGCGCCGGCTGTGGGACGTGATCATGGCATCGACCTACGACTATGCCGAGCCGGGCTTCATCCTGATCGATCGCGTCAACGAGATGAACAACAACTGGTTCTGCGAGAACATCCGCGCGACCAACCCCTGCGGCGAGCAGCCGCTTCCGGCCTACGGGTCCTGCCTGCTCGGATCGGTGAACCTGACCAAGTTCGTCGAGCACGCCTTTAGCGCGGAGGCACAGTTCAACTGGGAACGCTACCGCGAGGTGGTGGCAATCTTTACACGTATGCTCGACAACGTCGTGGAGATCAATGGCCTGCCGCTTGAGCAGCAAGCCAACGAGATCCTCAGCAAGCGTCGCCACGGCATGGGATTCCTCGGACTTGGCTCGGCCCTGACCATGCTGAAGTTGCGCTACGGCGACCCGGAGTCATTGGAGTTCACCGAACGTGTGGCGCGTGAAATGGCCGAGGTCGGATGGGAGACGGGGATCGAGCTGGCCCAGGAAAAAGGCCCGGCACCGATCATGGTGGAAAACTTCAGTGTCACCGAGGAGATGCTGGAACGCCGGCCTGAGATGCGTCGTGACGGCTTTAAGGTCGGCGACGTCGTGCCAGGTAAGGTCCTGCTGGCACGCTACAGCCGCTACATGCAGCAGCTCGATCCTGCCTTGACCACCAAGATCGCCGAGGCCGGTGCGCGCTTCACGCATCACACCTCGATCGCCCCGACCGGCACCATCAGCCTGTCACTCGCCAACAACGCCAGCAACGGCATCGAGCCCTCATTCGCGCATCACTACAGCCGAAATGTCTTGCGCGAGGGGCGCAAGACCAAGGAGAAGATTGAAGTGTTCTCCTATGAGCTGCTGGCGTACCGCACCCTGGTCGACCCCGAGGCCACGTCTGAAGCCAGCGACTCCGGCGCCGGCCTGCCGGCGTATTTCGTCGCCGCCGACGACGTCACGCCGCGCGAGCATGTCGATATCCAGGCGGCGGCGCAGAAGTGGGTAGATTCCTCGATCTCCAAGACCGCCAACGTACCCACCGATTTCGCGTTCGAGGACTTCAAGGACATCTATCTCTATGCCTACGAGCAGGGGCTGAAAGGCTGCACGACCTTCCGCTTCAATCCGGAAGCGTTTCAGGGAGTGCTGGTAAAGGAGCAGGACCTCGAAAACACGACCTACCGTTTTCAACTGGACGACGGCGGGGTCATCGAGGTGAAGGGAAATGAGGAGATCGAGTACGACGGCGAGATGCACTCCGCCGCCAACCTATTTGACGCCCTGAAGGAGGGCTATTACGGGAAGTACTGAATGACAAACGGGTAGAGAACCGAAGGGGAATAAACCATGGCCATCAAAATCGACAAGAAAATCACCGGATACGAGGTCGTAACGGACGACAACGGCAGCGGCGCCGAGAGCAACGTGATCCAGATGCACGAGAAGCTCAAGCGCCCGGAGATGCTGCTCGGCAGCACATACAAGATCAAGACCCCGCTCACGGGGCACGCGCTCTACGTCACCATCAACGACATCGTGCTGAATCCGGACACGGAGCACGAAAAACGGCGCCCATTCGAGGTATTTATCAACTCCAAGAACATGGACCATTTCCAGTGGATCGTCGCCCTGACGCGTATCATTTCCGCCGTTTTCCGCAAGGGCGGTGATGTGACATTCCTGGTCGAGGAGCTCCATAGCGTCTTCGACCCACGGGGCGGGTACTTCAAGAAGGGCAAGTATACGCCCTCACTGGTGGCGGAGATCGGCGACGTCATCGAGCGCCACTTGAAGATGATCGGTCTGATCGCCGTCGAGGAGCCCGACCCGCACCGCGAGAAATATCTCGCCGAGAAGCGTGCAGAGCTACAGCCGGATAACGCAGATGCGCCGGCTAACGATGATGCCAACGGTGAGTTCCCGCGCGCCGCGCAGCTGTGTCACAAGTGTCTAACCAAAGCGGTCGTGAAAATGGATGGTTGTGTGACATGTCTCAATTGTGGTGACTCGAAGTGCGGGTGAGTCATTGGTCGATGGTCATTGAGGATGTTGCAGACACTGGCCATAAGAATTTTTTTGAAAAAAAGTTTGCAATTTTGCGTAATGGTATTTACATTTACATATTGACACGTTATGGATGTGTGCTAGACAAGGCTTGAGAGTTGTATAACAAGGTCATAAACGCGACATGCAGCTTGGAAAGGACGAAGTGCGACGGGAGTGTGGTGCACACAGTAAAGCCTTGTGCGAACCGATGCATGTGCGGCAAACGACTCAACGGAGCTTGAATAAAGGTATACGATAGTTTTGGATCGATCGCGGATTTCGCCAACAACAACTAATAACAATAAGAAGCATCGGTACGAAGCGGCTGCCAGGAAAGCGGTTTCCCTGTCCGTCGCCGTTTTTCTGTCCGCCGGAAGTCATAGAAGACAGCCAGTCGGCTGTCTTTTCTATTTGCAACGTGCAGTACCCATGGGGCGGGTGCCCCGTCTTTAAACCAAGCCTCTAACCACAACCCAAAGGAGTGCATCATGGCAAAGAAGAGAAAAGCTGCAAAGAAGACCGCTAAGAAGGCTAAGAAGAAAAAAGCCACGAAGAAGGCTGCCAAGAAGAAGAAGTAGCTCTTTAAGCGGGGAGCTCTGGCTCCTGGCACGCTCGCGCGATTACACTTGCGCAAGGGTGCCGGAACGGAGCGCGGTAACCTGCTATGGTCTATTGTATTGAGCCGGTAGGGTGCGTCTCCAGTCGCGAGGCGCATCACTGCCGGTTTTATATTGCTGGTGCCGCGCGGCACGCGTGTGGGGCCAGCACGCGGCCAATGGCACATACCCGCGCGCAGCGACCCGCGGGCGGTGAGTGTGTCATCGGGTACCTACGGACAGCCGCCGATCCAGCGCACGCCATCGCTGTTGCGTGCCCACGTCGACCCACTGACCGCGATAATGCTCGCCCATGACCAGGCCGCGAGCCATGGCGGCGGTTAACACGGGGGTAAGCGCAAAACGTCCGGGCGCCAGGCCGCTGAACAGGGCGTGCGCGTAAACACCGATCCCGCCAAATGTCAGCCTGGGCGCCCCGGTGGTCGACACCTGCTTGTTTCGCAGCGCGAAATCGCCGTCCCGATGCGCCGGCGGATTATCCACCAGCACCAGGTGGGCCAAACCGTCAAGCCCTTGCGGTAGCTGCGCAAACGGGTAATCGGTCCATATATCACCGTTGACGACGAGAAACGGATCGCTGTCCAGCAGCGCCAGCGCCTGACGAATGCCTCCCCCCGTTTCCAGCGCGCCGGCACGCTCGGGCGAGTACTCGATGCTGACACCGAGGGCACGCCCGTCACCGAGCCGTTCGACGATTTGCTCTCCCAGGTGGGCGTGGTTGATAACGATCTCGTGCAGCCCGGCGGCGGCCAAGGCCTCAACCAAGTGCACGATAAGCGGCTTGCCACCGACCGGTAATAACGGCTTCGGGGTTTCATCGCTCAGCGGGCGCATGCGCTCGCCGCGGCCTGCAGCCAGAATCATCGCTTTCACGGTTTCTCCGAGTCGCTCGCCACCTGCGACAATCCCAGGTCCTGCAGAAGTGCGTGCAACGCCTGCAGATCCGCATAGCGCGCACTGACATCCAGCACATAGTTCAGCGTGCGCGGGATGTCGGCGACATATCCGGGTTTGCCGTCACGATGATGCAGCCGCGCAAAGATACCGATGGCCTTCAAATGTCGCTGCACCCCCATACGATCGAACCACGCCAGAAACTCCTGCTCGCTGCCGCCGACCGGCACACCGCAGCGGCGTGCCTGCGTATAGTAGCCGCTGGCCCAGCGCTCCACGCGCTCGCGCGGCCAGGCAATGTAACAGTCGCGCAGCAAAGACACCAAATCGTAAGTCACCGGACCGCGAACGGCGTCCTGGAAATCGACAATGCCCGGACTGTCGCTTGCCGTGACCAGCAGATTTCGGGAATGGTAGTCGCGATGTACCCACACTTGCGGTTGGCTCAAGGCGGAGCGACCGAGCCGCACGAAAACCTGCGCCAGCACCGCGCGCTGCTTCGCCGAAAGCCGCAGTCCGAGATGCCTGCCGAGATACCATTGCTGGAACAGCTCCATCTCGCTCGTCAATAAACGCTGGTCGTAATCGGGAAGGAAACCCGCGTCGCTATCTGCGCCGCGCTGTAACAGCGTCAGCGCATTGAAGGCATCGGCGTACAGACGTTCGACCGTCGCCTCGCCCAGATTTGCCAGATAGAGATCCTCGCCCAGATCGGTGATGAGCAGGAACCCCCGTGGCAGGTCCTGCTGCAAAACCCGGGGCACATTGAGACCGAGCCCGCGGAAACGCCGCGCTACGCGCACATAGGCCCGTGAGTCCTGCTTGTCCGGAAGCGCATCCATCGCGATATAGCGCTGTCCGCCCACATGGGCGCGGAAATAACGGCGCGGGCTCGCGTCCACCGACACCGGTTGCAGCCGCAAATCACCCGTATCGAGGACCTCCGCTAGCCAGGATCGCAGTGCCTCCAGTCTCTTGTCCAAATTAAGGCATCCTCATTCGTAGCGCCGCTGCTTGATGGCGTGCCGATTCTATGCAATTTTACGTGCTAAACAAGATACACTGGAATCCTATGCTCCGACGCAACCGTGTGCGGTGGTGGGTCGTTCTGGCCGCAATGGCGGCAGCAAGTCCTGTACCGACTGTCGCCCAGCTGGTCCAAGGTTGCCCCGCTCCCCCACTGCTCCCCGACTTCGAACCGATACCGGCTGATGCGCCCGCGATGGCACGCGCGCGCGCCGACCAGATGGAAAGCAATGACGACATTATCGAGCTGACCGGCAACGTCGAGCTCTACGATCAAGACAGGCGCCTGACGGCCGACCACGTGAAGTACAACCGCACCACGCAGGAGGTAGAGGCACAAGGCAGCGTCACGCTCGAGGACCTGCAAGGCGACCAGCTGCGTACACCGGAGGCCTACATGCGGCTCGACACGCTCACCGGCTATACGGCCCCCGGCACCTACCGGATCGGGTCTGCAATGGGCCGCGGCGACGCGCAGCGCATCACGCTGGAGGGGAGACAAAACCTCAGTGTACGCAAGGGACGCTATACCACGTGCCCGCAGGGGAACGACGACTGGTATTTCAGTGTGCGCGATCTGCAGCTCGATCGTGAGAAGAACGTCGGCACCGCACGTCACGCGGTCCTCAAATTCAAGCGTGTGCCACTGTTCTACTGGCCGTGGGTTCGCTTTCCGCTGGCTGATCAGCGGCAAACCGGTTTCCTATTCCCCAGCTTGGGACAGTCGAGCCAACGTGGGACCGAGTTCGGCTGGCCGTTCTACTGGAACATCGCGCCCAACCTCGATGACACCATAACCCCCCGATATATGAGCAAACGCGGGCTGCAGCTCACGAACGAGCTCCGTTATCTGGGACGCACGTTCAGCGGTGAGCTAAGGCTGCAGGGGCTGGCCGACGACAAGGAGACAGACACAAACCGCGCCGCCGTCGGCTACCGCCATCGCCAGCGCTTCGGCCCGTTGTGGAGCGGCAGCGTGCGCTTCGACCGGGTCTCGGACGACACCTATCTCGACGACTTCACCAATAGTCTCGCGCTCGCGAGCCTGACCAACTTGCCGCAGGAAGCGGACCTGCAGTATCGCGGCCGCAGGTGGGACTTTCGCGCACGTGTGCTCGCCTTCCAGACGATCGACCCGGCGATCGCGGTTGACGATCGCCCTTACGAGCGGCTGCCGCAACTCACCTTGACGGCCAATCCGCTGCCCCTGCGCGGCGGCCTGCTGCCGCAGTTCGAAACCGAGCTCGACTACTTCGCGCGCGAGCAGAGCCTCGAGGGGGGGCGCCTGGACCTGTGGCCAGGCCTGAGCTGGCCGCTGCGCAAGAGCTACGGCTTTTTCATCCCCAAGGTGAGCGTCAAATACATCGGCTATGACCTCGACGTCCCCGTATCTCAGGACGCCCGGCCCAATATCACGGTGCCGTTGTTCAGTCTGGACAACGGGCTCATCTTCGAGCGCCCCGGAAACCGCTTTAACCAAACATTGGAGCCGCGGCTGTTCTACCTGTACGTGCCATCCCGGGAGCAGGACAATCTACCGAATTTCGACACCAGCGTCCCGGGCATCACCTTCGACAATCTCTTCCGGGAGAACCGCTTCGTCGGCGGCGATCGCGTGGCCGACGCCAATCAGGCCACCGTCGCGCTCACCACGCGCACGATCGGGGTGAGGGATGGGGTCGAGCGCTTCAAGTTCAGCATCGGCCAGACTTTTTTTTTCGCCGACCGTGAGGTCAACCTGCCGGCGGGCGTCGACACCGACAGCACGTCGGACGTAGTCGCCGAGATGAGCGCGACGATCGCGAACCGCTGGTATGCCCGTGCGACCGTAGACTGGGACCCGGACCTGCGCAAGACACAAGAGTCGAGCGTGTTTCTACAGTACCAGCCCGCACGCGACCGTATCGTCAACGCCGGCTACCGTTTCAGGCGGATCGACGGCGTCAAGCAGATCGATCTTTCCACCCAGTGGCCCATCAAGAGCCGCTGGACCGCGGTTGCAAGCACGAAGTATGATTTAGAATCTGAGCGTAACCTCGAGACCTTCCTGGGATTCGGCTACCGCTCGTGCTGCTGGGCAGTACGGCTGTTTGGCGTCCGCCGCCTCGACACCCAGCAAAAACAGGTCAATGATATAAAATTCGAGTTCGAGCTAAGCGGGCTCAGTACGTGGGGCCGTGCACCGAAGACTCCGCTGAACCAGAGCATTTTCTTCCCGAGCGAGGAGTTCGCCACCCAGGGCCCGGGATATCGTTGATTCATGCTATGCTTTCGACCGTAAAGTTCCCCGCTGTAAAGACGTTGATCTCGTGCTCACACGAAGGACATTGCGCCACTTGAACGTGAAGTTTGCAAACCGTCGTGTCCGCGCTGTTGGCGTGGCGCTGGTTTTGGTGCTGGTCGTCGCGCCCGCTTGGCCCACGCCAGCGCTGGGCGCCCAGCACACAGCGACGCGCCAGTTCGCGGGCGTGAGGCCGGTGCTGGACGTGGACCGTATCCTGGTCGTGGTCAATAACGATGTGATCACCGCGACCGAGCTCAAGACGCGCCTGGCCGCCGTCAAACGTGATCTGGCGGCGCAGAAAATCAAGCGCCCGCCGGACGCGGCCCTGACCAAGCAGGTGCTAGAGCGCTTGGTGCTCGAACGCGTCCAGCTGCAGTATGCCAATAAGATCGGCATCCGCGTGACCGACCGCGACGTCGACCAAGCAGTCCAGCAGGTCGCCGAGCGCAACGGCGTCACCCCGGAGGCCGTATACCGTGCAGTGCAACGCGAAGGCATCGACACCGAGAGCTATCGCAGCGAAATTCGTGATCAGGTGACCCTCAGTCAGCTGGTGGAACGCGAAGTGCAAAATCGTGTAAACGTGTCCGACACCGAGATCGGCAACTTTCTGGCAAGCAGCCGGCAGCGGGCGGGTGAAGACGAGGCCTACAGTCTATCGTTGATTCTCATCGGCGTGCCCGAGGCGGCTACCCCCGATCAGCGTGAGGCCGCCCAACGCAGGGCCGAAAAGCTGCAGCAGTCGCTAAGGGAAGGTTTCAGCTTCGAGGAGGCCGCGATCTCCTACTCGCAAGGGCAGAACGCGCTGAAAGGCGGCGCGCTCGGCTGGAAGAAATCGGGGCAGCTGCCGGCGCTGTTCCTGGATGCACTGCAAGGCCTGCAGCCAGGTGACATCAGCGACGTCATAAACAGCCCGATCGGGTTTCATATTTTGAAGCTGAATAATCGGCGCACGAGCAGCGGGGAGGCCACGGTAACAGAGACGCGCGTGCGTCATATCCTGCTGCGGCCGAGCGAGAACCGCTCGATCGACGACGTACGGTCCACGCTGCTGCAACTGAGAGAGCGCATCGTCAACGGAGAAAGTTTTGCCGATCTCGCTCGCTCCCACTCCGAGGACGCCACCTCGGCCGCCAAGGGCGGGGACCTGGGTTGGGTCAGGCCGGGGCAAACGGTCCCGGAGTTCGAAAAAGGAATGGACCAGCTTCGACCCAATGAGATCAGCCAACCGGTGCAGACGCCCTTCGGGATGCACATCATGCAGGTCCTGGAAAGACGGCAGCAAGACATCAGCGGCGAGCGTAACCGTTCCGCTGCGCGCCGACAAATCCGCGCGCGCAAGGCGGATGAGCTTTACGATCAGTGGTTGCGCCGGCTGCGCGACGAGGCGTTCGTGCAGTACCGGCGGGAGGATGAGTACTAACGCGATGGCACCACCGCCTCCCAGCGCGGTGCCCGCCGCCGGGCGCGTAGTGCCAGCACGCGCTCGATGACCGCCACGCAGCGCCAGCGCCGCTCGCGGCACCGGTTGGCGATACCCGCAAGTGAAAGCCACGCCGCGGTGGCCCAACGAACGAGCGAACCGTGGACAAGCAGGCCCCCGTCATCGCCCTGACATCGGGAGAACCGGCCGGCATCGGACCCGATGTGTGCATCTTGCTGGCGCAGCGACTGCCGCCGTGCCGGTTGGTGCTCATCGCCGATCCCGATATGCTGCATGCGCGTGCGCGTGCGCTGAAACTACGCCTCGACGCGCAGCCGTGGGCGGGCCGCGCGGCGACAAGCTGCGCGCTTAGCGTGCTTCCAGTCAAGACAGCCATGCCGGTATACGCCGGCAAGCTCGATCGCACCAATGTGCCCTACGTTATCGAGACACTCACAGTGGCGCTGAACGGCTGTCTCGAGCACGAGTTCGATGCCATGGTGACCGCGCCCGTGCACAAAGGCGTAATCAACCAGGCCGGGGTCGCGTTCAGCGGCCATACCGAGTTCCTGGCCACCCACAGCGGCGCACCTCAGGTGGTAATGATGCTGGTGGCGGGCCGGCTGCGCGTCGCGCTCGCGACCACCCATATCCCGCTGCGCGAGGTGAGCCGGCATATTACAGCGGCGCGCCTGGAAGCTGTGCTGCGCGTCGTGCATCAGGAGCTGCGGCATAAGTTCGGCATTGTACGGCCGCGCATGGCCGTGTGCGGGCTCAACCCGCATGCCGGCGAGTCGGGTTATCTCGGTCGTGAAGAGGTCGACGTCATCGCACCGGTGCTCGAGCGCCTGCGTCGTGAGGGTCTGCGCCTGCGCGGGCCGGTCCCGGCCGATACCGCGTTCACGCCGCCGCAGCTCGCCGAGGTCGATGCGGTGTTGGCGATGTACCATGATCAAGGGCTGCCGGTGCTCAAGCACTACGGCTTCGGTCGTGCGGTCAACGTCACGCTGGGGTTACCGATAATCCGAACTTCGGTCGATCACGGCACCGCACTCGAGCTGGCGGGGAGCGCGCGCGCCGATGCCGGCAGCCTGCGCGCCGCCGTGGAACTTGCGCTGTCGTTGGCGCCGGTATGACGGCACATCGCAAACGCAAGGAGCTGGGACAGCACTTCCTGCACGATGCGGGCGTCGTGCAGCGCATCGTGGCGGCCATCGATCCGCGGCCCGGCGACATTATGGCCGAGATTGGCCCGGGCGACGGTGTGCTCACACGCGAGCTCGCGCCCAGGGTCGGCAGCCTGCATGCGGTGGAGCTCGATGCCCGTTTGGTAACGCGCTTGTCGCAGGAGCTGTCTGCCGAACCGCGGGCGTTCGTTTATCATGCCGATGCGCTGTCGTTCGACTTTTGCCGCCTGGCGAGCCGCCAGCGCAAGCTGCGCGTCGTCGGCAACCTGCCCTACCAGGTGTCCACACCGCTGCTGTTCCGGTTGCTGCAGCAGCTGCACTGTATCGAGGACATGTGCTTCATGCTGCAAAAAGAGGTCGTCGACCGCCTGTGCGCCGCACCCGGCAGCAAGGCCTATGGCCGCCTCGGCGTGATGATACAGTGGCGCTGCCGCACGCAGCGCCTTTTCGTCGTCCACCCCGGGGCGTTTGTGCCGCCGCCGAAGGTCGATTCGGCGTTCATACGCCTGGTGCCGTACGCCACGGCACCCGTTGCCGTCGCCGACGAATCTGTGTTCGCCGGCATCGTCGCCGCCGTGTTCAACCAGCGGCGCAAGACCCTGCACAACGCGCTCAAGGGGATGCTGGATGCTGCACAGATGAAGGCGTTGGATATCGACCCGGGGCGCCGCGGAGAGACGTTGACGCTCGAGGAGTTCGCCGTGTTAAGCAACGCGGCAAGCGGCCACTGAGGCGAAAACCGATCTCGCGGCGAAGCGGTGTTGCTCGACCCGCGGGCGCACTACGCATAATATTGCAGCAAGGCGGTAACGTCGTTTCGCCCGCTACCGGAGAATAGCTATGCTCGATGGCTCGTCGTTGACTTTGTTCCTGCTGGCCTCCTGGGTGTTGTTGATCACCCCGGGCCCGGCGGTGCTCTACATCGTGGCGCGCAGCGTCGAGCAGGGGCAGGTCGCCGGCGTCGTGTCCACGCTCGGCGTGGGCGCGGGCACGCTCGTGCATGTGGCGGCCGCTACACTCAGTCTGTCGGCGTTGCTGCTCTCCTCGGCGCTCGCCTTCAGTGTGGTGAAATACGCCGGTGCCGCCTACCTGGTGTATCTTGGCGTGCGCATGCTGCGCGCGGGTGAGGCGCCGGCGCCTGCCGGCTCGGGGCAACACAAGCGGCTGCGCCGGCTTTTCTACGACGGGGCCGTCGGTAAACGCGCTGAACCCGAAGATCGCGCTGTTCTTTTTCGCCTTCCTGCCCCAGTTCGTCGACATCTCGCGCGGCTCGGTGGCGCTGCAGGTGCTGATACTCGGTGCCATCTTCGTGCTCATGGGCATCCTCAGCGACGGTCTGTGGGCCCTGCTGGCCGGATCGGCCGCCGATTGGTTGAAACGCAAGGCACATCTTCGGCGGCTACAGCGCTACTTCGCGGGCAGCACGCTTATTGCCCTGGGCGTGGCGACCGCGGTGTACGGCTCGGGCGACAACAAGTAAACGGACAGGCAAAGTTGATCGTAAAGGCACCGCCCGTGGCGCTCTGGGGCCTGGCCGCCGGGCGGGCAAAGACACCATGCGATTACACGAGGATTTCTTGAACCGGGCCGGCGACCGCGTAAAGAAACCGGCGTTCATCGAGCGCTTCGTTACCAGGAAAAACGGCCGTGCGCGCCGAGACACCTAGATGAGCAAGCACATCGCGCCTTACGGCTCCTGGAAATCCCCTGTGACGTCCGCGGCGATCACCTCGGAGAGCATCGGTCTGGGTTCGATCGCGCTCGACGGCAGCAACATCTACTGGCTGGAGGCGCGCCCGGATGAGGCGGGACGCCAAGTCATCGTGCGCGCCACGCCGGCAGGCGCGATCACGGACGTCACGCCGCCACCGTTCAGCGTGCGCACGCGCGTGCACGAGTACGGCGGTGGCGCGTTCGTGGTTGCGCGCGGCACCATGTTCTTCTGCAACGATGCGGATCAGCGCATCTATCGGCAGGACCTGGGGGCGCCCGCGCGCGCGATCACGCCGGTCGGCCAGGCGCGCTATGCCGATGCCGTGATCGATGGGCGGCGCGCCCGCTTGATCTGCGTGCACGAGCAGCACGCGGCGCGTGCCGAGCCCACCAACAGCATCGTCGCCGTCGACTTGGCGGGGGCGCAC
>FXBF010000464.1_pt1 | contig 13973 bp, 15 predicted proteins | sample 5335321 | NCBI WGS metagenome assembly FXBF01 (sample SAMEA103928391, study PRJEB20085) | sediment metagenome | isolation source: sediment
CCAACCGCCGCATGGTCGCGATGTCGCGGGTCAACACGAAGCCGCGCTCGGCGTTGCTTTTCCACTTGGGAATCAGATCGACGACGCGCTCGGTACTCACGAACCGGGCATCGACATCGTCTGGGAGGCCTGCCCGGTAGAGATCCTGCTCCCACTCGCTTCCGGCCAGCTCGTCGTCCACCACCGCGATGAAGTCGAGGCCGAGCTGCGCTCCCCACCCGACGACGACCTGGCCGTGAATCAGCCGATCATCGACCCGGCACAGAAGAATCGCCATGCGTTGGCTGTTCTATCGAAACGCCCACGTGGGTACGGAGCCGTTCGACAATCTGTTCGAGCGTCAAGTTCCGGTGGAAGATGAAGTCGAGGAGCAGCGGCAGATTCACGCCGCAGACCACTGCCATCCTCGATCGGCGGTGTTTCAACCGACGCGCAGCGAACGCGCAGCTCCCGCTGGGGAGATCAACAAAGACAACGCTCGGGCGATCCTCAGCCAGCTCACTCAGCCGTTGCTCGAGAGCTTCCGGAGTCAGGCCCAGGTTGTCGATCGGGAGGAGCCCTTCGCGAGAGCCTGTGATCTCCTCTACGGCGTCCAGCAGCCCTTCCGCCAGCTTACCGTGGCCTACCAGAATCCCCTGGATTTCGTCACTCATAATCCTCTTCGAGGTACTCCCGTACCGGGGCCATGGCGTCTTTCAGTCGCTCATTGAACGCCGCCGCTGAATCGACGCCGGTATACCTGAGCAAGTGGTTCATCGCGACAACTTCCGAGATGACGGTTATGTTCTTCCCCGGGTTGAGGGGGACCGTCACCCGGCGTATGCGTACCCCTAGAATCTCCGTGTATTCGGCGTCCAGGCCCGTTCGCTCGTACGCCTCGTGTCTCGTCCAATCCGCCAGCTGTACCATCACCTCGACACGCTTCTGCTGCCGGATCGCCCGCACCCCGAAGAGCGTACGGACGTCTATGATCCCGATTCCGCGGATCTCCATGTGGTGGCCAGCCAGTTCGAGCCCCCTGCCGATCAGCACATCGTGCCCCTGCAACGCGATGCGCACGACATCGTCCGCCACCAGCCGGTGCCCGCGCTCCACCAGATCAAGAACGCATTCGCTCTTCCCTATCCCACTACGGCCGACATACAGGAGCCCGACACCGTAGACGTCGGCCAATGAGCCGTGCACATGAGTGTGCGGCGCAAACTGCTCGTTGAGGAAAGGGTGGATTCGGCGGTAGAACTCTGCCGTCCCCAGCTCGCTGATCACCACCGGGGTGCCCACGCGCTCGGCGACTTCCAGCAATTCGGGCGGCAGATTCTGCCCCTTGGTGACGATCACCAGCGGCAAGTCGAAAGCGAACAGCCTCTCTACGGCCTTACGCCGGTCCTCGGATGCCAGGGAGCGGAGATAGCTTACCTCCGTCGCCCCGAAAACCTGCATCCTCTTCGGGGTGAACCGCTCCGTGTAGCCCGCCAGTGCCAGGCCTGGACTCGAGATCTCGGCGTCCGCGATCTCTTGCTCGAGCGCTCTCTCGTCGCTGGTGGCCAGATGCAGCCGCAGGCCCTCGCCGCGGAGCTTCAGAAGCTCCCGAACCGTCAATGTCACGACTCGCTACCCTCTACGGCCTCCTGAGGCTGGATCTCCTCGTTCAACCGCGGCGCCTGATGGTCGCGACGCAGGTCATGACGACGCTTCAGCTGGCGCGCCAGCTTGTCTGACACCTTGTTCACTGCCGTGCGGAAATCCTCGGCAGTGGCCTCCGCATGTATGTCCACGTCTCCATCGACCGCCGCGAGAGCTTCTACCCGTCTCTCCCGCTTCTCCTCCGTAAGGGTGACCTCGACGCGAGACATGCGCTGATTGAAGCGCTCAAGGCGGCTGAAACGGCTCTCGACGTGTTGACGCAGCGCGTCACTCATACCGAAGTTGCGAGCGGTCATAGAAATGTTCATGAATCCTCCGACGCAAACGTGTTGAATCTCTGCTGGCCCCGACCGGGGCCATCGGCGAAGACCTCCTGGAGGTGGGTTTCGGTGTCATCCGCCGTACGATCCCAGCTGAACTCGCGCGCAAAGCCGATCGCGCCGGCGCGAAGCCGCTCGCGCAGCTCCTGATCCAGCGCGATCCGTCTCAGAGCGAGAGTCCACGCTTCGACATCCCCATGAGGCACCAGCAGCCCGCTCCTCTCGTGAATCACCGATTCACGCAGGCCCGGCGAATCGGAGGCCAGGGCCGGTGTACCCGAGGCGGCCGCCTCGATGTTGGTGATGCCCCAACCTTCCTTAGGGGATGGGTAAACCGTGGCCCAAGCCCTGCGCAACAGGTCCACCTTCTCTTCCTCGGATATGAAACCGAGGAGCTCCACTCTGCCCGGCGCCCGGGCCTCCGCGTATTGCTTGAACGCCGCCTCGTGATCTCCCTTCCCCGCTACGAGCAGCCGCGCCTCGATCCCCTCTTCGGCCAACCGGGCGAGCGCATCCACCACGCACTCCAAGCCCTTGTAACGCTTCAGCCGGCCTACGTAGACGAACGTGGGCTCGCTGAACGGTCGGGCTGCGGGGTCGGGGTGGAAGCGGGAGTGATCGATTCCCGGGTGGATCACCCTGATGCTCGATCCCAGCAGCCCTCGTGCCCTGAGATCAGCGGCCGTCGACTCCGATATCGCCTGAAAGGGCACGTCTGCGTAAAAGTGCGGGACCGGCCGTTCCGCAAGCCAGACGGCCGTGGCAAACGGCGCTGGGGCTTCCTGAAAAGCCGTAGCGCCAAAGAGATGTGGTATCAGAGCCACCAGAGGCGCTCGCACCCAGAGCGGGCTGTAGAGCGGAATCTTGTTTATGTCCTCCACAACGAGATCGAAGCTCTCATCTCTTAGATAGCGCCGATAGTAAGCAGTTGCAAGAAGCGTGAAACTATGTCGACCACCGACACGATGTACGTGCATGCCGTCGACCTCGTCTCGCGCCGCCGCGCCCTGCCAACCCGAGCACAATAGTGTCACGTCGTGGCCCCGCTCCACGAGCCTGCCGAAAATCTCATGCAGGTGCACCTCGGCGCCGCCCGCCTGCGGATTCTCCATGTCCTGCCAATTGATGACGAGTAGCTTGAGCCGGCCCATGCTCATCGGGCATCGGATAGCTGTTCCGGCTCCAACTCGTGGAGAAGCGCGTCGAGCACTCCATTGACAAAGCGCCGGCTCTCTTCAGTACCGAACCACTCGGCCAGCCGCATCGCCTCGTGCAGCGACACACGAAGGGGAACCTCGTCAATATAGACCATCTCGGCCGCGGCGACCCGAAGGATGTTCCGGTCAACCGTCGTCATCCTGGAGAGCCGCCAGTTGTCGGCGAGCGCCTCGATGCGAGCGTCTATGTTGTGGCGATCACGCTCGAGCGTGTCGAGCAAGAGGTGCGTGTACTGTTGGATTTCCCTGTCCACAGGTGGCTCGTCACGCCCGACGAGCTCGCGATCCACCTGCCGCAACGCCTCCGCAGCGCCCCGCAGCTCCCAAGCGTAGAGGACCTGCAGCGCCCGGGCTCTGGCTCTAGTCCGACTCCCCATCCAGCTGATCGAGCAGGTCGGCCATCTCAATCGCGGCCAGCACCGCCTTCCAGCCGTGGTTGCCGGCCTTGCTGCCCGCGCGTTCGAGGGCTTGCTCCATGGTGTCGGTGGTCAACAGACCGAACGACACGTAAGTGTCCGAGTGCGTCGCCACGTTCGCCAGCCGCGAGCTCGCGGCTCCGGCGAGGTAGTCGAAGTGCGGTGTTGCACCGCGGATCAACGCACCCAGAGCCACGATGGCCGAGTACCGGCCGTCCCGCGCCAGTCGGGCGACCAGAGGGGCCAGCTCCCATGCGCCCGGCACCCAGAAGACTTCGATCTGCTCATCGCCGGCGCCGTGCTGGCGCAGGCAGTCAACGGCGCCCGCCAGCAGCTGGCGAGTGATAAGCTCGTTGGTCCGGCTCACAACCAGCGCGAATCGGCGCCCCTCAGCTCGGAATTGTCCGTATCTCTCGCGCATACGATCTATCCCGCCACTTTCTCGTCGACCGGTATCATGTGGCCCAACTTCTCGCGCTTCGCCCTCAGATAACCCTCGTTGTGGCGGTTCGGCTTCACGGTGATCGGCACCTGCTCCGTCACAGACAATCCATAACCCTGAAGGCCGATGATCTTCTTCGGGTTGTTCGTCATCAACCGCATCGACTTTATCCCCAGGTCGAGCAGCACCTGCACACCTATACCATAGTCGCGCAGATCCGCCGGGAATCCGAGCATTTCGTTGGCCTCGACCGTGTCCACGCCTTTCTCCTGAAGCTGATAAGCGCGGATCTTGTTCATCAAGCCGATCCCCCGCCCTTCCTGCTTCATATAGACAAGGACGCCCTGCCCCTCCTGCTCGATGCGCCGCAGGCTGGCCCAGAGCTGCTGGCCACAGTCACAGCGCTGGGAATGGAAGACGTCGCCGGTCAAACACTCCGAGTGCATACGGACCAGCATCTCACCCTTGCCCGAGACGTCGCCTTTCACCAACGCGACATGCTCGCGTCCGTCCACATCGTTGGCGTAGGCGACGACGCGGAATTCGCCGAACTCGGTCGGCAGTTCGGCCTCGGCGACCCGATGCACCAGGCGCTCGGTCTTCAGGCGATGCGATATGATCTGGGCCACGGTCACGAACTTCAGCCCGTGCCGGCGAGCGAACGTCTCGAGCTCGGGCCGGCGCGCCATCGTCCCGTCCTCGTTCAGGATCTCGCAGATCACACCCGCCGGCGTGAGCCCGGCCATCCGGGCCAGATCGACCGACGCCTCCGTCTGGCCGACTCGCTGTAGCACGCCACCCGGTTTCGCCCTCAGCGGGAAGACGTGCCCGGGCCGGCGAAGATCTTCGGGCCGAGCGTCGCGATCGATGGCCACCAGGATCGTCTTCGCCCGGTCCGCCGCGCTGATGCCCGTGGAGACCCCATGCTTGTGGGAGGCATCGATGGAGACCATGAAGGCAGTGCTCTGCGAATCGAGCCCGTGGGCTCCCATCGACGTGAGAACCAGCTCTTCCACGCGCTCGGCCGTCAGCGACAGGCAGATAAGACCACGCCCATGCGTGGCCATGAAGTTGATGATCTCGGGAGTGACCTTCTCCGCCGCGCACGCGAGGTCGCCCTCGTTCTCCCGGTCTTCGTCGTCGGCGACGATGACCATCTCGCCGCGACGTATCGCCGCTACCGCCTCTTCAACCGAATCGAATTCTATCTCGCTCATCCGCTCATTACAGTCAATGCGGGCGCCCGTCACATTGCCCACTCATCACTCATCACTGACCTACTGACCCCCAAAGCCCCACTCGGCTAGCTTCGCCAGTAGATCGCCAGGAGCCTTGCCCTCGCGAACCTGGCCCAATGCCCGGACGACGTACTTTCCGATCATATCCGCCTCGAGGTTGACCCGTGTCCCCGGAGCCAGCCGCGAGAGGTTCGTGTGCTCATAAGTATAAGGTATTAGAGCGACTTCTGCAGTCCCGGCATCGGGCAGCGCGTTCACCGTCAGCGAGACCCCGTCCATCGTGATCGAGCCGTGCAGTATGGTGAAGGGGCCTACCGTTTCCGGCAGGCTGAACCGCACCAGCCACATCTCCCCCTGATGCCTCAGGGAGCTCACCGTCCCGACTCCGTCCACGTGACCCTGCACGAAATGGCCGCCAAACCGCTCACCCGCCGCGATCGGGCGCTCGAGGTTCACTTCCCGACCCCGCCGGTACTCTCCCAGAGTCGTGCGGGAGAGGGTCGTAGCGATCGTCTGCACCCGGAAGTTACCTCGCCCCACGGACACGACCGTCTGGCAGACCCCATCGATGTTGATGCTATCGCTGAGCTTCAGGTCGCTCATCGCCTTCTCGGCGCCGATGACCAGCTCTCGCCCGTTGCCCACATCGGCTGCCGACTCGACGACGCCCACTTCCTCGACAATCCCGCTAAACACCTCGAGTATCCATCCGCTATGCTTCAGCCGCTTCCGCGCTGAATGCCAGGAGCGTCACCGCACCCAACTCTCTCCGCTCGATCAGCCGCCACTCCCGAGGCGCCTGGCCCCGCTTCCCCGGGAAAGCAGCCACCCCAGGCTCCCCAAACAGCAGGGGCGCGATGAACACGTACAGCCGGTCGACCAATCCGGCGGCCAACAGGGCCGAGCCGAGCGCCGCGCCGCCCTCGCACAGCACCGATCCAACACCTCGCTTCCACAGAGTTGCAAGAACCGCTCCAAGGTCAAGATCCCCCGTCGGCGAAAGCCTGGGCACCCGCAAGACTTCCACGCCCCGCGCCTCCAGCCCGGCCGCGGCCTCCGAAGCCGCATCTTCGGCGGTGAATACCCAGACCGGCACCTCACCGGCGCTCTGCACCAGCCTGGAACCCAACGGCAGGCGAAGATTCGAGTCGAGGACCACGCGGGCCGGCGTCACCCGCGGCGTCGCCCATTCACGCACCGTGAGCTGCGGATCGTCTACCAGCACGGTGCCGATGCCCACCATGACGGCCTCATGCCCGGCTCGCAGCCGGTGGGCCTCGGAAACCGCCTCCCCGCTCGTCAGCGTTGTCGATTCGCCGGGCGCCTCAGAAAGCCGTGCATCGATCGACACCGCGTACTTCAATGCGACGAAGGGCCGCTCCCGGAGGAATGCGTTGAGATGGACGGCGTTGAGATCCCGCGCCGCCAATTCGCACACGCCTTCTTCCGCTTGCAGCCCCTGGCTTCGCAGCCACTCGCCCGCGCCCCGGGCCAGCGGATTGATTTCACCCGTGGCCCAAACGATCCTCGCGACACCCGCCTTGACGATCTCGCGGGCGCAGGGACCGGTCTTCCCCGCATGGTGGCAGGGCTCGAGCGTCACGTACAGGATCGCCCCTTCCGCCTTGGCTCCCGCCGCCTTCAGCGCCACGACTTCGGCGTGAGGGCCGCCCCACTGACCGTGGTAACCCTCCCCGACGACCTCACCATCGCGGACCACCACGGCCCCCACCATCGGGTTCGGCGTCACCTGACCCCAGCCACGCCGGGCGAGATCCAAGGCTCTGCGCATATGCAGCTCGTCTTCACTCCGCGTCACAGCGAGAACCTTATTCCTATGGCACCAAAGAAGTTACCAGACTTCAGATCATCTTCTCTCGAGGTGACCAGCGTCTCGGTCTCCTGCCACCCCAGCTCGGCGGCGATGTTGAAGAAGAGGACGATGTACGAGATGTCGAAGAAGGCGGACCAGCGGTCCGAGCTCAATCCGATCGGCGCGCCCTCGGGCACGATCGCAACGAGGTCGCCATCAGCATCGGCGACGCCGAAATCGACGTCACTCGTGTAGTGGTCCCAACCGAGGGTGAAGGCGAGCCCGATCGCAACGAAGCTCTTGCTGATTCCGGCACGGAAGCTGGCAACATCGAGATCCAAGCCGAACTGAGCGTCGTCTCCCTGCCGTACGTCTCCATAGCGGATCCGCCCCGTCCACTGGTATTCACCGGAGAACGAGATGCCTGGGGCTGTGAAGGACTCGCGCAGCAATCCAATCCGCGCCCCCAGCCCGAAACCGGCCACGTCATTTTCGAACCCTGCGCCGGCCGGCAGGATCATCGTGCCGAGTGATCCAAGCAATTCGACAGAGGCCAGGCCGCCCGTCGTGGCTCCGAGCTTAAACCCGTCGAAGACCCCCACCGATGCATCGAGCTGTATCATCGTGACGGAGAAACCGACGGTGCCCGCGGGCTCCGTGGGGTTTTCGGGATAGTTCAGTATGTCCGGGATCTCGCCCCACACGAAGTTCATGCGGCCGCCAAGATAGACCCTGGGGATGAAGCGGAACTTGGTCCCTATGGGGCTCGCGGTACCGAGGACCGGATTGCCACCAGCGAGAGCGAGACCGAGCTCCGGCTGGACCAGCTGTGCCGCGATGATTACGTCCTGGCAGAGAGCCCCCTCTATGGGCAAGCCGACGGCTTGGCAGCGCGCCAGCAGATCGGGATCGAGCGACGCCTGGCCATTCAGGACGCCCGGCGTCACGAACGCCGACAGAGCGATAAGAGCCAGCGATCGAGGTAGACGCCTCATCCCGCGTCTCCGAACGGCGTCCTCACATCTGCTCCGGTGCTTCGATGCCGAGGAGCTCGAGCCCGTTGCGCAGGACCGTCTCGGCGGCCCGCGCCACCACGAGTCGAGCCTTCGTCACGTGCTCCTCCACTCCAAGGACGCGCAGGGAAGGGTCGCGGGTCCCGGCGTGATACCAGCTATTGAGCTTGTTGGCCAGGTCCTCGAGGAAATCGGTCACGCGATGGGGTTCGCGATGGCGCGCCGCTCCTTCGACCACCTCCGGGAAGTCGAGAAGCGCCTTGACCATCTCGAACGCCGCCGGCTCGCTAATCGGCGAGAGGTCGACATCGAGATCGATCGCGGTGGGATCGATGCCGCCCCGGCGATAGACGCTGCGGATGCGGGCGTGAGCGTACTGGATCTTGTATACAGGATTCTTCTCCGAGCGTTCCTTGGCGAGGTCCAGGTCAAAAACCATCTGCTGCTGCGGCCCGCGCTCCAGGAAGAAGTAGCGAGCCACGTCTGCCCCGACTTCCTCGATCAGGTCGCGCAGCGTTACGAACTCACCCGACCTCTTGCTGAGCTTCACCTCTTCCCCTCCCCGCTCAATCCGAACGAGCTGTACGATGACAGCCTCGAAGAAGTCGCGTCCCAGGCCCAGCGCCTCCATCGCTGCGGTCATCCGGGGCACGTAACCGTGATGGTCGGCGCCCCAGACATCGATGGCCTTGTCGAATCCGCGCATCGCCTTGTCCCGGTGATAAGCGATATCGGGCAGGAAGTAGGTGTAGGTGCCGTCGCTCTTGACCAGAACGCGGTCCTTCTCGTCAGCGAACGCCGTCGTGCGCAGCCAACTGGCTCCTTCCCTCGGGTAGGTCAGTTCCCTTTTCCCAAGATCGTCCAGCGTGGCCCGGATCTGCTCCGACTCGTACAGCGAGCTTTCCGATCGGAATTCGTCGAACTCGACCCGCAGCATCTGCATGGTCTTCCGCTGCTCGGCCTCCATACGCTCGAGTGCGTAGCGGCGCACCAGCCCCCGTTCCTCCGCCCCCCACTCGCCCTTTAGTCGCTCGCCGAACTTCTCTTGGACCTCGCGGGCCAGCGCGATCACGTATTCGCCGTGATACCCACCCTCGGGAACGCTTTCATCGTGGCCCTGCAACTGCCGGGCGCGCGCCTGGATCGAGTCGATGAGCTTGTCGATCTGGACACCCGCGTCGTTCACGTAGAACTCACGGTGCACTACGTGGCCCGTGAACTCGAGGAGACGAGCGATGGCGTCACCCACCGACGCACCCCGACCGTGCCCCACGTGGAGGGGACCGGTCGGATTGGCGGAGACGAACTCCACGTTGACCCGGCGGCCGGCGCCCCAGTCGCCGCGGCCGCAGTCCGGTCCGGCCCGAGGGACGGAGCGCAACTGCTCCAGCAGGTAGTCGCGCTCGACCATGAAGTTGATGAACCCGGGACCGGCGATGTCCGCTTTCTCGATGTGGAGGGCCGGAAGATCGAGCTCGGCGAGTATTTCCTGGGCAAGGTCACGAGGCTTCCGCCCCAGACGGCCCGCCAGGATCATGGCCATGTTGGTGGCCAGATCACCGTGCGCGAGTTCCCTGGGACGCTCCAGCAGGACCTCGAAGTCGTTCGCCGCGCCCAGCCGCTCGGCGACTCGACGCAGCGCCTCGCTCAATTCGGGGAAGCGCATCTACTTCGAGTCCTTCTTCGACTCCCGCTTCTTCCCGCTCGATGAATCGGACGGTTCGGATGAAGCTCCGCTCGTCGGCTCCTTCTTTTCCTTCTTTTCCTTCTTCTCTGCCTGCTTGTAGGAATCGCTGCGGTAGTCGGTCGTATAGAAGCCTGACCCCTTGAAAAGCAGACCTGCCCCCCCGGAGATCAGCCTCTCGGCCAGGCCGTCACACCTGGGGCACTCCATGCTCGAGGACTCCAAGATCTTGGTGGAGAATTTCTCGAACTGGTGGCCGCACTCTCCACACTTGTATTCATAAGTCGGCATGCGCTCACATCCGTGCTGAACGGCTGAAAACCTGAGGTTGAAAGCTATCCGAAGGAGGGGCCGCCTTCAACTTGCGGCCCGGTACTCGCCCCACGTCTCGCGGAGCGTGTCGCTGATCTCACCAAGCGTGGCCCGCACTTTCACCGCCTCGATGATGCATGGCAGCAGATTGTCCTCTCCCCCGGCCACCTCGGACAGGTGTCCCAGCGCCTGTTCGACCTTCTTCACGTCCCGCTCGCGCCTGATCTCGGCCAGCCGCTCCCGCTGCCGGGCCTCCAGCTCGGGAAAGGCGGCTTGCTCGACGCGCGGCTCCTCCTCCTGCTCCCGGTACTCGTTGACGCCGACAACGACCCGGTCTCCCGCCTCGATCTGGAGTTGGTAGCGGTACGCGGCCTGCTGGATCTCGTCTACCATGTAGCCTATGGCGTTTGCCGTGCCCCCACGCGCCGCGATCTCTTGCAGATACTCACGGGCCTGCTCCTCCAGCTGCGCCGTGAGCGTCTCAACGTAGTAGCTGCCGGCAAGCGGGTCGGCGGTGCCGGCAACGCCCGACTCGTGCGCGATGACTTGCTGGGTACGCAGAGCCAGCCTGGCCGAATCGGCGGTGGGTAGTGCCAGCGCTTCGTCGTAGGCGTTGGTGTGGAGCGACTGGGTTCCGCCGAGCACCGCGGCCAGCGCCTGGACCGTCACACGCACGACGTTGTTCAGCGGCTGCTGCGCCGTGAGCGTAGACCCACCCGTCTGGGTGTGGAAACGGAGGAGGCAGGCACAATCGGACGCGTTGTACCGCTCGCGCATCAGGCTGGCCCAGAGGCGCCGGGCCGCCCGGAACTTCGCCACTTCCTCGAACAGGTCGTTGTGCGAGGCGAAGAAGAATGAGAGCCGCGGTGCGAAATCCTCGATCCCGAGCCCGCGCGCCAGCGCCCGCTCCACGTACTCGAGCCCGTTCCCTAGCGTGAAAGCGATCTCCTGTGCCGCGGTGCAACCCGCCTCGCGCATATGGTAGCCGCTGATCGAGATGCTGTTCCAGCGCGGCAGCTCACGGGCGCAAAAATCGAAGATGTCGGTGACCAGCCGAAGGCTCGGCTCGACAGGATAGACGTACGTACCCCGCGCGATGAATTCCTTGAGGATGTCGTTCTGAACAGTCCCAGCCAGCGACTCGCGGGCAACGCCCCGTTCGTCGGCCAGGGCGACGTACATGGCCAGCAGAATGGCTGCGGTGGCATTGATAGTCATCGAGGTGGAGACTCGCGCGAGATCGATGCCCTCGAAGAGAACGCCAAGATCGTCCACCGTATCGATCGAGACGCCCACCCGGCCGACCTCTCCCTCGACCGTATCACTGTCCGAGTCGAAGCCCATCTGCGTGGGGAGGTCGAAGGCTACGGAGAGGCCGGTCTGACCGGAATCCAGCAGGAAACGGAAGCGGCGATTCGTATCCTCGGCCGTACCGAAACCGGCGTATTGCCGCATCGTCCACAGCCGTCCCCGGTACATCGTGTCGTACACACCGCGGGCGAAGGGGAACCGGCCGGGAAGGCCCGGGTCCGGCGCTCCGCTTGCCAGTGTGTCTTCCTGCGTGTACGTCGGGCGTATCTCGATTCCGCTTGTATTCTCGACTTTACCTGTTGATCTGGCCATCTATGTAATCAGTAATCATTTTGTGATCAGTGGATGGTATTCATCTCAGTAACACTGGATCACCCCTCCCCAGCTGGAGCGATAATCAGCAACGTCTCCCCTCTATCAACCGTCTGCCCTGGCTCGACCAACACCTCCGAGATCTGTCCCGCGGCCGTTGCCTTCAACTCGTTCTCCATCTTCATCGCTTCCATAACGATAAGCCCCTGACCCCTCTCGACCTCCTCTTCCACATCGACCTCAACCTTGATCACCAGGCCGGGCATGGGTGCTTTGATCTCTATCGGTCCGTGGCTCATGGCCACGGTGCCGGCCAGCTCGCGGATCGCCTTTCGCCTCTCGTCCAGCGCCAGCACCTCGTGGCGCCGGCCTTCAATCTCGATGTCCCACTCCCCTCGCCCGTCGCGCCGCCGGGCGCTCAGCGTGTACGACCGGCCGTCGAGCACCAGATTCAAGAGGTGCGAGCCCTGGTTGGACCTGAGATCGGCCTCCACCGGACGTCCGTCCAGTCGCAGGCCTTCCGAGCTGATGTCGACCTCGTGAGTCCGGCCTTCAATTTCCACGAAGTATTTCATGCGTCTCTGATCTGGGTACGCCATGAGACGTTGCCGAGAATCGCCTTAAAATCAAAGGCTTGCGGGTCCGGCGCAACGGGTAGCCCCACAGGGTGCTATCAGCCTGTCCCCAACGCGATCCCACTTCTAGATTGGGTAGCTCACACTCGAACCTGGACAGCTAGGAGGCGATCATCAACGAGGCAACTCCTTCGCGCGTCCTTGTCGTCGAGGACGAATCGGACTTAGCCGCTGGGCGCCACGGCGTGGTCGGACTCAGAGCCGGCGCGGTCTGCTGGAGACCGTGTGGGAGACGACGGCCGAGATCGAAACGCGAACCGTTGACATGCATATCGGTCGCCTCCGCTCCAAGCTCGGGCCCGCCGGTGAATCGGTCGAGACGGTGCGTGGGTTCGGCTACCGCTTTCGCCCCGAACCCCAACAAGGAGAACCGAGTTTGAGCATGAACAGACGACTGTGGGCACTCGTGCTGGCAGCCCTCGCTCTCTCAGCGACGAACGCGGCAGCCCAGGTGGAGATCAAGTCGAAAGCGGTGGAGATCAAGATTACCGGGCGCCTGCAGGCGGAGTATGACTACAGTTCGGCGGCGGAAGAGCTGAGTACCGTCTTCCTGATCCGCCGGGCCCGGATCACACTTGAGATCAAGATCAACGATTTCATCAGCGGTAAGATCCAGCCCGACTACTCGACCGGCTTCGGGTTCTCGAACGGGCTGCGGCTCAAGGACGCCTACATCGACATGAACTTCGCGCCCGAGTTCATCTTGAGGATGGGTCAGTTCAAGCGTCCCTTCGACATCTTCGAGTTGACCAGCTCGACGCAGATCCTGGCGATCGAACGCACGGGCATCGTACGCGGCGCCGACGACTGCGCCGGTGTCGGCTCGCTGTGCAGCTACAGCCGCTTCACCGAGAGGCTCGCCTACTCCGACCGTGACGTCGGCGTCGGGATCGGCGGCGTGGTTGCCGGGCACTGGGTGTGGTCCGCGTCGATGACCAACGGCAACCGGTTCGAAGAAACCGTTCGTTTCATCGAGGCGGACACCTTCGAAGTCTTCTCCGAAGGCAAGTCGTTCGGTAGCCGGCTCGAGTACCGCGCGGCGGACCTGAAGGTGGGCGCCAACGTGGCGGCTCACGACTACGCCAATCCGGTGAAGCTGGACAGGGTCGACTACGGGATCGGCTACGGCGCCGACGTCGACTGGGGCAACTGGACCTCGGGCCTGCATCTGCAGGCCGGCATCACGGCGGGCGACAACTGGCGGAATCTCGACGAGGCCGGCAACCCGAGCACTTTCTGGACTACCCAGGCCATCGTCGTCTACAAATTCCCGCTCGCCGGCGGCCATCGCGTGGAGGCGCTCGAGCCGGTGGCCCGTATCAGTTACGGCGATCCGGACACGGACGTAAGCGATGATGGGGGCTTGCTCATAACCCCCGGCTTCGTCGTCTTCTTCTCCGGTCGCAACAAGCTCGCGGTGAACATGGACATCTACACGCCCGGTGGTGACCGCGACACCGAGTACTCGGTCAAGGTGATGTCCTACCTCTACTTCTAGCAAACAGAGATGAGCAGCTCAATCAAGCTACTCAGCACACTGGTCTTCGCACCGCTCTTGATCCTGCGCTCAGCGCTTGCAGTGGCCGTGAAGGCGGCGACGGGACGGGGCTGACCGG
>FXBF010000465.1_pt1 | contig 13966 bp, 23 predicted proteins | sample 5335321 | NCBI WGS metagenome assembly FXBF01 (sample SAMEA103928391, study PRJEB20085) | sediment metagenome | isolation source: sediment
GTAGGTAGTAGGTAGTAGGTAGTAGGTAAGTTATTTGCTAAAAATAAATATGTGATTATATAATTTACTCTCTATTATGTCCATGTTCGGTCGTTTAACATGATAGACAGGGTCTTTAAAAATACTCATTCGCAGCACGCGGGACATAGACGCTTCGAGCCGCCATCTTTCAGCCCCGTTTTTTATGCGAGTCTGTAAATTAAGTTTAGGCTCGTTAAATTTAATACTTTTTAAGTTAGCTAGCAGTTTTGTGTAAGTCATATGTGTATATTAACGTATAAATTTACAAAGCACAATATTTTTTAAGTGCTTGATTCTAATAGCTTAACTTGCAAAAATCGTAAAAAAGTTTAGTATGATATACTAATATGTAAAATATATCAAGGTAAAAATAAAAATGGCAGGGACGCCTTTTTTAAAAATAGGATAACTAAATATGGTATGGACCGTAAAAGTACCAATAAAAAAAATCGACGAATTAAAAAAACAAGTTTTTGGGTGGGCATCAGTAATCGAAGACGCGAGTGGGGCCACGCTGGTAGATCACGAGGGGGATGTGATAGATATCGACGACCTTGAGCAAGCTGCTTATAAATATGTCCTAGAATCTCGGATCGGTGGTGAAGAGCATAAAAATTTTAGCGGCGTGGCCACTATCATCGAATCTTTCGTCATTACAAATCAAAAAAGGGAAGCTTTAAATATAACTCTTCCGCTGGGTTGGTGGGTTGGCTTTCAGATATTTTCAGATCAAATTTTTGATAGGGTGCTGGCGGGGGATATAAAAATGTTTTCTATCGGTGGCTCCGCGCATAGAGAGTCAGATGATGCCTAATAAATTAAAAAAATTAATAATCGAAGAAATATCGTTAGTGCCGGAAGGGGCGAATCAAGCCGCGCACATAGTAATATCTAAAAATTTAAATAGAAAGGGGACTACACAAATGTCAGACGATTTAAAAAATGCTAATGCTGCTTATATTGCGCAGATAGCTAAGTTAACTGTAGATTTAAAAGTACAAAAATCCGCAGCAGAAAAAATGCAGGCTGATTTTAAAACCCAAGGGGAGCAATTAGAAAAATTAATTAAAAAATCTCTAGATAATCCTGGACCAACCGCCCCGCTGACGCAAGAGGATATTACTAAATCACTAGCCCCGGAGGCTGTTGCATATATTAAAGCAATAAGTGATAAATTAGTAGATGCAGTTAAGTCCGAAAAAGATAGTACTGCTAGAATTGCTACGCTAGAAAAAGCTAGCAAAGAAAAATCTATTGTAGATGACTTATCAAAGTATGCAGCATCAATAGACATACCGGCAGTGTCTAAAATGCTGATGTCAGCAGATGAGGCTACAGCTACTACAATACACAGTATGCTTAAGCAACTTGATACTGTTAGCGATCATCTAACAAAATCGTTAGGAGTGTCTAGCTTACCGGCTGACAGCAGCGGAAGTTTCGGCAAGGCCGAAGTTTTAGCAAAAGCTTTACGTACTGTCAATCCGTCGCTGAGTAAAGACCAAGCGCTTGCTAAAGTGTGGCAAGACAATCCTGATTTATATAACGACGCTACTAACTAAAAAAAAATAACTGCTAAAGAGGAAAATAAAATGGCGTACAATGGGCCGACTTTAAAAATACCAGGGCTTACAGTAGATGCGGATATGTCTGCAAATCAATTTAAATTTATTAAAATGTCTACTACAAACGGGCAAGTAAGTTTATGCTCGGTAGATGGGGAGGATGTTTTAGGAGTTATACAAAACGACGAAAGCGCATCGGGCAGACCCGCAGAGGTGGTCGCACTCGGCACAACTAAAATTGTTGCGGGGGAAGCACTAACTGCGGGGGATGTTGTTAAAACTGACTCGGCGGGCTTAGCTGCTATAGTAGAGCGCACAAACACTGGCGCTGATATTGGAGATTCAGCAGCCGGTACGGTAATTGTGGGCGCTGCGGCTAATGCGCTAGCGACTATTTTCCTTGGCATACCCCAAGGTAAAACTGAGTCTGCTTAATAATTAAAAAAATAATAGGAGTAAAAAAATGCCTAGGACTATGCTACAAAAAGCAAAACCTACTGTTAATGATGTACATGTTAACAGACCGTTAACTAATATCGCCACAGCTTATTTACAAAGCGAAACTAATTTTATCACTAACAGAGTTTTCCCCATCGTTCCTGTCGATAACAAATCAGATGTATTTTTTGCGCTTGATAAAGATGATTTTAGACGTGATAATTTGGTACAGCGCCAGCCCGCGACGGAGTCGGCAGGCGGTGGGTACCGTTTAAGCTCAAATGATACGTATAACTGTCTAGTATATGCGTGGCATATTGATATCCCAAATCAGTTAAGAGCAGCAGCAGATGTGCCGCTTAATTTAGATTTAAATGCTATACAATTTATTATGCAAACCATAATGATTGGCAAGGAACGAAAATGGGTTGCGGATTTTTTTAAGACAGGCGTATGGGACACCGACGCAGTTGGGGCTACTGATTTTACTCAATGGGATCAAGCGGATTCAGACCCGGAGGCTGATGTCCAAGCGGGCAAAGAAAGTGTGCTGCAAAGAACAGGCAATATGCCTAATACCTTGGTTGTTGATTTTAAAACGCATAATGCACTTAAGCGACATCCTCTAATACAGGAAAGATTTAAATATACAAGCAATCAATCTGTAACTGAAGAAATGATTGCGAAATTTTTTGAGCTAGACCGATATCTAGTAGGCAAAGCTAGCTACAACTCTGCGGATGAGGAAGCTACAGCAGTTAACGCGATGATTTTAGGAGACAACGCATTGCTGCTATACGTTCCTGAATCGCCTGGTATCTTAGTGCCTACAGCGGGCTACACGTTTGTTTGGCGAGGGCTAACCGGCATGTCGGACTTAGGGGTTGCAGTGTCCTCTTTTAATTTAGATAAAGAAAAAGCGCTCAGGGTTGAGGGCGAATTTGCGTATGATCAAACAGCTATCGGCACGGACCTAGGGTACTTTTTTTCAAACACGTTAGCGTAATGAATAAGATCATAGTAAATAAACCCGTACTTAATTTCGTCGCTGCTGGATATGTTGGCGGCGATGAAATTGCAAGCTACGTATGGGATGATCTACCCGCACGCACACAAAAAGCATTGATAGGTATGCGGTTCGTCAAAGTAATCATAGAAAATCCAAAAATAGTATGCGCTAAAAAAACTCTAAAAATAAAAAATAGAGTTTATAAATTTGGCGAAACAATACAAAAACATATTTGGCAACGAGTGCCTTTCAAAAATAAAAAAATACTGCAAACACTTGGTGCTGTAGTAGAAAAATGAGGTAAATAAAATGGCTATAAAATCACCTAGGGCAGCTAAAAGCAACAAAGGTGTTGGGCAGGCAGTCGGCGGGTTTAACGTAGGTAACAACGTGTTTATAGGATCGGTGGTTGGCGTACCAACCAACGGCGCTAGCGGCACTAAAGCTGCGATGTACGGGCCCGGCAGCACACTACACAGCACAAACGGTAATGTGTATCGTAATAGCGGCACTAAAGCATCCCCCACTTGGACTGCGATGTAATGACTACCGCATTGCAGCGCAACGAAATTACATTATCTTTAGAGACTCCTACGTTAGACAATGTTTGTTTGGATCAAACTACGGCAGGGGCTGCAAATTTAACTATAAACGGCCCTCTTGCGGCCGTAGGTGCAGTTGCGTTAGCGTCGGCGCATAAATTGGACTTAGAATCTGTAGCTAACTTATCTGCTATTAATTTTACTATAACAGGCACGGACGCTAACGATATAGCGCAAATAGAAATTATTGCAGGCCCGAATGCTAATACAGTAACAACTAGTTATTATTTTAAAACTGTAACTCAAATAGCTGTAGATGGAGCGGTAGGCACAGCGGTGTCGGTCGGCACGAGTGACGAAGCTGCTACAAAAGATATAGCATCTAACTATAAAGCTTCGTCGGGTTTTGGGTTGGGGGTAGCAGTGACGCTAACAGGCACTATTAATTATACAGTGCAGCATACATACAATGATGTAGATGTAAAAACAACGGACGATTCAGTCTATTTTGATCATGCTAGTTTAGCTAGCAATACTGCAAATGCGGAAGGAGGCTACACAACTCCTAATTTTTTTGTAAGACTTATAGTTAACTCATACACGGCAGGCGCTACGATTGTTTTTTATAGTATAAAAGATTAACAGGTGATTTATGGCGTGGACATACAGCGGAGACCCGGCATCTAGTGATAAAGATGCCGTTAGGTTTTTAATTTTAGACACAGATACTAACAGACAATTATTATCCAACGAAGAAATAAATTATCTTTTAGCAGACGAAAATTCCCACGTTTTGTTTGCAGCAGCACGCGCAGCCGAGCAAGTCTCTGCAACTTTTAGTAAAAAAGCAGGGGTACAAGTCGGCGATTTAAAATTGGATTTCGGCAAGACGTCTGCATTTTACACATCAAAAGCCCAAGAGCTGCGGCGCGAAGGATCGATTCGAGGGGCTAGCCCGTTTGCGGGCGGCCGATTAATATCTGATAAAGACGCGGAAACTAAAGATACGGATAGGGTACCCCCATTTGCTAGAAGAAATCTAACACGCCCATTTGCTAACAATGATTTAGATGACGAGTCCAGGTACGGTAAATAATGGCCACATCTGATTTTCTCCCATTGATGCCCGACACAATAAATTTAGCAGCATTTACAGGGCGCGACAGTTACGGCAAACCCACTTATAGTAGCGACGTACCGTACTCTGCGCGTGTGACTTATAAAAATTTTAATGTTAGAAAATCAGATAACAGTGAGGTAGTCGCAAAGGGTATTGTGTGGGTCGGTGGCACTCCGGACACTGCACCTGAGGATAGGTTAACGCTCCCAGGTGGTGACACCCCGCCGATTTTAGTCGCTGAAAAATACAATGACGATGTCGGTACACATCACGTAAAGATAATTTTTGGTAAGTAAAGATGACAATTGTTAATTTAAAAGCATTAAAAATTAAGCTAAAAGATTTGCCGAAAATTAGTAACAAGTCCATGGTTGGTGTGATTGTAAAATGGGGAGAAAAAATAATGACAGAAGCTAAAAAACTAACTCCTATCGAGTTCGGCACACTACGTAATAGCGGGCATGTGTCGTCCCCAAAATCTCTCGGCAAAACATCTACGATTACATTAGGATTCGGCGGACCGGCAAAAAAGTATGCTGTAATAGTCCACGAAACGTTGTTTATAAATCACAAAGTCGGGCAAGCTAAGTTTTTATCTGTCCCTTTCAACGACGCACGGCCAAAAGTAGAAAAAGATATCATATCGTCTTTACGCGCGCGATACCGCGAAATTAAATGAGCATATTGGACACTGTCGGCGACAAACTTGTTAGCGACGCCGTTGTAGATGGATCAAGCGGATGGACTCTTTGTAAAAGTTATATGCCGGACAATTTGGATAATGCTACAGATCAAGTCGTCGCAGTGTTTGAAACCGGAGGGGCATTTCCGACTCCTGGGCTTGAGTACCCGGATTTGCAAATAATAGTGCGCGGACTAGCTTATGAGTATGATCTAGTGCGCACTAAAGTAGATGACGTTGTAGCATCTATAGATGATGCTACATTATCTGGATTTATTTTTGTTTATTTATCAAATAGCCCTATCCCGCTGGGGTATGACGCTAATAACAGACCGTCTGTGTCCCTAAATTTTAATGCAGCGGTTACTAGATAATGCGCATTTTTATTGTTGGTGGAGGCCAGTCACTGGAGGATTTTGATTGGTCATTTTTGCATGACAGAGCAACGATAGCAGTCACAAACTCATTTAAAAAATTACCCAACGCCGCTTACATTTATTTTAGCGATATACGTTTTTGGAATTGGCAGCGCGCTGGCTTGCTAGCGCATAAAGCTGCAAAAATAACAACTGCGAAGATACCAAAAAATATAACAAGTGTCGCTAGGTATAAAGTGTCATGCGTTAAAAATAAAGCCATAGATTTCCGTAAGGGGTATTTAAAATTAGGTAATAGCAGCGGGTATGCTGCTATTAATTTAGCAGTGCACCTTGGCGCTACCGAAATATTTTTGTTAGGCTATGATATGCATGCAGACACGGGCAAAAATCACTGGCATAGCGACTACCCCATTAAAAATAAATCACACATATATGCGCGCAATATGCTTAAATTTTTTGATGCAGCAGCAAAAGAGCTAGCTGGTGCTGGTATAAAAGTTATTAATTTTGGGGAGACATCTAAGATAGAGTGCTTTGCTAAATTAAAATTAGAGGCTGTTTATGATTACTAAAGTATTTTGTTTGCTACGAAATTTGCCCGCTTACCCGGTAGCCGAAGTAGTGCGAGGCTTAAATAGCTGCGGCGTAGAAGTTATATTTAGATCCCCAGACGAGAATATAGATGATTATAGCGATGCCGCTATAATAACTTGGAATAATTATGGCAGATTTGCAAAGTATGCAAATTTAATTAAAGCACGTGGCGGCTTACATATATCGCTAGAGAACGGCTATACAAATTCATTTAGAGATATAAAAACTTACGCGCTAAGTATAAACGAGCATCATACTGTAAATCACGAATGGACTATCCAACGCAATAGATGTATAAACAGGCATATAAGTATTGATTTTTTACCGTTCCGTGGCTACGTGACAAACAAAAAAGACGGTCCTATTATAATTTTTGGTCAGCGAGGAGGGGGTTATTCAGGGATGGCCATGCCAAACGACTGGCCCGACAAGATAATACAACAAATAAGGTCGTACACGTCGCGGGATATTATTTTTAAATCGCATCCATTTAAAAATAGGGTGCCAATGGAGCCGCATAAAAATGTAAAGATAGTTACTGATAAATGCAATATATTGTCGTTAATAGATACAGCGCATAGTTGCGTCGTTTTTACATCAAATACAAGCACCGAATGCCTAGTGCGGGGCGTGCCCGTAGCGTATTGCGGCCCATCCATCCCACTAAAAAATTTAGCAAGCACGGACCTAAGTAATACTAAAAGTTTTACAGAAGACGAAAGGCGGGCTGCATTTACTAGCTTGATCGGTAGCGAATTTACAAAAGCCGAAATTCAATCAGGTATTTTTTGGAAATTCGCACGGGCGGGGCTGTAGTGAAAATAATAGGGTATTATGATCATGGGAAAAGATCACAGCATATAGTAGATGCAGCGATGGAAGGGGCTGCTAAATTTGGATATGATATACAAACCAGGCAAGCCGAAAATTTTAATGGCGAAGTAGAGGGGGATATTGCCATATTTTACGGATTGCGGGGCAATTTAAATTCTATTTTTAAAATTTATAATAGGGCGGGCAAAAAATGCGTGTTTATAGATTTAGGATTTTTTGGCAGAAACGATGGGGGGAAGCTCGAGGGATACCACAGGATTAGTTTAAATGAGTACTTTCCATACTTAACAATGCAAAAATTTGTAGGATGTGAGGAGGATAGATTAAACGTATTTGATTTAAAAATTGATTCTGTGCGCGGATTTGCTAATAGTGACGGGCATATATTGCTAGCAGGGATGAGTAAAAAATCTGCGGTAGTAAATGGATTTGCCGCGAACGAATATGAGCTAGCTGTTATAGATCAAATAAAATCAGTAACAAATAGAGCTATTGTATATAGACCAAAACCGTCTTGGGCCGGAGCCACCCCCCTGCCGGGCACCACATACTCCCCTCCGGGACAGTCGCTTGAGGAGGTTTTACACAAAACTTATGCGGTCGTAACACATCACAGCAATGTAGCTATCGATGGACTTATAAAAGCTATACCATGCGTTGTGTCTGCTAGATGTCCTCCACAACTGATGGGTACCGATACCGCAAGAAATATAAACAGAGTTATGCTGCCTTCAGTATCTGCACGTAAAGAATGGCTAAGCAGGCTGTGCTATTGTCAATATAAGCCAGACGAATTTCGCAGCGGCGAGTTTTTTAAGATAATGCAAAAATGGAAAGTGCTGTGAAATATCTATTTATAACGTCACGCAACAAACACGAAACTGCTATTTTAAAAGCTTTGCAAGTAGGACTTAAAAAAAGTGGGTGCGCAGTAGCCATGGAGGAGTCGGAAAATTATAAAGGGCCGAGAATGGATATCGATGTAGCGGTGGTGATCGGCGTAAAAGGAGTAAGTAAAAAAGTTATGCATGATTATTTGTATGTCGGAGCAAATACGATATACATGGATAAAGGATATATAAGACGAAAAGGGACCAATGGGATTATGGATTTATATCGCGTAAGCGTTAACGCTTTTCAGCCACTGGCTTACATGAATAGATACAAACATGATTCTGCGCGATGGAAAGCGTTGCATGTAAAAATTAATGATGAGAAAGTAATAAAAAATAAAGGTACAATATTATATGCGGGTAGCTCTCAAAAATATGCAGATTTTAAAAGGATGGGAGATGTGACGGAATACGGCAGAAAAATAATAAACAGAATACGTGAATACGACAAGTACAAAAGAGCTATTGTATATAGACCCAAACCCTCTTACGCTAACGCTGTGCCGATATCCGGCACTATATATTCTCCAGCGGCTAAGCGATTTACTGATGAGCTGGATAGAGCTGATATGCTAGTGACACACGGTAGCAATGCGTGCTTCGAAGCGCTGCTACGCGGCATACCGTCGATTGTGCTTGATGACGGTATAACAAAACAATTTTCTGTTAAAGAAATAAAAAATATAAGTGAAGTTAAATTTCCATCAAAAAAAGGTATAAAACTTTTTTGTAGCAACTTGGCTTATCAGCAATGGTCAATAGATGAAATAAAAACTGGGGAAATGGGAGATTACATCAAACATGTTATCGAGTACCTTAAAAAATAAAAAAATAAATATATGTATAGGGTATGACAGCAACGAATTTGTCGCTTTATACACTGCTATACACTCTATTTTTAAATATGCTACACAGCCAGTGTGCGTAACTCCGGTAGCTCTGCATCATATGTCTGTTATACACAATAGAGCATGGCATCCAAAGCAATCCAATCAGTTTTCGTTTTCCAGATGGCTTGCGCCTTATTTGCACAACTATAAAGGATGGGCTATATGGCTAGACTGCGATGTGATGTTGACAGATGATATCAGTAAATTATGGGCATTGCGCGATGATAACTATGCTGTGCAAGTTGTTAAACATTTACACATTCCTACGGAAAATACTAAATATCTAGGTATGCCGCAAACAGCGTACGATAAAAAAAATTGGTCAAGTGTCATGCTTTTTAACAATCAAAAATGTAAAGCACTTACATCTGCATACGCCAATACGGCGAGCGGTCTGGATTTGCATCAATTTAAATGGCTAAAAAATGATATGCTGATAGGTGGTCTACCTCCGGAGTGGAATCATTTAGTTGGAGTGCACCCCCACAACCCACAAGCTAAAATAGTACATTTCACGCTAGGCGGGCCGTATTTTAACGAAACTAAAAATTGTTGTTACGCACATGAATGGCGTACTATGTATTTAGATATGATTCGCTGCACTCAAAAAGGTGGCAAATGATACATTATGTAATAACTAGTTTTAACCAAGCCGGGTATAATTTATATGCTAAAAATTTCATTAATACTTTTTTAGAGTTTTGGTGCCCTAGCGTTAAATTAATAGTCACGCATGAAAATGTTAATGGGCTTATAAAATCAGATAGAATACATTATATAGATCTATTAAAGTGTACTAAATTTAATGATTTTGTGCGCAATAATAATAACGAGTTTAGTACTGGTAAATCCAAATTTAAAAATTTATATTGGAAGCCAGCCGCAATACGAAATAAATATAATTATAGGTATGATGCTTTAAAATTCGGCAAAAAAATAATTGGCATGCAGGTAGGTATGGATTACGCATATCAGGGCTGCCCATTGCCTGCACAGGCGCGTGCGTATTGGCTGGATGCGGATATAGTTACGTTAAATCCAGTGCCTGTGGGTATGCTAGAGACGCTCACGAGAGGTGTGTATAAAGTAGCTAGATTGTACCGAGGGGGATCACATTATAGTGAGTGCGGGTTTGTAGCTTATGACATAAGTTGCGGGGAAGTAAGAGGTTTTATTAATGATTTTGCTGATGTATATCACAACAAAAAATATTACGGATACGTGGAATGGCATGATAGCTATATATTTGACATGCTGCTAAAGCATCAGTACGACATAACATGCTACAATATACCGCACACAAATCGTGGGCATCCGCTTATTAATTCCTTTTTAGGAGTGTATTTTGATCACTTAAAAGGAGAGGGTAGAAAGTCTAACGGGTCTTCATTTCGTAGCGATTATATAGCGAGATAAATTTTGAAAAAAGTGGGTAAATTTTGGATTCCGGATGAAGACACTTATTTTTTAAGTATGCTAGAAAAAGGGCTGGCGTGGGAGCCAGACAAGCTAGATGCGGCATTATCATACATAAAAAATGATAGAGTGTGTATAGATGCGGGAGCGCACATAGGCTTGTACACTACTGTGCTAGCTAGCATATTTGATACTGTTTATGCATTCGAGCCCAACCATGCAACTTTTAAATGCTTGCACGCCAACACGGTGGGCATGGCATCAGTAATATGCACAAGAGCAGCGCTAGGTAATAAATACGGGCTAGTAAAAATGTGCGTAGATAACTCGCGGGTAGGGAACACAGGCAGTTATTATGTGCAAGTCTGCAAAGATAACAAAGAGATAAAAGAAGTACAAAGTACTAGAAAAGGCGCAGTACTTGAACCTATGGATTTATATAATTTTACTAATGTAGATTTTATAAAATTTGACTTGGAGGGGTACGAATTTTTAGCATTACAAGGTGCTAGTGACACAATCGCCAGATGCAAACCTGTGATAATGATTGAAGAAAAAAAATTCCCTGGTAGATATACACACACACAAAATGACTCTAGAAACTTACTTTTAGCAATGGGATATGGTCTCAAAAAATCTATAAAAAACGACCATGTTTATGCTTATGAGCAGTGAGATATTAAGTAGATTATGGACTTTAAAAATAGTCAATGCTGGCAATACAGCATTAGTATCACTGGGTAAAATACAATCAAAAAGCTTAACAACAAGCTTAGATATAATATCGCTGGCTAGTGATATTGGCAGCAATGTTTCGCTGTCGATCGACGGCGAGCTGCGTACTCACGCTGTCGAAATATCGGGTATAACTCACTCTACAAATAACGAAGCTTATGATTTATTACGAGACGCGGCAACCCAAAATTTAGGTAATGTAACTACTGTAAAAATAGAGCTTACGCATGCGGATATGGTTATAAACGGGGTTTGCTTAGTAGCTAATTTTAGCCAAGAAACTGGCGTATCTGACTTTGTAAAATTTTCGGCGTCTTTAGTATTTACGACTGAGCCTACCTATGTCGGCTTAATATTTGGCTCCCCCGATTGCCCCACGTCTACAATAACTTTACAAACTGCGAGCAATGAAGCTACGTTTACAGCAGGCACTAGCGGAGATAGACTCGGGACCTACGAAGATTTGGCGATGGACAGAAATGGTATCCGGGTTGTTTCGGGCGGATTTGGTACAGACAATCCGTCATCAGCTATGGGGTCTGTTTTTGTATACACTCGCACAGCAGACACGTGGGCGTTGGAACAAGAAATATTAATAGCTGGAGGAACTTTTCAAAATTTTGGGCGAAGCGTCGCAATTAATGGGGATGGGGACGAGCTTGTTTCCGCTCGCACAAGCTCAGGCAGCGAAGCCGTAGAATTTTGGGGGCGGTCTGGTACTGTGTGGACGATCTCCCAAACGCTCACTCCAAGCGCGCTGGTAGGAGCAAATTTCGGTACAAGTATTGTTATGGATTTAAACGGATTAGTGTGTGCTATTGTGTCTGGATCTAATGCTAATCAAGATAAGCTGTGGATATTTACAAAAAGCGGCGGTGTTTGGGCAGAGACTACAGTTATAACTCCAACGATCGATGCAAGCAACGGAGATCCGCTAGAAGGATTTAGCTTAGCGATCTCGGGCGACGGTAAATATATTGCAATAGGCGCGCCGCTCGCGGAGACGGACGTCGAAGTATATTATGTAGACCAGGGCGGATCCGGTAACTGGGGCCTGCAACAGACAGTGACGGAGGGAGCGGCAGGGATAAGTTTTGGGTACGGGTTATCAATAAATTGTGACGGCACAGTGCTAGCTATCGGTGAGCCTGATGATGCGAGCGAAGCGGGCGGCAGTGTGCATATATTTAAACGCACAGCGTCTACTTGGACGCTGGCGGGCAGCGCTGCGGGGCCGAGCAGCGCGTATGCAATAGGCCGGAGTAATAGTTTGTCGTACGACGGTAAAGTACTGCTAACGTCGGACTGGTCTTATGACAGTCAAAAAGGTATTGCATTTATTTATCAAGACCAGGACAACGATAATGTGTGGGTTGAGCAGCAACAAATACAGCCCGCATTAGCAGCAGCAGATCAGTTTGGATTGTCTGTTGCATTGTCTACAATAGGAGGTTGGTGCTGTATTAGTGCGGGAGGTTTTAACTCGACGGAAGGAAAGCTATACATGTATAAAGTTTACACATAAATAAAAAAGAGGAAATAAAAATGGCAAAACAAAAAGGCAGAGCGATGTTGTTAAAAATTGGCGATGGCGCAAGTCCAGCGATTTTTACAACTTTAGCGGGGTTGCTTACTAAAACTCTTAGCATAGCAAATGAGCTTGTAGATATAACAAATAGTGACGACGCTGCGGGTGCAACAAAAGCTATTAATCGCACACTACTAGCTAATGCGGGCGTGGCTAGTATCACTATAAGCGCGACGGGTATATTTGACAATGACGCATCTGTAAAGCTAATGGAGGATCTATGCTACGACGGGACGCTCGAAGAGTATCAGCTACTTTTCGGCAACACTAATGTGTACCAGGGGGTTTTTCAGGTCTCGAGTTTTGAGTATTCGGGAGAGCATAATAACGCGCAACAATATTCATTAACACTAGAAAGCTCTGGAGTGATCACTCCATTGCGGTAACGGGAGTAAATAATGTCGAGTGAATTTAAAGTATCTATAGATGATAACGACGTAGTTGTTAGAGCAGATTTCGACACGTGGAAAGCCATAGAAATGCATATTGGACGATCTATGATAGACATAGCACGTAACGTAGTCAGCATGACTCTGCACGAAAAATATATTATTATAGAAAAAATAAGTAAGCTTGATAAAAAAATAATAGAGAGCTTTTTAATAAATAATTTTACAAAGTCATCGGAAATAATCGCGGAAATTTTAAACAAAATGCTAGACATAGACAGTGACTAATAACTTGCACGTATATGACTATAAGGAGCTATTAGTTGTAGCTGTAAATTTTTTAAGGATATCGCCCAGCGAGTTTTGGAAGCTTATACCAGAGGAATACACAGCGCTTGTCACGCATAAATTAAAAATGGAGGGGGTCGGCGGGGTAGATTACTTAGACAAAAATGATATTGATGATTTATTAGAAATGCATCCGGACGGTAAGGAATATAAAATAATAACTAAGGAAATATTAAAAAAGGAGTTAAAAAATGGCTGTAGTCGTTGAAGAGTTAGAAGCAAAATTAAAAATAAATACGGAAAAATTTGATAAGTCGCTAGAAGTATCATCTAAAAAATTAGATGTACTAGGGAAGGAAGAAGCCAAGGCTGAAAAAAAAGCAAAAGCACTGGGAGAAACTACTGAAAAAGCAGCTAAAAGTATAGGAGGCATGGGGCCAGCAGCTGGGAAGGCTATTAAAAAACTTAAAAAATTAAAAGAACAAGAAGAAAAAGTAATAAAAAAATCAAATAAGATGGCTGCTGCGATTAAGCGCACAGGGCAAAGTGCTGGATTAATTACAGGGCCGCTGGGCGGTATAG
>FXBF010000466.1_pt1 | contig 13957 bp, 11 predicted proteins | sample 5335321 | NCBI WGS metagenome assembly FXBF01 (sample SAMEA103928391, study PRJEB20085) | sediment metagenome | isolation source: sediment
TCCGCGCTATGTAGCCTGAAGCGTAAGAGCAGTCAACCCGACTTGGTGCCAAGGGACTCATAGCCCGCCTCCCGCACCTCCCTGACCTGCCGCACGAAGGCCGGGGCATGAAGATCGCGCTCAACCAAATGGCTGAGGTAACTCTCCATAAGGGCCTCTAATTCAAGGGCCACGGATCTGCTGACTTGCGGGCGGGAAGCCTCTGCATACCCATGGCGTTGGTAGTGACGGAGTACCTTGAGCGCGCCTAGAGATAGCGACTGAGCGTACGGATTCCTGGGGCCGCAGTTCGGGCAGAGCAAGCCGCCCTCGTTGGCGGAGAAGAACTGATCCTGCGGTTGAGCTTCGTCCGAGCAATTGACACAACGGTGCAATTCAGGTCGGTAGCCGGAAAGATCCAGGAGCCGGATCTGGAAATACCGCAGCGGAGCGGCTGTCTCTGTTTCGCGATCGAGCCGCTCAAGCGTGCTGGTGGTGAGATGGTAGAGAGCTTGCGATTCGGCTTCCTGTACACCGAAATGATCCACCAACTCGATCACATAGGCTGCTTGGCCGAGGCGATCGAGATCCTGCCTTAGCTCGGGATAGGCGTCGATAGTTTCTGCCTGCGTAACGATGTCGAGATTGCGTCCCTTAGCAACCAGCAGATTGCTTCGTGTAAACGGCTCCAGGTGCCCGGCCTTCTTGGAGCCTGGCCGGCGGACGCCCTTCGCCACCGCCCGCAGCTTGCCGTAGGCCGGCGTGAAAACGATGATTATCCGATCGGTCTCCCCCAGGTCTTGACGGCGAAGGACGATCGATTCTGTCCTATAGAGTCGGCTGCGTTGGGACACGCGCGGCATTATACCAGCGCGGCTTTTTTGGGCCTCTGGGCGAAAAGGAAAGGCCTAGGGCTGCACCAAATCCTGGGGGCCGAAGGCGTGGGGAATGAGATCCTTGAGCTTGGTTTCCAGATGGATCTTGCCGTCGACATCGGCCACGATTACGAGCAGTTCGCCGCCAAACTCTGAGAGTACCTGGCGGCAGGAACCGCACGGTGCGCCTCCGTTTTGGGTCACGATGGCTATCGCCTCGAAAGCACGCTCCCCGTGGGTAACCGCGGTGAAAGCGGCAATCCGTTCGGCGCACATGCTCGTTGGATACGCCGCATTCTCGACATTGGCCCCTTCAAAGACCTGGCCCGAGCGTGCGAGCAATGCGGCGCCCACCGGATACTCCGAATATGGGGCGTAGGCCCCATGGCGAGCCTCGCGCGCGCGTTCTATTAGATCTTGCACTGAAGCCCGGTCAGGAGCCATTTGTCGCTCCGTTCTTAATGCGCCCATCGGGCGCGTCGGACGAAGGAGCGATCCGCCTCGCGCGGACGCGGCGGATCCGCCGCCGAACAACCTGATCCACAACGAGCTCTAAGCCACCCGATTCGAGCTTGTCGCCGGGTGAGGGCACGCGCCCGAGTTCGCTGTAGATGAAGCCTCCCAGAGTCTCACCCGCATCCTTGGGTAGATCTGCATCGGCGATTTGATTGACATCGTCCAGATCGATGCCACCACTGAAAATGTATTCACCGTCCTCCACTTGCTGGTAGCTTGCCTCTTCGGCGAAGTCATACTCGTCCCGGATCTCACCGACGATCTCCTCGACGATATCCTCGATGGTCACCAGGCCGGCCGTGCCGCCATATTCATCCACCACGATCGCCAGGTGGAAGCGGCTGTCCTGCATTTCCTCCAACAGGTCATCGACCTTCTTGGCCTCCGGTACGAAGAAGGCTTCACGCATGAGTTCCCCGATGGGGCGTTCATAATTCCCTACGCGCCAGGCGTCCAGTAGATCTTTCACATAAATCAAGCCAATCACGTTATCGATGCTTTCTCGGAAAACCGGAGCCCGAGAATAGCCAGTCTTTAACAGCATATCGGTGGCTTCGGGGATGGGCGTGGATTCTTCCAGTGCCTGTATGTCGATCCGTGGAATCATCACTTCCCGCGCCAGCGTATCGTCCAGCCGAAAGATGGAATAGATCATGTCTTTCTCGTCTTGCTCTATGAAACCGCCTTCTTCGCCTGCATCCACGAGAGTCATGATCTCCGCTTCCGTTACCAACGGATGCAGGGGACCATTATGATCTGCGGATACTTCCCCCCTCATTTTCAGCATGAGACGAACCGGGGGTGAGAGCACCACCTCCAGAACGGCAACCACCGGGCCGAGACCCAGTGCCCAGGCCTCGGGCTCCCGCATAGCAAGACTCTCAGCCAGAAACTCCACGACGCTCATCACGAGCCCGGTGGCGGCGAGTGTCAAAACGAAACCTAACAATCCGCTTGTCAGGCCCAGATAGATCGCGGCCGCGACGCCGATCGTTAGCAGTCGAACAATGGCCAGAGCCATTCTCAGCGATAGGATCAGGCCCGAGGAATCTGCCGCGATACGATCGGCTAGCGCGCTCCCGGCAACCCCTTCCTCCACCAGGCGTTGGAGATTAGCCGGCCGACTGTTGACCAGCGCGCTGCGCGCGGCAGCAAGCACCGCCTCGGCAATCAATAGGAGCAGTAACAGCGTTAGGCCGACTACAGGTTCAATCATCTGGGTCCAATTTGCGAATTACGCGCGCCGGTACGCCCGCGGCTAGCATGCGGTCCGGCACATCCTTTGTGACCACCGCGCCCGCTCCGGTGCGGGCGCCAACGCCAATCGTGACGGGCGCAACCAGCATCGTATCACTTCCGATGAAGGCGCCTTCGCCAATCATCGTGGCGTTCTTTTTCTTGCCATCGTAATTGCAGGTGATGGTGCCGGCGCCGATATTGACGTTTTCGCCGATCGTAGCGTCTCCAAGATACGAGAAATGGCCAACCTTTACGCCGGCGCCGAGTGTACTGTCCTTGATCTCACCGAAATTGCCAACGTGTACCCCTGGCCCCAGCCTGGCACCAGGCCGCAATCTAGCGAATGGACCCACATCCACCCCGGCCTCTAGCACCGCCTTATCCACCACGGAGGCTTCGATTACGCAGCCATCTGCGATTTCAGCATTCCGGAGAATAGAATTCGGGCCGATTTGGCAGTCGTCACCGACGACCGTCTGGCCCCCAAGGTGCGTATTAGGAAGCAACACGGTACCCGGACCGATAGTGACCTCTGCGTCAATGTAAGTCGTATCCGGGTCGATCATCCTGACCCCGGCTGCCATCCATTTTCTGTTGATCCTTCTTCTCGCAGCTGCATCCGCCTGGGCCAGGTGTTCCATGGTGTTGACCCCGATCGTCTCGTCTGGATCGCTTACTCGAATCGCATCGATCCGCTCGCCTCCTTTGGCGGCCAGCCCTACCACATCTGTCAGGTAGTACTCTCCTTTGGGCGAGACAGTCACATTGGCCAGCTCTCTCCAAAGCCAATCGGAGGCAAAACAATATGCTCCGACGTTAAGCTCGGTCAGCGTAAGTTGATCCGAGCTGGCCTGCGCCTGCTCCACAATGGCAACGATAGATCCTGCATCATCCCGAATGACCCGACCGAAGCCACGGGACTGCTCACTGATTGCAGTCAGCAACGTAACGACCCCGACGCTCTTCGACTGCGCCTCTACGAGCGAGCGCAGTGTGTCGGCGCTAAGCAATGGCATATCCGCATTGACGACCAGAACCAGTTCGGATTGGCCAATCAAGTTCTCTGCCGCCTGCTGCACGGCATGCCCGGTACCGAGCGGGTCCGTCTGCTCGATTAATCTTGACGAAGCTCCAGCTGCCTCACCTATGGCCGCTCCCTCCGAAGGTACGATCAGATGCGGCTCACTTCCAGTCGCCTCCCGGCACGCAGTTGTTGACCATCGGATCATGGGCCGACCGGCAAGCGGCAGCAACAGCTTCGGCACAGCAGACTTCATGCGCGTACCAAGGCCGGCGGCGAGGATGATTGACTCACTTCGCATGATTACGATGTCTCAATTGTACGGGGGTTGATTGTGAGATCTGCGGAGGGTCTTCGAACACTCTGGGTCTGCGGGCTAGTGTGAGTTCAAATCGGAGGTTTCGCCAGGCTGGGGCGCCAGGATTCGAACCTGGATCAACGGATCCAAAGTCCTGCTTGAGAGCGGTCGTGATACTCGCATAGACGAATTAGTCCTTATAGCTGCGGGGCTAGGATTTGAACCTAGATAGCTGGCTTCAAAGGCCAGAGTCCTGCCATTAGACGACCCCGCAATACGGGCCATTGTAAACGAAAGGCAGGTCGCTATGTAAGGCAGCGCGAGGTCTGAGAGCAATACGCGGATGTCATTGCGAGGAGCGCAGCGACGACGCAATCTCCAACACTCACGAGGAGATTGCTTCGCTTCGCTCGCAATGACGGCTCGGCATTGGAGCTGATAGGCTACCGCGAAGCTGCGGGGCTTGTCCGACGTGCTCGGCCACCAGGCTGGGTTTTGGCCAGGTGGATGGTTAGTCTTCGGATTCTTCACGGAGCAGACCCCGTTCCTGCGCCTCATCGAAGGTGAGCATGCTTTGGTCGATCGGACCCGTTCCGTCCGATTTCTCGTTGGCCTCATCCCAAAAATCCTCGGCCCCCTTCTTGCTCACCGAACTGGCAGCAGTCTCGAGATCCGACTCCTTCACTTCTCTAGTGGGGATATCCCCATTCCGCTCAGATTCTTTCTTATCACCCGAGCGGGAAGTTGAAGTTGTCACTTTAGCCTCCCTGACGCTATATAGGCCACTCACCAGATCTGTGGCCGCCTGACGACTATATTGCAGCACCGCCCCAATCTGCTTGGCTCCCTTCTTCGACTCAAAGACGATTACCAGCGCGTGGTCCGCACCGACGCTTGCCTGATAGAAATCGTAACTTTCGCCATCGAAGTACATAAAATTCGCAGGTACTGCCTTCTGGAGCACGCCGCTGATCTCCACTCCAGCCTCAAAGGCGGACATCAGCGAAGGGAGCGCCATCGTGAGATCCACCGCATCGATCTCACCGGCCTCCACAACAATTTCGCCGCCAGCGTCAACCAGGAAGGTGGCTTCCGCTCCCAGCTCGCTCTGCATCGCCATCAGCCACTGGGCGATGAACTCTCGTTCCTCCTCAGCCGCATGTGCGCCATCTTTCCCCTTAAGATCCAGTGCGTGGTTCACGGCCTCCAAGAAATGGCTGGTTCGAATGGGCTTGGTCAGAAACGCAATGACACCCAGCTCTTCTGCACGATCCCGGGCCTCCACCGAGGGACTCCCGGTCACGATAATGGCCCGTGCATCCGGGCTTTCGCGCTTGGCCTTCTCGAGCAATTCGAGGCCCGAAATCCCTGGCAAGGTCAGGTCGGTGATCATTAAATCCACACCGCCTCTAGAAAGCTCTAAAAGGGCCTCTTCGCCGGAAGGTGCTTCGACGATCGTGAAACTTAAACCGGACAAATGAAGGTTGGAGCGTAAGGTATTGCTGACCTGATGATCGTTGTCAACAATAATGATGCGGGGAGCGCTCATGGCAGGATTCTAGCATAGCGGTCTTTTTGGGCAATTGCCCCGCTTTTCCCACCCGTAAGCTGTCGAATCAATAGATTCTGGCGCCTGGATCATAAACTATCTGGGATGTACTAACGATATTGAGCAGGCAAGAGAGTGCCCACGCGGAGCGCTAAGAAGGATTGGATTGCTAGCGCGTCCGCAGCCGCGGGTTGACGACTTCATCGAGGCTTCTAGCCACCATATAGAATGACCCGCAAAACAGCATGATTGCAAGTACCGGCGGGATTAGTACATGCAGATTCTCTCCATAGGAGAAACTGCTGAGGCCGGTCTGAGCGGTCCATATCATCGACCCCCAACTCAGCCTCAGCTCTGTCCGGCCGAGGTAAGACAGGAGAGCCTCGATCATGACCGCACCGGTCGCGAGAAACATCATATTGACCAAGATCAGGGCCGCTAAGTTGGGCAAAATGTGAACTCGAAGCACACGCCAGTTGCTCCCGCCGGCCACTCTTCCTGCCTGGACATAGAGGCTCGCCCTTATCGACGAAGCGTGAGATTTCATGATGAGCGCGAACGAACCCAGCCCGGCCAACACTCCGAAAAGCAAGCCCGCAGTCAGCCAGCTCAGCTCAAAGAGCAATCCGATGATTAGCAAAACGACCGCGGGGGGCAGAAGAATGAACGCATCCGAAAGCGTCATTAGCACCGTATCAACCTTGCCCCCGTAGAATGCGGCAGCCGTGCCAACTGCAGTCCCGATAAGCATACCGACCACCGCGGCTACGATCCCGACGCCGAAGGAAGTCCGAGTTGCCAGCGCTAATCGGCTCAGCACGTCTCTTCCTTTTTCATCAGTGCCCAGCGGGTGCTGCAGGGATGGTTTTGAGGGGTGGGGCGCTGCTTCAATATCGTATCCGACGAAAGGGTCATATATGTCCGCCGCCCACACCGTCGCCAAGAGAAACGGCTGAGCGAAAGCCAATAGGCCGAAGAACGCGATGATGACCACACCCAAGACTCCGACTGGCTTTTTAAATAGCAGCAACCATTCTCTACGCCAGGCATTCAGTATTCGCCCAAGATGACGGATCCTCAGGCGCAACATTCCTCGCATGCCTGGCCGGTAGGCGACCTGTGGGTTTATGAGTCCCTTTTCGCTCATTGGCTACATCGCCTCAGCGGTTCTCGCCGGCCCGTCGCCATCGGCTTCGCGCGCAGAACCCGAGGCCCCAAGCTCTCGGAGCCGTGGATCGAGTCGGGCCGCAATCAGGTCCAGGATTACATGGGCCACGAGGATGCCGATCCCCACGACCGAAAGGACGCCCATCAAGACTGGAAGGTCGTTCTCGTTGGCGGCCTGCACAAGACGCTGACCCATTCCATCCCATCCAAAGTATTCTTCAATGGCGAACGCGCCAACAATCACGAACGGGAGATACATTACAAAACGAGTTATCACGGGCAGCATAGCCACGCGTGCGACATGTCTATCGCGAACTTCAGCGTCACTCAGGCCCCTCGCACGCGCCAGGGGTATGTGATCCGATTCCATTGTCTCCTGCATCGTGGTTCTCATAATCAACATGGTCTCGCCAAACGAAAGCAGAATGAGCGTGAGCATGGGGAGCGCGAGGTGCTCGAGCACATCGAGAGCCAGCGGCCCTGACTCGGAAACCGCCCAGGGAGCCAATATGACCATAAGGATCACGGCTCCCCCGATGACACGCGCAAGAGCGCGATACCACAGCTTGCGAGTGAGGCGAAACAGAGCAAACAACGCAATGGTGAGCAGGACGCTGGTTAGCAACATTCTCACAAGAAGCTGGTTGAGCGTCAGGTCGATCCCCAGCCATTTGACAGGATTGATTAACTTCTCCACAGGAAACCAACGAAATCTAACCGCGAATATGGTTATTGCGAGAAACGCAAGCCAGGGTGGGAACGATGTATAGAAGGCCGCCCCGCCCAGGCTTGCGCTGGTGTCAACCCATCCGCTCCGCTGCCAGGCCACGCGCTTGCCCAGCCAAAGACCCAATAAGAAACCGGCAATAACCGAAGGCAGGATTAGGAGCAGCGTCCTTGGAAGCTTGGTCGCAATGATCTCTGCAACCGACACGCCATATTCTCCGGTGGATTCCCCCAGATCGCCCTGGAGAAAACTGACCATCCAGGCGATGAACTGCGCTGCAACCGATTCACTGCGCGGCCGCAGCGCCGCCAATCCTTCCTCGTAGCCGGAAGTCGTCTCCGTCGTGGGATCTGATTCTACTGAGGCGCGTTCCCCGAAGGATGCAGCTACTCCAGACAATCCGCCGGCCTCAAGGATGGACGGATCCACCTCACGCGCCGCCTCTTGAAGCATTGAAGGGTTCTCCAAAACTGCGGCTTCCTTGACCATGGCGGCATCGTCCAACAGCCCAAGTTCCTCCAACATGGCCACGTCTTCCGTGAGCCCCGGATCGACGATCTGAGACTGAGAAACTTCAGGGTCGGGAGAGGGCTCAGCCGCGCTTTGCCGCGGCGCCGGCACTTCCTTCACCGCCTCTGCTCGCAACATGGCTGCATCATCCAGGAGACCGAGCTCTTCAAAGAAGGCCGCGTCCTCCATGAGCTTTTCATCCACAACTGTTACGGATCCGCTCGAGGCGGAAGGTGCATCCTGGTCTGGTGCAGCCGGGCTGCTTGCGCCAGTCTCTGACTGGGAGGCCGCGACCTGCTCCATCATCTGGGCTTGCGTCATACCGGAATTGCTGCTCGGCAGCGCCTGGATGATCAAGAAGAGGATGATCTGAAATATAAGGAGGCTGACCAGGGCTCTGAGCAGACGGCGGCCAGTGAAGCCGGCCATTCCCTTGGGTATCAAAGATGAGCGATTTGCCACGTCGAGTTAGCGATTGAGACTATGGGCCGCGTAAGCGCATGCGTGCCGGAAGTATGGCACTCAGCCGCGAACGAATTAGGCCGAGCTAGCGACCGGACTGTGCTTCGCCCAGTAGTCCCCCGCGTGCTCATTGACGACGTAGCACCCCAGGTAATGGTTGTCGTCATTCCGGTCTATCAGCGGAGGGTGTGGGTTGTCAAGGCAAATCTGTTCGGATATCGTGCAGCGCTCATAAAATCGGCAACGGGGGATAGGGTTGATTGGTTTGCTGATGCCACCCTTGATGACGACCTCGGGCCGCTGATACGTAGGATCTGGGACGGGTACCGCAGAAATCAGCGCCCTGGTGTAAGGATGCTTGGGATTCTTGAGGACTTCCTCCGTCTCACCAATCTCGACGATCTTACCCAGGTACATCACGACGATCCTATCGCACATGTACCGCGCTACTGCCAAATCGTGGGTGATGTAGAGGTACGTTACCTCCAGGCGATCCGCCAGCTCCTGCATGAGGTGCATCACCCCGGTGCGCACCGAGACATCCAGCATGGAAGTGGGCTCGTCGGCTACCACGAAATCGGGTTCAACCACCAACGCGCGGGCAATCGCCACTCTCTGGCGTTGCCCGCCCGATAGCTCGTGAGGGTAGCGGAACATGAAACTTGAGGCGGGAGTCAACCCGACCGTTTCGAGCAAATCCGCCACTCGCGCCTCTCGTTCAGGGATCGAGCCAATGCCCTGGACGTCCAACGGCTCCGCCACGGTGTCGTAAATAGTCAGTCGTGGGTTCATGGACTCATACGGGTCCTGAAAGATCATCTGCACCCGACGGCGGAACGCCTTCAGCTCTTTTCCTTTTAGAGTGGCTAAATCCACAACATCACCACCCGTGTGAAACAAAATATTGCCCTCCGTCGGCTCGATCAATCGGACGAGCAGCTTGCCGGTTGTGGTCTTGCCGCAACCCGATTCCCCGACCAAGCCCACGCTTTCGCCTCGCCGAATCAAGAGATTCATCTCACTTACCGCGTGAATAAAGTCTTTCGACCGGCGGAACACACCGCCGCCCACCGGAAAGAGCATCGATAGGTCTTTGATCTCTACCAGGCTATTGTTCTCAGACATCACGCCTCCCCTCCCGGGTGCCAGCAGGCCGCCCAGTGATCCGGAGCATGTTCCTTAAATTCCGGCTCGTCGGTTCGACAGATCTCTGTAGCAAATTGACACCTTGGGTGGAATCGGCATGCCGAGGGCGGATTCAGCAGATCCGGCGGCTCCCCGGGGATGGTGACAAGTTCGGTCTTCTTCCCGATGATGCTCGGGAAGGACGACATCAAACCCATGGTGTAGGGGTGAAGCGGTCGAAGGAAGATATCCTCGGAGGAGGCAAGCTCGGCCATCCTGCCCGCGTACATCACTCCCACACGCTCGGCCACCTCTGCAATTACGGCAATATCATGCGAGATGTAAATCATCGCCATGCCGAGCCGCTCTTGAACTTCCTTGATTTTCTTCAGGATCTGATCTTGGACGATCACGTCCAGGGCGGTGGTCGGCTCGTCGGCGATGATCACGTCGGGATTGCACGACAGTGCCATGGCAATCACAGCCCGTTGACGCATTCCTCCGCTGTATTGATGGGGGTACTCGGTCTTGATCACTGGATCCAGACCAACCAGCTCGTAGAGTTGATCCACGCGCGCGGACATTTCCCCCTCAGAGAGCTGCGGCATGTGTTGACGCATGGCTTCCAGAATCTGCTCCTCGACCGTGTACACGGGGTTGAGCGAGTTCATAGCGGCTTGGAACACCATCGAGATGTTTCGCCAGCGATAGGTGCGCACTTCGTCTTCCGATAGGGGCACCAGATCTGTTCCATCGAGCCAGATTTCTCCATCGAGAATCTCCGCGTTTTCTGGGAGCAATTTGAGCAACGTGATAGCAATGGAGGTTTTTCCGCAGCCCGATTCTCCGACCAAACCTAGAGATCCGCCCCGATCGAGCGTAAAACTTACTTGATCCACGGCGTACACCGGACCCCTGCGGGTCATGTAGTGCATCGTGAGGTCGTTAACCTCAAGCACTCTGTCTTCTGTCGCCAAGTTCCCTACTTTCGTTTACAAGAAAAACGGCGCCCCTTGAGGCCTTCGATTAGGGGTCGCCCAACATAACCCTAACCGCCTATCGTCGCCTTAGTCGCGGATTGACCACCTCGTCCATCGCCCGTCCGACCAGGTAAAACGCTGCGGAGAGCAGAGTGATGGACAGGCTGGCAGGGAAGAGCAGCCACCAGGTGTCGAACCTGAGAATGTAGCCAAGCACCTGGGTGGTGTTGATCATCAAGCCCCAACTCATTTCGATCTCTGTGAGACCTAGCCACGACAGGACCGCCTCCGCGAATATTGCCGACGTCACCACAAACATCATATACAGAAGCGCAATAGGCATGAGATTCGGGACCATGTGGCGGGTGATGATATGGATGTTTCCTCCGCCAGCGACTCTGGCCGCCTCAATATAAGGTTTCACCTTTACTGACAGCGCCTGCGACTTGATCACGATCGTTGTTCCACCAAATCCAGAGAGAATCCCCAAAAACAGGGCTAGTTCTAACATGCCAAAATTGGCAATTATGGCACTGAGAACAATCAGAATCGGAAGAAACGGCAACATGATCACCAGGTCAGCGAAACGCATCAGAGCAGAATCGAGCCAACCCCCATAGAAGGCAGCAAGCGCACCAACTGTAGTAGCGATAACGAGGGTTATAGTAGCCGCCAGAACCCCAAGTCCAAATTCGAAGCGAGAGCTGTACATGAGTTGACTCAGGACATCCCGGCCGCGTGGGTCTGTGCCGAGCAGGTGCCGGGCAGAGGGCGCAGACGGATGGAACGGAATCTCCAGATCAATACCCACCACCGGGTCATACACGTTCGGATCCCAAACCGTAGCAATAAGAATTGGCTGCGCCAGCGACATCAATCCAAAGAACACAATTATGCCCAGCCCGATCAGCCCAATAGGATTTTCGGTGAAGAGCGACCAATTGGTCTTCATCCCACGCAAGAACAGGCGCAGTCTAATCCGCCAGAGAGAGCCCCTCGAAGGCGCTTGTCTAAGAGTTTCAGTTGTGGTGACTTCTAAGGTCTCTTCCATACCTGCCAGCCCTGCTAGTGGTATCGAATCCGCGGATCCAGGAACGCGTACCCTATATCCGCCACGAGATGGGCTACGAGGACCATGATGCCAAATACCGTCAGCGCTCCGAGAGCCACTGGAATATCGGCGACCAGGGCCGAGTTCAACAGTGTCAGGCCCATTCCCGGCCAGGAGAATACGACTTCGGTGACTACGCCGCCGCTAACCGCAAATCCGATCGCGAAGATCAGGCCCGTCCACACGGGAAGAAGAGCGGTACGCGCAGCATGCTTATCGCGGATCGTTTTCTCTGGCAGACCCTTGGCCCGCGCGGTAAGTATGTAGTCTTCCTTGAGGGTTTCAAGCATGCTGGTACGCGTCAACAACATATAGCCGCCGTACGCGATCAGGGTGATGGTCAGCACAGGCAGGATCGTGTGGCTGACGATATCCCATGCGAAGACCCCAAGGCCGTTGGTGCCCCAGTACAGAATAAGCCCGGTCAATGCCAGTACGAGAGTCAAGATCCTGAGCGGCAGGCGGAAGCGCGGCCGTGCCAAATTTGATACCAGAACGCCAAATAAAACAAAGAACAATGCGATAGTCGCAGTGAGGATCAATCCCATAAAGACATCATTTGCGGAGACGTCCGTACCTAGCCACTTGATCGGATTAAGAAACTTGCCTGCGGGCAGCAGGTCCAGCTGAACCGCAAACAACCAGATCATCATGAGCCCGAACCAGGGCGTAAACACGGTATAGAGCGTCACCCCTACCACAGTCGATGAATGCTCAACCCAGCCCCCTCTTTTCCATGCCAGGATCTTTCCGGTGACGAAACCCGCCCAGCCTGCCGTAACCGAGGCGGTAACAAATAGCAGTAGAGTGCGTGGCAGCCGCTCCACAATGATGTCTACTACAGGGCGAGGATACTGGACGAAGGAGACGCCCATATCCCCCTGGTAAAAGTTACCGACATAGGTTGCAAAACGCTCGAGGGGAGGTTTGTCGAGGCCCAGTTCTTCTCGAAGCCGCTGCCGCTCACTTGGCGGAATGTCAGGATTATTGGCGAGCAGGTCTGCGATATCGCCAGGTTGGGCGTCGATGATGAAGTAGGTTAATGCCTGGAACAGGAAGAATGTTACCGCCATCATCGCCACTCGCTTGGTGAGGTATCCTGCCACTGCCTGCCTCCAGGAGGAGTCTACCTTAGCCGGATCTTAGGTCCAGCAGTATGTTCACACTCAACGTTATGTAGTCAGGTTTGAAGTCAGTTGGAAGGCAAGGGGGGCGGGCTTGAGCCCCCCCCCTTGCCTTGACATCGACTTAAGTCTTCTACCCGATCCTTACCGCTATTGTGTAATGGTCAGGATTCTGGAATCCGTCTGGAAGCCGCTCGCGTCCGCGATGCCTCCCAGAGTGTCCGTGTAAGGTGTTTCGACTCGGGTGTTGATCAGGTCGATGGACTGTCGGTAGAACAAGGGAACGTACGGCCTGCGATCCGCAAGGATGTCTTGCAGAGTGTAGACCTGTTCCTGCGCTCGTCCTACGTCGGTCTCCGCCAGGAAGGCGTCGCACGCCGCATCAAACTCGGCGTCGTTCAAGCCTGGCGTGTTGTAGCCGACCAATTCGCCGCCCTCGAGAAAGCCCTGGTCACTGTAGAAGAAGTCACACAGGTAGTCGGGGTAGATCGTGAGGCCCCAACCGAGGATGTACATGTCGTAGTCGGCGCTGACGAACACCGGGTCCAAGATTGTATTGAAACCCGTCAGTTCAGACTCGACCGGCATGCCCAGTTCGCGCATCCACTCCGAGATCCACTGGTTGAAGCTGGCTCGCTGCGGATCGTAGGCCGGTCCAGGCCCAAGGATAGTTGTCTCAGGCATAAGCTGCCCGTTGGGCATTCGCAGTCCTTCACCAGGGGTTACATCATCCCGGTCCGCATCCCACGCGGGCTCCTGGGTCCAGCTCCATCCGGCGTCCTTGAGCAGCTTGACGGCGCCGTTCACACGGTCTTCGCGAGACAGACCGACAAAGGGCGTTTCGACGCCTTCATTCCACCAAAACACATTACCGTTCGGTACGGTCGAGTAGGCGGGGATGACGGTTCCTTGCAGCACCTTATCCGCGACAAATTCTTTGTCGATGAGCATGTCGACGGCCTCGCGGAACTCAGGAAGGCCGTAGGGATCCTTGCGCATGTTGAACGACAGGTAGAACACGCCATTGGATGGGTTCGTGTATGCCACCACCCCCTCGCCGCGCTGCGCCTGCTCACGCAGTCCACGGGCCAGGCTCAGCGGGTTCAGCACGTAGTCGACCTCGCCATCGCTCAGCGCCAGAAATGCCGCGTCCTGGGAGCCATAGATCGATAACACTATATTTGGGCTATAGGGGCCCTGGACGTAGTCCAGTGTCACTTCACCCGTCGCATCACCGTAAAGCTGATGTACGTTGCCGTTCGGGAGCTCCATAA
>FXBF010000467.1_pt1 | contig 13943 bp, 8 predicted proteins | sample 5335321 | NCBI WGS metagenome assembly FXBF01 (sample SAMEA103928391, study PRJEB20085) | sediment metagenome | isolation source: sediment
TCGGCTCCAGGTGTCATGTAGACGTCGTTGACCATGTGATAAAGCCAGCCAAGGTAGTTGAGGTCGTCATCGAAATGCTGTGCGTACGACCGGTAGTCGACGACCCGTTGGTCGGCGAACATGACGCAGCCTTTTGAGGCAATACCAACCGCATATGCCGGCAGCCCATAGCGGTCACATACCTGCTGGCATCCGTCGACGATGCGTTGACCGATCTGGTCAAGTCGGTGGTACGCCTGTTCGTCGAGCACTTCGGTCAGCGTCACTTCGGCTGCCGCCATCGTGAGGGGGTTCCCGTTGAAAGTGCCAAGCTGCGGCACAGTCCCATCCGTGATCTGGCCCATGATCTCCTCTGTTCCGAGGGTCGCTCCTATGGGTGTGCCACCGCCAGTGGCCTTGGCCAACGCGATCAGGTCGGGGACGACGTCGTATATCTCTACCGCGCCTCCTGAGGCAACGGTGGCTCCGGTCTTGACCTCATCGAAGATCAAGACCACACCGTGCCGGCGCGTTATCTCCCGGACCTCCGCCAAATAGCCCGGGTTGGGGGGAACTACTCCGATGTTCAGCATTATCGGCTCGATGATCATGGTGCCGATCTCCGGATTGGCCACAAGGGCTGCTTCCAGTGCATCGGGGTCATTGAAGGGCACCACCGACGTCAGATCGAGCAACGTCTCGGGGATGCCCGCCGACTGCGGCACCGAAACCGGATGCGCTCTGGGGCCGATGTCGGCCGGGTCGGGATGCACGGAGACCATCACAGCATCGTGGTGGCCGTGGTAGGAGCCTTCGATTTTCAAGAGGGCCTCCTTACCGCTGAAAGCTCGCGCCAAGCGGACAGCGTCCAGGGTGGCCTCGGTTCCCGAGTTCGAGAACCGCACCTTCGGCAACCGATAGCGCCGAACCAGCTCCTGGGCCACGCGCACAGCGCCCTTGTTGGGTGCCGCGAAATGGGTTCCTTTTGACGCTGTGTCCGCGATGGCTTTGGCAATCAAAGGGTGAGCATGGCCGACGACCATGACTCCGAACCCGTTGTGGAAGTCGGTGTACTCGTTTCCATCGAGGTCAACGACCTTCGAGCCATGACCCTCGACGATGAGAATTGGGTGGGGGGTTTGCTCCTGAAAGGACGATGCAACTCCACCCGGTAGGAATTCCCTGGCCTTTTCGACGTACTCGCCGGACTTGCGTGTGCGGAGTCGGAGCGACTCCTCCATGGATTTGGTCAGGTTGGCTACACGGTCCGGGTCTAGCGTGCCACGCATCTGATCTACGATAGCCCCTGTCGGCGCACGCTCTTTTCCGGGCCACGCCACACACCCAGGAGTTGAGTTTTGACGGAGTGGAAACGTATCGGGGAGATCTCTCTTCTGCAGATTCAGACTGGCGAGATGACAGGGCAAGGCAACTACGACACCAGCATGCTGGTCCCGGTCGACACCCTGAGACTTACCCCTGACGGGGTGTTTGGGCTCTCTGGTGATGAGTGGATTGCCGACCGACACCATCGAGATCACCCAGCGGCAAAGTACTGGCATGCCGAGGACGCGCTGTCAGTCGGCTTCACTTCTCATTACGACCTCATGTGGGAACTGTTTCGCAAAACATCGCTCGGAATCGCTGGAGAGAACGTGATTGTGGTTGCGGATCAGATGATCAGATCCGGGGACATCGCTGGAGGAATACGAGTCGAGACCGATGGTGGTCGAATAGAGCTAGCGGACCCAAAGGCCCTTGAACCGTGCATCGAGTTCACCCGGTTCATGACATCCCGTCCCGATGCAACAGCGCGGGAGGTCAAACCCGACCGTGAGAAACTGCGATATGGTGTTCGCGGATATGCCGTGGGCATCGCCGGCCCCGGCCCTGTCGAAGTCGGTCCGGGCGATACCATTTCCATTCGAGTTGGATGAATCTCGGGTCAAGAAGAGACGCCGAAGGTCAAGTGGGGACGATTGTTTCGGTCAAGGCACCACGTGGGAGTCCGAGGTCCTTCTCAATGCCATTGGCGGCCCACTCGGCGGCTTTCGCTCGCTCGAGCACTGTCGGATGCGCGACCACCTGAAGCGTTAGCCCGTCGAGAAGCGACAGCGCCTTCCATGCCGTGGCTTCAACCTCCACCTCGTTGAACTCCCCAGTCTCCACTCCCTGGCGGATCACCTCTGAGAGAAGTCTCTGCCATTCGATGTTCAGATTTCGTGATCTCTCTCGAACGGCCTCATTTCGTCCAGCCTCTGACCAGGCATCGAGCCAGAATTGAAACGTGCTGTCGTTGTCGGGGTCAGCCCACGCTGCAAAGTATGCGGCGAGTCGGCCAGTGGGCGTTTCGGCGCGATCCATCTGCTCGCGGGTCGCTGACAGGTCCGCCTTCGCCACCCTGTCGAACACAACGGCGAGAAGCTGGTCCATCGATGCGAAGTAGTGGTGGATCAGGCCGCTCGATGTGCCCATCTCCTCGGCCACATCGCGCACTGTGGTTGCCGACAGCCCCTTTCGGGTTGCCACGGCCTGCGCAGCCTCGACGATCCTCTGTCGTCTCACCTCTGGGTTCATACGCTTCATGTCTTGCGGGCAGTTTATTGCGCAGTTGTCCAATAGCGAAGAGCCGAGGAGGGGGCTGGTCCTTTAGGACCAACCCCCTCCTCACTTATTGCTCTGGACACAGGCTCCTCTTTTATTTGCTAGCTCTTGGCTTGCGCAAATGCGTCTGTGTAATTCACCGCGAAGTCACCGAGGTCTTCGAAGAACTCCAGACTTCCGTCCTCGAGCATCTCGCGAGGTGGGTAGATGGCCGGATCCTCGAGGATCTCTGGGTAGATGAATTCCTGTGACGCTGCGTTTGGGCTGGCGTAGTAGTTGTAGTTGGTCAGTTCGCCTCCGATGAACGGATCAAGCACAAAGTTGATGAAGGTTTGTGCTGTACATGGATGCTCGGCCGTCACCGGAATGGCCATAGTGTCGACCCATGCGGCGGCTCCCTCAATGGGAATCGCGTAGCCGAACTGCTCGTACGCGTCGAAATCGTCCGTCGACACTGAGTCGTACTCGGCTAGGAAGTCTCCGTTCCATCCCATGGCTACGTAGGTTTCGCCGGTGGTCAATAGGGTCCAATAGCTGCTCGAGTCGAACGTCGCGATGTTCGCCTTCGCTTCTTTGATCAGTGCGGCAGCCTCATCGATTTCCGCCTGACTCGTGGAGTTGAGCGAGTAGCCGAGATAGATCAGAGCTGCACCCATCGTCTCCCGCTCGTCGTTGAGGAACGAGATCTTTCCCGCATAGTCGGCAGACTGCTCAACATCGAAGATCACGCCCCAGGAGACACCGTCTGTGTCATCGATGTAGTCATAGTTGAACCCGATGCCGGTCGTGCCCCACTGGTACGGAACCGAGAACTGATTGCCCGGGTCATATCCCGGGTCGGAGAATGCCGAATCTATGTTCGACAAGTTCGGGATCGTATCCTTGTTGAGCTTCACAAGAAGGTCAGCGCCTCTCATGATCGAAACCATGTAGTCCGATGGAACGACCAGGTCATAAGAAACGCCTGCCTCCACCTGAGCAAGCATCGCCTCGTTCGAGTCGTACTGTGTATACGAGACTTTGACGTCGGGGAACTGCTCTTCAAAGGTGGTGATGAAGTCGGTGACTTCGGCATCCTCAGCCAACGGCCCCGTCGGGAGGTACGCGGTCCAGTTATAGAGATTGAGATCTCCGTCGGTCTCCCCCGGCGCACAGGCGTCAGCAAGGGCCTGCGCATCGGTCTCCCCACCTCCGCAAGCGGCCACGACAAGAGCCAGAACAGCCGTAAGGGCGAGTATTCGTTTCATGTGCTTTTCTCCTTCATTTGTTTTCTCTCCGGTCGCCTCGTCGCTGGAAAACCAGGGAGGCCAAAACCAGCCCTATGGATATCGTGAGCATCAGAGTCGACACTGCATTTATTTCTGGGGTAACAGAGCGTTTGATCAGCCCGAAAACGTATACCGGCAGGGTTGTGGATCCGGGACCCTGAACGAAGCTGGTGATCACAACGTCATCGAGAGACAATGTGAGGGCAAGAAGGCCGCCTCCGAGGACTCCAGGCATGATCAATGGCAATGTCACACGTCGAAACGCCTGCCAACGATCGGCGTAGAGGTCGGCGGCGGCTTCCTCCATTGCTGGATCCATGTTGGCAAGTCTCGCCCGGACCACGATGGCGACAAAAGAAATGTTGAACGCGATGTGGGCAAGTGTGATGGTCCCGCGTCCCAGCGTCATCCCAATGGATGTGAACCACAGAAGCAGCATCACAGCCATGGTGACGTCGGGGATGATCACCGGCAGGTAGATCACTGCATCAAACGTCCCGCGGCCCACCCATCTCTTGTATCGATCCAACGCCAACGCCGCAGCAGTACCGAACACGGTGGCAACGATGGTGGACCAGAACGCCACCCAGATCGAGTTCCGCAGAGCATTCATGAGCTGCTCGTTGGCGATCATTCGGTCATACCAGCGCAGCGAGAAACCACCCCAGATTCCAACGTTCGGGCTTGCAGAGAACGAAAACACGATCACCACGAGGATCGGCAGGTAGAGGAAGGCAAAGACAAACCACCCGTTGATCGAGAGCAGACGATCGACCCACGAGCGCGTTGCAGCATGCCGGTAAAGCGTCACAGGGTCCGCGCCTCGCTTCTGAAGTAGAGAATCGTGGCCAAAAGCATGATGATGAGAATCGCCCCCGATAAAGCGGAGCCAAAGGGCCAGTTACGTGCCGCGCCAAACTGGGTGACGATGTAGTTCCCCAGCAGTGTGGTTTTAGCTCCGCCGAGGATGTCCGGGGTGACATAGGCGCCCAGGCTGGGAATGAACACGAGGATCGCTCCGGCGACGATTCCCGGACGCGACAGTGGCAGCGTGATCTTTCGGAAGGCGGCCCCGCCCGATGCATACAGATCTCGCCCGGCTTCCACGAGGCTCCAATCGAGCCGTTCGATCGCGGCGTAGAGAGGAAGAACCATGAACGGGAGATATCCGTAGAGAAGGCCCAGGAATACAGCAGGAGTTGTGAAGAGCAGTTGGCCCCACAGCCCGGTGAACTCCCCGAATCGGGTGATGTAGCCGTCTGAGTCGAGCAGCATTCGCCAGGCGTAGGTCCGAATGAGGAAGTTGGACCAGAACGGGATGAGGACAGCCACCAAAAGCAGCGTCCGAGTCTTCGGTGATGGTCGGGTGGCGATCCAGTAGGCAAAGGGATACCCGATCAGCAAGCTGAGCCCGGTGTTCAAGAGCGCCAACCCCAGTGACCGCACTGCAATCTCGCGGACCAGGGGATCGAGGAGCTTGGTCCACGAATCGAGATTCCAATTCTCCAGCAGCGGCTTGCCGGTGTTACTACGGCTGCCGAAGGAGAATATGAAGACGATTATCAAGGGCAGCGTGAAGAAAAACGTCAGGTAGACGTATGCCGGCGCCGCATGAAAAAAGCCCCTCCACGATTCTCTTCGTTGTGCCCCGCGCTCCAGTTCGGGGTCGACTGTCTCCTCCTGGAGATCCTTCTTTCTGTCGAGCAAGGTCATTCGGCGAGCGCTGTCGCTGCTTCGTGGTGGAAGTCGACCACCACGCGATCTCCTACATCCCAGCGTCTCATGCTCGGAGCGTTCTCGACCTGTACCTCAAATGATCCGGCGGCACCCACGTCAACCTCATAGAACATTGAGTCGCCGTAAAAAATCTTCCTGATCACCGAGCCCGGAACAGCGTTCCGCCCCGGCTGGACTTCAGAGACATCGCCAAAGAGATGAAGCTTCTCGGGACGCAGCGTCAAAGTGACACTCGATCCCCGAGCGGTCGTTGTCTTTGCCCTTACCGTAACGCCGCCGACGAGCCTTACGGTGCCCGGCTCAACCACCTCCCCTGTCAAGAAGAACATGTTCCCAACAAAACCCGCCACGAAGAGATCTGAGGGAGATTCGTATATATCCTCCGGGTCTCCCACCTGCACCAACCGGCCGTCATTCATCACGCCGATCCGATCCGACATCGTCAGGGCCTCTTCCTGATCGTGCGTCACATAAACGAAGGTGATACCGACCTCATGCTGGATGTCCTTCAGCTCGAGCTGCATCGTCTGCCTGAGCTTCAGATCAAGGGCTCCTAGTGGCTCATCGAGCAGCAACACTTTTGGTCTGTTGACAAGGGCACGAGCCAGCGCAACCCGCTGTTGCTGACCACCGGACAACGCCTCAGGTGGGCGTTTCTCCATGCCGCTGAGTCGGACCAGGTCGATCGCCTCTCCGACCCGGCGCTTTATCTCGTCCTTGTCGACGTTCTGCATCAACAGACCGAACTTCACATTGTCTTGGACATTCATGTGGGGGAACAACGCATATGACTGAAAGACGGTGTTGACTGGCCGCCTGTTCGGAGGGCGAAGCCCCATATCCTCGTCGAAGATCCGAATACGCCCGACTGTCGGATACTCGAGGCCGGCGATCATTCGGAGAGTCGTGGTCTTCCCGCACCCCGATGGGCCTAGCAGCGAGAAGAACTCGCCGTCCTTGATATCGAGGTCGACGCTGTCAACCGCGACAACATCCTCGCCGAATCGCTTAGTCACACCGCGGAGACTCACTGCGCACGGCTTCTCTGTCATTGCAAAATCACCGTAGCGGTCGGCTCGGGGCAGCTCGTTGGGCTTGTGCAGGGGGGTGGGTTGGTGGTAGCGCGTTTCACCCTGAATCCCGGTTCGGCGCGTGCCGAGCGGAAGGTGGTCCGAGCGCTCCACATCGTCAGCCTACTCACTTAATTGCGCAGCCGTCCAATAACGAATACGGTGACTAATTGAACAGCGTCTGCTCGAATACGAAAACTCGCGACGGGATGTGAGAAGAAGATGACCGACGACGCAGCGGCGGCGGACGGTTTCCCCACAAGAGCCCGCGTAGTCATCGTCGGTGGAGGGGTAATCGGGGCAAGTGTGGCCTATCACCTCACGAAGCTCGGCTGGAGTGATGTGGTCATTCTCGAGCGGCACAAACTCACTTCAGGCACGACCTGGCATGCTGCGGGCCTCGTCGTTTCCGGTGGCATGACCACCGAGACGCTGGCATGGATGGCGAAGTACTCCCGAGATCTCTTCGAGGTCCTGGAAGACGAAACCGGCCTCTCCACCGGATTTCGTCCGGTGGGGTACCTCCAGACCGCGAGCACGCCCGAGCGAGCGCACAAGCTCCGCAGAGAGGCCGACTTCATGCGACTGATGGGTATCGAACGTGAAGCGGTTTCCCCTCAGGAGGTCGCGGACCTGTGGCCACAACTCGACGCGAGTGAGGTCATCGCCGGCTTGTACACCGCCAATGAGGGTCGTGCTGATCCCGCCAACGTGGCCATGTCCCTGGCCAAGGGGGCACGTCTCGGTGGGGCAAAGGTGATCGAGGATGTGGTGGTTACCGGAGTCACACGGTCGGGTGGTCGTGTCACCGGAGTCGTGACCGACCGGGGAGACATCGAGGTCGACTACGTCGTCAACTGCGCCGGCATATGGGCCCGCCAGCTCGGAGCTCTCGCAGGTGTTTCAGTCCCGCTCCAGGCCATCGAGCATGCCTACCTGATCAGCGAGCCGTTTGACGGCGTGTCTCCCGACCTTCCCATCTTGGAGGACCCCGACCGGTTTGCCTACTACCGCGAGGAGACCGGAGGACTCATGGTCGGTTTGTTCGAACCGGTGTCCGCACCATGGTCGCTCGACGGGATCCCCGACGATTTCAACTTTGGCGAGATCCCATCTGACTGGGACCGGTTGGCTCCCTTTCTCGAGTTTGCAATGGAGATCCTCCCCGAACTCGAGCACGTCGGGGTGAGGAAGCTCTTCACGGGTCCTGAGAGCTTCACTCCCGACAATGGTTTTCTCCTCGGGGAAGCTCCGGAATTGGAGCACTTCTTCGTTGCGGCCGGCATGAACTCCCTTGGCATTCTCACTGGCGGCGGGGCAGGATCCATAGTGGCGAACTGGATCGTCGACGGTGTCGCACCCGTAGACGTGACAGACGTGGACATCGCACGGCTTTCGCCCTTTCAGGCGAATCGTTCGTATCTCGATGAGCGGAGCGTTGAACTGCTCGGCAGACTTCATTCCACCGGCTCATGGCCACATTCCCACCCAACCACCGCCAGGGACGTCAGACGTTCCCCCATCCACGGTCGGCTCAGAACGGCCGGAGCGCACTACGCCGAGTCCTCCGGGTGGGAGAGCCCGGCATGGTTCGGTCCTGAGGACACCACAGCTGCCCCAAAACTGTCTTACGACCGCAAACACTGGTTCGAGTTCCATGCCGAGGAGCACCATGCGGTCCGCAACGGTGTGGCATTGCTGGATCTTTCGTCGATGTCGAACTTCCTCGTTCAGGGGCCGGGTGCCGAAGACGTCCTCAACAGGATCTCAGGCAACAACATCGCCGTGCCTGTTGGAAGATGTGTCTACACCCAGTGGATGAACGAACGGGGCGGCACCGAAGCCGACCTCACAATCACACGCCTCGGTGAGTTTGAGTTCTTCGTGGTGGCCGCGGAGGGGTTCCACAGACGTGTTGAGACCATGCTGAGAAGGGGGGCATCGCCAGACAAGGGCGCTGTAGTGACCGATGTCACTTCGGGATACGCACTACTCAGCCTTCAAGGCCCCGATTCCCGCAAAGTCCTTGGGGAGATCACGACGACCAGTCTCAGCAACGACGATTTCCCATATTTCACCGCAAAGAAGGTGGATCTCCACCACGCCAGAGGCATGGCATTCAGGATGAGTTTCGTCGGTGAGCTCGGCTGGGAGTTGTATGTGTCTTCCGAGTTCGCGATTGGCGTTTACGACGCTCTTTTCGAGGCAGGGGAGAGCTTCGGTCTCGTCAACGCAGGCATGGAGACATTGGAAAGCGCCAGGACCGAAGCGGGAAGACGTGACTACGGCCTCGACATAGAAAACTCGGACTCACCACTCGAAGCCGGGCTCGGGTTCGCAGTTGACTTCGACAAGCCCGGAGGGTTTGTCGGACGTGATGCTTTGTTGCGGCAGCGCGAGAACCGTCCACTGACCCGTCGCCTCGTCCAGTTTCTGCTTGAAGATCCGGAGCCGCTCCTCTACGGCGAGGAGCCGATTCTCTATGAGGGCAAAACAATGGGATATCTTCGTTCCGGGGCGTATGGGCACACTTTGGGCGCCGCTATGGGGATGGGCTATGTCGAGCATGCGGACGGGGTGACGGCCGAAATGGTGAACTCCGGAGGGTTCGAAATCCAGGTTGCGGGTGAAAGGATCCCAGCCAAGACCTCGCTCAGGCCGATGTACGACCCGAAAGGCCTACGCGTCCGCATGTGACCCAGACCGCTCACAGGATCCCGAGGAAAAGACTCACATGACATCAGACCATCGACCGCCGTCAGCCTCGACAACCGACGCTCCTTTCGGTAGATCCGACACCGCCGGCAACGAACCCGCAACCGAGGTGGTTTTGCCGGGGCGGACACAGGTTCTGATTGTGGGAGGCGGCATTATTGGATGCAGCATCGCCTATCACCTGACAATTAGAGGGATCACCGACGTAACGATCATCGAACAGGGCTCCCTCACAAGCGGATCTACCTGGCATGCCGCCGGGCTTGTCTCCCAGCTCAAGGCAACACACAGCCTGACAAAGTTGGCCACCTACTCCGCTCGGCTGTTCGAAACGCTCGAGGCCGAAACCGGGCAAGCGACCGGGTACCGCACACCTGGCTCGATATTGGTGGCGTCTGACCACGAACGATGGGAGGAGATCCTCCGCGGTGCGTCCATGGCCACTACATGCGACGTTGAGACGAAGATCATCGATCTGGATAGGGCGAAAGAGATGTGGCCTCTGTTGAGGGTTGACGATCTCGTTGGCGCTCTGCACATCCCTCACGACGGCCAGACCTCTCCAGTCGACACGACCCTCGCTCTCGCAAAGGGGGCGAAGGCCCGTGGGGCACGGATTATCGAAAGCGTCTCTGTCGAGAGACTGCTCGTTGAGAACGGGACGATCGCAGGAGTGGAGACCGAACAAGGCACGATCGAGGCCGAGACCGTCGTCCTTGCCTCGGGCATCTGGACCCGGCAGCTTGCCGAGACGATCGGGGTCAATGTGCCACTGCAGGCCTGTGAGCACTTTTACATCGTCACCGAGCCGATAGAAGGGGTGCTGCCGGGGATGCCAACTCTCCGCGACCCGGGCGGCTACACGTATTTCAAAGAGGAAACTGGCAAGATCATGGCCGGCTTCTTCGAGCCCAGAGGCAAGGTGTGGAAGCTCGATGGCATCCCGCGCGACTTCTCATTCGGAACCTTGCCTGAGGATTGGGACCACATTGGACCCATTTTCGAACGAGCGATCCACCGCGTGCCGGCACTGGAAGAGTGTGGGCTGCAACTCTTCTTCAATGGTCCGGAAGCTTTCACTCCCGACGGTGTCTACTACCTCGGCGAAGCACCGGAGGTGAAGAACTGCTTTGTGTCCGCGGGCTTCAACTCCGTAGGCATCCAGTCGGCAGGTGGAGTTGGTTGGGTCCTTGCAGATTGGATTGCAGACCGGCATCCGCCGATGGATCTTTCGGCTGTGGACATACGACGCGCGTTCCCCTTCCAAGCGGACCGTGATTACCTCGCGAATCGCATTCCCGAGAGTCTTGGTCTGCTCTATGCGATGCACTGGCCGTTTCACCAATACGAGAGCGCTCGGAACCAGCGAATGTCTCCTATCCACAAACAGATCGAGCGTGCCGGCGCCGTGTTCGGGGAGGTCGCGGGCTGGGAACGGCCGAACTGGTATGCCTTCGAGGGTCAGCAGAAGAGGTACGAGTACAGCTACGGCAAGCAGAACTGGTTCGAAGCGTCCGGTGTCGAGTGCAAAGCAGTACGGAACGCGGTTGGGTTCTTCGATCAGACATCGTTTGTCAAGCTCCGTGTCACTGGTCGAGACGCTATGAAAGTGCTCAATGAAGTCTCGGCCAACGAGGTCGACGTTGCTTCCGGCAGGGCCGTCTACACCCAATGGTGCAACAACGGGGGCGGTATCGAAGCCGATCTCACTGTGACCAGGATCAGCGAGAATGAGTTCTTCGTCGTGACGACGGCAGCCTCCGGTACGCGGGATCTCGCCTGGCTCCAGGCGGCATGTCGCGACCACGATGTCACCATCGTCGATGTCACGAACGACTTCGCAACGTTTGGTGTGATGGGACCGAAGTCGAGAGAACTTCTCTCTCAGCTTGGGTCGGCCGTACTGGGTAACGATGACTTTCCCTTCGGCACCGCCCGGCAGATCGAACTCGCTGATCATCCGGTTCTTGCGCTTCGTTTGACTTATGTAGGTGAGCTTGGATGGGAGATCTATGTTCCATGGAGCGAGGCGGTCTCGCTGTACGAAGTGATCGCTGCTGCGGGAGAGGATCACGGTCTCCGGCACGCCGGTTACCACGCGATGAACACGCTTCGGCTCGAAGCCGGGTACCGCCACTGGGGTCATGACATCACCGACGAGGACACACCCGTGGAGGCAGGGCTCAGCTTTGCAGTGGCGTGGGAGAAACCCTCTTTCACCGGCAGAGACGCTTTGCTCGCCCAGCGAGAGCAGCCGCGTTCCAAACGGCTCGTCCAGTTCAGACTCGAGGACCCGGATTGGCTGCTGTACCACGACGAGCCCATTTATCGAGATGGAGAGCTTGTTGGACGCACCAGTTCGGGCATGTGGAGTTATGTCGAGGAGCGGTGCCTGGCGATGGGTTATCTCACCAACACCGATGGTGTGACCGGGGGTTGGCTCGACGAGGGCGTCTTCGAGATAGAGGTGGCCACCGAAAGGATCACGGCTACGCCGTCGATCCGGTCGTTCTACGACCCTCAGAACGAGCTTGTTCGGGTCTGAGTCTCCAGGTCTCTAGACCGCCCGGCTGTCTCTGAGGAATGGGACGGGAACCGGAACCGACGCGTCGAGTTCTCTGGCGAATTTGTGTCCCGAGTAGACAGCCGTGGCGATAGTCCCGGGAGCGAGACAGTCACCGACACGGTCGATCGGAACCCGGCCGATGAGGCTGTGATAGAGGGCATCCTGCGGTGCGCGTGATGTGGTCATCACCACAGATGCCGCGCCGATCTCCTTTGTCTTGCCGGTGTAGACGGATTCAAGGACAGTGTGGTCAGCGGTTACACCCGCAAGTGCCATGCCAGTTTCGATCGGGATGTCGAGCTCGACGATCCGCTGCTGGATGCGGTACTGCTCCTCGGTGTGTCTGGTCCACGTCGAGACCTCGTTGGCAGGAGTCACCAGGGTCACTTCGAGCCCGTCCCGCCGAAGCAGCTCTGCAATCACACCGCCGATGTAGTAGTGGTCGTCGTCGTAGACAACCACGGGACCTTCAGGCTGAAAGCCGGCGAGAATGTCGTCGGGAGTGATCACGCTGGTGCTCTCCCAGCCAGGTATTGGTTGTCCGTGCGATCTCCCGACGCCGTCACGCCTCCACTTCGCTCCGGTTGCTATTAGCACATGATCCGCCCCGTACTCCAGGATCTGGTCTTCGTCGATCTCGCTTTCGAGGTAGTAGTCGACGTTCTTCAGCTTTCCGATCATCGTGAGGCGCCAATCCCTGACACGGGCCCATTCCGCGAGTCCGGGTAGACGGGACTCGAGTGTCACTCGCCCTCCGAGTTCACGGCGAGCTTCGGTCAGGGCCACTTCATAACCCCGCTGGCCAAGAGCAACAGCCGCTTCGAGGCCTGCAGGCCCACCGCCCACGATTAGAACCGAAGAATCCGACCCCTTTGCCGGGATGTACTCCGGGTGCCAACCCTTGCGCCACTCTTCGCCCATTGTCGGATTCTGCGTGCAACGGATCGGAGTGCCCAATTGGTCGCCGGTGTAACAAATGTTGCAACCGATGCATTCTCGGATCTCGTCCTCGCGGCCTTCGGCGATCTTCGTCGGCATGAATGGATCAGCGATCGATGGTCGAGCGGCACCGATGAGGTCTACGACCCCTTGGCGAACAAGTCGCAGCATCGTTTCTGGGCTGGTGAGCCTCCCGACGCTCACTACCGGTTTGTCTGTCACTGACTTGACCCATGACATCGTTTTCTCGAGTCCCGCCTCGGGCACGAAGCGCGAGGCCCCCATCTCGTACGAGTAGTCGTGCACTGTGATGTCCCACAGATCGGGAAGGTCCCCAAGAAGCTCGAGCATTTCCCGGGGTTCGGTCGTGTTCTGATCATCGTCCTCTCCGCTGGTACTCGCGGAGAACCGGACTGCCACCGCACACGTGTCACCGACTTCTTCTTTGGTCTCGATGATCAGTTCCTTGAGCAACCGTGCGCGGTTCTCCAGTGATCCTCCGTATTCGTCAGTCCTTTGATTGGAAGGCAGCAGGAACTGGCGCAGTAGGTACCAATGACATGCGTAGACGTAGATGATGTCGAACCCCGCGCGCCTTGCACGTCGAGCAGCCTCGAGGTGCCACCCCTTGAGATCCTTGATATCCGACTTTTCCATCGCCTTGGTCTGCAAAGGGTCGTACACACCGGCGGGCATGCTGTAGGGGCCCAGGGGAACCTCGCGGGTGTAGTGGTTTGCCGATCCGGCACCTCCGTGCCAAAGCTCGATACCTGCCAGAGCACCGTGTTGATGGACCTCGTCGACTGTCATGGACAGCGCCTTGATGTCTTCGTCATCCCATATCGATGCAGACGGATAGGGCTCATCGTCTGACGATGGATGAATCGAGCAATACTCCGTGCAGACAGTTCCCCAGCCTCCCTCTGCCTTGACCCCACGAAGAGCTGCGAGCGATCTCGGGCGGCGGTATCCCATGCCTGTGCAATGTGGAACCTGGTAGAAGCGGTTCGGTGCCGTCACCGGTCCGATCTCGACGGGCTCGAAGAGCAGGTCGAAACGCGGTTC
>FXBF010000468.1_pt1 | contig 13925 bp, 12 predicted proteins | sample 5335321 | NCBI WGS metagenome assembly FXBF01 (sample SAMEA103928391, study PRJEB20085) | sediment metagenome | isolation source: sediment
GGGATCGTGAAGTGTTCGTGTTCGGCGACTGTAATCTCATACATTTCCAGGGTAGCGTTCAAGGCATCTTGCGGTGTTCCGCTGACGAACGCAACGATCGCGGGCGCGGCAGCCATGGCGAAACCACCAATGCCGGCGGTCTCCGTGATGGTGCTATCTCCGATGTCTGGATTGGCATCCTCGCTCGTGAACCCAGGGAAGTAGAGGCCCTCAGGAATTTCTGCCGGCGCGGTGAACCAATCGTCTCCTAATCCGCTCACCCGCATTCCAAAGTCGGTCCCATTGCGGGCCATGGCAGTCACCACTGTGCTGCCCTCCACACCGTGGGCTGCATCCGCCATCGCCTTGCAAGCCGCCATCACCGGGTTGAGCACGCTCAATGCATTGTCGCCGAGAAACTGCAGCACCTCGGCCTCCACTGCCTCATCTCTGGCAACTTTGGCGATCAGCGGCGAGAGCAGTTTCAGATACAGCAGCGAGCCGGCCTTGTTCCGATTGTGACCCTCATCGCCCATGTGCAATGCTTCGGCCAGCAGGGCGCGGATATCCAGGCCCTCCGACAGTTCAAGCGCCTCCCGCAGCAGCGGGCCCAAAGATCCATTCATCCAGCGCAGTTTGTCCAGTACTTCCTCGCTGTAGGCTCCGTAGCGAAGCACCTTGCCATATCCCTCATTCAGATTGGAGTAGGCCCGATTTCCATGCGTCGAATTCTCGAGGATGTAAACCTCCATCGAGGCCGAGATTGCGCCCGCCATAGGCCCAACTGCATTATGGTGGTGGCAAGGGGCGAAATTCACCTCCCCCGCCTCGGCCATGCCGGCGGCGCCCTCTTCATCCTTCGCCAGGCCCTCGAATAGCAGCGCCCCGATTACCGCCCCGCGCAATGGCCCGGACATGCGCTCCCAATCGATGGGCGGTCCGGCATGCAGGATCAGGTTGTCTTCCATCCCCGGAATCACTTCCCGGGCGGGGGCGAGCCCAGTAAGCATCGGCCGGGCAGCCATCATTCGTTCGACCGCGGTTTGGTTGGAGGCATCAATATCCATCGTCTGTCCTTGAAGTCTTTAGCTTTTCATTTTCTGCAGAATGGCCTGCAGCCGTTCATCTCCACCAGCGGGCGGCTTCCAGTCCACATGCACTGCCTTTGCTCCCTGCTCTCGCAGGCTGTCATAGAAAGATTCCAGACCCACGTTGATGGCGGCTACCGGACGTGAGAGGAAATCGGCTTCGGCTGTCTTGAGCTCGCGCCCAGCGAAAGCCGAGACTGCATGGGCGACGGCTGCGGCAGTGTCCGCAAAAACCACTGCGCCCGCCTGTACCAGCTGTTGTTCTTGCTCCTCGAGGCCCTGAGGGTCCTCGTCCGTTCCGACCAGAATGACGACCACTTCGACATTGTGCTCCGCACGCGCCTCGTCGATGGCCGGAGCGAGCTCGGAGGCCGGATCCGGATGGGCGCCTTCGCCAAGCACGATATCCAGCAGAATAAGCCCCACCTCCGGGTTGGCCACCTCCTGTCGCAGGCGGCGAATCCGGAGATCGTTGTCGATCATCGGGTGCAGCCTGCCTACGGTGAATACGTCCTCTCCAAGATCCAGGAGTGAGTGCTCTTTGCTGATGAGCGGATCTTTCAGGCGCGGCTCACTGATGTTGGAGTAGACCGGCCCAAGCACGGTCTGAAAACCCGCCAATGCCTCGGCTGCCAGCGTCCCGCCGGAGAATAAACCACGTAGATACCGTGCGCCTGCGCGCAACTCTTGGGCTCCCAGCTCCGCTATCTCCGCGCCGATCAGCCCAACGGCTATTTCCGCCGCTTCGATAAGCGAACGCGCGAAGTGCAGGTTGCCGAGCTGTTTGGCCGGCGGTGGATACCCGATAAAGCTGACAACGGTTGGCTTGCCTGCGACCCAGGCCCGCTGTAGAAGCCGGGCAGTCACTGCCGCATCGGGCGGCTTGGAGACCAAAACGATGACTTCGGTCTCCGGATCGCTGGCCAGCAGGTCGAGACCGCGGGTCGCCATCACGCCTGCCACGCTGTCTTTGAGATCTCTCGAGCCGGTTCCGAGCGCCTGAGAAATGCCTTCACCCATCTGGTGGATGCGGGAGGTCACGGCTTGCAGACCGGTCCCCGAGGCCCCGACCAGGCCGATGCACCCGCGCCGCACGCGGTTCGCAAAGCCGAACCCGATCCCCCCGACAATCGCCGTGCCACAATCCGGTCCCATCATGAGCAGGTCGAGTTCATCCGCCCGCGCCTTCAGCTCCACCTCATCGTCAAGGGAGACGTTGTCGCTGTAGAGGAATACATGCTTTCCCAGCTCGAGCGCCTTGTTCGCCACGGCCGCCGCGTAGCGTCCCGGCACCGAGATCAAGACCCAGTCCGCCTCCGGCAGCATTTCCGCCGCAGACTGCAGGCTCTTGGGGCGAAATTCGCTGGCTGCCACCGATCTTCTGCGCGAAAGCAGTTCATCCACCTGCGCCAGGGCTGCCTCGGCCGCCTCATCGGTCTCCGCTTGAACCACGATCACGAGATCCTCTGGGGCAGCCTTCATCTGCTCCGGCAGCAAGTCATTTTGGGCGAGCAGCTCCAGATTTGCAGCCGTTCCCATGACGACCCCCGCATCCATCACGTCCGGGAGACCGGCGAGCGCGCGCTGAAGCTGCATGAGCACCACTGAGTCGTAATAGGCTCCGGGGCGGACTTCATGGGAGGTGGTCATCCTCTGTCAGTCCTCCGCCCCGCGCGCACTAGAACCATCACCTTCTCCATCAAATGCAAAGTGCGCCGCGGCGCACTTTGTGGGATGTTGCCACTTTTCCTCAACCCTCGGTCAGCGCACGTTCCACGGCCACGGCTTCCGCCAGCAGCCGCTCGTCGCCATACCATGAGCCGGTCAGCTGGATTCCTAGCGGCAGTTCGCTGGCGCTCCATCCAGAAGGCAACCCGATCGTCGGCAGGCCGCTGTGAGTCCAGGGTAAATTCATAGCCGGGTCTCCAGTGCTCTCGATACCTTCCGGAGCGGGACCCGGTGCAGCGGGAGAGATCCAGGCGTCGATACCATACTCCTCCATCAGAGCCTGGAGCTGTTCGCGCAGCTCGCCGCGCCCCTCAAGCGCGGAGGCGAGCTCAACGTCCGATATCTGCCGGCCCTTTCCAATCAGCTCGGCCGTCATTGGATTGTAGAGTTCACCATATTCATCGAACCATTCCTGATGGACGGCAGCCGCCTCGGCGGCCAAGATCAAGTAGTGTCGCTTCGAGATCTCGGCGTAGTTGGGCATGGCCGGCGCATCGACCATGCGCAACCCGCCCGCTTCGAGCCGGATCCTCACACTCTCGAAGTGGGCGATGGCTTCTTCTGAGGCGCCTTCCATATATGGGCCGCGTGGGACTCCCAGCGTGATCGTTCCCGGTGCGAGATCCCCCAACCGGGTGTCCAGTTGCTCCGGCTTCCAATCGGAAAGCAGGTGCGGAGCGACAGCCAGCGTTCCGCCGACGTCCGCAGTGAAGGTGCCTACATGGTCCAGCGATGGCGCAAGCGGGATCACGCCGGCCGTCGAAATCCTTCCGTAGCTGGGCTTGAAGCCCACCACTCCGCAGAATGCGGCCGGGCGATTGATTGACCCGACTGTCTGGGTGCCAAAGGCTATCGGAGCCAGCCCCGCCGCGACTCCAGCCGCCGACCCGCTGCTCGAGCCTCCGGGGGTATGGTCCAGATTATGGGGATTCCGGGTGGGCCCGGGGGCAAAGTAAGCAAACTCGGTTGTTACGGTCTTGCCCAGAACTAGCGCTCCGGCCTGCTTCAGTTGAGTCACGCTTGCAGCCTGCTGCCCACCCAGACGATCTGCGGGAAGCTGGCTCCCGGCATGAGTTTCAAAGCCGTCCACATGAAAGATGTCTTTGACTCCTACAGGGAGCCCAAACAACGGCGGGCGATCCTGTCGATCTGCATAGCGTGCCCCCAGCGCCTCATACTCCGCCCACAACCGAGCGAAGCGCTGTTCTTCGGGCAGAAATGCTTGAACTTGAGATTCTCGCTCTTCAAAATTGGCTTCCAGCTGCTCGAAATAGGCGCCCGGCTCTTGCTGGAGAATGTGCAGGACCTCTGGAATTGAGGTCGCTCCACTATCCGACGTATTCACTCCTGCCTCCCTTCGGCCGCCAATAGCACAGCCTGCACGATGTTTTGATAGCCCGTGCAGCGACACAGGTTCCCGGATATTGCTTCACGGATCTCCCTTTCCGTCGGCTGTGGATTTTCCGCCAGGAACGGCACTAACGTCATGAGGAAGCCAGGGGTGCAGAAGCCGCATTGCAAGCCGTGCGCCTCCCAAAAGGCCTGCTGCAGAGGATGCAGGTCATCGGCGCTGCTCGCAAGCCCTTCAACAGTCGAAAGCTCGTGGCCATCTGCCTGTACCGCAAACATCAAACACGAACGCACGGGCTGGCCGTCCAAGAGCACGGTGCATGCCCCGCATACGCCGTGTTCGCAGCCCACATGGGTCCCAGTGAGTCCGAGTTCGTGACGCAAGTAGTCGCTGAGCAGAATGCGCGGCTCGACTTCGCCCGTATGCCTCTGGCCGTTGATCGTAAAAGCGACCGCGTGAGTTTCCATCAGGTTTTTGAATTCCCCCCACGAGCAAAGGCCTTCAGGAGCGCGCGCTCGGTCAGCACCCTGGCCAGGTGGCGCTGGAAGTCAATCGAGGCGTGTACATTGCCCATTGGGTCAATCTCGTGGTCCGCCGCCTCTGCCGCCGCAGCCGCTATGAGCTCCTGCGTAGGCCGCTCTCCACGGAGCATGGCCGCCGCATTTTCAGCTTCGATCGGCCCATCACCGGCATTCAAGTAGACCAGACGCGCTTCCTTGCAAGCCCCTTCGTCGTCCACCATTACCTCGACCGCCACGCCCATCATTGCGTAGTCTCCCCTGCGCCGGGAGGTCTCCTCGAAGCTCCACCCGGTTTGAGGCGTCTTGGCAGGGAAGGTCACTTCCACCAGCATCTCATCCGGTCCGAGGGCGGTTGAGAACATCCCATCGAAGAAATCCTTCGCCTCGATCCAGCGATCTCCTTTCGGTCCTCTGGCCTTCATGCTAGCGCCGGCGGCAATCGCGATCGCCGGAAGCTCGGCTGCCGGATCGGCATGGGCCAGGCTTCCGCCGATCGTGCCGCGGGTGCGGATCTGAGGATGAGCGATGTGCGGCATGGCCTCGTAGAGCAACGGCGCTGCGCGTTCCACATCCTGGCTCTTCTCTAAGTCACGTTGGCGTGTCATGGCACCGACAACGAGCGCGCCGTCGTCGGCACGCTGTATGTATTCCAGGTCCTCGATACGGTTCAGGTCGATGAGTACGGAGGGTTGAAGCACTCTGAAATTCATGGCAGGAATGAGGCTTTGGCCGCCGGCCAGCAGCTTGGCCGCGTCTCCATGCTCTTCCATCTGCTCGAGGCTATGCTCCACAGATTCGGCCGCGATGTACTTAAATGGGGGTGGTTTCATTGCTGGGTCTAAAGGGTACGCATTGTACAACACCATCTCGCCCGCCTCAGTTGTGCACGTACTATAATTCGACGCGCCCTCGCATGATCAGCTCCTCTGAACCTTCCGACAAACTGCTCGATGGTGTGCGCGTCGTGGATTTGACCCGCATCCTGGCCGGGCCCTACTGCACGATGCTGCTGGGGGATCTTGGCGCGGACGTTATCAAGGTGGAGGTTCCAGGCCGCGGCGACGACACAAGACAGTGGGGGCCCCCTTTTACTACCGGGGGCGAATCGTCCTACTTTCTCGCCGCAAATCGCAACAAGCGCAGCCTGACCCTTAATTTGAAATCCGAACGCGGGCGCGTAATCCTGAAAAAGCTGATCCAAGAGGCCGATGTCCTAATCGAGAACTTCCGAATGGGCACGCTCGAGAAATGGGGGCTTGATTACGAGCAGCTAAAAGAACTAAAGCCAGACCTGATCTACTGCACGGTTACCGGCTACGGATACACAGGGCCCTACCGCGATCGTCCCGGATACGACTTCATTGTCCAGGCGTTGGGGGGATTCATGAGCGTCACCGGACCGGAGGATGGTGAACCCTTCCGTGCCGGTATCGCCATAGCCGATCTGGCCAGTGGACTGTTCGCCTGCAATGCGGTGCTCGCTTCCCTGTACGCACGCGAGCGCACCGGGGCCGGCCAGCGGATCGATATATCGTTGCTGGACTGCCAGGTGGCCTTGATGTCATATGTAGTGAGCAATTATCTCGTTTCCGGCGACCCACCGCGCCGCTTTGGCAACGCACACCCTAATATCGTGCCTTATGAGGTCTTTAAGGCGCAGGACGATTACTTCGCCTTTGCCGCCGGAAACGACATTCAGTGGGCAAAATTCTGCGAGGCCGTCGATCGCGAGGCGTGGGTAGCGGACGAGCGCTTCGCCACCAACCCCGCCCGCCTGCAGAATAGATCCGAGCTGGTGAGACTTTTGAACGAGTTGTTCTCTACTCGTTCTGTTGAGCACTGGATCCAGCTCTGTGAGAGCATTGGGCTGCCGGCAGGTCCGATAAATACCATGGATGCTGTGCTATCAGATCCCCAGGTTCTCGCTCGAGAGCTGGTCATGGAAGTACCACACCCCACCGAAGGCAGCGTGCCGCTTCTGCGCTCGCCACTGAATATTCCGACCGCTCCGAGTGAAGTTCGGTATCCGCCGCCGACCTTGGGGCAGCATACGGACCAGATTTTGTCGGAGCTGCTGAGCTTCGATTCGGTGGAAATCCAGGCCCTGCGTGAGGCGGGCGTCATTTGATCGACTCTTGGCAAGAATTCGTGATGCACAGTGAGGCTGCTCCAGGGGAATTGAGACCCGCATGCGCCCTGTAAGTATCGTAGGCACCAGCCAGATACCTGTGCAAGCAGCCACGCAGCTGGGCCTGCGACAGCTGGGATCGCAGGTCGTGCGCGGCGCTATGGAAAGGGCCGGCGTCGAGCGCGTTGATGCTCTATTCGCCAGCAACATGCTCGGCGACGAGCTACAAGGCCAAAAGCACATCGCGGCGCTCATTGCGGATGAAGCCGGACTGGCCGGAATTGAGGCGCTTCAGGTCCAAGCCGCTACGGCAAGTGGATCGGCTGCCCTTCGGATGGGATTTCTGGCGGTGGGAAGTGGGGAAGCAGACCTGGCGGTAGTTGTGGGAGTCGAAAAGATGAGCGAGGGTCTGGCCACCCCCGCGATATCAAAGGCCCTGGACGCCAAGGAGGTGGCGGACGGCGCCACACTCATCAGCAAGAATGCCGATCTGATGCGCCTTTACCGGAAGCGATACGACGTACCGGAAGATGGTTTCGTAAATTTCCCGGTTGTTGCGCACCGCAACGCACGCAACAACCCCAACGCACTCTTCAAGGACATGAGTGTGAAGCCCCGCACTGTAATGAAATCGCGCATGGTGCACGATCCCTTACGGCTGCTCGATTGCTCGCCGATTTGCGACGGCGCAGCGGCGGTAGTGCTGTCGCCGACGGAAGAGGCTCGCGCACACAGCCCACATCCGGTGCGCATTCTATCCAGCAGTGTGGCAACGGACCGTTTTCGGGTTGGCGACCGGCCAAATCCTCTCTGGTTGGAGGCAGCCCAGCAGAGCGCCGTAAAGGCCTATCGACAGGCGAATGTCCATCGAGAAGACATCGATTTCTTCGAGGTGCACGATGCGTTCAGCATTATGGCCTGCATGCTGCTGGAAGCCGCCGGATTCGCGGATCAGGGTCAGGGCTGGCGTCTGGCGGAGGAGAAACGGATTGCACTGCGTGGAGATATCCCAATCACCACCATGGGGGGATTGAAGGCGAGAGGCCACCCGATCGGAGCCACAGCCCTCTATCAGGCATCTGAAATTGTTCTGCAGTTAACAGGGAGAGCGGGCAAGAATCAAGTGCAGGGGGCCAAGATCGGCATGATGCAAAGCGTTGGGGGTGCTGGCAGTACGGTCATCACCCACATCCTCGGGATCTAGGCTTCGAGAATTCCCCTTACACAGTCGAAAAAGTTGTTCGCAATCTTCTTGCTGACGCTTCCCATCATACGTGAGGCAAGACTGGTGATGGTGCCTGACACTACGACGTCGGCGGACCAGGTCATGCGGGTCCCACCACCGGGCGTGTCCTCGAGTCGCATTTCCCCTTCGACGTCGGCGGCACTTCCGGGCGCTGTGCCATGCGCGGTCATCTTCGCCATATTGGGTGGATCCAGCTCAACCCAGCGCACGTTCGTCACGAATCGCACCTTGATGGTCCCGAATCCAACCGCGACGACTGCCTCGAACTGCTTGTCGGGCTCGATGATCTCCATCGACTCTAATCCTGGAGCACACTGACTGACCGATTCCGCATCGGTGAGGAACTCCCATACCTTCTGACGGTCCGCCTGAATAGTCACTTCACCATCGAGTTTCATGCTTCTTCCTCCACTAAGACCCCCGCAGCCCAATAACCATACCAGCGGCAATCAGAGCCATGAGGCCCCAGACAAGCCACTCGGCTTCCGCCCAGTAGAGCGCGAAGGAAGGAAGCATGATAAGCCCAAACGCGATGGCTTGAAGTGTCAGTTTGCGACTCATTTTTGTGCTACCAGCCACACGACTAAGCTCAGCGCGACCAACAATGCGCCGCAGTAGGGAATCAAGCGTCGCAGGATGATTCCTTCCTTTCCTCCCATGCCGGCCGTGCTGGCTCCCACCACAATTTTCGAGGGTGCCAGCACCGAAAAGATGGCCGCACCCGCGGTCTGTGCCGCGAGTAACAGCGGAACGCTGTACCCGAGAAGCTGAGCGGTGCGCAGCTGGAGTTCGCCAAAGATCACGTTCGAATTGGTGTTTGATCCGGTCATGAAGGCCCCAAGTCCCCCGATCCACGGCGCAAGGGCGGGGTAGATACCCGCAAATGCGCGGGCCAGCCCCTGGGCCAACGCTTCCGTCATACCGGCGTGTCCCATGACGACCGCCATCGAAACGAGGGCCGCAATTCCCAGACTGGAAGGGATGACGCGCGTTATGGTTCCCGCCAGGATTCTTCTGGCGGCACCGGGCCGATACTGGCCCGCACGGCGATGGATGAGGTAGGCGACGATGGCGGCGTAGAACAGCAGAGCACCGGCGTGGGTGAAGATCGGTATCACCCGTCCTGGTCCTCCCGGGGTTGTGTATCCACGCGCAGTGCTCAACTCCGGGAACATAAGTCGAATCTCCGGACCTCCCAGCGCTTCCCGAACAAACGGGATCAGCTGAACTACGACCGTAATTGCGATGAGTGCTATGTAGGCAGACATCGCTAAGAGCAGCGCCCGAGAGGGCCGGCCTTCGCGGGCCAAGAAATATCCAACGACCATTCCCGCCAGTCCTGCGCCAAATCCGGCGAGGTTCCACAGTCCGTTTGTGGCCAGCAGATACTGGGTCACTCCCATCACGGTTCCCAGTATGAGGATCACAACTGCCAACCGGCGCACAGCGCGCCAACCGTGAGCGGCATGTTCGGCCCCGATTCCGGAACCATATCCGAGCAGCCCGAGCAATATCGCTGAAGCCGCCGCCAACTGCTCCCACCCGAGGCCAGAGGCAACCATCAAGGCCTGAAATGAGGAACCCAGCGACCCAAAGGTCACTGACCAGGCCTGACCTATGGAGGGCACGATCACCGCCGTCAATGGTGCATAGCCAAGGCCGATGAGCAGCGGCGCCGTGACGGCCGTCGGCACGCCAAAGCCTCCGACGCCCTGCAGGAAAGAGGCAAAGGGCCAGCCGATCAACAGCGCCTGCATGCCCCGGTCCTTGATGAGGCTGGGGAGTGTCTCGCCGATGACCTCAATTGCGCCGGCTTCGTCGGTCACGCGGTAGAGCAAGAACGCTCCCCAAATGATGAGAAGTACGTCGAGGGTGAGCAACAGCGACTTCACCTGCGCTGCGGCGAGGACTTCTATCCCGGTTCCAAAATAAAAAGCCGCCAGGAGGACGGCCACCAACCAACCCGCTGGCCCAGCCTTATCGGCGCCCCAACGGAAGCCCACCAGCAGCACCAGGATCGTGGCCAGCGGTAGTGCCGCCAGCAGCCAGTCAAGGAGCATAAATCTGCACTTGACCCCCGTTAGCGATCCTATGCGCCACAGGCTCTTTCAGCTCGTCCTTCGTGCGCCCCCCGATCTTGTAGGCGCGTGCCAGCGCTTCTGTGCGAATTGCAGGTGGTTGCGACATGACGCTGCGGATCGTATCGCATCCAGACGGGTGGGTCAATTGTGGTTGAAAGCTGGGATTCAAACGGGGTCTGGGCTGGCCCGACCGCTGTAAGCATAGCGTAAGGTCGTCGCTTTCCAAAGCCCGCTACACTGAAATCCACAGGGCATATGCATCAAGAAACAACCGTTTCGGCGCCGGCAACAATCGCTGTGTCGAACGGCCAGCCCGGGTATCGGATGCTCGTGTTGACCCACCGCCTGAAGATGCCAGGCCTACTCGAAACCATGACCGATCTGGCGCCAGAAATACGCCGGGTCATGGCGGAGATCGAAAAGGACCTGGGACCCGCCATGGAAGCGCTCGAGGGCGGGCCATGGGAGGTCAAGTCGCACGACGTATCCATTTACAACGGGCTGGTCATCGCCAGCTTCTTGTTGCACCGCTAACGTACCGGGCGCCTTCCCAGTGGAATCGCGTGGGCTCCAGACTTCAGGTCATGGAGGCCGACGTGCGCGGTTATTTCGCACCGGAGGGTTAGGTCACTAATTAGAGAGAGCGCTAGGCATGTAGACCATGGCTGAAGCCAAGCTGCCAGTTGAGGTACTCGGCAAATACCGCCTGATCGAGCAGATCGGTCAGGGCGGTATGGCCTCGGTATTTAAGGCGGCCGACGCAGAAACAGGCTGGGAGGTGGCCGTAAAGGTCATGTCGCCGGTGATGGCGCAGGACTCCCAGTTTACCAAGCGCTTCAAACGCGAGGCTGAAGTCGTGATGCGCTTGAAGCACCCCCATATCGTTCCGGTCGTGGACTTTGGGCAAGACGCGGGCTATGCCTACCTCGTGATGCCGCTGCTCGAAGTCGGAAGTCTGGCAGACAAGCTAAGGCTGGGACCACTGACGCCTTCCGAAGGCGGCATGCTCGTGGATCAATTGGGCAGCGCACTGGAGTTCGCTCATGAGCAGGGCGTTATCCACCGGGATGTGAAGCCCTCGAACGTCCTGCTCGACGAAAAGGGGAATGCGCTGCTGGCCGACTTCGGCCTGGCGCGCATCCACGACGCATCCGTTAGCCTGACCGGATCGGCGCTGCTGGGCACGCCGGCCTATATGTCGCCTGAGCAGGCGCGCGGCGAAAAGGTCAGCGCGGCCTCTGATCAATACTCTCTGGGGGTCATTCTGTTCCAGCTCTGTACGGGCGAGTTGCCATTCCAGGCCGAGACTCCCATGGCCGTGATGCTCAAACAGATCAACGAGCCCATTCCGCTGGCCCGCCTCAGGAGTCCCAACGTACCGGAAGCCATTGAGAGGGTCATCCTCAAGGCGACTGCCAAGAACCCTGCCGAGCGATTTGGCTCAATGGGTGAGATGAACGCTGCATTTCAGGCCGCGCTGGCTCATGCACAGGACCCCTTCAACAATCCAGCTCCGAATATCGAAGTGCCGCCTTCCTCGATCGCGGCCAGTATCGTGGTCCACGAACCCGAGTCGCCGAAGAAGAAGAAGGGCAGTCGCCTGCGTCGTGTGGCGGCCGCAGCTGCAGTGCTCTTGCTGCTCGCACTGGCTTGCCCGGTTGCGGCATCAGGTTTGATGGAAATGCTGGACGGTGCGGCCAATCCGGCGGAGGGCAGCGGTTTGTCTCCGGAAGACATGAGCGGGCCGCAGCTAACGGCGCTGGCCGGAACGATCGAAGCGCTCTCCACTCAGCTTGCTGGCTCTGGTGGCGATGAGACGCAGTCGCCAGAACAAATCCAGACCGCCGTTATGGCCACGCTGGCCGGTGACTTTGAAGTGCTGGGAGAGCTCGAAGGGACTCCGACCCCCATTTACAGCGCAACTCCAGGCCCCTCCCCGACCGCTACAAAGACGTTTACGCCGGGTCCCTCACCAACCACGAGCAATACCCCCACGCCGGGTCCCTCGCCGACGCCCAGCAGGACGCTGCCGCCGAGCCAGACCCCGACGATTACCTACACGCCTAGCCCGGGGCCTTCACCAACCGCGAGCGGGACGCTGATCCCGAGCAATACGCCGACACCTACCTGGACCCCTAATGCGGGATCATCGCCCTCGCCGACTCCGAGCATGGTGCCGAGCGAGGCCCCCACCCCAACAGTAGGGACAGGCAGCACGGCGGTCATTCCACCTACCGTGACACCGGCCACTTTAGATCCCTGCACTAACATCCGGGTGGAAGGAACTATCTTCAGTCCCCCGGCAGTGGGAATTAGCATCTACAACGGCAACACGGAAAGGATTGAGATATCTTGGATCCGAGTGGATTGGCCGCCGCCCAACAACATGCACTACGAGATTGATCTTGGTAGTGATGTAATCTGGGATGACGGAAATCCTGTTCCGCCGACCTATGCCACAAGCCTTAAGGGGAATCGGAATATCGAGGGGGGTACGAGCAAGCTCCTGCTAGGGATATTCGAAAACGCGGTGCCCGGATTATACGAGTTCGAGGTTTACTTCACCAACGGGTGCATGATCTTTGGCTAACCATTGTTCGAATCTCCTCCGACTCCCCCTCTCTTCGTTCGCGCACAGTCGGCACATCTCCAAGACCCTTGCTCATGAGGTCACGCTTGTGAATTCGATAGGTCTCCAGTCCCGTTGTGAAGGATTCCTCTAGCGTAGGATTCACGTAGATATTGCGTGGTGATTCCGACCAGCACGGAATGACCCTTCCATGTAATCTAATGTCGGAAGGGTGGAAATCTCTTCTTCTCCTCCTTACTAGAGAGCCGGGGTCGGCGTCCTCGGCTCTCTCGATTCAGGCTCCCTTCCCAATCCGCAATCACTCACCACTGCTAATCGCAGTCGCCTGCCTGCGGAGCAGCCGACGCACTACACGATCCGCTGCATAGGCGCTGATCGAGAGACTGACAAAGGCCGAGAGGCCGTAGTAGAACGCCACGATCACCGCATCCACCTCTTGTACCGCAACCACCAGAATGCTCAGGCCGGAGGCGATCCTGGCCGTCGGCCGCGCCTGCTCGGCCGATGCTCCTCGCCGCACGGTCAACCAAGCCGCCCCGGCACCGAGAGCGATAGCGAAAATCAGGTGCAGAAGCGGGGCGCGTAAATCGAAGTAAGCGAAGCCTTCTTGCACGGAGCGCAAAATGGCGGCCGGCATGAGGGCCAGCGGGAGCGGATCCGCAAGCGATCGCCCGATTAGGCTCGGCGCAGTGAGCTGACTGAGGATCAAGCCCGCGCTGCCTAATAACAAACCTTCGATAACCAACCGTCGGGTCAATCTTCTCAAATCGCCACCATTCAGCGGTCGGATAGGCCAATCAGATTGTCATAAACCTTGGGCGCAGCGCCTGTGGGTCTCCTTACGACTCGCCGTAACGACTTGAGCCTGCGTCGCGCCCGCCGTCCGCACCGCCGATCTTGGGTCGATCAGAATTGCCTGGGGAACAACAAAGGGGCTGTCAGCTTGTGCAGACAGCCCCTTCGGGCCTCTTACTTGATGCTTCCCCCTATTCGCGATTCGACCTTAGCCACCTTTCAATTTCCTTGGCCGCAACGTCTCGTCCCCCAAGACCAAACGCCAAGGCGACGGCTATTGCAATCGCTCCCAGCATGATGCCGAAGGCCAGATTTACGATGTCTTGTGCAATCCCGGTCTGCCTCAACGCCAAAGCGCTTGAGAACACGATGATGGCCACCCGCGCCACTGACGCGAGAAGGCGTGCCTGCGAGCCGC
>FXBF010000469.1_pt1 | contig 13909 bp, 10 predicted proteins | sample 5335321 | NCBI WGS metagenome assembly FXBF01 (sample SAMEA103928391, study PRJEB20085) | sediment metagenome | isolation source: sediment
TTGGCCACTATGGTGGAAACCGGCTATTGCGCTCGAGCACGGACCAGCTTGTCGATGACACCCCTAAACGGGCCCCCGGCTGTGATGGTCATCCACCCCATACTTCTCGAAAGACGCGCATGAAGTTGGCTCCAAGGACTTTCTCAATCTCGTCTTTCGAAAGGCCACGCGACAGCAGTTTGGCCGTGAATTCTGGTAGTTTCTCGATCCCGTCGCAGTCAGGAATCCATCGATCCAGAATAGCGGGGTCGTCATCAGTGTCTTCGAAAGCCTTCTTAGCCAGATCGCGCAACGAATCTTCGAGGAAGTCCGGCCCAATCCCGACATGTTCGATCCCAGTCGTTTCGGCGATGTGTGACAGATGATCGACCAACCTGTCCAGAGAGGGATCATCGTCATCCACGAAGTCGGCATAGAAGTTCAAGCCCACAACGCCTCCGCTCTCGGCTATTGCTCGCAGCTGGTCATCCGCCAGGTTGCGCGGATGATCAAAGACCGCGCGGGCGTTGCTGTGCGAAGCAATAAAAGGCCCTTGACTGAGCCTGGCCACGTCCCAGAAACCCGGGTCTGCCAAATGGCTGACATCACAAATCACATGATGCTCGTAAATCTCTTTGAGCGCGATCTTGCCCGCTTCGGACAACCCGCCTGAACTTTCGGCTCCGTATGTGCCATCCGCGAACTCATTACGGCGGTTCCATGTAAAAGAGACCATGCGCACTCCCAGGTGGTACATGGCTCGCAGCATAGCCGGATCGCCACTGAGACCGTCGCAGCCCTCCAGCGCCAACACGCCTGCGATCTTGCCGTCCGCGAGCGCCTCGTCGATCTCGCGCATGCTGGTCGCCAAGCGCATCCCATCGCTATCATCCTCCAGGTCGCTCAAGATGGCTTCTGCTGCTTCGATGACCTTACGCAGGCCGAGCTCCGGCAGGAATCGATCCTCAACAAATAGCGGCAAAACCTGCACGTTCACCCCACCCGCGCGCAGACGATCGCCCCAGTGTCCAGACAAGACACCTTTTTGCCCGAGTTTGCGGCGGTGCACGACGTCGATGGCGAGGTCGTGATGGGTATCGACGATCACCAGCTCTTGGTTTAGCGATTGGGCTAATTCAGTGTTACTCAAATAATTGCTCCACTAAGCAAATGGCCAAGCCGCCTCACGGCCGACAGCATAGGGTTCGATGGGCGTTATGCGGGCAAATGAACGACGAGCTCGCCGTATTCGCCGACCGTCATGACGTCGCCCCCATGGATCACTGTGGTAGAACTCGGCTCTTCGATGATGGCAGGCCCCTCAATGCGGTCGCCTGCCAACAGCCGGCCTCGATCGTAGACTGAGTAGCTTAGATGTTCCCCGGAGTCATACCGATATACGGGGCGACTACCTTTGCGGGCACCCTTCACGTCGCCGGATCCGTTCCCGATCTTGGGCAGGTCAGGGCGGGGCAGCAATCCCAGCCCACGCAAGCGCAGGGTCACGATTTCAACTGGATCTTCGAGCATGCTGTGACCGTATTGCCTTTCGTGCGCCGTGTTGAAATCCTCCACAATTCCTGACACCTGGCCTGGTTCGAGCTTGTGCCCTGGCATAGGAATGTTCACCGTGTGCTCCTGTCCCTGATAACGCATTTCGGCTGAGGGCAGGAATGCGCGATGTTTCTTGTCAAATCCATCTTCAGCCAGGGCTTCCTCACAACTTGACATGAGGCCGGCGTAAATCTCGTTCACTGTCGAAATATCCACATCTTCCAGGCCCACTACATGCGTCTGGGCGAAGTCATGCACGATGTCTACCATCAGCATGCCCAGCGCAGAGAAGTTTGCAGGCCCTGGCGGCACGATGACGCGTGGGATGCCGAGCTCACGGGCGACGCTGGCCCCGACGAAGGCCCCGCCGCCGCCGAAGGCAAGAATAGAGAATTCTTTGGGGTGATAGCCGCGCTCGATTGAGATCACCCTCACTGCGCCCGCGATTTTCGCTTCACTTATCCGCACGATGCCTGATGCGGCTTCATGCAGGGACATCTTGATTTTCTTGGCAAGCTTGCCAATTGACTGCTCAGCCAGCGTCGCATCGATCTTGATCTCTCCTCCCAGGAAATTGTCCGGGTCGAGATATCCAATGGTTAGGGCGGCATCTGTGAACGTGGCATCCTCTCCACCTTTGTCGTAGCAAGCCGGCCCAGGCACCGCTCCAGCGCTCTTGGGGCCGACCTGAAGGTGCCCACCCTCGCTTATCCAAGCGATGCTTCCTCCACCAGCGCCAATGGTGTGAATATCAATGGTGGGGATGGAGATCGGTAAGGTCTGAAAGTATTGCTCGTTCTCGACCGTCACCTGCCCGTCCGCGACCAAGGATACGTCGAGGCTGGTCCCGCCCATGTCGAGCGTGATCAGATTCTCATGGCCAATGAGTTTGCTCAGATGCGCCCCACCAATTACCCCGCCGGCAGGACCGGAAAGCACCAGGTGCACGGGCTGCTCCTTAGCCGTCTCGAGTGTCATCGCCCCGCCGCCCGAGCGTGTCATCAGGAAACGTCCAGCAAACCCTTCGCGACGCAACTCCTTATCCAGCTTCTCGAGATAGGATCGTGTAGCCGGTTTGACGTAAGCATCGATGACGGTCGTGCTCGTGCGCTCATACTCCCGGTACTCCCGGCTCAGATTGTGCGAAAGCGTGACTGAGACTCCCGGGCATTCCTGGCTCAAGACTTCCGCCATCGCAAGTTCATGGTTTGGATTGGCGTAGCTGTGCAGCAAACACACAGCCACGGAATCGATATCTTGTTCCCGGAGACGGCGCGCCACCTCGGAAGCGCTGGCCTTATCAAACGGCGTAAGGACGTTGCCTTGATAATCCATCCGTTCATTGACTTCGAAAGTCAAATAACGTGGCACTAACGACTCGGGTTTGCGATACTTGAAATCGTACATGGGTTCGCGGGAGGTTCGAGCGAGAAGATAAACGTCTCGGAAACCTTTCGTGGTTACGATAGCTACTCGAGCACCGGTGCGGGTCAGTAGCGCGTTGATGCCCAATGTCGTTCCGTGCACGAAATAGTCGATCTTATCGATCTCAGCATCGGCCTTGGCAAAGGCTGCAAGCACACCGTCGGCCGGATTCTTAGGCGTGGTTTCGACCTTCTCGAGTCGTAAGCTGCCTGTTTCTTCGTCCAGGAGGATCACGTCCGTGAAGGTCCCACCGATATCAACAGAAATACGCATCATCTATCTCCCATGGATGGGCTGAGCTAGGGCGATTAATGGGCTGGGCTCACTTCCCCCGGATGGCCACTGTGGTTTTGGCATCGATGGTCATCGTCTTCGCGTCGATCACGACACCGTAGTCGTCCTTGGCGCTGGCTAAAGAAACAAAATCGTTCCTCACATCCTCCAGGACTTTCTCCGGATCGCGTTTGAAGGGGTCGCCCCAACCCCCTCCTCCGCCAGAGTTGTTGACGATTACGTCCTCTGCCGCCATGGGATATGAGATCGCACCGGTGATTTCCTCTTTTTCGGTTCCAGGCCACACAATGACGTGGCCGTTCTCCCCGTCCTTGCCACCCGCCATTCCCCAAGGCTTGGTCTTGGTTTTCTTGACCAGAGTCAGTACGGATGAAGGGGCCAAAAAGTGGTATGTGCGTGTGATGCCTAACCCGCCGCGGTGTTCGCCGGGGCCGCCCGAGTCCTGACGAAGGTAGTAGTTCTCTACGATCCAGGGAGCCTTCATCTCCAGCACCTCCACAGGATTGTTACGACAGCCGGGCTCCGTGAGGTGCATGATGCCGTCCTCCCCGTCGCCGTGTGCGTGGCCGCCGAAGCCAACCCCTTCGTTGGTGGCCTCCACCCAGGATCTGCCGGTCCTGGGGTGGACTCCAATGCCCATCACATCAAAGACATCTCCTCCTGAGCAGGCAGGGACTACATCTGGCAAACCCTGGGCCAGTGCCTTGAGGATAACTTCTGGAGCGAGTAGGGAGGCCCAGATTGTGAATGTTGGGGCAGGCGGAATGGCATGCATCATCTCACCCTCGGGAGCGATCACCTTTAAGGGCCGGAAGTTGCCCGCGTTCGCGGGTGTGTCGGGGGTCGTGACTCCCTTGAAGGCCAAACCGCTCACGCCGAGTGTACAGCCCAGTGGCAAGTTCATTGGCCCCACAGTCGCGGGTTGCGAGCCCGTCCAGTCGACGATCATCTCCTCGCCGGTGAGCGTGACCTCGACCTTGAGCTTCAGCATGGTGTCCTTATCAACGCCGTCGTCGTCGAGCCAATCCTCTGCAGACCAGGTTCCCTTGGGCAGCTCCGCCAAGCGCGCACGAGCAATGCGTTCACCATGGTCGAGGATCTCCTCGATAGCCTGCTCATAGGTGTCCAGGCCGAACTTCTCGACCAGTTCTTTCACACGGCGCTCGCCCGTTCGGCAGGCGGAGATCTGCGCGTTCATGTCGCCGATTACTCGGTTCGGGAGCCGGTTATTGAATCGGATGATGTTCAGCAACTCCTGATTTAGGACGCCCTTCTTATAGATTTTTGCGGCGGGCAACAGCAGGCCCTCCTGGTAAACGCTGGTTGTGTCCAGACAGTAGCCTGGATCCTTCTGTCCCAAATCCAGCCAGTGCTGTTTGATGGCGGTGTATCCGATGAGCTGGTCTTCGTGGAAGATTGGCGAGACGGCCAGGACGTCCAGCGGATGGGCGGAACTCCAATATGGATAGCTGGTGAGAACGATGTCTCCTGGATCGATGTTTTCTTCTCCCAGGAATTCCATCGTCTTCATCAGGCCGTAATCGTTGCCGCGGGTGAAGATGGCCAACCCGGGCGATTCCGCCAGCAGGCGGAACTGTGTGTCATAGATTCCTAGCCCAAAATCGCGGATCTCGTAGATGATCGTGTTATACGAGGTGCGCATCAAGTTGCGCTCCATCTCCTTAGCCGCAGAAAGCAGGTAGTTGTGTATTACTTCGACTGTGATTTGATCTATCTTGCTCACCTAACTCCCTCCGCTCATGATGCTTTCATGCCTTAACGATTAGGTCGTGGTCCAGCCCGGTCAGGCGGCGACATCCATCCTCGGTGACCACGACGACCTCTTCGATGCGTATGCCGAATTTACCCGCCAGGTAAATCTCTGGTTCGATCCAGAAGAGCATGCCGGGTTCTCGCGGCATCTCTCTCACTCCTTCAGCCTGTCCAAGCCATCCCGTTGGAAGTACCTGGGAGTGGCCGGAGCATCACCTGATGTCGGACCTCGCTACTGAGCGCGGGCCCCGGCGAGTTTCTCGACCTCCAATGTATCGGCGTTGAGAACCACTCCATAGTGCTCTTCGGCCTGATGCAGCGTCACGTAGCCATTCTTCACGTCATCCTGAACTTTGTCGGCCGGTCGCTCGAACGGATTTCCATATCCGCCGCCTGTCCCGGTAATGAGTCGGGCCACATCATCCTTTACCAGGTGGCGTTGGGCCGCTTTGCCGAAGACCTCTGGTTCCCTGCCGTCGGCGAAGATGATCTCGGTGTAGTTCTTTGAGCCCTGCTCTCCACCCTCCATGCCCCAGGGCAGATACTTGAACCGCCCGAACGTGCCTGTGAACCAGGCCTCGTCGGCCGTGATGCGGTAGTCACGCACCAGGCCGCGCCCGCCCCGGAATTTGCCCGCTCCGTCGTCCGTGATGTCGAAGCCGAACTGATCCACTAAAACACCGTAGCGTGTTTCGCACACCTCCACCGGAATGACGTAAGTTTCACCGTCTCCGACGCAAACCAGGCCATTCTCGCCGTCTTTGCCGGCACCCGCTCCCCATCCTCCGGCCTGGGGTTCCACAAGCAGGAACAGTTCGCCGGTATCCGGATGCGGGCCTGCGACGATGGTCCCGCATACGCTCAAGAAGTGACCGGCTGGGAGACGGTCCGGGAGAACAGGCGCCATGGCCTTCCAGATCAGATCGGCTGCGTACAGCATGGTTTCCCAATAGGTGGAAACCGGCGCAGGGCGCTCGCAGGTGAAGATCGTGCCTTCGGGGCAGATGACCTCGAGCGCACGGAAGCATCCCTCGCTGGCAGGGATTCCTGGGTCGGTAAGCGCCATGAGCACCGCGCGGGCCGCAGAGTAAAGGCCGGTGCGGGCGCAATTGACCGGTCCTGGCACCTGACCGTGCGAGCCAGTGAAGTCGCAGATCAAATTGTCGCCTTTGACGGTGATCTTCACCTGCACCTCGAAAGGTCCGTTGCCGATCCCGTCATCATCGATGAAGTCCTCGGCCTCGTAGACCCCATCGGGCAGCTTGCTGAGCTCCTGGCGGGTCAGCGCCTCGCTGTAGTCAAGCAGAGCGTCGATTCCGCGCAGGACCAGGTCAGCTCCATATTTGTCGCACATCTCTTGGAAGCGCCGCTCCGCGATCCGCATGGAGGCCACCTGCGCGTACATGTCCCCGATACTCATGTCCGGCGTTCGTACATTGGCCCGAATGATGTCCAGCAGGCTCTGGATCGGCTCGCCCTGGTCGAACAGTTTGATGGCCGGGAATTGCAGCCCCTCTTGGTAGATCTCCGTGGAATTAGTGGTCCAACTTCCAGCGGCCATGCCGCCGACCTCGGTCCAGTGGCCTTTGTTCGCGGCGAAGGCCACGAGTTGGCCGTCATAGAAGATCGGAGCGATGATCGACACGTCGGAGAGGTGGGTCCCACCGCCGGTGTATGGGTCGTTCGTGATGTAGATGTCACCCGGTTTCAGATTCTCCGCGCCAAATTTATCCAATATGCTGCGCACACCAAAATCGAGCGTGCCCAGGAAGAGAGTGACGCCATTCCCTTGTGTAATTAGGTTTCCTTCCGCGTCGGTGAGGCCGACCGCATAGTCCAAGACCTCGTAGATGATGGTGCTCATGCTGGTGCGCTGCATGGTCACGAACATCTCGTCACCGATCGACCTCAAGCCTTCCTTGATGATCTCGAGCGTGAAAGGATCGATTGTTTGCTTATCCTTGGCCATGTTCATCTCCTCGCTGGCTAGTCGGCCGGCTCGATGTGCAGAAACCCGTATTGGTCTCGGGTGAGCTGCTGATCGGGGAAGACGACGGTAGTCGAGGCGGGTTCTTCGATGACCGCGGGACCTGTGATGGGCTCACCAATGGGAATTGAGTGACGCTCATAGACGTCAGCCTCATGGAACCCGAGCTCGTCGAAATTCACGCGGCGGGTAGCTTTGCGGGCCTCATCGAGTTTTCCGCCGCGTCCATCCAGTTCCCTAATTTCAGGCTTCTTCACGCTCCCGAAAGCGGTGATGTGGTAGTTGACCAGTTCCACTGGAGTTTCCAGGCGAAAGGTGTAGGTCTGTTCGTGCAAGGTGTGGAAGCGATCGTTGATTCCCGGAAGCGCTTCCTCCGTGATTTTCTCGCTTGGCAACGGCACCTTGACCGTGTGTTCCTGGCCCAGATAGCGCATATCGGCGAAACGCTCAATGGCCAGGTCGCTCTTCTTGACGCCCTCGGCCACCAGTTCCTGCGTTGCCTGGGCTTCCATCTCGGTGAAAATCCGGTCCATTTCCTTCGCATTGGCCTTGTCCGTGCGGGTGATCAGGGTGCGGATGTAGTCACGCCGCAAGTCCGTCATGAGCATTCCCCAGGCGGAAAAGACTGCTGGCTCCATGGGGATGATCACCTTCTTGCAGCGCAGCTCACGCATGAGGGCTCCCGCATGCATCGCGCCCCCGCCGCCGAAGGCGATGAGCACGAAGTCACGTGGATCGTAGCCGCGCCTCACCGAGACCAGTTTCAGGGCGTTGATCATGTTGGAGTCCGCGATGCGGATCACTCCCATCGCTGCCTGCTCGAGGTTCATGCTGAAGGCCTCCGCGATGGGCTTGAGGGCGGCTTCGGCCTTCTCCACGTCGAGAGGGATTTCGCCTCCAAGGAAATAGTCCGGATTGATGCGTCCTGCGACGACGTTGGCATCCGTCACGGTGGGCTGCTCGCCGCCCCATCCATAGCACGCCGGCCCTGGATCCGCTCCGGCACTGACTGGACCAACCTGTAGCGCGCCTGCCTTATCAACCCAGGCGATCGAGCCGCCACCAGCTCCGATCTCGGCAATATCGATGGTGGGGGCGAGGATCGGATACCCGGCATATTCCCTCCGCTGTTCGATCTTGTACTCTGTTGTGATTTTCGGGGTTCCCTTCTCGACCAGCGAGGTCTTGGCCGTCGTTCCACCAATGTCAAGCGAGATCACGTTGGGCTCGCCGATCATCTGGCCGATGTTTGCCGCGCCAATAACCCCCGCAACCGGGCCCGACTCAACGAGGTTGATCGGGAACGCCTTACCGGCTCCGAAGGTCGCGCTGCCACCGTTCGACTGCATAACGTGGAGCGAGCTCCCCTGCATGCCCATCTTGGTCAGGTCTCTCTCTAGATTGTCCAGATAGTCCCGCGCAATCGGATGCACGTAGCTATTGAGCACGGTGGTGCTGGTGCGCTCAAACTCACGCCACTCTTGTGTGATCTGATGCGATAGCGTGACCGGGAGCTCGCGGGCCATCTCGTTGATGATTTCACCGCACTCAATTTCGTGACTGGGGTTTGCGTAAGAGTGCAGCAGGCACACCGCCAGAGCCTGAACTCCCTCGGCCTGCATCTTCTCAACGGCTGAGCGAACATCCGCATCATTCAGCGGCGTCAGAACTTCGCCCTTGTAGTTCACTCGCTCCTCGACCTCGAGCCGAAGATAGCGCGGCACAAAAGGGGGCGGCTTCGTGTAGTACATGTTGTAGATGTCTGGACGGTTTGCTCGGCCGATCTCGAGCACGTCTCGAAAACCTTTGGTCGTGATCAGGCCGGTCTTGACGCCCTTCCGCTCTGTAATGGCGTTAATGATTACGGTCGAGCCGTGCACAAAATAGCTTGTATCCGGTACGCTCAGTTTAGCCTTGCGAAGAGTCTCGACCACACCCTCGGCGTAGGCAGCTGGTGTGGTGGAGACTTTGGCCGTGCCCACCTCACCGCTCTTTTCGTCGAGGAATGCCAGATCCGTGAAAGTGCCGCCGATGTCGCTAGCTACGCGCATGATGAGTTTCCTTTCAATCGAGTGCTAGTCGGTTGATGAACGAAGGCTGCCTGGACTACTTGGAGGCAGCTACAGTTTGTGTATCTTCAGCCAAAGTCGGAGCGGCGAGTTCAGCTGGCTGCTCGAACAAGTGGCAACGTGCGGTGTGTCTTGGTCCGGTGTCCACCATAACGGGATCCACCTGTTTGCAAATATCCATCACTTGTGGACAGCGCGTATGGAAGCTGCAGCCAGTGGGAATGTTGACTGGACTCGGGATTTCACCGGTAGACTCGATCTTCTCCGGCTTTGCGGCCTCCTCCTCCTCCGACACCACGGGAATTGAAGACAAGAGCATCTGTGTGTAGGGGTGTTGAGGATTCTGAAAGAAGCGAGAAGCTTCGGCCACCTCGCAGATCTTGCCCAAATACATGATGCTGACCCGTGAGGCGACGTTTCGCATCAAGCTGAGGTCATGGGTGATAAATAGGTAGGTCAGCCCCAGATCGCGTTGCAGCCGGATAAGAAGGTTAATGACTTTTCCCTGCACCGACACGTCGAGTGCCGATGTGGGCTCATCCAGGATGATCAAGGAGGGGTTAGTCGCTAACGCTCTGGCAATGGCTACGATCTGCTTCTCGCCGCCGCTCAGCATCTGGGGATACTTGTGCATATATTCCACCGGCAACTCCACCATGTCGAGTATCCGCATGACCTCTTGCAGCTGGTCTTCATTCGGCCGATGGATGCGCAGTGGTAGCTCAAGGATCTGCTTGATAGTTCGGCGCGGGTTCAGGGATGACCCCGGATCTTGGAAGACAATCTGGATTTCCTTCCTCAGATGCAAGGGGCGTTCGAGGTCGTGTGCGAAGAGCTCTTCGCCCCTGAAATACATCGTCCCTTCTGTAGGCTGATACATGCCCACAGTGATATAAGCGATGGTGCTCTTTCCCGATCCGGATTCGCCAACCAGGCCAAACGTCTCGCCTTCTTGCACTTCGAAGTTGACACCATCTACGGCTTTGACGGTGATAGGCTGGCGATTCAGCGTGCCTTCGTGGCCAATGACGAAGTGCTTCTTCAGCCCGTCGACAACCAGGATCTCATCGCTCATAACGCAACAGCTTCATCCTGCATGACTATGGGATGCTTGTCGTACAGAAAGCATGCTACTTGGTGGCCGCCGTCCACACTGAAATGGGGCGGCTTTTCTCGGCGGCAGATGTCCATCACCTGCGGACACCGCGTATGAAAGCGACATCCAGGTGGAGGGTCAAGATACTCAGGGATGCGGCCAGGTATGCCGTGCGCTATCCCGCCGCCGGTCAGCTTGGGCACGGCCTGCATCAGACCCTGCGTGTAGGGGTGGAGTGGGTTGGCGAAAAGCTTCCGGGTCGGTGCCACTTCAACCATATTCCCAGCGTACATGACGTATACACGATCGGTCGTTTCGCGAACGACGCCTAAAGTATGCGTAATGAGAATGACCGAGGTCTGCTTTTCCTTAACTAAATCGCGAAGCAGGCGCAGAACCTGATCTTGGATGGTCACGTCGAGAGAGGTGCCCGGCTCATCGGCGATGAGCAATTCAGGATTCGTGGCCAGGGCCATCCCGATGCACACACGCTGCCGCATGCCGCCGCTGAGTTGCAGCGGGTAGCTGTCCAGGAGTCGGTCCGGATCAGCCAGGGCCACGTCTCGTAGCGAAACGACTGCCGCTTCTCGTATTTTTCGCCTGGAGAGTCTTCGGTTCTGGGGTGACGAATATCGAATCACGGGATCGAGCTGCTGTCCGATCGTAAAAACCGGATTGAGAGCCGCGGTTGGATCTTGGAAGATCATTGATATACCAGCACCGCGCACGTCGCTAAGCTCGGCCGACTTCATCTTAAGAAGGTCTCGGCCTTTGAAGAAGATCTCGCCCCTTGGGATAACGGCAGGCGGTTCGGGCAGAATACGTAGGATGGCCTTCATGGTCGTGGTCTTCCCGCACCCTGTCTCACCGACCAGACCCACCTTTTCGCCGGTATCGACGCGGAAGTTCACGCCATCCAGGACCTCGAGCAGACCTCCGTAAACCTTGAACTGCACGTAGAGGTCCTTGATGTCAAGCAGTGGTTTGGCCAAATTTCCCTACACTCCCTCAGCGGAGAACAGGTCCCGCAGGCCATCACCAAAGAGGTTGAAGCCCAGGACTACCAGCACGATGCCCAAGGCCGGGAATACCGCGATCCACCACTGATCCGGCAGGTATTTGGCCCCGCTTGCCATCATAGTCCCAAGGCCCGGCTTCGGTGGTTGCACGCCAAGTCCCACAAAGCTGAGGGTGGCACCGATGATGATGACCCAACCCATGTCCAAGCTCATCTTGGTAAAAATTGGCGAGGTCATATTGGGCAGGATTTCGCGGAAGAGGATGTGTAACTTGCCGGCGCCGATGGTCTCAGCGGAGGTGACATAGAACTCGTTCCTCAATGTGCTGGCCAATCCGTACGAGAGCCGGGCATACCAGGGCCACCACATGAGCGATACTGCCACCATGGCATTGAAGAGATTCGGTTCGAGGACGGCGGCAATAGCCAGGGCGAGGATCAGCGATGGTACCGCCAGGAAGATATCTGTGATCCGCATGATAAGGGTATCAAGCCAACTGCCTTGGTAGTAGCCGGCTAGCAATCCGAGAACCACACCCGTGGGCACTACCAGCGTAAGCACCACAACCCCCATCATCAGTGAAAAGCGAAATCCAAAGATCACACGGCTGAGAATGTCGCGGCCGATCTCGTCCGTCCCAAAGAGATGTTGCACACTCGGGGGCTTGCTGGCGTTCGCGAAGTCGGTGAATGGTTTGGCGTGTTCGGGATAGGGCGCCACCCAAGGGGCGAAAACTGCCATTAGAACGACTACGAGGATCGTTGCGCCCCCTATGACCGATAGCGGATTGCGAGAGAACTTGTACCAGGACCGACCCAAGTTCTCGCGACGATTCTTTCGCTGGAGCTGTCTTACTTGCTCACGAGTAATTGGACCGGGTAGCTCGCCAGCTGTGATCTCTCGGGCCATTGGCCTAGTCACTCTTGGCTGCACGCAGCCTAATTCTGGGGTCGAGTGCTCCCACGCCCAGGTCCACGATGATATTCGTAAGGATAAAAGTGATGCCGAGGATCAAGATCACGGCAGAGATCGCGTTCACGTCCTTGCGAAGCATGGCATTCAGCCCATAGCGAGAGATTCCGGGCCAGACAAAGATCAGTTCCACCAAGAATGCGTTGCTGAGCGTCGCAGCGAAGTCGAGCCCGAAGATGGACACGGTTGGGATAAGCGAAGCCTTCAGCAGGAAGCGCCCGGTTACCAATCGTTCCGGGACTCCGAGCGCGCGACCTGCTGCGATGTAGTCTTTGGAAAGGTTGTCGGACATGGTTGAGCGAGTAATGCGCGCCTCCTGAGACATCGAGCCGAGTGCCAAGGCTACCGCAGGTAATATGAGATGCTTCAGCGCATCCCAAGTAGTAGCAAACTGGCCGGCCAGGAGCGAGTCGATGGTGTAGAAACCAGTGATTGTGGGAGGCCGCGGAACCCCTTCGCTCAGACGGCCGAGGGTGGGAAACCAGTCGAGCACGAGACCGAATAGGAGCAGAAGCAGAATGGCAGCCACAAAAGACGGTATCACCACGCCCATGTAGGAAAAGATGCGAATGAAGTTGTCGACCCACTTGTCTTTATGCCGCGCGGACAGTATTCCTAGGCCGATGCCACCAACGGCCGTGATGATTCCTGCGAACAGGACTAGCTCCAAGGAGGCCGGTAGGAAGTCGCGGATATCATCGGTCACATCGCGCCGGGTGACGAGCGAGATACCCAGGTCGCCTTGGATGGCATCTGCGAGCCAATATCCATACTGAGCCACCAGGGGTTCGTCGAGGTGCATATCCTCACGCAGCCTATCGACAACCCACTGCGGCGCGCGTGCCCCAAGTGCTGCTCTGGCGGGGTCCCCCGGCAGAACGCGCGCAATGACAAAGATCAGTATCGATAAGCCAAACAACACGAAAATCGATTGGAACCCGCGACGGGTGAGGAATCCGAGCAGTCTCATCTCTGGGGAGAAGCCTATCCTTGAGTCTGTGAGAGAGGAGCCCCCGAGCGCCGTTCTGCCGGGGGGCTCCTCAGACAGCTATTCAGGCTGCCGGCTACGGAGGTGTTACTCCGATGAACGGGACATAGATTTGGTAGCCCTGGACAGCACTGTTCGCCTCCGGCTTCCAATCCACGTAGTCAGCCACGGCGTGTTTCTGGAGCTGATCGTACAGGAAGAGGGAAACCGCTTGATCCGCGAGCTCGGCCTGCAGCACCGCATACTTAGCGAAGCGCTCCTCCTGGTCGACCGTGGCCAAGGCGTCCTCGATGCGAGCATCGAGATCCTCGTCCAGCAGCCATTCGTTCTGCTGCCAGGTGGCGGCCGTGCTGGAGTGATAGCGGTCCAGCAGCATTGATCCCGCCTCTGGCAGGGAGGCCGTCACATAGATCGTCACGATGCTCGGACTGGTCTCTTGCGAGCTGGTATTCTCCACCACGCTGAGCCATGGACTGGAGACCACCTCGACCGGAATCCCGATGTCGGCCATGTTCGCCTGGAACAGCAGCGCCCACTTCTCCTCGGCGGGCACCTCCGAGATCCAGTCGACTTCGATGGGGTAATCCGTGATGTTGTCTCCGTACTGGCATTTCGCCAGTTCTTCCCGGGCCTTGTCTAGATCGCGCTGATAGACCGTCACGTTCGGATTGTGCCCTCCCAGCGTGGCGGAGACCGGTCCAACCATCTGCTTGGTACCGGGCCACTCGAGAGCGACGGCCTGATCGTAGTCGA
>FXBF010000470.1_pt1 | contig 13903 bp, 13 predicted proteins | sample 5335321 | NCBI WGS metagenome assembly FXBF01 (sample SAMEA103928391, study PRJEB20085) | sediment metagenome | isolation source: sediment
GATGCAGCCCGGTTCAATCGTGCTCCCCCCCCCTCTTCCCCGGAAGCGAAGAGGGGGTAGATCAGACTTACAGCAGCGGAACGATCATCAATGCCACGATGTTGATAATCTTGATCAGCGGGTTGATCGCGGGTCCGGCCGTGTCCTTATAGGGGTCGCCAACGGTGTCGCCAGTGATGGCCGCCTTGTGTGCCTCCGATCCCTTGCCACCGAGATGACCGTCTTCGATATATTTCTTGGCGTTGTCCCAGGCCCCGCCGCCGGTGGTCATGGAAATTGCTACGAAGATGCCGGTGATGATGGATCCAAGCAGCATGCCACCTAGTGCTTCGCGGCCGAGGATCACGCCAACCAGCACCGGCGCCAGCACGGGCAGCAGTGATGGGACGATCATCTCCTTGATGGCTGCCTTGGTGAGCAGGTCGACCGCGCGCGTGTAGTCGGGTTTGGCCTTGCCGCTCATGATGCCCTTGATCTCCTTGAATTGGCGCCGCACCTCGATCACGACCGAGCCAGCCGCGCGCCCCACGGCCTCCATCGCCAGTGCGCCGAACAGATAGGGGATGAGCCCACCGATAAACAGGCCGACGATGACATTGGGGTCCGAAAGACGAAAGACAAGCGTCTCTGCCGCAATGCCGAGTTGCGCCGACAGCGCGTGGGAGTAATCGGCAAACAGTACGAGCGCAGCCAGGCCGGCGGAGCCGATCGCATACCCCTTGGTTACCGCCTTGGTGGTATTACCGACGGCGTCCAGCGGATCGGTGATATTACGCACTTTCTTCGGCATGTTGGCCATCTCGGCGATGCCGCCGGCGTTATCGGTGATCGGTCCGTAGGCGTCCAGCGCCACGATCATGCCCGTCATCGACAGCATGGCGGTCGCCGCGATAGCGATGCCGTAGAGCCCGGCTAATTCATACGCACCCCAGATACTCGCAGCCACCGCCAACACCGGTGCCGTCGTGGCCTTCATGGACATCCCCAGGCCGGCGATGATGTTGGTGCCGTGACCCGTCGTCGACGCCTCGGCGATGCGACGCACCGGGTTGAACTGCGTGCCGGTATAGTACTCGGTGATCACGACCATGGCCGTGGTGAGCGCCAGGCCGATGAGCGAAGCGCCGTAAATCGCACCCACACTGTAACTGCCATTCCCGGCCATAAGATCGCTGGTAACAAACCAGAACGCGATCGCCGCGAGTACGCCCGAGACAATCACGCCCCGGTACAACGCGTTCATGATCTTGCTGCCCTTTCGGGTCTTGACGGCAAACGTGCCAACGATGGAAGCGATGATGGAGACAGCGCCGAGCGCCAGCGGGTAAATGACGGCATTGCCAAAGTCCGGATACAGCAGCGCTCCGAGCAGCATCGTGGCGATAATGGTCACCGCGTAGGTCTCGAAGAGGTCAGCCGCCATGCCCGCGCAATCGCCGACATTATCGCCGACGTTATCGGCGATCACGGCCGGATTGCGCGGATCATCTTCGGGTATTCCCTTTTCGATCTTGCCCACGAGGTCCGCGCCGACATCGGCGCCCTTGGTGAAGATACCGCCGCCGAGTCGGGCGAAGATGGAGATCAGCGAGCCGCCAAACCCGAGCCCGACCAGGGCCGTGAGGATCTCTTTCACATCGGCCTGTGGATAAATCGCTGTAAGTATGGCGTAGTAACCGGCCACGCCCAGTAGTCCCAGGCCTACCACCAGCAGCCCGGTAACGGCGCCGCCGCGAAACGCTACGCGCAGCGCCTCGTCGAGCCCTTTGCGGGCGGCCTGCGCCGTGCGCACGTTGGCGCGCACCGAGATGTACATGCCTATGTAACCAGTCGCTCCCGAAAAGACCGCGCCGATGGCGAAGCCGAAAGCGGTGGAGAATCCGAGCGCGACCCAGATGACAATGAATAGAATGACACCGACGATCGAGATCGTCGTGTACTGGCGGTTCAAGTAGGCGCCGGCACCTTGTTGGATGGCGGCTGCGATCTCGCGCATGCGCGGGTTGCCTGCCGGCTGCTCGAGTATCCACCTGATCGACAAGCCGCCGTAAACGAGCGCGGCGATAGCACAAATGATCGCTAGGACCAAGACCACAGTAGTAGACATGCAGCGTCTCCCGGTTAGTTTAGGTGTTTATTGGGTGCAATTGATTATTATCGGCCCCCCGCTCAGGGTGCCTTGCTCAGTCCGCCCTCGAAGCGAGTGCCGGGCTCAAAGCCGAAGATTTTTTCCAGATCAAGCTCCCGTATTAATTGGTCGACCGCGGCCTGCCCATGCTCGCGGTAGACCTCGGATAGGATCAGCTTGGACGAGTTGGCATTATAAAACCCGCCGAAGCCCGCCTGTACCTGCAGGAGTTCCTGCGCCTTGTCGAGCGTCATCGGTGGCTCCGTCATTGAGGCAACCGCGGGCGCATCGTCAGCGCCGCGCAGCCGTTGCTTTAGTCGTGGCTAGACTGTGAATCGTCTCTTCAGTTTCTTTTTTACCGGGACGTTTTTGAGTTGTGCGTATTGAGGAAGCCCGAGTTTGAATGGGGGGTAGTCCTCCCCTTTGATCAGCGGCTCGAGGTAGTTGCGGCACTTGCGCGTAATGCCGAAACCATCTTTGGTGACGAAGTCGGGTGGCATCTTCTTCTCCACGTTGGCGACGTCGGCAAGATTCGCGACCCCGATCTTCCACCGGTAGGGCTTCCTGGACGTACGCACGATGGTCGGCATGACCGCACTGCGGCCTTTGAGCGCGAGCTGTACCGCCGCCCGCCCGACCGCGTAGGCCTGCTCCACGTCGGTCTTGGAGGCAATGTGGCGCGCAGAGCGCTGCAGGTAGTCAGCGACAGCCCAGTGGTACTTGTAACCAAGCCGATCCTTAATGAGTTGGGCGATCACCGGCGCCACGCCACCCAGCTGGGCATGGCCGAAAGCGTCACGCGTGCCGGCCTCGGCCACGAACCTGCCGTCCGCGTTCTTGATGCCTTCGGACACCACAATCGCGCAGTACTCGTATGTTTTGACTGCCTGATCGACCTTGGCGAGGAACTTGTCTTCATCAAAGACGATTTCCGGAAACAAGATGATGTGCGGCGCGTCACCGGGTTTCTCCGCGGCCAGCCCGCCGGCGGCGGCGATCCAGCCCGCGTGACGTCCCATTGCCTCCAGCACGAATACCTTGGTCGAGGTCCTGGCCATGCTCGCCACGTCAATACCGGCTTCACGGATGGAGGTGGCGATGTACTTGGCGACCGAGCCGAATCCCGGGGAGTTGTCGGTAATAGGTAAATCGTTGTCCACGGTCTTGGGAATCCCCACGCACACGATCGGGTAGCCGAGCTTGTCGCCAATCTGCGACACTTTATGGGTTGTGTCTTGTGAGTCACCGCCGCCGTTATAAAAGAAATAGCCGATATCGTGCGCCTCGAATACCTTGATCAGCCGCTCGTATTCGGCCCTGTTCTGCTCGAGGCCACGTAGCTTGTAGCGCGCGGAACCGAAGGCCCCGCCCGGCGTGTGGCGCAGAGCCCGGATCGCGCTGCCGGGCTCCTTGCTGGTGTCGATCAGGTCTTCCGTCAGCGCGCCGATGATGCCGTTGCGCCCGGCGAAGACCTTGCCGATCTTGTTTTTGTGCTTGCGCGCCGTCTCTATGACGCCGCAGGCGCTGGCATTGATGACCGCGGTCACACCACCGGACTGGGCGTAGAACGCGTTTCTAGGTTTCCGCTTTGCCAAAAGAGTCTCCGCAAACTTACCACAACCGCCCGGCCGAGATCATTTGATCTGCTCACCCGTGGTCCCGGGGCGGACGCCTGCCCGTGCCTTCTCGTGGTCGGCCTGGACCTGTAGCAAGTCTGTCACACATTCCCCTATGTTGTCGTAGACTTCACGCCCGGTGCCAAACTGCTCGTAACCGTGATAAAAGAACTGGCAGCGATAGGCCGCGTCACCAACCCTGACGACGACGAAGTTGCAGCCGCGTTCCGACCAGAAAACGGCCGGGCACAGGGTAAGCTCGCGTGCCGAGGGTTGCAGCCTGATCTCGGCATCGGCGAGCTCGATCGCCACCTCTTTTGCGTACCGCTCTTTGAGCGTAACGCGGATCACCCAGCGTTCGCTGTCGGAAAATTCCGGTATGTCCGCCATCGATGACCATGCCCCCGGGCCCTGTGTGGGGCCGGGCCTCGTCACATAAACTCTGGTCGCGTAGATTAGCGCAAATCTTGCGAAGGATCACCGTGAAGGCGCTTTTTCGTGCCGTGAAAGTGATTTAACGCGGGCAGAAAACCATTGACGGTGGATGGACAAGGAGGTAGTTTAGCCGCCCGCCACCCCCGCGCGTCAAAGCGGGAGAACTACAACTATGAATCCGGGAAAGCCGAAACGGGAAGAAAGATGAGAATTGTACTTCTGGGAGCGCCGGGTTCCGGCAAAGGCACGCAAGCTAAGCTACTGAGCGAAAAGTTCAAAATCCCTCAGATCTCGACGGGAGACATTCTTCGCGAGGAGGTTGCGGCCGGGACCGAGCTCGGCCGCCGGGCCAAGGCGGCCATGGATGCGGGCGAGCTGGTCAGCGACGATATCGTGCTCGGCATTATTCAGAGCCGCCTGACCCGGCCCGACACCAGGGGCGGGTTTATCCTCGATGGCTTTCCGCGCAACATCCCCCAGGCGCAGGCGCTGGATGCCGCGCTCGCCCGTTTGGGCAAGCCACTGCAGCTTTCACTGCTGGTGGACGTCGACCGGGAGGTATTGATGAAACGCCTCACGGGACGGCGGATCGCGCCCTCGACCGGCACCATCTACAACATCTACTTCAAGCCGCCGCGGGTGCCGGGCCGCGACGACGAGACCGGCGAAGTGCTGCACCATCGCGCCGATGACAACGAGGAGGCGGTTCGCAGGCGCCTGGAGGTCTACGAGCAGCAATCCGCCCCCTTGGTTTCTTATTACAAGGCGCAGGGCAAGCTGCGCACCGTGCGCGGTGTCGGCAGTATTGACGAGATCTTCAAGAACATTTGCGACATCATCGAGGTGCAGATCCGACCGCTGGCGGCGGCTATGAGTCGTGCCGAGGCGGCGCTGGTGAAATCAGCGCGCGCGCAACGGGCGCAGGCCGGGGCCGCTGCGGTCGCCAAGAAAGTAGCCAAGAAGGCGGCTGCCGAGAAAGCGGCGATGAAGAAAAAGGCGGCCAAGAAGAAGGAAGCCGCGAAAAAGGCGGCCAAGAAGGCTCGGGCCCAGATAGCCAAGAAGGCGAAGATGGCCAAGAAGATCAAGGCCAAAGTCCCCAAGAAGGCCAGGAAAGTGACGAAGAAGGCCAAGAAGAAAGTAACCGGGAAGGTCACGAAAAAGGCGCGCAAGACGAAGTAGCGGAACTACTCGCCCAGCGATTGTTGGCCCGCCGGTGTGACGCCAGGAGGGTTCCTTTGAGGCCGCGCGCTGCCGCTCGCGCTAGCGGCACGCGCGCTCGGCCACCACACCGTTCGCTCCTATGTGGCGATGCCGCCTGCATTGCTGTTAACGCGATATTTAATTACCCTAACCGCTGTTATGCAGGAGCAGGGCGGTTGACCGATGAGCCGTGGAACTGAGGCGCGCAGAAACTACCCGGGCGTGCGTATGCGGCGCATGCGCCGAGACGCGTTCAGTCGGCGGCTCATGCGCGAGTGCAGCGTTAGCGCCGATGACCTGATCCAGCCGGTATTCGTGATCGAAGGGTGCGATACGTGCGAGCCGGTCGAGTCCATGCCCGGGGTGGAGCGTTTGAGCGTCGACCGCCTGGTCAGGCATGCCGAAGAGTTGCTGCGCCTCGGGATTCCAGCGCTCGCCTTATTCCCCGTGGTGCCGGAAGAAAAAAAATCCATGGCTGCCGAGGAGGCCTATAATCCCGAGGGCCTGGCACAGCGCGCGGTGCGCGCGCTTAAGCGTGAGTTTCCACAGCTCGGCGTCATTACCGATGTGGCGCTGGATCCGTTTACCACCCACGGTCAGGACGGGCTGCTGGACGAGACCGGCTATGTCTTGAACGACGAGACCGTGGAGGTACTGGTACGCCAGGCGCTGTCCCACGCCGAGGCCGGCGCCGACATCGTGGCACCGTCTGACATGATGGACGGGCGCATCGGGGCGATTCGTGAAGCGCTCGAGGGCCGCGGTTTCACACTCACGCGTATCCTGGCCTACTCGGCGAAGTACGCCTCTAACTTTTATGGGCCGTTTCGCGATGCCGTCGGATCTGCCGCGAGCCTCGGTGGCGGTAACAAGTACAGCTACCAGATGGATCCTGCCAATAGTGACGAGGCCCTGCGCGAGGTGGCGCTCGATCTGGACGAAGGCGCTGACATGGTGATGATAAAGCCGGGTCTGCCGTACCTGGACATAGTGTGGCGAGTAAAGGAGCGGTTCCAGGTGCCGACCTGCGTCTACCAGGTAAGTGGCGAGTACGCTATGTTGATGGCGGCGGCGCAAAACGGGTGGCTCGATGAGCGGGCAGTCGTGCTGGAGTCTCTGCTATCGATCAAGCGCGCTGGAGCCGACGCTGTGCTGACGTACTTTGCCGCCCGTGTCGCGGGATGGTTGCGCGAGTAGTCTCCGAGGAGAGACAGATGCCCACCGGCTATTTGACCAACCTGTTCGGGAAATCACCGATCCGGCCATTGCAGCAGCACATGACCAAGGTGCACGCGTGCGTCAGCCTGTTGAGGCCGTTGTTTACCGCGGTAATGGCGGAAGACGACGCCCAAGTCGCACGTGTGCAGGGGCAGATTACGGAGCTCGAGCATGACGCCGATGCCAGAAAAAAGGAGCTGCGCCACGATCTCCCGACCGGTTTGTTCATGCCCGTAGACCGACGTGATTTGTTGGACGTCCTGATGATGCAGGACAACATGGCCAATCAGGCCAAGGACATCGCCGGGCTCGTGTTGGGTCGGCACATGCGGTTGCCGCCACAGATGCACGATCTTTTCATGTCATATGTGGATCGGGTCATCGATACGTCGGTACAGGCGCTAAAGATTATCAATGAGCTCGACGAGCTGCTAGAGGCCGGGTTTCGTGGTATCGAGGTAGAGCGGGTGGAGGGCATGATCGCCGAGCTCAACGCCCTGGAGAGCGAGACCGATCGCATTCAGGTGCAGCTGCGCGCCATTCTTTATGACCTCGAAGACGATTTGCGTGCCACCGACGTGATGTTCACCTATCGCCTCATCGAGTGGGTCGGGGCGGTAGCGGATTATGCCCAGCGCGTCGGCAGCCGTCTCCAGCTTGTATTGGCGAAATAGCAGGCCGCACTGTGGACCCGGCCGTTGTTTACCTCTCACTCGCGGCCGCATTCGGCCTGTTCATGGCCTGGGGCATCGGCGCCAACGATGTGGCCAACGCCATGGCAACCTCGGTTGGCGCGCGCGCGCTTACCCCGGCGCAAGCCGTCGGCGTTGCGGCGGTTTTCGAGTTTGCCGGCGCCTATCTCGCCGGCGGCGAGGTGACCTCGACGATTCGAAAAGGCATCATCGATGCCTCCGTACTTACTGCGACCCCCGAGCTGTTGGTCTACGGCATGCTCGCAGCATTGCTCGCATCGGGCGTGTGGCTGCTGATCGCTTCGCGCAAAGGCTGGCCGGTGTCCACGACGCACACGATCGTCGGTGCGGTCGTGGGTTTCGCAGCGGTGGGTATCGGTCTCGAGGCAGTGCGATGGGACAAGGTCGGAACGATTGTAATGAGCTGGATCGTTTCGCCGCTGCTCGCGGGCGCGATCGCGTTCGCGGTGTTTAACAGCATCCAGAGACTGATCATCGACACGGAAGATCCATTGCGCAACGTCAAGCGCTATGGACCAGTCTACATTTTCGCTGTCAGCTTCGTGATCGTCATGCTTACGCTGACGAAGGGCTTGAAGCACGTCGGTTTGAACCTCACCGCTTTCGAGGCTTTGGTGCTGGCATTACTTATCGCAATGGTGACTGCGGCCCTCGGTGTGTTCCTGATCAATCGCACCAAGATCGACCCCGCGGCCGATCGCGACTTCCACTACGCGAGCGTGGAAAAGGTGTTTGCGATTATGATGATCTTCACGGCCTCGGCGATGGCGTTTGCCCACGGCTCCAACGACGTCGCCAACGCCGTGGGTCCGATGGCGGCGGTCGTCGCCACGGTGACGACCGGCGAGGTCTTGCAAAATTCGCCGTTGCCGCCGTGGGTGCTGTTACTGGGCGCCGCCGGCATCGTCGTGGGCCTGGCGACGTTCGGCTATCGCGTGATGCTGACGGTGGGCAAGAAAATCACGGAGCTTACCCCGAGCCGCGGGTTTGCCGCGGAGCTGTCTGCCGCCAGCACCGTGGTGCTCGCCTCGTTCACCGGCCTGCCGATCTCGACTACCCAGACGCTCGTGGGTGCGGTGCTGGGAGTGGGCTTTGCGCGCGGCATCGCCGCCCTTAACCTGCGCGTGGTAGGCAATATTTTCATGTCGTGGGTGATCACATTGCCGGCCGGGGCGCTGCTCGCCATCATGTTCTTCTTCATGCTCAAGGGCATGTTTATCGAACAGGCGCTAGGGCGTTAGCGCTCGCGGGCGCGCGGTCCGACGGGGCCACACGCCGCGTATCGCGAAACCGGTATAATCGTAACGCCTGGATCGTGCCTGACCGGGCGACACGCGAACCAGCAGCGCGGCGAGCAACCGCCATCGTCACCCGATGAACGCAACGGAAATGGGGATCGTCATGGCACAGAGCAAAGCCAGGCCAACCGACATCAAGCTCCACCAGAAGTCTCGGGTCATGGAAATCGCGTTCGATGACCATCGACGCTTCAAGTTCCCGTGCGAGTTCCTGCGGGTGTACTCGCCGTCGGCCGAGGTCCAGGGCCACGGACCGGGCCAGGGGGTGCTGCAGATAGGCAAGGAAAATGTCAACGTCGTCAACATAGAGCCAGTGGGGACCTACGCGGTGCGTCTTCACTTCGATGATGGGCACAATACCGGCTTGTACTCCTGGGAGTGGCTGCACCATCTCGGTGTCCACCAGGAGAGGCTCTGGAACGATTACCTCGAGCGCCTGGAAAAGGCCGGACACAAACGCGAGCCGAAGCCCGCGCAGTGAGCAACGAGCGGCCATGCCTGTAGACAGAGAGCATAAAACCACCCACTTCGGGTTTCGTGAGGTGCCGGAGCCCGAGAAGGCCGACCTGGTGGGCAACGTGTTCCACTCGGTGGCCGGAAAGTATGATTTGATGAATGACCTGATGTCGCTGGGGCTGCATCGTCTCTGGAAGCAATTTACGGTGCAGCAGAGCGGGGTACGTGAAGGGCATCAGGTGCTCGACGTTGCCGGCGGCACGGGCGATCTCGCACGCTTGTTCGCGCGTCGCGTAGGCGTGCGAGGCAGTGTGGTGATTGCTGATATTAACGACTCCATGCTTGCGGTTGGCCGCAAACGCCTGGTGGACCGTGGCCTTGCGGGTAACGTGCAGATGGTGCAGGCCGACGCCGAGGCACTGCCCTTTGGCGATAACTACTTTGACTGTGTCAGCATTGGCTTCGGCCTGCGTAACGTGACGCGCATGGAACGCGCGCTGAGATCGATGTTCCAGGTGCTCAAACCCGGTGGGCGTGTGCTCGTGCTCGAGTTCTCGCGCCCGACCCTGCCGGGCCTTGCTAAGGTCTACGACGCCTATTCCTTCGGTATGCTGCCATGGATCGGGCGGCTCGTTGTCAATGACGAGGCGAGTTATCGTTACCTCGCCGAATCCATCCGCCGCCACCCCGATCAACAAGCACTGACTGCAATGATGGAGACCGCCGGATTCGAGCGCGTGGCATGCTTCAACCTCGGCGGCGGTATCGTCGCGCTACATAAGGCTTTCAAGTTCTAGTGAGTATGTGGAGAGTCGATCTGGGCGCTGTCAACGGTGCACGGAGGCCGCTTCGCCGGGAATTCGATGGCGGGAATCGTTTACGCGGTTTGCAGCACAAACTGGGGGCGGCGCTGCCGCGCGTTCGGTGGATCGCTGACGTCTGGCAGGCGTGTCTACGTCGGGGGGCCTTAGAATCGCATCGCACGTCCATATGATCGACGAGCCACACAGAACCAGCGACCTTGCCGGTATGGTCGTCACCCTGCTCGAAGCGCTTATTAACCGCATGCTTCGCCTCGATCATGAGAGCCTGCGACGGCTGGGTGAGCTCGAGGGAAAAGTGATCCGCATTGTCGTAGGCCGATCCGCCGACTCGGTTGCGCCGGTCGAGATCTACGCACTGCCGTCGGCGGACGGACTGCGGCTCAGGCGGCAGCCCGACCGCGAGCCCGATGTCACCCTGAGCGGCACGCTGCCCGTGCTGCTGCGGCTCGGCAGGGGCGATGTGTGCCCGGAGCTGTTTGCCTCCGGGGATCTCGAGATCAGCGGCGACGTGGAGCTGGGACGTCGCTTTCAACGCGCGATGGAAGACCTGGACATCGACTGGGAGGAGCAGGTCTCGAGGATCGTCGGCGACGTCGCGGCTCACGAGCTTGGCAACCTGCTACACGGCGCGCGCGCCTGGCAGGCTCGATCGTTGCGCTCGCTCGGGGAAGACCTCACCGAGTACTTGCAGGAAGAAAGCCGCGTCCTGGCTAATCGGAACCGGATAGAGGCATTCCTGCGCGATGTGGACGGCTTGCGCGCGGATGCTGACCGCCTGGAAGCACGGCTGCGCCGCTTGCAGGAGCACGCGCGATGACTTGGCACGGCCAGCCATGGCGGTTGCTGCAGATCACTCGCATCCTGGTCAAGCACGATCTTGACGAGTTTGTCAGCGCGATCCATCTGTTTCGACCCTATCGCTGGCTGTTGCGCATCATGCCGTGGCGCTGGCGTCCCGGGCGGCGTGAGCCACGCGGTGTGCGGCTGCGCGAGGCGCTGGAGGAGCTCGGGCCGATCTTCGTCAAGTTTGGCCAGATCTTGTCCACGCGCCCGGATCTGCTGCCGGAGGATATCGCCGAAGAGTTAAGCAAGCTGCAGGATCGGGTGCCACCTTTCCCGGGCGAGCAAGCGGTGGCGGTTATCGAGCAGGCGTATGACGCACCGCTCGAAGAGTTCTTTAGTGATTTCGATCGCGTCCCCGTTGCTTCGGCCTCAGTGGCACAGGTCCACTTCGCGCACCTGCCGGACGGGTCCGAAGTGGCGGTCAAGGTGCTGCGACCGGGAGTCGAGCGGATGATTGTGCGGGACGTCGCGGTGCTCTACACGTTAGCCGGTTTGGCGATGCGTTACTCCGCGGATTTGCGGCGTTTGCGCCCAGCGGAGGTCGTTGACGAGTTCAGCAAGACAGTGCAAGACGAGCTCGACCTGAGGCGGGAGGCAGCGAACGCGAGCCATTTGCGTGCGAACTTTGCCGATTCGGACCTGCTTTACATTCCGCGCATCTATTGGGAGCAGACTCGCCGCGCGGTCATGGTCATGGAGCGTATCAGCGGTATTCCGATCAGCAATATCGAGGCGCTCAAGGCAGCCGGCATCGACATGCGCCGGCTTGCCCACAACGGCGTGACGATCTTTTTCACGCAGGCGTTTCGCGACGGTTTTTTCCACGCGGACATGCATCCCGGTAATATCTTCGTCACCCCGGAGGGGCAGTATCGTGCAGTCGATTTCGGCATCATGGGGTCACTGGGGGAGCAGGACAAGCGCTATCTGGCGGAGAACTTTCTAGCTTTTTTTAATCGCGACTATCGTGCAGCGGCGGAGGCACATATCCGCGCGGAATGGGTGCCGCCCGGAACCCGTGTCGATGAGTTTGAAGGGGCGATTCGCGCCGTGTGCGAACCTATCTTTGCGAGACCGATCAAGGACATATCCTTCGGACGCTTGCTGCTGCATCTCTTTCAGACCGCACAGCGCTTCAACATGGAAGTGCAGCCCCAGCTGGTGCTGCTGCAAAAGACTTTGTTCAACATCGAGGGCCTCGGCCGGCGCCTTTACCCCGAGCTCGATCTGTGGGAGACCGCCAAGCCGTTTTTGGAGGAGTGGACGCGCGAGCACCTGGGGCCGCGCGCGTTGCTGCGCACGTTACGCAAGGAGCTTCCGTATTGGTGGGAAATCGCACCGCAGTTCCCGCGCCTAGCCCATGAATTGCTGCAACGGGCGCACTCGGGGGATCTCGAGGTGGAGTGGAGGTCTAAAGAGTTGCAGCGCTTGCGCCAGCAGTTGCAAGCCAACTACAGGCGTTTGTTCTTCGCCATTGTCGGTAGCGGGCTTATCGCCTCGAGCATCGTCGCGTTGGCCATCCATGCCTACACGCCGCCCGGCTGGAACGCAGTGCCGTTTGTCGGTTGGGTGCTGGGGGCTTTGGGCGTAATTTGCCTGGTCCGGGCGTGGCCGGTGCGAAATCCGTAAAAAAGCAACAACGGCTATGGCTTTAAAACGACATACGCTAACGCTATCATTAAGAGGCAAATCAGCCAATTCGGATTCATGTCGCAGCGCAGCACGATTATGAAATCCAGGAAAATTCTGCTTCTCACGCTGACGCTTATCGGACTGTGGCCGGTCGTCACCGCTGCTGATGTCAGCGGCCTACAGCTCTACGCTGCCGACCGCCCCGGCTATACCGATGCGGGCGCGGCGCCCGGCACGGGGCCATTGGGCGTGCCGTTTTCGCGGCCGCGGCTGTCCTTCAGCGGTCAGGATGAGCGCCAACAGAACTTACTCGCACTGAAATGGGAGCATCGGCTCAATCAGGAGCACAGCTTCGCGTTTGTGGCGGGTTACGCCGATGAGCCTTATGCGGAAGAGAAGCCGTTCGAGTCCGAAAGTAGGACGGCCTCGTTCTCGTGGACGAGCACGCTGTCCGGCAAGATGCAACCTCGCCTGACGGGCAGCCTCTTTGTCGGCGATGAGGATGCCAAGGGTCAACCGTACCAGTATCTCGATCGTCGCTACTACGGCGTGAGCCTGGGCGGCCGCTTGACGCTGTTCGAGAAACATAGCCCTTACTTGTCGTTGCAGATGCTGCGTAGCGACTACGACGGCGATGTCACGGATGATCCGTTTGCGCTGCTGGAGTACTCACGCTTGATCGCGGGCTGGGACTGGCAGGTGCGGCCCAATTGGCGCTTGCGCGCCGAGGCCGATTATTTAGCGAATGATCTCAGTCTCAATCCCTATCGTTACGATAAGTCGCGGATATTCTTTAGCACCCGGTTTGATTTCCGTTAGCAGCTGCGCTGCAGCGTTTGTTGTAATACCGGGGTTTCGCCCCCGTACGACGGGGGTGTCGCCTACCGGCGGCTCTTCTTGAACGGGGTTCCGCCCCCGTACGACGGGTTCCTTTTCTTTGCTCGTCCAAAGAAAATGAACGAAAAGAAAGGACGCCCTGGGTCTGCGGCCGCATAATTCGCGGCTGCCCTCACTCGGCGCTTGGCTCAGAAGGTTCGCCCAAGGGACATTCCCTGTCCCTGGGGCGAACGCGGGGGATCCTTCCCCCGCCACTTCGTGCTTGCCCTTCGCCTGCACGCCTCTCTCGGCTTGACCAAGGGGATCAAAAGCAATGCCACTGCACCCCTCGCAACTCGTAGCTCGCTACTGCAGTTATTTCCCACGCCTCACGCTTCACGCCTCACAGATCTATAGCTCGGCTTGAGTAAGGGGGTGCAAAAGCAAAACAGCCACCCCAACAGCTTGTCGGTGCGGACCTGGCCGGGCCGGCGTTCATATTGGTCTTTTGTGCGCCCTGGTGAAGCCGCTTGGTAGTCAACGGCGGCAAGCCTCAGTACATTCGGGTTAGTTCTTTTTCATGCGCCCTGGTCAAGCCGAGCCCCGGGCGAAGACGAAGAGCGGGCTCGAAGAGGCGCGGAAGGGATTCCGCGCGTGCGGGCCAGGGGCAGGAAGCCCCTTGCCCGCACCCCCTGAGTCGAGCGCGTGGGCGAGGGCAGCCGCG
>FXBF010000471.1_pt1 | contig 13878 bp, 9 predicted proteins | sample 5335321 | NCBI WGS metagenome assembly FXBF01 (sample SAMEA103928391, study PRJEB20085) | sediment metagenome | isolation source: sediment
ATCTCGCTGCCATGATACGTGGCTCGAGCAACCCGGCAGCCAGCCGCGTCATCAGAGCGGTGGGCTTCGATGCGATTGCCAACTGCCTCGAGCAGGACCGCTACGACCTGTACGAGCGCGACGGCGCCGGCGGCCTCTGGGTGGGCAAGGCGTACGACCGGGCGCCCGCCGTCGCGCGCGACCCGGTGGCAGGAATCTCGCACGGTGCTACTCCACGTCAGGCGGCCCGCTTCTTCTTGCTTCTCGATCGCGGCCTGCTCGTCAGCCCCGAGCGCAGCCGCGAGATGCTGCAGATTCTCTCGGACCCCGCGATCCACCACAAGTTCGTGAAGGGTCTCGACGCCCGGCCGGGCGCAACTATTTATCGCAAGTCGGGCAGCTGGCGGAGCTTTCATGCGGATGCGGCGTTGATCGAAAGCGGCGGCCACAAGTACGTCGCGGCAGCGCTGGTCGACCATCCCGAGGGAAGCCGGATGCTCGAGCGCCTGATCGTCGCCCTCGACGACCTGATCCAGTCGGGCTCCTAGCCATTACAGAAAGCCCGCGGGGCACGCCCTGGCGTGTTTGCATCAAAGCGGCGTCAAGCGAATGGTTGGGATGGCGGCCCAACCCTGCTAGTATATCAGCAAGTCTGAACTTCGCCCGGCAGGGAGAGCTGGAACCATGCCCAACCTCCAACACATCGCTCGTAGTGTCATCGCTCTGACCGCCGTCGTCGTCCTGTGCTCGAACGTCGGCGCCACGGCCCTCGCCCAGCAACCGGCGCCCCGGGGCGCGCTCTTCAGGGAGGCGGACCGTGCGCTCGAGCAAGCCCGCGACGCCCGCGCAGACATCCTGGCGCCCAAGAGCTTCAGCGAGGGGATGAAGCGCTACCGGGATGCCGAGCGCGATTTCGACGAGGGAAAGGAGGCCGAAGACGTCCGCAAAAAGCTCGCTGCGGCGACGGAGTACTTTCAGCAGGCGCTGGCGGCGGCACAGCTGGCGTACCCGACGCTCTCGGCCGCTCTGGCCGCCAGGGATGATGCCCAGGCCGCCGAGGCGCCCAGGTTCGTACCCGATCTGTGGGATACGGCCGGGGACAAGTTGGAGCAGGCAGCCCGGGAACACGAGCGCGACGACGTAGACGACGCGCGGGAGAGGGCGGACGAGGCGGAGTCGCTTTACCGAGATGCCGAGCTCGAGGCCATCAAGGCGAACTACCTACAAGAGACCTGGGGCCTCCTGCGGCAGGCGAAGCAGAGTGGTGTCTCCAAGCGGGCGCCTGTGACGCTGGCGCATACGGAAGAGCTGGCGACCGAGGCCGAGGCGTTGTTGAGCGAGCGCCGTTACGACACCGACGAGCCGCGCTGGCTCGCGCAGCAGGCGAAGCGGGAGGCCATGCACGCCATCTACCTCGCTCAGATCTTGCGAGCCATCGAGAACAAGGAGTTGAGCTTCGAGGATGTCATGCTCGCGGCTGAGGGCAAGCTGGCGGAGATCGCGGGCACGATGGAGATCGCGCCGCGGTTCGAGACCGGCCTGGCCGAAACGACCCAGGCCATCGTCGCCCGGATAGAAACCTACCAGGACAGTCTCGCTCGGCTCGAGCTCGACCTGATGGACCGCACTGATGAAGTGGAAAACCTCGATGCGCGGGTGGCGGAGTTCGTGAAGCAAGCGGCCGAGATGGAGGAGGAGCTGGGCGGCCTCACGGAAGAGCGAACGGCCCTCATAGCCCGCATGGATGAGCAAGCTCGGCTGCGCCAGAAGTTCGCGATGGCTGAGCGCATGTTCAGCCGCGAGGAGGCGCGGGTGCTCCGCGAGGGGAGCGACGTCACCATACGGCTGGTCGGGCTCACATTCCCGGTAGGAGCGGCGACGATTGATCCCGCCGACTACGACCTGCTCGATCGAGTCCAGCGGGCGATTCTGGAGTTTCCCGGCTCGAGAGTCACGGTCGAGGGACACACCGACTCCTTCGGTAGCGATGCGGGAAACCAGAGACTCTCACAGGAGCGGGCGGAGATGGTTCGCCGCTACCTGCTTGGGAACCCGGGGTTGCAACCGTCGCTGATCGAGGCGGTCGGCTACGGCGAATCGCGCCCTGTGGCCAGCAACGATACGAAGGAGGGGCGAGCCCGGAATCGCCGCACCGATATCGTTATCTACACGAACATAGGGATGGGCTACTGACGTCGGCCGGCGTCACACGCGAGGCACAGGAGGCTGTCAGGACGTTGGCTCAGAACTTCCGCTTCTTCGTGGCCAGGTTCACGAGCACCACGAGGACCAACGCGCCGGCCGCGGAAGACACCAGAGGGATCTGGACCTCGCCGAGCGGCACGAACAAGGGCTCGGGCCAGTCTATCCTGGTTGCCACCCACGGACCGGCCAGTGCGCCTACAAAGGCGGTCACGAAGGATACGGGGCAGCCGCCCCGGGAATAGCCCGTAAGGAATTGGCCCGCCAGCCCGCAGACGGCGGCGATTACTACCGTGGCGGCGAATTCGATGATCCCCATCAGGGCATAAGCTAGCAACCCGGAGGGCGAGAAGACAATCGTCTCCCTGCTCGCCGGCGCGCCGGGCGGCTCGGCGGGGCCGACACGCCACCCGTGGACACTCTCGCTGGTGCCCGATAAAGGAAGTGCCGCCAGGGCGGCCTTGTGTTGCCAGCCCTGGCGGCGTCAAGAGGATCGGAGGCCCATTCTATCGAGCTACCACCGCTTCCACAGCGGGCAGGTGGGACAGCTGAGGTAGTCTTTAAATCGAGACTATTGGAAGCATCCGCTCTCCGAATGAGCCCCCGGAAGAATCCAAGCTAAAGATTCAGGTGTAAAGGTAGCCTAGAGCTATCATGCAGCGATCATGTAGCGATCATGTAGACGGCGGGCCTATCAGGCAGCTATCAGGTGGAGATCATGTACAGAGGGACCGTAGTCTGTACTACATCCGAAAGGTGGTTACCCTTGCCTCACAGCACTAGGCCGGCGAGACCGATCAGCACCAGGGCGTGGGCAAGTTGGTCGATGCCGAGGACCTGCCAGAAGCGGCTCCGGAGAGGATCGTTCATGGTGGGGAACCGGCGACCCAGCCTGGCTCGGCCCGCATCGAGGGTGAAGTGCGTGACGAACTCGGTGGCGGCGGCGAGTAGCAGGATCGTCCAGGCCGGGAAGACTACGGCGACGATCACGATGGCGATGAGTAGCGTGTGCACGGCGGCGTGTGCGGCGATGAGCCACATCGGTTGTGCGTTCATTTTTGCCGCCAGCATTCCCTGTGTGGCCAGCGGTGTGAAGTCGCCCAGGTAGTGGGCGAAGAAGAAGCCGGCGAGCAGCAGGACCATCTGGCCCGTCACGCCACCGCCCTCATGAGGTGGCCTCCGACCCCAGAACTTCCCGGTTGAGAGGTATCTTGTTCAGGAAACGCTCGCGCAGAGCTGCGTCTTCGATCTTCTCGGCCTTCTCTCGGATAGCATCCTGCGCTTGCTCTAGAATCTCCGCTGCTTCCTGCTCCCGGCCCAACGCTTCGAGCGCACGGGCGCGCACATAGAGCACCGCCTCCTCCGGGCCCTCGATCTTGCCGCGCATGCTGAGCTTGTGGGTCGCCTCCGCGGAGGCGTCCTCGGCGCCCTCCAGGTCACCCTCGCTCAGGCAGATCTCGGCCTCACGGGTCAGCGCCAGAATGTCCACGTGCGCCAGGCCGCTCTGCCGCGCCAGCTCGCGGGCCCGCTTAGCGCTCTTCTCGGCCGCCGCGCCTGCTTGAATCTGGGCGAGCTGCAGGCAAGCGCGCGCCTCGAGTCCCGGCTGGCCGGACCTCTGCGCCAGCTCACAGACCTGCTTGGCCAACGATTCCGCCTCGGCCGCGTTGTCCCGGGCAGCGAGGGCGGCGGCCAGCGCCAGCTTGACGCCCGCCTGGGCCTGGAGTGACCCGCAGCGCTCGGCCAGGTCGAGGGCCACCCGCGCGGATTCCTCCGCTTCCTCGTAGCGGCCCAGCCAGTAGAGAGCCATGGCATGGTGTCCGATGACCCGGGCTTCGGCGGGACGCTGTCTAAGCTCCGTGCAGATCTCGCGGGCCGCCTCGAAGTAGTCGAGGGCGGCGGTGAAATCGTCGAGGTCGATCTGCACCAGCCCCAGTTGATCGAAAACCTCGGCCTGGCCGTAACGATCGCCGGCTTCCCGCTCCAGAGGCAGCGACGCGCGGTAGAACTTGCGAGCCTCACGCTGGTCGCCCCAGAGGTGTGAGACGCGGGCCAGCAGCCGCAACACGTCGGCCTGCATCGAGATGTCCTCGAGCTCCTCGAAGCGCTCGAGCGCCTTCTCGCCGTTGGATCGCGCGCCGGACAGATCACCGGAGTGAAGCTGATAGCGGGCACGGCGATACTCCGCCTCGGCAGCGATCCGCTCCTCGTCCTCCTGTCCGCGCGCCAGCGCCTCGAGCTCTTCGATCGCCTTCCTTCGGGTTTCCACGTCACCGGCTTCGGCGGCGATGTCCTCCGTGATGATCAGCAGGCGCGCCTTGGACTCCGGTGAGGACGCCAGGCTCAAAGCGCGCTCGACCAGCGAGCGGGCATCGTTAAGCGACCCACGTTCGCGAGCCGCATCGGCGGCGCGCTCGAGGAAGGGGAGGGCGCGTGCCGGTTCGCTCGAACGCTCGTGATGGAAGGCGATCCACCCGGCGTACTCGTTCGCCTGCTCACCCAGCCGCTGCTCGAGCCACTCGGCCACGGCCGTATGCAGCTCGGAACGCAGGCGACGCAGCATCCCCTCGTAGGCGACTTCCTGGAGCATCAAGTGCTCGAACAGGAACTCCCTGTCACCGGTCACGGTGGAGATGGGGAGGGCACGCACGAACGCGCCTTCCAGCAGATCTCCCAGCTCGCGCTCCACCGGGCGCCGGGCGAGGGCGTCGGTGAGCACGCCGTTCCAGAAGCGCCTTCCCACTATCGCGGCGTACTGTAGAACCGACTTGGTGGAGCTGTCGAGTCCGTCTATTCGCGTGCTGAGAACGCTCTCGATCGTATCGGGCATGTCGAGATCGTGGAGGTCGCCCTCGGCCTTCCAGACGCCGTCCTCCCGCCGGATGGCGGTGCCCTCCAGGACCGATTTCAGTACCTCCTCAATGAACAGCGGGTTGCCCTCCGCCCGCTCGGCGATACGGCCGAGAAAGTCGCCGGGCAGCTCGTGCGCCTCCAGCAGCGCTTCCATGAGCTCGCGCGAAGCCTCCGGGGATAGCGGGGCGAGATCGATCCGCTCGCTCACCGCTTCCGTCAGGCGGGCGAGCGCCGTTTCGCCGGGGAGAGGTAGGCGCGAGACCAGCACGGCGAGTATCGGACCGGGGAGCTCCTCGTCGGGCAGGCGACTGAGAGCCTCCAGGGTCGTCTGGTCGGCCCAGTGCAGGTCTTCGAGAACCAGCAGGCGAGGCAAATTGTCATCGGGGGCCAGAGCACGGATCGCGGCGGTCTTGATCCACTCCTGGCGCTCTCCGGGGCCATAGCCCTGCAGCTCGGCGACCTCGGAGACCGGGCTTCCCAGCGCGACGGTAAGCCCCGCCTGGAGCTGCGGCGGCCAGGGCTCGCGGGCGCCGGCGACGATGCGCGCGGCCGCTTCCCTCGGTGCCAGGTCGACGGGCAGGCTGTGCTCGTTGCGGATGAGCTCGGCCACCGGTTCCCAGGGGGTGCTGCTGGCGTAAGGGTAGCTGCGGCCCACCGCGATCTGAGCGCCACTCAGCTCCTCCGCGGAGATGAGTTCCTCGAGGAGCCGTGACTTTCCGATGCCCGCCGGCCCGGTGATCAGGCAGATCCGGAACTGGCCATCCTTGGCCCGACGCCAGTGCTCCTGTAACAGGGCCAGTTCGCGGGCCCGGCCCACGAGCGGCGTGCGCCGGCCTTCGAAGCCGCGCGCCCGGTCGCGCTCCGCCTTGACGCCCGACACATGACGCGCGGGCACGGGCTCGCGCCGACCTTTGAGCTGCAACACCTGCTCGTCCTCGAACTCGAAGAGATGCCGTGTTTGTTCGTAGGTTGTGGCATCGACGAGGACACGCCCGGGTTCGCAGTGATGCTCCAGCCGGGAGGCGACGTTCACGGCGTCACCCACCGCCGTGTAGTTGAGGGCGCCGCCGCCGGCGAACAGCCCCGTCACGACGGGTCCGGTGTTGATGCCGATGCGGAGCCGGGGCTGGAACTCGCCGCGTTCACCGAACGCATCGCCATGCTCGATCGCCCACCCGCGCAGCGCCTCCTGCATGTCGATGGCGGCGCGCACCGCGCGCTCCGGCTCGTTCTCGTAAGCGACGGGCGCGCCGAAGAGCGCCATCACGCAATCGCCGATGAACTTGTCGACGTAGCCGCCCCAGCGCGCGATGCACTGGGAGAGGCGGTCGAGGCAGTCCGCGATCAGTCGGTGAACCTCCTCGGCATCGAGCTGTTCGCTCAAGGAGGTGTAACCGGAGAGGTCGGCGAAGAGGACGCTGACGACGCGACGGTCGGCCTGGGTCGGGGAGTGCAGTGGGGCGCCGCAAGCCGAGCAGAACTGGGCCTTGCCGGGATTCCTGGTGTCGCAGGCCGGGCAGGCGGCGCCAACAGCGGCGTCTAGCGGTACTCCACACGCCGCGCAGTAATGGGCCCCCTGCGACACGGCTTCGCCGCAGGTCGGACAGGACTCCGGCAACTGCTCTGTGCTCACGATGGAAGTCAATGTGTGGCTGGAGGGACAAAAAAACAACGCAGGGCGGTCTGGGCTGCGACCGCCCTGCGTCGAGGACCGGAATACCTACTGCGCTACTGCTTCCGGCCGGTGGGGCTACCTACGCGGGTTCCACCCTGCGGGAGAGACCCGCTCTTCGAGCTCTTCCACCGTGAGCTCGATCGCCGAGGCGTCCTTGCCCGTAGCCTCGCGGATCTGCTTCTTCTGATCCTCCGTCAGCTCGATGCGGACCGGATCTTTCTTGTCCATTGTGCTTCTCCTCGAAGTGTGGTTGGCTACCTACGATTGTGCTAGCGTCGGGTCCAAATATGCCGCATCAGGGTCCCCCACCGCGAGGACGGAGATCACCTGTGACGCGTAACATAGGGCATGGCGCCGATGTGACGGACACAGATGTAAGGTGGTGACCCGGGGTGAGACGAGACCGTGTTCCCGGTTGACCATCCGACGTGACTTTGGTCACAGCGAGGGCTGAGAATCTTCGATTCTCGCGGAGGAAGGGATGGTTCGATACTTGCCAACCGATAGGTTCACACGCCGGTGTCTTCGCGCAGGACCAGAGCCGACTCGGAGACGCGAATGATACGCCCCTCGGCCTGCAGGAGGTCACTCTCCAGAAGCTCCTTCAGGAGTCGGGACACAACCTCACTGCTCGAACCGATACGGCTGGCCAGTTCCTGGTGGGTCGGGCGGGTGAAGACGATGGCCTCGCTTCCCGGCTCGGGCTCGCCCTCTCGTTCGGCGATGTCGAGGAGTGCGATCAGCAAACGCTCTTTCACGCCCATCAGGGCGTGTTCGCCGATCTTGTGATAGGCCTCTCGTACACGCTTGCCGAACTCGCGCAGAAGAACCTTCTGCATCGTCTCATGCCGCTCCAGCCAGCCACTGAACTCATCGACGCTGAATCGCGCGAGCCTCGACGGCACCGCCGTTATCGCGTTGGCGGGCTGTGACCCGCCGTCGAGGGCGGCAATAAGGCCGATGACGCCGCCCGGGCGTACCACGCTCAGCACCACCTCTCTGCCTTCCTCGTTCATCAAGGTGCACTTGACCCGGCCGCTCAATACGAGGAAGGCGGAGCCAGGTGGGTCGCCCTGATAGAAAAGGATGTTGTTCTTGGGATAGTCGTGGCAGCGCGCGATGGAGGCGAGTTCCTTGAGCGAATCATCGCTGACCCCGTTGAAGATCGAGAGGTTCTCGACCGCGGTCCGGAGTTCGTCCAGTACTGCCTCGCCGTTCACAACCATAGGTCGATGCGTATGGTTTCCCGGACGGCCCGGGCGATGGCTTGGGCGATCGTGCTCCGTATCGTCTGAATCTTCGCGATCCCGGTCATCCCCGGATCGGGCTGCCAGCTACCGGCGGGGATGACCACCTCGGCTTCGAGCCAGCCCTCCTCAGCCGCCGGTGCTACCCTCGCGACCCTGGTGACGAACTTGATGTTGGGCCGGGCGTCGATCTTGAGGATGACCTTTTGTTCTGGAGCTATCTGCGCCGCATCCTTGAGCGGTATCCTCACGCGGGCGAAGCGCCCTTCCGATGCGGCGATCTCCACCAGCGGATCGCCTTCTCTTAGGGCGCTTCCCAGCTTTTCCTGCAATCGATGTCCCAGTACAACGCCGTTGATGGGTGAACGGATGACGAGGCGCTCGCGCTTGGCCTCGAGCACAGAAAGCTCGCGTTCGGCTTCTTCCAGGACGGAATTGGCGGCGGCGGCCGCAGCCAGGTCCGCCTGAGCTTCCGCTCGGTTGCGGGCGAGGGCGAGGCGCTCCACGCGTGCCTGGTAGGCTAGGAAGGACGATTCCAGCACGGGATTCCATAGCGTTGCGATGGGTTCGCCAGCCCTCACAGTGTCGCCTTCGCGTACGTGCCAAAAGTCGAGGGTGCCGTCGACCTCCGCGCGCAGGTGGGAGTGGGGTAGGGCCTCGATGCGGAAGTCGCCTTTGGCGCGCGAAGTCCAGGGCACGACGAATAGGGAAGCGACGAAGAGGGCGAGGGCGGCCAATAATACCGCCACTCCCCGCCCGCCGAGGAAACCGGCCCGCCAGGTCGTTGCCGCCGCGCTGGCCAAAGCGGACCCTCGGCCTATCGCCTGTCGAAGAAGCTTGGCCACCATAAGCGCGACCAGCAGCCAGACGACGGGTCCGATGAAGCGGCCGATCACGACGACCAGCCAAACGATGGAGATGACGATCACAAAGGCGCTGTAGGCCAGCGCCAGGCTGCCGTAGATAAGGAAAACTCTTCTTTCCCGGGGCGTCACGGTCGGTTCGGCCACGTCCATGCCGAGAAGGAACCTCTTTCCAGCCCAGCCCATATACGCGAAGGCGCGCCGCCGCAGGTTGGGAATCTCGAGCCAATCGGAAAGCGCGTAGTACCCGTCGAGGGGGAGCAACGGGTTGAAGTTCATGAGGGCGCTGGTGCTGCCGCCGATGAGCACGCCGAGGAACGCGAGCCAATTGACGACCGTGCCAGGTTCTGTCACTACCCAAATGATCGCCGCGATCGCCGCGATGAAGAGTTGGATCCAGGGGCCGGCAAAGGTGACCCACAATCGGTGAGAACGGCGCTGGAATGTCCAGGCGTCGTTGGTGTTGCAGAAGAGCGCCGGCGCGAAGTAGATGATCATCCCGCCGATCTCGTGAACCTCGCCGCCAAAGTACTTCGTGGTGAGACCGTGCCCCAACTCGTGGATGCCGATGATCACGAGTGCCAGAACGTAGAGAAGCACCCAATCCCAGAGAGTGAAACCGCTTAGCATTACTAAACCGACTATACCTCCCCAGAACTCGTCCCAACGGACGACCAGGATGATCACGTAGGTGACGAACAGGGCGATGGAGACCCAGACGAAGGCTGGCGACCACAGCCAGCGTACGTGTTTAACCGCCCAGTCGAACAGTCGGTCCGGATCACCGATGGAAAAACGGAGCCGGAGTATCGATCCCTTCGAGCGCCTGCGGGTGCGGATCTTCCGCTGGGAGCGGAGGTGCTCCATTAGCATGAGGTTCTGCTCGAGCGTTGTGCGCTCGACCAGGCCAAGCCGTTTGAGCTTTTGGGCGAAGTCGGCGACCGCGCCGGGCTCTGGCTTCAAGCCGATGGTCTCGACCGCGGCGTCGGCGATGTCGGCGGGGGTGCGGTCGCCGTCCATCAGCCGCATCAACCCCACTTCCGTCTCTCCGAACTGGTAGAACTTCTGCTCTTTGGGCTCCTTTACGACGTAGTGGACCTTCCTGCGAACCTCGCGCCGGACGATCTTCACGCCCTCTACGAGCTTGGGACGGGCGTCGAGGGCGGAGGTCACCGCTCTTTGACCTCCGTTTCAGGCGCGGGGACGGCGGTCACTGCGGCGCCGGGCCGGAACCCATCGGGTTTTGGCAGCTCGATGAGCACCTCGCGCGTTCCGCTGCCAGGGTCGACCGTGGGACTGACGACGATGACGCGGGCGGTGGCGGACTCGCCGCTCGTGCCGGTGAGCTGAACGGATGACCCGGTGCGGAAGGCGGACGCCCGACTCTCTGGAACGAGGATGCGTGCTCTGAGCGGTGTCATGGCCGTGATGCGGAAGAGCGGCGTGCTCCCCTCGATCAGCACACCCATGCGGATGTAGCGGCGGGAGACCACACCGGGAAAGAGCGCTCTGACCCGGGTCCTCGAGAGATCCAGTCTGGCCCGCTTGAGCTGGGCCGCCGCGTAGCGTTTCGCGTAGAGCGCCTGGTCGTACTCCGATTCAGGCACCACTTCCTTTTCTCGCATTTTCTCGATGCGGGCGAAGTTGGCATCGGCCTGGTCAGCGGCCGCCTGCGCGGCCTCGAGCTGGATCGTGATTTGCTCGTCGTCGAGGGTGGCGAGTAGCTGGCCGGCTTTAACCGGGTCGCCGACTTCAACGTGAATCGCCTTCACGATGACGCCCTGCTCGAAGTACACTCCGCTGCCCAACCGGCTGAAGACATCGACGTCCCGCTCCGAGTACAGGTACGTCTGGTAGCCGGTGACGGCCTCGGCCGCGGAGGCGTTCGAGGCGAGGCTGAGGAGCATGCCGGGTGTGGAGCTGGCTTCGGGATCGGACTCGATCTCCTGACTGCATCCGGCGAACCCCGCCGGAGCTGTCACCAGAAGCAAAACGGACCAGAGCGCTCTTATCTTCATGTTCACCGCCAGAAGTGCATTTGTATCCAACGTACGAAGGGCCGAATGATCAGCCAGCCGAGGGGCTTGCGCGACCCGACGATCTTGGCGCGGGCTTCCATCCCCGGCTTGATCAGCTGGCGCGAGTTGTCGAGGCCGGCGCGCACGATGAAGGTCGGGTCGCCGACCAGGGTCGAGTCGGCATAGGGCGCGATCTCGGTTACCGTGCCGACGAAGGTGTAGTTCGGCAGCGCGGGCACCTTGAGCTTGACCTTCTGTCCGGTGCGTACCCGCTGGATATCCCGCTGCCTGACGTTTGCTTCAACCTCTAGCCTGTCGGTGCGGCCTAAGAGGACGAACGTCTCGCCGGCGCCCAAGAGCTCGCCCAGCCGCTCTCCGGGGCGTTGAGTCAGCACCACTCCCGCCACCGGCGCCCTCAGCCGGGTTCGCCTCAGCTGCTCGTTCAGTAGATCGAGTGTCGCCGACAGCCGGCGTACGTCGATCTGTGCGATCCGCGCCGCCGATTCGTCGCCCCGCGCCTGCGCCGCTGCCGCCTCGCGCTCGGCTACCGCAAACGCCGCCGTGGCCTCTTGCAAGTCCATGCGGATCTCGTCGTCGCGGAGGGTTGCCAGAACGGCTCCTTCCTCCACCGCGTCACCCTCGTTCACCCGGATCTCGGCCAGCAGGCCGCCCACGGTGGCCCGGACGGGCATCCGGCTTCCCGGCAGGATCTGTGTGTCCTGTGGAGTTATCCGTTCGGCCCGGGGGAAGACTGCCGCGATGATGAGAAGAGCCGTCGGTATCCCGTAGCGAGTGAGCAGCTTGCCCCGCGGCATGGCGGCAACCTTCTTCCTCCAGGCGGCGACCGGTTCCAGCAATCCGATGAAGGGGACCTGGCCGTAGAGGTCGGCGTTGCGGATCGAGACGGAAACCTGGTTGGCCAGGAGCTCGGCCGCCTCACGGCCCGCTTCGCCCAGGAAGCCGGGTGAAGACGACTCCATATAGAAAGCGCCGAGTCGGCCTTCCTCGTCTTTGAGCGGGATGAGGCAGAGGGAGCGGATGCCGGTCCGCGCGACATGGGCAGGGAAGGCCTGCTCGATCGCCCTTGCTTGCTCGCCTTCGACCGATAGGTCTTCCACGTAGACCGTCTCATCGCGCTCCGCGAGCCACGCGATGAGCCGTTCGAGCTCCCTGGTCGCTTCAGATCGATCGATGGTCTCTGCGCCCGAAATCGCCCTGAGGACCGTGCGACCGCCCTCGTCGAGGGCGATGGCCGCCCTGTCGTAGGCGATGGCCTGGCTGGCCAGATTGACCACGGAGAGGGCGAGTCGGTCGACGTCGAGCGTGGAGGTGATCTCGCGGCTGATGCCCAGCAGAGTCTTGAGATCACGCGCGCGCCCTTCGGCGTCGTGGAGCTGAGCGTTGCGCAACGCGAGACCGGCGGTCGAGGCGAGCCCCGTGACCAGCGCGAGATCGCTTTCACTGAACCGTCCCGAGTCCGACCGCTTGTTGAGTACCTGAAGGACGCCCAGCGTCTCGCCCTTGGCCTTGAGCGCCGCGGTGACCATCGAGCGCGTCTCGAACCCGGTTGCCTCGTCCACCTGGTGCACGAAGCGCGAGTCTTCCCGGGCGTCGGCGACGAGCTCGGGCTCACCGGTCCTGGCGACGCTGCCAACGATTCCAGCGCCCATCGGGAGCTCGAGCCCCTCGATCTGCGTGCTTACGGGACCACGCGCGATGGCGCAGACGAGCGCGTCTCCCTTACGCAGCCAGATAGAGCCGGCCTCCGCGTCGAGGATCTCGAGGGTCCGGTCGAAGACGCGGGGTAGCAGCTCATCGAAGTCCAGCGTGGAGTTGAACTCGAGGCTGGCCTGGTAGAGCAGATCGAGGTGCTCTCGCGGCTGAAGGCTGAGCTCAGACATGACCTGTCGTGTGCTGTAAATACTCGAGGGGTGTGGGCATTCTTCGACTGCGACCCGGCTGCCCGCACTCAGTCAGGGCCATGCCGGGCATAGGGGTGGACTTTGTATCTCTAGTTGGTAGGCATAACTGCATTTTGGGCGCTCCCGGCACCATGGAGCCCCTCCTCCACCCAACTGCCTAATAGTATGTACCATACAACCTAGCCCGCGGCGGCCGGCCAGAGCAAGAGGCGGCCCCGGGGGCGGCAGAATTGGGGTCTGTAGCGATCGGCGCGTACGGCGCCTTGTCGAAATGACTGCGAACCCACAGTTTTGTAGTGCCTAAACCTGCTAACCACTCATGATCGAGATAAAGACGCTCGGACGGACAGCGGTCGCAGTGACCGGCGTGCCGCTCACCGGGGAGGCGGCGTGGCCCAAGTCGCTGGCGCTGATCGTCTACATGGCCCGTGAGCCCGGTCCGGACAGGCGCCAGGAGATCCTGGGCGTCCTCTGGCCCGACCTGGATGAGAAGCATGCCCGCCGCGCGTTGAACCAGCTCATCTACACCCTTCGCAAGGCCAGCCCGGAACTCGACCTGGAGAGCGTCAGCGATGCGCTCGACTTCGGCAAGGAGGTCTGGCTGGACGTCGAGGAGTTCGAGCGCCGCCTCGAGGCCGGCGACCTGGAAGGCGCCGTGGAGCTGTACGGGGGTCCCTTCCTGGACGATCTGTCGGTGGGGGAGCCGGAATTCGATCATTGGGCCGACCGTGAGCGGGCGGGGCTGCGGCGGAAATTCCGCCGGGCCGCGCTCGAGTTGGCGAGCCAGGCGAAGGCAGCGGGTGACGTCAACGCGGCCGCCGCGTATTGCCGCCGACTGGTGGAGGCGGATCCGCTGGACGATGAGGCCCAGCACCTGCTGATCGAATGCCTGTATCTGCGGGGAGATCGGCTGGCTGCGCTCCGCCAGTACGACAGGTACAGGGAGATCCTGGCGCAGGAGTTGGACGTGGAGCCGTTGGATCACACCCGCGAGCTGGTGGAGGGGATCCGCGGGGATCCGACGCGGGGAGAACCTGTTAAGCTAGCCGCGGTGGCGGCGGGGACCGAGCCGGCAGAGGAGCGTCTACCTCGAGGAGAGGCGGCGGCTGAGACGGCTGCAGA
>FXBF010000472.1_pt1 | contig 13871 bp, 11 predicted proteins | sample 5335321 | NCBI WGS metagenome assembly FXBF01 (sample SAMEA103928391, study PRJEB20085) | sediment metagenome | isolation source: sediment
CTGCCTGCTGCGTTTGACGAGGGGGACCAAGGGTAACCTTGGTCTCTACTCTACCGTCCTCGGCTCCGTAAACGGTGCTTCCCTGCACCACTCCTGCGATCTCTGGTGTGAGTTCATGCAATTTCCGCGCTAACGCCCGCCGGAGATCGGCAGCACCGCACCGGTGATGTAGGCGGGCGCCTCGGTGATCAACCACAAGATAGTCTGCGCGACTTCCGCGGCCGTCGCGGCCCGCTTCATGGGGATCTGCGGGATGTAGCGCTCGGGACGTCCGGGCTCACCGGCGCGCGCATGCAGCTGCGTATCGGTCAGACCGGGCGCCACCGCGTTGACGCGTATGCCATCGCCCGCGACCTCGCGCGCGAGCCCCTGCGTGAACACATCGATTGCGGCCTTGGAGGCGGCATAATCGACCCAGTCGTCGGGACTGCCCAGATGCGTGGCGGTCGAAGAGACGTTGATGATATGGCCACCGCGCCCGCCGTGTCGTGTCGACATACGCCGCAGCGCTTCGCGCGCACACAGGATGGTGCCGATCACGTTGGTATCGAACACCGCTTGCAGTGTTTGGGCCTCGACATTCTCTACGCGCCGCCCGGCGGGCCCCGAAAAACCGGCGTTGTTGACTAGTGCTGCCATGGGGCCGAGCTCCCTGACAGTAGTCTCGAATAATTCCACGACATCTCGCTCGCGCGACACATCACCCTGTACCACGATCGCCTGACCGCCCGCGGCCTCGATGCCGTTTGCCACCGCCGCGGCGTCACTCGCGCTATCGCGATGGTTGACGCAAACGGCAAAACCCTTGGCGGCCGCCAGGCGTGCGGTAGTGGCCCCGATACCACGGCTGGCGCCTGTAACGATCATGACCGCGGATGTCATAGAGACGTTTCTACCGGGGATTGCAGTAGTCGCGCCATCGCCTCAGAGCGCGTAGCGATCAAAGGCACGCTTGAACGCGGGATCGTCGAGGCGGAACGAATCGCAGTCGACATCACGCAGGGCCGCGAGGTGAGCCGCCAGCAACTGGCCCGGTACGGCCTGGACGATAGGGGCGAGTGGCTCACTGATGTCGCGCACACGCACCGCACGGACTCCGCCAGGGCCGTCCAGCGGCGCCACCCACGCGACCGGGGCGTTGATATCGCACCCGAACCGCGCGACGGCCTGCGAGCGCTCCAGTGCGGCACCGGCGTTGGCGAACACAATCAGCGCATCTCCCGGTTGCATCTGTGCTTGCGGTCCGTGCAGGAACTGCTCCACGGAATAACCGTGCGCGCGCATGCGTGGGCCTTCGTTGATCTTTATCGCGACCTCGAATGCGCTCACTTCGTGTGGTCCACCGCCGACGGCGACGATGGCGCCGGCGCTGCGCCATGCCTGCGCGAGCTCGCGCACGATGCCTTCGGTCTCGAGCGCAGCGCCTATCGCAGCGGGTACGGTGTCGAGATCACCAAGGCTGTGCGGCTGCAAATAATCGACCACGCGCGCCGTCATCAACATCGCCGCCGTGTGCGAGAGCGTAAACATGGATGACGTCTCACGCGCTACGGTGTGCAGGGTGACCCGCGCCGGGTTATCGGCATCAGGGTTTTGGGCGGTGACCCATATGCCCGCGGCGCCGGCTGCCTGTAGCCGTTCGAGCGAGCGCTGCGTGTACTGCTTGCGCCCGCTGTGGCTGTAGACGATGGCCGCGTCACGCGGGCGCAGCTCCGGTCCGTAGACCGCAAAGTCGTACGCTGCCCAGGCCGAGACGTCGCGGCCGGTGGCGCGCAACCAGTAGGCCGCGATCAGGGCGGCGTTGTGGGACGTACCCGTGCCGACGGTAAATACCCGATCGGCATCGCGCAGCACCTCCGCCGCAGCGTCGACCGGCTCGGTGGCCGCGAGCACGCGCGCCAACTCATCGGGCTGGCGCTGAATTTGGGCGTAGGCCTTGAAAGTCGAGACATCTCGGCTCATATTCGTTTATGTCCAGTGGGCAATGATCATTGGCAATCACTTGGCTCATGTTACACAACGAGCCCATAGCACGCGACTTACATTAAATCGGGACCCCAGGCAAGCGGCTGTTTAACATTGCTCCGCCAGCACGTCGTCGAAACGATCGAGCAAGGCAGCGCACGCCGCTTCATCGTGTGCAATGGAAATGTAAAGCTTGGTGCCCATGGGATTCAGGAATACGCCGCGCCTAAAGAGGCCCAGCATCACGGCACGCCCGCGTTCCTTGTCTGCGCGCTGGGCTGAGCGATAGTCGCGTATCGGTTCGCCGGAAAACACCACCTGTGCCAGCGGTCCGTCACCGATGACCTGCGCTGTGATCTGACGTTTTTCCAGTACATGACGCATACCGTCGCGCAAGTAGCGTCCCAGAGCATGCAGCTGATCGTAGACGCCGGGTTGCGAGAGCACAGATAGCGCGGCGCGGGCGGCCGCGGTCGAGATCGGGTTGCCGCCCAGCGTGGAAGCGACCCAGACGTAACGTTCACCGCCCAGCTGATCTTCGCGCACGATATCCATGATCTCCCGGCGGCCGCCGAACGCGCCTATGGGGTAACCGCCGCCCAGCGCCTTGCCGTAGGCCACCAGATCCGGGATCACGCCGTAGTACTCCTGGGCGCCGCCGTAGGCGAGACGAAAACCCGTAACCACCTCATCGAATATCAGCAATAGCCCATGCTCGTGTGCCAGCGAGCGCAGGCCCTCGAGAAAACCGGGTTCGGGCGGTGTGCAGCGCTGCAGGGGCTCGACGATGATTGCCGCCAGATCGCGTGCCTGCTCGGCCACGATTTGGCGCGTCAGCGCGAGGTCGTTGAACGGCGCGACCAGAATGTCCCGTTTGGCGGTATGCCGGACATCGGCGCTGGTCGGGTCGGGCTCGGGGAAATCCGGCGGGTGCGCCGGGAACAGGCTGGTGACGCCGATGTCGTTGGCACCGTGATAGGCGCCCTCGAACTTGAGGATCTTGGGCCGGCCCGTAAACCCCCGTGCCAGACGCTGGCAGTACAGGGTGGCCTCGGTGCCTGACGCGCAGAAGCGCAACGCATCGCACGCCGGGCTCAAGCGGATGATCTCCTCGGCCAGCAGCAGCGCATTCTCGTTTATATAGGCGAAGTTGGAACCGAGTGGGGCCTGATCGGTTACGGCGTCCACGACCTCGGGGTGGGCGTGGCCGACCAGCACCGAGCCCCAGCCGATCGAGAAATCAAGGAAACGCCGGCCATCACTGTCCCACAGCTCACAGCCTCTTCCGTTGGTGATGACCATGGCGAGCTCGGGGGGCAAGTTGAACTCGCCGTTGGAGCCTGCGGGGAAAACCGTGAGTGAGCGTTCTCGCAAGGAGTTCATGGATTTCGTAATTCCTGCACTAACAGCGCTAGATTCTCCCACCGGACCGCGATGTGGGTGCGCTCGCGGCAGACACGACAATGATGGGTTATTATAGTGTCCTTTAAGTTCCCCAGCGGGCGCAAGTCCCGACTTTAGGCAGCCGCACGACGGCGCAAGTGCGATCGCTTACTGCCGAAATAAATATAACGATCCGAAGGATGGAAAATGCGCGTAGCTAAAGTAATCGGTTGGTCAACCATAGTGCTGCTCGGCCTGGTCGCTGTGCTGGTGCTGATCGCGCTGTCACTCGACCTGTCCACGTATCGCGAGCCGTTGCAATTGGGCATCAGTAAGGCCGTCGGCAGGCGGGTGAGCCTGCGCGGTGAAATGTCGCTGCAACTGTCCCTGTACCCCACGATTGCGATCGAAGACGTGCGTGTCGCCAATCCGCCATGGGCCTCGCGTTCCGATTTGGCACGCGCCGCGCGCGTGGAGCTGCAGCTTGCGCTGTGGTCGCTGGTGCGCGGGGACCTGAAGATCTTGAAAGTCGGTATCGAGGGCCTCGATCTGTTGCTCGAAGCGCGCGCCGACGGTGCCGACAACTGGACGTTCGGTCAAGATACCGGCAGACCTGCGGCTTTACCGGAAATCCAGGCGCTATCGTGCGAGCGCTGCGTGCTGGCGGTTCGCGTCGATGCCGATCGCGTGGAGCAGCTAGTCATTGCGGCAGCGGCCGGAACGCTGACCCGAGAAGAGCCGGTGCAGTTTCTCCTCAGCGGTTCATATCGTGACATCCCGTTCACGTTGTCTTTGCTTGGTGGCACCCTGACCGACCTGGTCGTGTCCAGCAAGCCCTGGCCGCTGCAGGCGAAGCTGCGCGCGGCGGGTGCAACCCTCGAGGTGACCGGGGACATCGGTCCGACGGATGCCAACCTGAAGGTCGTGTTGAGCGGCGAGCAGCTCGGCGAGCTTCCGCCATTGAGCGGCGTGACGCTGCCTGCGCTGGGTCCTTACGGCCTGTCCGGCCGCGTGGTCAAGCAGGACCAAAGCTACAGTGTCTCAGAGCTGGCGGCTCACCTCGGCGAAAAGGAAAATATAAATCGTCTTGTTATCAATGCGGGCTCGGTGGCGCTCACCGCTAATGAGCCCGTTGAGCTGAGCGTGCAAGGCAAGTTTGGCGACACACCGTTCACGGTATCTGGTACCGGCGGGACACCGGCTGGCCTTATCGCGCCGGGACAGCCATGGCCGATCAAGCTCAGCGCCACCGGTGCAGGTGCAGCGTTCGAGATCGAAGGCACGATCGCCGAGCCGCTCAAGGCTCCGACCCCCGATCTGCGCGTCAGCATCCGCGGCAAGCGGCTCGCGGATTTGGCGCCGCTGGTGCGTACACCGTTGCCGAAGCTCGGGCCCTACCGGCTCTCCGGTCTCGTGCAGCAGCGCGATTCGGGCTACACCGTCACCGCTATGACGGGCTCCGTGGGCCGTGCCGGCAGGCGCGCATATGTGGTTATTCGCAAGGGCCGCATCGTGTTGCCATATAGCAAAGCGCTACGCGTCAACCTGGAAGGTAGTTTCGAGAAGACACCCTTGCGAGCGTCTTTCATCGGCGGGCCTTTGGCGGGGCTGGCTGCGCCCGGCAAGCCCTGGCCGGTCATGCTCGACGCGAGCGGCGCCGGCGCTACGCTGGCCGTGCGTGGCACCGTGGCGCGCCCGAATAGGGGCGAGAGTTTCGACCTGAAGGTCGATTTGAAAGGCCGTCGCCTGAGCCGGTTGGCGCGGCTGCTCACGCTGACGCTGCCCACTGTGCAGTCCTATGCCGTGTCCGGGCGCGTCCGTGACCGCAACGGCGGCTACGTCGTCACTCAGCTCAAGGCGCAAGCCGACGATACGGACATAGGCGGTTCCCTGAGCCTGAAGACGCGCGGGCCGCGGCCTGGTGTTACTGCGAAGCTCGCGTCCAACACGTTCGACGTCAGCAAGCTGATCGTGCCCGGTGCGGCCGCAACGGGCGAACGTGAAGAGTTCTCGCTCGATGACAAGCTGCCCGCTGCTTGGCTGCGTGCCATGGATGCCGATCTCGAGCTTGAGATCGGGCGCGTCGCGGGTGCACCGATACCAATTCGCGATCTTGCGATGTCGGCGAAGCTCGAAAACGGCAAGGCCGCGCTCACATTGACGCGCGTGTCGCTGCTGGGCGCCAACTTCGCGGGCGCATTGACGCTCGACGCAAGCGGCGAGATGGCCAGCCTGGCGCTTGATCTTTCAACCAAGAGCGTGGACGCGGCCAAAGCGTTGAAGACCCGTGGAGGCGTCGAGCGGCTCCGAGGCGAGACCGGCAAAATGGACCTGCGTCTTGCCAGCAGCGGCCGCACGCTACGGACGCTAGTCGAGCGGGCGAGTCTGACGTTCGATGCGCAGGCCATGGAGCTGAGTTACCGCAGCCGGGCCGATGGCACTGCAATTCCGATCAAGATTTCCACGGCGCGGGCGACGGCGATCCCGGGGCAGGCGGTCAGGATCGCGGCCGATGCCGTCTATCGCGAGGTTCCGATTAACCTGGTACTACGCGGAGAGTCGCTCGTCCGTCTAATAGAAGACCGAAAGTCCTGGCCATTGACCTTGTCGGCGCGCACTGACAATACCTCGTTAGTTCTGAAGAGTAACCTCATATGGCCGATTGATACGGAAAATTTCAGGCTGGCACTCACGTTGAAAGGCGAGCGGGTGGACGAGCTGGACCCGCTGCTCAAAACTCGGCTGCCGCCGTATGGCCCCTATGTCATAAGTGGCCAGCTTGAGAGGAAAAACAAAACGTTCTACTTCTCCCAGATTGATGCCCAGATAGGCCGGAGTCACGCTAAGGGCAATCTGACGTGGTCCACGGCTGGATCGCGGCCGGAAATCAAGTCACAGTTCGAGTTTGATCCGCTTCAACTCGAAAAGCTGATCGAGGGCCTAATGCGCGAGTACGGCAGCGCGGACGAAAAGCCAAAGAGAGATCTCGTCTTCCCCGAGTTTTCGATTCCCGTCGATGCGTTGCGCAGCGTCGATCTGGATTTGAACCTGCGGGCGACCGAAGTGCTTGGTGCACAAACCCAACTGGGTGACGTCAAGGTCAAGCTGTTTCTAAACGACGGCCGGCTGGCGATATCGCCGTTCGAGGCGAGATTGTCGGGTGGGGAGATCTCGCTAGACTTACAACTCGATGCAAGAAAGGAGCCACCGACCGTCGTTTTCCTATTGAAAGTGAAGCATCTCGATTACGGGACGTTACTCAAAGAGTTGGGAGTAACGGAAGGCTTCGAGGCGAAGGGCGCCGATGTCGAGATCAAGTTCGTCGGCAACGGTGCGACCTTGCACGGTCTGCTGGGGAGCGCCAATGGCAAAGTCGTGTTCGTAAGCGGACCGGCAAATCTAGCCGGGGCCGATCCGTTACGACTCGCGAGTCTGACGTCAATCATTATAAAGACCGCCACCTCAAGTAAAGACAACACCCAGATCAACTGCATGATCTGGCCGTTCGAGATCATCGGGGGCGTGGCCCGCAGTGAACAGATCTTGATCGATATGCCCCGTTACACGATTGGCGGTAGCGGCACGGTCGATCTTGCCACGGATAAACTGAAGATGGTATTCAGACCGAGGCCGAAGTCGCCGAAGTTCACGAGTTTCGCGATCCCCGTGGAGGTCCGAGGGTCGATGATGAAGCCCGAGGTTGACAGGGCCAAGAAGAGAAGGCGGCTCGCGCTGCAGATTGTTGTCCCGCTCTTGTGGATCAAACCCGGGACTGGCGTGCAGAATCCCTGTGTCGAGGCGATCGCAAAGCGGGATTCAGCGACGGTAAAGAAGAAAAAAGCCGACTCACCTGATCCGTTTGACGAGTTTGGCGGCAACTAGCCCCGTCGCACTCGAAATCGAACAGGGTGTACAATCGAAGACCGTGGGAAAGCTTGGACTCGCTATCCTGCAGCCAACTCTTTTGCTGGCGACCGTGAGTCCCGGCACCGGCGAAGTCAATCCCTGCGTGGCGGCGCTGAGCGGCGAACCCTCTGGGAGCGCGAAGGGGCAGAAAAAAAAGAAAGAAGAAGAAAAAGAAGAACGAACAGAAGAAGCTCAGTCTAGGGTTGGCGGGGGAGCTGCTGAAAGAGATCAAGAAGCCCTTTGACGAGAGCCAGGATACTTTATTAGAGGTCGAGACCGGTCCCCAGCAATAGACCGCGCCCGTGCTCCCCAAGGAAAACCCTGCTGGATTCAAGCACGACATGACGTTATACTCGCCCTGGTAATCGAGCATTCCCACCGAGATAATAATAGGAGGACATGTACACGGTAATTAAGAAACTTTGAATCCGCTAGCTACGATCAGCGCTTCCCCTATGGCAGTCAAACCCCCGCAGTAGCTGAGACAAACCCTACGTACCCTGGGTAATGGCCCTAATGCTTCTAGAGATCGGTGACGGCTCATAATCGACTCTGGGCAAATGGTGGAGAGCGAAAACTACGACCTTGGCTGTCTCGGCTTGGCGCTTGTTTTTTGGGTGGTAAGCGTGAAGACGGTTACGGCGATTGTTGCCGGCACGGGCCAACGTAGCCGGACCGGACGGAGTTCTAGACTTAACCCTGAGCCCGCAACGGCGGCTTCTTTTGCCGAAGTCAAGATAAACCAACCTGTGGAATTGTAAAGGAGACACTTTGATGAAACTCAGCAAGACAATCGTTCTTTTCGTCGCGGCTTTGGCGATGGTGCCGGTCTGGGCCCAGGACAACATGGAAATCCTGCGAGACAAGATCAAGGCCGACAAGAAGCTCGTGGTCGCCGTAAACATGGGGTTCAGCGAGTCCGAGGCCAAGGGCTTCTGGCCGGTCTACGAGGCCTACCAGAGAGATCTGCAGACGCTCAACGAGCGCCTCGGAAAGCTGGTCCTGACCTATGCTGATGCGTACAACCAAGGCCCGGTCACCAACGAGACCGCCAAGAAGCTGCTCCGAGAGCTGCTCGACGTCGAGAAAGACGAGCTCAAGCTCAAGCGCGCCTACGTGCCGAAGCTCGAGAAGGTGCTGCCCGAATGGAAGGTGGCGCGCTACATGCAGATCGAGAACAAGATCCGGGCGATCGTGAAATACGAGCTGGCGGCGGAGGTGCCGCTCGTGGAATGAGGAGTGCGCGCTGCCATTGGGCTGAGACGGCGCGGGCAGGCGATAATAGCCTTTGTAGAGGAGGTGTGAAGCGGTGGACCTACGCAAGGTTTGCCGCTTGGTCGCGCTTGCCGTCTGTGGTCCCGCGCTCGCAACGACAATAGGGCCCGCATTCGGACAAAAGCAGTGCTCGGGGTTTCTCAGCAATCACTCGAAGCTCGAAAAAAAGCAAGACCCGCTCGAGCCCGGACGGTGACATTACGCCGCTTAAGCCCGCGGCAGGTACCTTGGCCTACCTTCGGTCGTGATGTGCTCAGCGCGCAAGCTGCGCCCCGAAATGTTCGTACGCGTGCTCGGCATAGGCAACGCCCGCCTCGGTGTAGAGGTTGTAGCAGGCTTTCACGCCTAGCTTTTCGAGCTGTTCGACTTCATCGGGATAGCGCGCCACCGCGGTAATGGCCCCCGTATAGCCATAAGCGAGTAGTTCCTCCACCGTCAACACATTGGCAGCGTGTGCGCCCATCGCTAGTACTACCAGCTGGATTTGGCCCGGCCGTACTTTTTGCCAGAATGCGCGATCGGTGGCGTCGCCTCGTACCACAATGCGGCCGGCCTGCTTGTGTTCCTCGACAACGAGCGGATCGATGTCGATGGCGATCACCTTGTCACCGACGCGCTCGCGAAAAAAATCATACGCAGCGGTTCCGACGCTTCCCATTCCCAAGATAGCGATTCTTGCTGGGCCCGGATCCATGGGCTGTTCCTCGGGGTGATAGGTCTTGGTCTGGAAGCGATCGAGCACCGACGTGAAACGCGTATATATGGTTTGGGACGCCGAGTTGATAGGCGATGCCAACACGAACGTGAGCGAAAGCGCGATCGCGAAGATGGTTAACCACTCAGCTCCAATCCAACCATTTGCCGCACCGACTGCACCGACAATGAGACCAAACTCGCTGTAGTTAGCAAGGCTCAGAGATGCCAACGTTGCTGTGCGTGCACGCAGCTTGAATCGCGTGAGCAAAACGAAAAACAGTGCGACCTTGAACGGCACGATCACAGTCAACAATGCAGCGATCCCGAGCGCCCCCAAGCTTGGAGGCCCGGCGAGTCCGACACTGAGAAAAAAGCCGACAAGAAAAAGGTCCTTGAACCCGAGCATGGCTTTTGAGAGCTCCCCGGCCTTGGGATGCGTGGCGAATAGCATGCCAATGATGAGAGCTCCCAGGTCCGCCTTCAGGTCGACCAGCTCGAACACAAGACCTCCTCCGACTGCCAAGGACAGCCCGTAGAGGATCATGAGATCCCCGTGGCCAGTCCGTGCCAGGATGGCCGTCAGTAAAGGGCGAATGAAAAGCAGGCCGATGAGCGCAAGCGCCCATGGCGACGGCACTTTGCCTGTTGATGCCGCCAGGAATACGACGGCCAAGATATCTTGGATAATGAGGATTCCGATTGCGGTGCGGCCATGCAGAGAGGCCGTTTCGCCGCGTCCTTCAAGTACCTTTATCGCGAACACCGTGCTTGAGAAGCTGAGCGCAAACGCGATCAACATCGATGTCGAAAGGCTCGAGCCCGCAAAGTACGGGAATCCGACTGCAGCCAGCCCGAACACCCCGAGCCCGAAAACGATCACCGTGGTGAGCATATGAATAGAGGCACCGGCCCACACTTCCGGTCGTAGCAGGCTCTGGATACGCAACTTGAGACCGATGCTGAATAGAAGAAGCGTGACGCCGAGCTCAGAGATCGTATCGATGGGTTCGCCGCGTTCGAACCCGTATGCATTGAGCGCAAACCCCGCGATCAGGAATCCCACGAGCGGTGGTAGGCCGATCTGGCGGACGGCAAAGCCGAGAACGAACGCGAGAATAATGGCCCAAAGAGCTTCCATATCAGTTTTCCTCTAGCATGAGTCCTGAGATTTTGGAATGATACGAACGTGCGCGTGCCGTCGGTCCGGCAGCGCAGGTTGACAGCCGTTTTCTGAAGGTGAAGGGAATAATAGTCTTATCGTTTTGCAGCGATCGCGCTTTGTGACCCGACCGGAGAACGGCTAGCTAATGTCGCTTAACGCGACCTTCAAGGCATCTCATCAGCAGTAGGGGCAGGGCTGGGGAAGACACGATGCGTGCCTTGCGGCCCATAGATTGTGTAGCCGCCTTTGCCATCGTCGATCACCAGAGAGCTCGAGCCGTCCCGATGGTAGACGCGGTTGCCTTGCGACTTGCCGAGATAGCGGCTTGCGGTGCCGTCCCGGTTGTACAGGGTGAACCCGCCCATGCCATCGCCGATCACGGTCGACTTGCTGCCCAAGTTGCCAGGGCGTGCGGTGGGGCCACCGAGGGCGCCGGAGGCGCGCGCACCGCCACCGATGGTGCCACCCAAACGGCCACCGATACCGATCGACTGTGCGTAACTCAGTGACGCAAACATTAGCGAGGCTACTACAACGAACGCGCTCTTGCGAACAAGCGTAGCTGTGATCAAGCGCATCTTTCCGCTCCTGATGAAAACGTGCACGACGCCGATTTTCACGCCGCCGCCATTATGCCAACTTTGTAGACACCAAGCTAGCACCGGCGAATAATGGAAACACTGTGTTCAGAAACCCAGTGCTGATCACCGCAATAATGAGTCGACAGTCGATCAGTCGCATTGTCATGTTCCTCGTTTTTGTCTGATCGAACCCACTTAATCACGTATATCCATGGTTCTCGCTCCTCCACAGTTGATAAGGTGACGTCATCACCACCGCCGGACAAGGGCATAGCTCTTTCCTTGGTAAGCATCGTCGGCTTCATGCCGGCGTAGTCGCGCGCAATGCAAGGCGACAGAACTCACCTCACGGCATACAACGGTTTCGAAGATTCACGGAACTCGAGCGATCAGCATTGACCGCTCGTCATCAAAGCTGTCCTACGTGAAGTTTTTGCCATGCTCAGTCTCCTTGCATCGCAGAAATCATCGATAGCGCATAACAAGCTGTTCGAGGGTTGCCGACACTCAGGTGTCCGAGGGTTGCTGACACTTAGCCGCTAACGACTCACGGTTCACGCGCTGAAGTTGCGTTGCGGCGCTGTTATCGACGAGCCAGGTGACGTCACCGAGTCGAGGTTGAATGAGCTGCGAGGGCAGTCGTTCTGGATCAAACGGACCTTCGAGCACTTCCTCCAGCGGCGTGGCTTTGTCTGCGCCGGCGACCAGGAACATCACGTGCGCCGCATTATTGAGTATCCTCGCGGTCAAGGTCAGACGGTAACTGTCCAGCTTCGGGACATAGCTCGACACCACCCACCGCGTTTCCTCCCTGATTGCCTCGGTGTACGGGAACAGTGAAGCGGTATGGCCATCCGTACCCATCCCTAAGAGTACGAGGTCAAATTGCGGTGGCTCGCCATCCGGGTCGACACCGAAGGCGCGCGCGATCTCAACCTGATAGTCCCAGGCCGCGTGTTCAAGGTCCTCACGCTCGGCAGGCATTCGATGGATACGCGAGTCAGCAATTGCTAGTTTTCTGATCAGAACATCGTTTGCCATGCGGTAGTTTGAATCCGCATGCCCAGGTGGCACCGCCCGTTCGTCTCCCCAGAAGAACTCGAGCGTCTCCCATGTTACTTGCGTGTTGAACGGTGACTCGGCCAAGAACTCGTAAAGGCGCCGGGGCGTTGAGCCGCCCGATAGCGCGACAGTAAAGCGTCCATCCTTCGTGGCAGCCTCTCGAGCGAAACCAATAAACGCTTCGGCCGCTGCGCGACTGACCTGTTCGGCGTCGGCGAACTGCTTTATGGTGGGCGTGGACATCGTTACCTAAGCGCCGAGTGACTTACAGAACCCGCCACTTGCGACCATCGGCCTCGATCAGCTTGTCCGCTTCCACGGGGCCCCACGAACCGGCGCCATACTCGGGCAGCCAGCGTGTGCCGCTTGCCTCCCACGCCTCGAGGATGTTTGTGATCCAGGTCCAAGACGCTTCGACCTCATCTCGGCGCATAAACAAGGTCGCGTCGCCAGCCATCACGTCCAAGAGAAGGCGTTCATAGGCCTCCGGTGACTGTTTATCGAATGTGCTGCCGTAGCTAAAGTCCATCTTGACGGGTTGTATTTGCACCTTGGGTCCTGGCAACTTGGTCGAGATGCTCATCTCCAGGCCTTCATTAGGTTGGATGCGAATTGTCAGCACATTGGGCTCCACCGGATTGCTGGGGTCGCAGTTGAACAGAATCGGCGGGACCTCCTGAAAGTGTATGGAAATTTCGGTTGAACGTTTTCCCAGCCGTTTTCCGGTACGGATGTAAAACGGCACGCCTGCCCAGCGCCAGTTGTCCACGAATGCCTTGATCGCCACATAGGTCTCAATCGTCGAGTCCGGCCCCACACCCTGCTCGCGGCGATAGCCGGGGACATCGTCGCCGTTGTGTTTACCGGCGGCATACTGAGCGCGCACGATATAGTGGTCGACGGCCTTCGCTTCGACCGGGCGGAGACAATTCAAGACCTCGAGCTTGTGATTACGTACGACATCCGCAGTCATGGCCCAAGGCGGCTCCATCGCCGTTAGCGATAGCAACTGCAGAATATGGTTTTGCACCATGTCCCGCAAGGCACCGGCCTGCTCGTAGTAGTCTGCTCGGGTGCCGACGCCCTCCGCCTCTGCCGCTGTAATCTGCACATGGTCGATGTACTTTTTGTTCCACAACGGTTCGAAAATCGAGTTCGCGAATCGGGTCACCAGGCTGTTTTGTACGGTTTCCTTGCCAAGGTAGTGGTCGATGCGAAAGATCTGACTCTCATCGAGCACGCGTGCCAATGTGGCGTTCACTTGCCGTGCGCTCTCCAAGTCACGTCCGATCGGTTTTTCAACAATGACACGCGAGAACTGCTCGGAATCTGGTGAACGGATAAGTCCCGCGTCACGTAACTGGTTTATGCAGAGTTCGGTGAAGCTTGGTGGGATGGACAGATAGAAGATCCGGTTGCCGGGGATGCCGTGCTCGGCCTCGATAGATTCGAGTCGCTTCTTGAGCCGTGCAAACGCTTCCGCATCCTCGAACGATCCGTTAAGAAAATATAGGGATCGTTCGTAGTCGCGCCAGCGTTGCGCGTCAAAACGCTGGCGCGAGAATTGCTCAATGCCCTCGCGCGCGAACGTCCGAAAGGCCTCGTCGTCAAGCTCCCGCCGGCCAAAACTGAGAATGGCCACGTTCTCCGGCAGCACTGCATCGAGCGCAAGATTGTACATGGCAGGTACCAGCTTGCGCTTCGCCAGATCGCCACCTCCACCGAGAATTACTAAGGTACAGGACTGTGGTTGCAGCGCTCCTGCCAGGCCGATCGTTTCAAGATTATGGGAAGCCGTCTCTAACATTGTCTTCCTCCGCCTTGCTCCCTCCCGCAAGGGG
>FXBF010000473.1_pt1 | contig 13831 bp, 12 predicted proteins | sample 5335321 | NCBI WGS metagenome assembly FXBF01 (sample SAMEA103928391, study PRJEB20085) | sediment metagenome | isolation source: sediment
GGCGATATCGAATCCCTCTGACTCAACCGCCCCCCGGACCTCATCCAGATTCGTATGGCGCGGTGTGTACTCCACCGCAAGACTCTCGGTGGCCAGATTCACCGTGGCTGCATGGATGCCCCGAACGTTCTCCACCGCGCGCTCAATTCGCCGTACGCAGCTCGCACACTTGATGCCCGCGATGCCAAGGTGCCAACGAGCCAGCGTTCGGCCGACCTCGATACGAGCCCCCTCAAACTCTCGGACGACTTCCTCCACCCCGATCACACCCGGATCGATCACGACCACGGCTCGCTGCGTGATCGGGTTCACCATAGCTTCATGCACGCCGGGGAGCTGCTCAATCGATGCAGCCAGCGGCTTCGCCTTTCCCGCGTACGGAAGACCGGCTACAGAAAGCTCAATCCGCTGTAGCCGGAGCCGCTGGGCTGCCTTCCCCTCAGCTGCCGGACGGCGAGAAACGCAGACAGGCTTCTCATCAGGTTGTTTACTGATCTGCGGGCTCCGTGTCCCCATGATGCCTCCACTACGCGCTCATGGCGGTGGTTCGGGCAAAGGCTGGACCGCGCAGGAATTCCCGGCTAACTGGCATGCGGTACAACCGATTACGGCGGCCTCCCCGGGAGGTGGCTTGCTGATTGCTGCTTGATTTGGCCGGTTCTTTGGGGTAAATGCCCCAAGCCCATTCGAGCAGTTGCACAAGTTGTCAGCCGCCACGCCATCGGGCGTCCGCGCCAGCAGGGAGCGGATGATAGCGCCGCGTAGCGAGCTATGCTCGTTGACGGCGTCCAGGAGCGCGGTGAGCAGCAGGGCCGCGCGGGGCGATCGACGGGCCCGTTCCAGCAAGCGGTCAGCTACGCCGGCTCGGTAGAGCCACCGCCGAATCAAGAGTGCGCGGCGGATCTCCTTAGCGAAAGCAGCCCGAACTACTGCGGGGTATCGCTCGAAACCGAGGCTCGAGTCAAGAACCTGGGCGGCCAGAGTTGCCGAGCGGAGGGCGTAGTCGATCCCCTCACCGGTTGCACAATCGGCAAGCCCCGCGGCGTCTCCGAGGAGCACGTAGTCGCGCCCACCGAGGTCTTCGAATCCACCGCTGGTCCAGTTCGATGTCGCGATCACGGCACCCCGATACTCTGCTGACTCATTCGCTCCTACTTCCGCGGTAAGGTATTGCGCTAAGGCCTCATCGAGCGCGCCTCGCGCAAAGGTCCCCGGCGGCACGCCGATCCCGACCGAGCGATGGTCGGGCCTCGGAAAGTCCCACAAATACCCGTCCGTCGCCGACAGGAAAAGGAAGACGGCGCGTCCGAGCGGGGCGTCCAGCCGTGCGTAGCCAACACGAGTCGGGGCGAGTTCCGGCCGCAGGTTAGGTGCTAGCAGCCCGCGCAGGCGGCTTGTAGCCCCATCGGCGGCGACGAGCCAGCGGGCCTTGTGTTTGCCACCCCCCGAGTCGGTGACGCGCCATGTATCCCGATCGCGCTCCACCCTCTCAGCCGCGACCGAGAGGAAACGCGCACCCGCCACGTCTGCCCGGTCGAGCCCCCACCGCGAAAGACTGAGCCGGCTGACTACGTAGTAGGGGCTGCGGAGCGGGACGACGACGCTGGCGCCGCCGGGTGCCCTGACCATAAGCTCGCTGATCGTCTGGCTCTCTGAGCGTAGCTCGCGCAGCTCGGGGGTATGTCGTAGCGCCGCGGACGTGAGCCCGCCACCGCACGGTTTCTCCCACGGTGCCTTGGGATCGAGAAGGGCTACCTGGGCTCCCCGCTTTGCGAACAGTTCAGCAGCGCGGCAGCCTGCCGGGCCGGCTCCTACGACCACGACATCCCACAGCTGCGTCATCCTGCTTCCCGCCGTCCCCCTTTAATCACTGGTGTGCCTCACCTTCTGTTGCGCCCCGAGATGCGGGCTCGAGGCTTGCGCCGTCACTCGTTAAGGCGGCAAGTTACAAACCGCGACAGCGCGCGTCACAAACATTCAGATTGCAACTGGTCTTATGCGATTCTTCATGCTAATCCATTCGCCGACCCCCGGGCTAATTCGCCCGCTCCTCGGGTGATATCCCCCGACCAGTGAGCATCAACGCCGTGCCGATGCGTAGCCAAAGGTTCGGACTGCGCGGAAAACTCCTGGTACTGCTTCTCGCGTTCGGAGCGATACCACTCGGTGCTGTCATTGCGGTCGGTTACAGCGTCAGCCGCATGGTTGTCACAGAGCAGGCGGAAAGCGCCCTGCACGAGCTCACGCTCCGTCAGGCAGTGCATCTCACCACCGAGCTCACCCGACAACGACTACTCCTCCGCACTATCGTGGGGCAGCTTCCGCAGCCGACGCTACTCGAGGAGGAACAACCTGCGGTACTTTCGCGCTTGCTGACACAGAGTCTACCGGAGTATGGCGTGTTCGACGGATTGCGCGTGGTCTATGCCGACGGGCAAGTCATGGCGAGCGTCGCACTGCGCCACGCGGCCCCGCACTGGCCGGCCTCGGTGCCGTCAGCGGATTGGAGGCGGCGATCTATCATCGTCCACCGGGAGCGTCAGTCCGTGCTGGCCTATGTGATCGCTGTGGCAATCGGCCCCGGCAGTGAGGGGCCTTGGCTGGAGGGGCACGTTCGCGCGGAGGACTTCCTCCGGCTGTTTGCGATGCCGTCGCAGATGATCGGCGCGGTAGAATCGGCTGTAATCGAGCGTTCCGGCCTGCCGGTCGTCGCCGGACGCGAACACGCCGCACAAGAGCTTGCCAAGGTGTTCATGACCTCGGGGACCGATTCAGTAGCCGTGACGCGAGCCGATATCGAGGCCACACCTTCGCTTGTCGGAACAGCGCCGATCGAAGGCACTGACTGGATTTTCGCGGCCGTCCTGCCCCTCGAGATCGCCCTAGCGCCTTTGGCGCGCCTGCGCGATACGGCCGTGGTGTTCACCATCTTCTTAGTCCTGCTGATCGTCTTTATCGCGGCCCTCGCGGCGCGCTCGGTCACGACCCCCCTCAGCCAGTTGACGGCGGCTGCCCGCCACTTCGGAAAGGCCGGTATCTACAAGAAGGTTGAACGGCGCAGCACAGATGAGGTGGGCCTGCTCGTAGAGTCCTTCAACCGCATGGCCGACGACCTCGAGAGCTCACGCGAGGAGATTGAGAGACTGCACGTAAGGGAACTGGAGCGCGCCCAACAGCTAGCTACGGTAGGCGAACTGGCGAGCGGCGTGGCACACGAAATCCGTAATCCGTTAACGGGAGTATTGGGCGTGCTCCAACTCGCGCTGCGGAAACTACCCTCCGGGGATTCCTCGCGTCCGTTGCTGGAGGAGGCGCAGGGCCAGTTAGAGCGGATCGAAGCGACTACCACGCAACTGTTACGGTACGCACGGCCGCCAGAACTACGGGAGGTCGTCGTCGATGCCAACCACCTCATACGTCGAGCCGCACAGGTAGTGGAAGCCCAGGCGAAGAACGCCGGAATTCAACTGAGCACGGAGCCGTCACGAGGTCCAGTGCCCGTGCACGTAGATCCCGAACTCATGGTGCAGGTGCTGGTCAATCTCATGCTGAACGGTATCCAAGCAATGCAGCCGGGTGGCGAATTAACGGTCTGGGTCAGCCGTCACGCGCCGGAGGTGTGGATCGGCGTGCGAGATACGGGCCACGGAATCCCCTTGGACAAACGCACCGAAATATTCAGACCGTTCTTTACCACCAAGCACCAAGGTACGGGGCTCGGGTTGTCCATCTCACACCAGATCGTCAGCCGACACGACGGATCCATACGAGCCGAGGACACCCCCGGGGGTGGAGCGACCTTTGTCATCGCCCTGCCGCTAGCTCAGGACAAGGAGCTTAATCGTGAATAAGGATAAGCAGCAGGTGCTCGTGGTTGATGATGAGCACCTGATCCGGGTCTGGCTCCAGGCTCATCTCGAGGAAGTCGGGTACGAGGTCACGGTCGCCGAGAACGCCGCGGCCGCACGCGCGACCTTTAGCGACTCACCGCCGGACGCAGCTGTCCTAGATCTAAGGCTACCCGACGGCAACGGGCTGGATCTGCTCAAGGAGTTTCTAGAGGCAGATCCAGATATCACGGCGACCATGCTAACTGCACACGGAGACATTAAAACCGCCGTCGAGGCGGTGAAGCTCGGCGCCTATCACTTCCTGGAGAAGCCCCCCAAGCTCGAGGAGCTCCTGAATGTCCTGGCGAAGGGCCTCGAAACCCGAGCGCTCAAGCGTACGGTGTCCGGTCTCCGGCGCCAGGCTGGCTGGCGATTTGCGGATGTCGAGATCGTTGGCCGCTCAGCGGGCATGCAGCGAGTCGTGGATTTCGTTGGCAAGGTTGCAGCCAGCGAAAGCGCTACTGTGCTCCTCCGCGGCGAAAGCGGTGTCGGCAAAGAAGTCGTAGCTCGGGCCGTCCACGCGCGTAGCGCCCGCGTCGAGTTCCCCTTCCTGGAAATTAACTGCACAGCATTGCCAGAATCGCTGCTGGAATCCGAGCTTTTCGGCCATGAAAAGGGAGCGTTCACGGACGCCCGGGAGCGCAAACCGGGATTGCTGGAACTCGGCGACCGCGGCACGGTTTTGCTCGATGAGATCGGGGATCTCCCACCCGGCGCCCAGGCCAAACTGCTACGCTTCCTCGAGACGCGTACCTTCAAACGCGTCGGCGGTGTCCGCGATATAAAAGTGGACGTGCGCATCATCGCGTCTACTAACCGCGACCTGGAGAGCGCCATTCGAGATGGCTCCTTCCGGCGCGACCTGTTCTTCCGACTCAACGTCGTCCCGATCGTAATTCCGCCCCTGCGGGACCGGCCGGACGATGTTGAGCCGCTCGCGCAGTACTTTGTCCAGAGGATGACAAGCGACATCCGCAGGCCCGCCCGGCAAATCTGTAAGGAGGCGCTCGTCATGCTGCAGAGGTATGGCTGGCCCGGCAACGTGCGCGAGCTCAAGAACGTCATCGAGCGCGCTGTCATCCTCGAGGAAGGAACCGAGATCCTACCCGCCCACCTACCCGAGGAGCTGAAGCCCGGCGGTCGCGCGCTCGACCTTGAACCCGGGTTCAAGCTGCCGGCTGGAGGGATCGACTTGGAGCACCTAGAAAAGGATCTGATCCGACAGGCGCTCGAACAGACCCGAGGGAACAAGACCCGCGCGGCGGAGCTGCTGGCGCTGACGCGCGACACCCTCCGCTATCGCATAGAGAAGTATAGACTCGCGACAGCCAGTCGGCCCAAGGATGAGTAGGGGCTTCTGCCCCATCATCGCTCCCCCGCGCCGAAGTCGGGACGCGACTTTTACCATGGGCACAGTCGCCGCCTTCGGCGTGGTCCATCCGCGGTTTGAGTCTGCTGGCGGTCATCTAGCCGCGGGTGAAATGACGCAGCTGCCGGCTGAATTCGCCCGCTGCGCCGCACGGAATAGCTCCGCGCAGGCCGTGGGAAGGGCCAGCCCGACACACCATTCGTATATCTGACACCACGGTACGCAAACTGCACCACTGTGGGCACGATTGGACGCATCGACCCGCAGGCGAATGCAGCACAGCGCAGCGCATATCGCCGCAAGCTCGAGCCGTTTATGCAAGTCGGAGGAGTCGTGTTCATACATGATCCCGTATGCGGGAAACGAATCAACCGCAACAAGGCTCATATCGCGGTCGAATACAATGGCGAGGTTTACTACCTCTGTTGTCCGGAGTGCCAGTCCGCGTTCGAGCGCGAACCGCAAGAGTACGCGCGACAGGGGGCACATCAGCCTCGCAGCAAGCGGGCTCGGAAGGAAACCCGCAGGAGGCCTTCGGCTTGCTGAAGGAATCTTCAACTGCTTTTGACTTCCGGTTAACTTCCGGCGAACTAGTTCATCGTCCAGCGCTGGGGCTCCGGCGAGTTTACGGCAATCCGACAGCCCCTCGCGCTTTACCTGAGAGAATGGTTGAGGGGATCGAATGATTGGGCAACTGGGTCACCTTGCGACGCTCGCCGCGTTCTTTCTCTCGCTAGCGGGCGTAGCAATCGCCATAGCCGCCGGCACCACCCAGCGGTCTGGCCTCTGGACGCAGGCTAGACGGGCAGTCGCGGGAGTGTTCGTGCTAGCTAGCGCGGCCAACCTGCTGATGGTGTATGCCTTGGTGACGCGAGACTTCAGCGTCTCCTACGTGGCCGAGGTCGGCAGCCGATCGACACCGCTGTTCTACACGGTCGTCTCACTCTGGTCCTCTCTGGACGGCTCGCTTCTCTTTTGGGGTTGGGTGCTGGCAGCATATGCCTTCGCCGTGACGTACGTCTATCGTCACTCGTACCGGAGACTGATGCCATATGCGGCCGCGACTTTCCTGGCGATCGGGGTGTTTTTCTGGTTTCTGGTGACGTGGCCGGCGAACCCCTTCGCGTCGGTCTTCCCCGTTCCAGCCGATGGGCCCGGACCTAACCCGCTACTTCAGAATCACCCGTTCATGGCCCTTCACCCGCCCCTCCTCTACCTCGGCTACGTCGGGATGAGCGTACCATTCGCCTTTGCCATGGCAGCGCTCATGTCAGGCGAGCTGGGAGCGGATTGGGTCCGGGCCAGCCGTCGATGGACGGTAGCCGCGTGGGTATTCCTGGGTTGGGGAATCATCGGCGGAGGCTGGTGGGCATATGAGGTGCTGGGCTGGGGCGGCTTTTGGGCGTGGGACCCGGTGGAGAACGCGTCGCTCATGCCGTGGCTTACGGCGACGGCGTTTCTGCACTCGGCGATGGTCCAGGAGCGCCGGCAGGCGATGAGGACATGGAACATCAGCCTGGTTGTGGGCACCTTCGCCCTTACGCTGTTGGGGACGTTCCTCACGCGGTCCGGGATCCTGGGTAGCGTCCACGCCTTTTCCGAAGGTCCGATCGGGCCGCTGTTCCTGGGCTTCATAGCTGTGGTGCTGATCGTGGCGCTCGCGCTTATCGGCTGGCGGAGCGATCGGCTGAAGTCGCCGGGGACGCTCGATGCCCTGATGTCCCGCGAGGCGGCGTTCTTGCTGAACAACCTGCTGTTGACCGTGCTCACCTTCACGGTCCTCATAGGCACGCTGTTCCCGCTGATCGTCGAGATCGTGCGCGGCGTGCAGGTGAGCGTTGGCGCGCCGTATTTCGATCAGATGGGGATGCCGGTTCTCCTGGCACTCATCTTCCTCATGGGAGTGGGTCCCGCGCTGGCCTGGCGGCGGACGTCGCCGGAGCGATTTCGGCGGAAGCTGCTGGCTGCAACGGCGGCGGCCGTGCTCGGCGTCGCTGTCGCATGGCTGGCAGGTGCCCGTGGCGCCTACATGATCCTGACGTTTGCGTTCGCGGGCTTCGCGCTGATGCTGAACCTCACCGAGTTCTGGCTTCCCGCCCGAGCCCGGGCACGGGCGCACGGAGAGCGTCTGCCTCAGTCGCTTCGCGCCGTGATCCGCCAGAACCCCCGGCGCTACGGCGGCTACGTCGTCCACGTCGGCGTCATCGTCATGGCGATCGGCATCACGGTGTCGTCTACGTTCCAGACCAAGGCCGAGGTCACCCTGCGCATGGGCGAAGCGTTGCGTATCGGCGCTTACGAGTTGCGGATGGACTCGCTCTTTGCGGGCCGCGAGCCGCAGCGCGACTTCGTCGCCGCAAGCATCTCCGTGCTCAAGGGGGCATCGCTGGTCGGAGAATTGCGGCCGAGGCTCAACTACTATCCGACCTCGAACCGACCCATCGGCACACCCGCTGTGCGTTCCGGGCTGCTCGAAGATCTCTACCTGACGATCAGGGCGTACGAGCGGGATGGCTCCACGGCCACTATCGAAGCGCTCGTGAACCCCATGGTCCTCTGGGTCTGGATCGGCGGCGTGATCATTGCACTCGGGGCGCTGCTGGCCCTCAAGCCGAAAGCGCGCGCGGCGCTCGTGGAGGACGACGTCGTCGCTGCGAAGCCCAGCAAGATCGAGCTAGAACCGTACGTGAGATCTTCCAGCGCCCGTAGCCAATAAACGGAGGGTGCTCGATGAACTGGAAGAAAGTATTGTGGCCGGCGTCCATTGTCCCCGTCCTCGGGCTGCTCGCCTACGGGCTCACCCGGGACCCCAACATCATCGACTCGCCGCTACCCGGCAGGCCGGCGGCGGACTTCTCCCTCGAGACGCTGGAAGGCGAGACGCTCCGGCTCGCCGATCTGCGTGGCAAGGTCGTCGTACTCAACTTCTGGGCGAGTTGGTGCCTGTCGTGCGAGTACGAGCACCCCTTCTTCGTGGAGGCCGAGCGCAAGTACGCGAACGACGACGTGCAGATCGTCGGCATCATCTACCAGGACAGCCGATCGAACGCGATCCGCTACATACAACGCATGGGTGGGACGTGGCCCAATGTCGTAGACCCGCGCTCACGCGTCGCCATCGACTACGGCGTCTATGGCGTGCCGGAGACCTTCATGATAGACCGCGATGGCGTGATCGCCTTCAAGCAAATCGGCCCGGTGAGCCGCGGCTTACTGGAAACCTGGATTTCGAAACTGCTGGCGCAGCCGCTCGGAGCGTCGACGGCAAATACCGACAGCGTGCTGAGAGTGGGTCAAAGCGAAGGCTATGAGAAGCGGCCGCCCAAACAGGAGTGATATCTGGTTATGTACCCAACTCTTTTTCGGATCGGCCATTTCCCGGTCTCTACGTACGGATTGCTGGTCGCCCTGGCGGTTCTCTCCGCCGGGTGGATTGCAGCCCAGGCCTTCCGCGAGCGAGGACTCGACCACGACCACGCTTGGAGCCTGCTCTTCTACGGTCTGATAGGCGGATATGCGGGAGCGAAGATCTATTACGTGTTGCTCCACGGCGACCCTGCCGCTTTTCTCTCCCGCGGTGGCTTCGTTTGGTACGGCGGACTCATCGGCGGTAGTCTTGCCGTATTATATGCGGTGCGCCGTAAGGGACTGCCGTTGGGCATCACGGCGGACGCGATTGCCCCCGCACTGGCGCTCGGCCACGGGATCGGCCACATCGGCTGCTTCTTTTCCGGCGATAGTTACGGCCTCCCGTCGAGCCTGCCGTGGGCCGTAGCCTTCCGATACGGAGCCCCGCCCTCCACGGCGGGTGCGCTGCGGCGCGAATTCGGTGTAACATTGCCGGGCAACATCCCGGACAGCGCCCTCATCGCAGTGCATCCCACGATGCTCTACTCGGCCGTCGTGCTGATCGCCGTTTTTGCAGTCCTTTGGGCACTCCGCCGTCGGCGCGAGCCAGCCGGCTGGCTCTTCGGTCTGTACCTCGTCCTCGCCGGGATCGAGCGGTTCCTGGTCGAGTTCGTGCGGGCGAAGGACGATCGGTTCCTCTGGGGCTTCACCACCGCGCAGGCGATCGCGGCCGCGGCCATTTTGGGTGGAATCTTTTTGCTCTTGGTGCTGCGTTTCCGTCACCAGCAAAGCACACATCCGGTGGAACGGGCAACAGCGACTTCTTAAGGAGGGTGCGCGGATGAGCAAGCAGAAGTGGGCCGCCGCCGGCCCCTGGACCGTTTTCGTCTTCTACCTCGCCATCGGGCTCGAAGTGATCATCATGATCACACCGTTCGCGGCCTATTTCTACACTATCTACGCTCCGATTCTCGGCTTCCTCGAGGCCCGACCGACGACTGCCTGGCTGACTGCCTTTTTCCTTCCACACGTTAGTTACAGCGGCGACCTTGTGCTGACCGGCCTGGCGTATCTGGGGCCCATACTGCTGGGGATCGGGCTTGCGATCTTTTTTGTCTGTGCGTCCCAGGTTTACCTGGGAAAACTTTTCAGGCGAGGTGTGGTGTCTCGGGGTGTCTACGCGAGGGTACGCCACCCTCAGTACCTGGGCCTTGCCATAGCAGGCCTGGGACTGCTGCTCTACTGGCCCCGCTTTATCATTCTGATCCTATACGTGGTTATGCTTTTCCTCTATTACTTGCTGGCTCGAGACGAGGAGCGCCGCATGGCGGAACGCTTCGGCGAGTCGTACCGTGCTTATGCCGAGTCCGTGCCGATGTTTGTGCCGGGAGCGCCTGGAGGTCGCCTCCTGGCGCGCGTGACCGGAGGTCGGCCCGTAGGCGCATTGACGTTGGCCATCCTCTTCGGCGTGTCGCTTGTGACCGCCCTCGGCGCCGCGGCGGCGTTGCGAGGCTATTCGAAGGCCCAGCTCACTACAATACGCGAGGGCGATCTCGTCGCAGTGTCGCTGAGCGGCGGCGACACGAGCGTGTTGCGCGAAAGGGTCGCGACGGCCCTCGCCGATTCGCAAGTCCGCCCGCGATTGGCGGAACATCCCGGAGAGCACACCCTGGTCGCCTACGTTCTACCCCAGGACTACATGATGCAGCACCTGATAGCTGACCTCGGGGCGGAACACGAGGCCCACCACGGAGGCGGCGACGGAGGCGGACTTCTGGCAGCGTTCACACACCTGACCGACATGTACGCCCTCAAGCCGCTGCGCCAGCTCCGTTCGGGCGCGGCATCGCCGAATCAACGAATCATTTTCACCGAGACTGTGGCGCCGCAGGGTCGATCCGTGACTCCGGATCGCGCGCTGGCGGCGAACGTGCTCCGGTTTCCTCTCTTTTTCTCTGACCTCGAGGGCGCCCGGGTGGTTATGACCATGGATACAGATCCCCGACACGCCTGGGGCACAATACCGGTACCGGCCTTCTGATCACCGGGCACGAGTTAGCGAACGGCTGATCAACGGGGCGGAAAGAACAGTGACGGGATTCAGGGGTCACCGGCAACCGGTGACCCCTGATCCAAAGAGCAGGCTACGGCGTGGTCTCACCCGCTGGCCAAGTCAACACTCGCAGCGGGACATCGGGTATGTCCCGGACTTCTATCGTGAAATTGCTCGGTCGCTTCTCGAGACGGAACACCACTGTTGCCTGCGCGTGGTGCCCACTCAACGACCCGGCGTCCACAGGGCTCACCTCCGTACCGTCCACGATCAGACGGATCTGCTCCCCGAGGTTTACGCTGCTCAGGTCGACCACATGAGTATTGGCCCGGATCTCGACTACCAGCACGCTGTCTTGCCATTGGGGCGAAAGCTCGAGCGTGACCTCACCTTCGCTGGTCTGCTTCACGTAGGCGGTATCCTGCGGACCCTCGGATGCGTAGGCTGCAGGCGTAACCACCGAAGCGAGCAGAGTAGCAGCCACGATCGCTTTGACTGAAATCACTGAAATCAAGGGAGCTCTCCTTGCTGTTTGTTAGTCGCCGCTTGCCGGTGCAGAGTGCGTGCCGCTTCGCCGCCAGCGTCCATCTCGCTGCTCTGCGCGCACCTTCGCGAGCACGAAGTCCCCCTTTCAGCGGTTCTCGCGGGGTAGCTGCCAGGCAGGTGGGGCGGTGCCTGCGTGGGGGCCAGCGACAGGAGGCTTGGAGGGCTGCGGGGCAAATGACCTGCCCAGCGGGGCGTGAGCCCCGCTGCAGCGGACAGCATCCTGTCCTTCCTATCCAGCAAAGCACTGAAACGGCCGCACTTGGCGAGGCGTTTGCCCCGGTACCCAACTTGCTGACCTCAAAGAGGATATCGCGTGCGCTGGCCTGGGGCGAGCGCAGATAGAAGCCACCTACGGGCGGCTGGTCTTGTTCATGATCGGGCGAATCAGCAGGGCCCGAAGGTGAAACACGATTGGATCTTGAGATTGCCATGGATACCCAGTACAACAGTTGCCACGTGGAGCCGATCCAGCCGGAAAAGTTGCCCGCGGGGACGCCCACTGTTGCCCTCAATCTTCTAGTCGAGGGAATGGGCTGCCACAATTGCGCGTTGCGGGTGCGAAACGCACTCGTAAGCGTGGATGGGGTCGAAGGTGCCTGCGTGGGTCTCATGCCGCCCATCGCCTGGGTGCGATACGATCCGCGGCAAGTAGCGCAGGATGACTTGATCGCCGCGGTTGCGGGGGCAGGGGCAGACACTCGCCATAAGTACCTCGCTGTGAACCTTTCATCTCGGAGTGAAGCATGATATGCATTGGCGAGAAGGGCTCATAGGTCCTGGCCAGAGAGGATAGCTAGGGAGAACCTCTCGGGCCGTCATTGAGCCCATTGCCACCGCGATGAAACGGTCAATCCCGCTTCTGGAGGCGCGGCGGGTGATGGCTCCTGCTTAGCCTCCTCGATCAGCTGCAGCATCGGCAGCAGGAACTACCCCTCCTTGACCCGGAATTCTTCCAGTGCCCGACTATCGCCTCGACCAGCGATTTTGTAAATTCTCCCCATCGGTGGTGTCTCCTTCTGTGAAAGGTCACACGTCTAGCCGATGCTACTACGGTCGGGCAGTAGCAGCCACCACCCACTTCTTTCCTCTGTCAGGTTGCAACTACGGCCGGGATAGCATCGCGCGGCGCGAGGAACGAGGCGAGTGAAGCAGCGCACATCCGCGGAAGATGTCGTTCGTGGATCCCGCTGTGGACACGCAGGGGCCACTGCCGTTCCTATGAAGGGCGGGACACCAGCGACAGTACTCCTACGCGGCATCTGGCGAGAGAACCCCGTCTTCCGGCAGCTGCTCGGCCTCTGTCCCGCCCTTGCCGTCACCAATACAGTCGCCAACAGTCTTGCCATGGGCATCGCGACGTTCTTCGTCCTGGTGGGGTCCAGCCTGCTGGTGTCGACCTTCAAGCGGGTGATCCCGGAAGCCGTCCGCCTCTCGACCTACACCCTGATCATCGCCACGTGGGTGACGGTCGCCGATATGATCATGCAGGCGACGGTGCCCACCGTGCACAAGTCGCTGGGTGCTTTTGTCTACCTCATCGTCGTGAACTGCATGATTCTCGGCAGGCAAGAAGCGTTCGCGTCAAGGCAACCGGTGGGCCGTTCTGTCCTTGACGCGTCTGGAAGCGGTTTCGGATTCATCATCGCGCTACTGTTCATGGGGACGCTTCGCGAGGTGCTGGGCTACGGTAGCTTCTTGGGATTCGATCTCTTCGGGCCGTCTTACGAGCCGTGGATCGTCATGATCCTGCCGCCGGGCGGGTTCTTCGCCATCGGGTTCATTCTCCTCGGGCTGGGGTGGTTGCACCTCCGAAAAGTGAAGAGACAGAGGACAGCGGAGTGGCCGCCAAGCGTGATAGCGGAGAGGGTCGCATGACGGGCGATCTATTCTGGATCTTCGTATCCGCGATGGTGGTGAACAACTTCACCTTCTCGTACTTCCTTGGTCTTTGCCCCTTCATGGGAGTTTCCGCCCGAGTCTCCACCGCGTTGCGTATGGGGGCGGCGGATATATTCGTGCTGGTCATCACCTCCATCAGCACCTGGATCCTGAACACGTTCATACTCGCGTATGCGCCGTACCTGCGTCTGATCTCCTTCATCGTGGTGATCGCCTCAGTGGTGCAGATCGTGGAGATAACCATCAAGAAGGTGAGCCCCCGACTGTTTCGTGAAATGGGCGTATTTCTACCGCTCATCACGACGAACTTCGCGATCCTCTACTTCGCGTTCTTTCAGACGTACCGAGCGTACGATTTCGTTGAGGGCCTGATCTTCGCCCTTGGCGCCGGCGCCGGCCTCACTTTGGCCCTGGTCCTCATGGCGTCCATTCGGGAAGAGATCGAGTTCGCCGACATCCCCGAAGTCGCCAAGGGCCCGGCGCTCGTTTTCATCGTGGCCGGGGTTCTCTCCCTTGCCTTCATGGGCTTCGCCGGACTGTTGAGCACATGATCAGCGCGATCGGATCCATCCTTGTCTTCGTCCTTCTGTTCGTGGGCTTCGGCCTCTTCGGCCTCGTGAGCCGGGGAAAGGACCAACGCTCTGCGTGCCATAGCTGCCCCAAGGAGGAGGACCAATCCTCCCGCGAGGGTTGCCCCCACCCCCCCAACCACGTGAAATCCAAGAA
>FXBF010000474.1_pt1 | contig 13827 bp, 16 predicted proteins | sample 5335321 | NCBI WGS metagenome assembly FXBF01 (sample SAMEA103928391, study PRJEB20085) | sediment metagenome | isolation source: sediment
CAGTCGGGCCCGGCCCACCCGAATGTACCGAAATCCACCCGGCCGCCGCGGCCGAATACCACACCCTCGCTCTCCAGCAATCGGCGCTGGCGGCCGGTGCCGCCGCCGTGACGACGCTCGCTGACGGTGCCGCGGCTGTTGATGACGCGCTGCCAGGGAACCTGCCGCTCGCCGACCGCGGCCATGGCATAGCCGACCATGCGCGGCGTACAGCGGCCCTCGATGGCCGCAATCTGCCCGTAGCTCGCCAGGCGGCCGCGGGGAATCTGGCCGGTGATGGCGTAAATCCGCTCGTACACGGCTGCCTCGCGAAGGGTGGTTGGGTGCGGCTCACTCATCGCGATCGGCTCAAGTACTCGGCAAGCATGGGCTCATCGAGAAAATAGTGACAGATCTCCTCATCGCCGCCCACCAGCACCGGCACTTTGTGCCCGTAGCGCGCCACCAGATCCGCGTCGGAATCGATGTCCACCAGCTCCACGGCAAACCCCCGCCGCGTCGCCAACTCCAGCAGGTCCCGGTGCATTTCCACGCACAGGTGACAATCCCTGCGAACGTAGAGAATGAGCTGCATTTTCGGCTTCCCCGACGCCCCTGCCCGGGGCCACGGGCCATTATCCACCGTCGGCGCGATCCGCGGTATCGCCCGGGCCCCGGTCCGGCCTCGGAGACCCGCGGGATTGCGACCGCACATTTGCAGTCAAAGGCGCGGCGAGCGCCTATAATTGCTTGGCGTAAGCTCATTGCCGTCCACCTGGCCGCGTTCACGGGGCCATGCAAGCCAGTTCGCCATTCTCTGCACGGAGCGGGAATTGGAGGACGGCGGGGCGGCTGATTGAAAAAATGTCGGGGGGCGGATCACGGCCATTTTCTGCCCACCTGGAGGAATTACGATGTTTAAGAAGCCCGAGCCCGAAGACGGCCGAACCGAGCCGATGATTCACAGCAGCGACGAGAGCATGCTCCCCACGACCCGCAGCCGCACGCCGGCCACCATCGGGCCATCCATTCAGATCAGCGGTGACGTCACCGGTAACGAGGACGTGCGCATCGAGGGTCGCGTGGAAGGCACCGTCAGCTTGAGCGACAACATATTGACCGTGGGCAAGGAGGGTCAGATAAACGCGACCGTCAATGCGCGCGCCATTTTCGTGGAAGGAAAAGTAGAAGGTGACCTGAAGGGCGACGAGCAAGTGGTCGTTCACAGCTCCGGCAATGTGCGCGGCAATATCGTAGCGCCCCGCGTGACCCTGGAAGACGGTTGTAAGTTCAAGGGCTCCATCGACATGGATGTGGAGCCGAGCGCCGCTCGCGCGCCCGGGAGTGCCAGCAGGAGCGAGAAGATTGCCGACATCAAGTCCGCGGCGGGAGGCGGTGGCGACGCGTCTTCCAGCGGTGGGATCGGCAAAGCGCCCGGCCAGTAACAGTCGCGTCACGCATGGCCCTGGCCTCTCCGAGCGAGATTCTCGAGGAAGAACGCCCGACGAATCTGGAATTCAATTCGCCCAGCGTCGGCATTCTCTCTCAGCGCTTTCCAGGACCCGGCATGTGCCAGGTCCTGGATCTGGGCGCGCCCGCGAAATCCAACGTGGCGTTCTTCTCCGGCAGTCCCTGCAAGTTCTACCTCGAGGATCTGTATCGCTTCTTCATCGCGCCCCGGGAGGGCAAGAAAGACAAGGGTGATGAGGGCGACGATATCGTCTCCGCCATCGCCGACTCCCTGAGCTATGAGGACACGGCGCGTTTCGACCTGGTGCTGGCCTGGGATCTCTTCAGCTACATGGAACGCGCCGCCATCGAGTTGCTGATGGCGCGCATCGCGGGCTCCTGCCGCGCCGGTACTCTGTTGTTCCTGACCGCCCCCACCGGCGCGATGATTCCGCGCGCGCCGGCGCGGATCAGCATGACCCGCCGCGGGCGGTTGCGTTACTACAGCGCCGCCGACGGCCCGAGCACTTCGAATCCGCGCTTCTCGCCTACCGCGCTGGAAAGCATGATGCCGGGCTTTCGGCTCCTGCATTCCTTCCTGCTGGGGGACGAGATGCAGGAGTTTCTCTTCAGCTACGCCTGAGGTGTAGTATCGATGCGCGGTGCGCCACCGCGCCGCCAGTCGTGCACATGATGCCCCATAACGACAGTCTTTACCGTTTCGTGGTAGAGGGCTGCAACGTTCGCGGTCAGCTGGTCTATCTGGACGAATCGTGGCGAGCGCTCGCAAGCCGCCACGATTATCCTCCGGTGGTGCGCCGGCTTCTCGGCGAAGCCGTGTCCGCCGCAGCTCTGTTGTCCGCGACCATAAAATTCGACGGCGCCCTCAGCATTCAGGCGAGCGGCGATGCAGGCCTGCGCCTTCTCATCGCGGAAGCCACCGCCAGCGGGACACTGCGTGGATTGGCCCGCTGGAAAGGGGAGTTGCGCGGCGCCCTGCTTCCGGAACTCCTCGGCAACGGCCGCCTGGCCATCACCATCGACCCCGGCGCAGGTCGCGAACGCTACCAGGGCATCGTCGAGCTGCGGGGTGACGGCCTGTCACAGTCCCTGCGCGGCTATTTCAGCCATTCGGAACAGCTGCCGACGCGCCTCTGGCTGGCGGTGGAGGAGCAGCGTGTGGCCGGGCTGTTGCTGCAGCGGGTCCCGGAGCAGCTTGGCGAAAATTCCTGGCTCGACCTTGCCGACGCATCGGCGGACGCCTGGCGACAAACCGTGGAGCACGCCGACGCCATGCATCCCTCCGAGCTTCTGGAGCTGGGCGTCCCGGATCTGCTCGCGCGTATCAACGGTGACCGCCCGGTGCGGCTGTACCGCGGAGAAACCTGGCGCTTCCTGTGCAGCTGCTCCCGGGGGAAGGTCACGGAGGTGCTACGCGCCCTCGGCCGCGACGATCTCGATTCGCTGATCGAGGAGCGCGAGCAGGTGAGCGTCAACTGCGAATTCTGCAACGCAGAGTTCAGTTTCGACGCGGTCGACGTCGCCCAGCTGTTCGCAGACGACCAGCACGATCTCCAACCGACGCGCCACTGATCCACAACCCGCCCCGAACCGTTGGGCGTAGGTTGGGCTGAGCGCCGCGAAGCCCAACAATCCCCGACGGCAGCGCACCTCAAACTCTCTCCAGAAACTCCAGCAACGCGCGATTGAATGCGGCGGGCTGCTCGACATTGCAGAGGTGAGAACCGTTGTCGATGATAGTCAGCGAGGCACCGGAAATTTTCTTCTGAATCGTGCGTGCCGCCTCTTGCGGTGTGGATGGATCGTCGGCGCCGACGATCACATGCACGGCAAGCGCGATCCCGGAGAGCCGCTCGGTGTAGTCCAGCTCGCGTATCGCCTGACAACAGCCGACATATCCCGAGGTCGGGGTATGCAGAAACTGCTCGCGAATGGCCTGCAGCTCCGGGCCGTCCGCCTCCTGAAAGGACGGCGTGAACCAGCGTTCCATGGTTGCGGCGCACAGCGGCTCCATGCCGTGCTTCTCGGCTACCGCGATGCGCTCGTCCCACATGGCTTTCGCTTCCTCCGGAATTCTGCTGGTGGTGTCACAGAGCACCAGGGAGGACAGCCGCTCCGGGTAACGAATCGCCAGATTCTGTCCAATCATGCCGCCCATGGACAACCCGACCCAGTGCATACGCTCGATTTCCAGCGCATCCAGCATGGCGACGGCATCGTCACCCAACTCGTCCAGCGTGTACGGGCCGGCCGGGGCATCGCTGCCTCCATGACCACGGATGTCGTAGCGCAGCACCCGGTACCCATCGACGAGCGCCGACATCTGTTGCTCCCACATGATTCCACTGGATGCGAGGGAGTGGCTGAGTACCACCAGGGGCGCCCGTTGGGGCCCGGAAAACTGACAATTGACGTGCAGATCGTTGGCGAGGATTCGCACGATCCCTCCTCCGGTTCGCGGCGCCTGGGTCCCACAGCCCGAAGGGCCGGCGAAGCGTTCATCATACACCAGCGCCGGGTATTCGGCGTTGATCAATGTGATCCGGGGACCGGCCACGCCCCCCGGCGCCCGGTTTCTGTTAGTCTGCGCCGGTCGAGTTCAGCATCCTCAGCCTGCCACCGATGAGACCATGAATACCCACGGCACAGTCCCCGCCGGCCACAGTGCAGCCCGCCGGCTGTTGCTCGCTATCGCGGTGGGCGTGAGCGTCGCAACCACGGCCGTCGCCGCGGAAAAATCCCTCGGGACCTTCAAGGCATGGAGCGCCTTGAGCTTCGACGAGGACAAAAAAACCGTGTGCATGATGTGGAGCCAGCCGGAGAAGGCCGAGGGCAAGTACAAGAAGCGCGGTGAAATTTTCGTGTTCGTCACCCATCGACCCAGCGATCGGGAAATGAACAAAGTGAGCTTCGAAACCGGGTACACGTTCAAGGAGTCCAGCGAGGTCCAGGTCACCATCGACGGACGAGCATACGCGCTGTATACCGACGGCAGCACTGCCTGGAGCTACGACACCAAGGACGATACGCGCATGGTCAAAGCCATGCGCGCCGGTCGAACGATGATAGTGGAAGGCACCTCCGGTCGCGGCACCCGGACCCGCGATACGTATTCACTGATCGGCTTCACCGCAGCTCACAATGCCATCAACAAGGCCTGCAAGGCCAAATAAAAAAATCCGTAGCGCCTCGTCGACTACCTGTTCAGCCGTATCGCCCAAGCCCCGAGCCGCTTGCGGGTGCTCCCATCCGGGTCCTTGGTGACCTTGATCTTCGACTGCATTACCACGGCATCCGCTCCGTTTGCCGCCGCCTGCTTTTTGATCGCCGCGACCATACTCGCCTCCTTTGTCAACAGCACGCCTTCGATGATGACCACGCCGACGCGTTTGTACTGACCGGAAGGCGGCAGGTTCTCGAGAACCCTGACTTCGCCTTCGTAGGGAGGAAAATCGCCGGAGCCAGACGCCGGCGTGAACCGTGCCGGGGAAGTGCAGCCGCTGAGTGCCGCCATGAGCACGACCAACAGCATTGTCAGCGACCGTCCGACCCGTCCGCGCGGGCCGGGCGCATGGGGATTGTCAACCATCCGTTGAAACCTCGGGCTGAATACTTCTCTACCGGACTCTGACACTCATACAACGAGCCGCAGGCCCGCGTCAACGATCAGTGCCGCACCGGTGTAGAATTCAGCAATGTCTTTCCGATGGGCAGCCACTATGAAACACGTGCAGGAATCAGACAGCGGTTTCGTGAGTCTCTGGCCTACGGTGATTCTCAAACGCATGCTCCCCGATGCGCAAGCCGCCAATGAGGAGCTGGAACGACTCATCGAGGGCTTGGACAGCAAACGTCGCGACCTCACCACCGACTATCGCAGTGACAATCTGTTCACCCTCGAGCATACCGCGACCGCGTGGTTGAGAGAGTGCGCCAACGTCACTGTTCGCGATTATTTCCGGCACCTTGGAATGGACTACGATATTCGCTGGTCGCTCCAGGCCTGGGCCAACGTGAACCGGTTCGGTGATTACCACGATTACCACAATCACCCGCACGCCTACCTGAGCGGGACTTACTATGTCCGCGTACCGACCAAGCTCGAGGAGCTCGAAACCCGAAACGATGTCAGGCCTGGCCGTCTGACCCTCTACGATCCGCGCGCGTGCGCAAACATGACCGCCATCAAGGGCGATCCGTATATCGAGCCCGAATATACCGTAGAGCCGAAGCCAGGCATGATGCTGCTGTGGCCGGCATTCGTGAATCACTTCGTGCATCCCAACCTGTCGAAGCAGCCGCGTTTGAGTATCAGCTTCAATGTCGTGCTCAAGTGGTCCGACGATTACCTTCCGACGCAACGGTGACTGGCGATTGAACTACGCCTGGTTCGAACGACGTCACCGGCGGCGAGCGCCACGCATGCGCGCCAGATCCCGATCCATGGTATTGCGCATACTGGCGTACATCTCCCCCGAGGTGAACTGGCCACCGGGCACGGTGATGGTGCGGAACTGCTGGTCCTTGCTTCGGGCAACCCGGCGCCGCATGCGGTATATGGCGAACCCACCCAGGAAGCCCGACACCAGACCGCTCATGATGAACAGCCCCTGCGGCCCCAGGAAACCCATGAGGGAGGCCGCCAAGATCGGTCCGAGGAACGCACCGAAGCCGTACGCGGTGAGCAGGCCGCTCGCGGTCTGCAGCAGCTTATCGGCGGATGCGAAATCGTTGGCGTGGGCGACGGACAGCGAGTAGACGGTAAAAGAAAATCCGCCATAGACGGCACCGGCGAGGTAGATCCATCTCAGATCCCACTCGTAAACCACGACGATACCGACGCAGGCCATTGCCGTCGCCAGGGCAACCATGGCGAGCACCGTCCGCCGATCAATGCGATCAGACAGGTGTCCGACGGGATACTGCAACAGCAGTCCTCCGAAGATCACGGACGCCATGAAAGTTGACGTCTCACGGATGCTGAAGCCGAGGCCGAGGGCGAAAACCGGAGCCAGGCTGTAAAAGCTGGCATTTACCAGTCCCGCGCAGAAGGATCCAAGTAACCCCAGTGGTGAGGTTCGCCAAAGTTCCCGCAGGTTGAGGGGATCCCTCTTCGGCGGGTTCGGCGCGCTGGATCGCGTCAGCAGCACCGGTACCAGGGCCAACGAGAAAATGATGGAAGCAACGCTGAAGAGCTGAAACCGCGCTGGATCGGCTATCGTCAGGAGGAACTGCCCGGTCCCGGCCGAAAAGTAGTTCGTGACCATGTAGAGCGCCATCACCTGTCCGCGCGTTCGCTTGGTGCAGCGCGCGTTGAGCCAGCTTTCGGTGACCAGAATCAAGCCGGCCATGCAAAAGCCGGAAACGAAGCGCAGAATGGTCCACACGACCTGATCCACGACGATCACATGCAGCAGTGCCGTCACCGACATCACCGAAGCGAAGGCGGCGAACGCTCGGATGTGCCCAACGGCGGAGACCACCATGCCGGCACGCAAGGCGCCCTGCAGGAGGCCGAGGAAGTACGCCGCCATGATCAGTCCAACGACCTCGGTGCTGAAGCCTTCGATGCGGCTGCGCACGCCAAGCAAGGTACCGAACAGACCGTTGGCGAGAAGCAGGAGACCGTAGCTCAGCAACAGGGAGAAGACGGAACGAACCGTGCCCAGCAGGTTGCTGGATTCAGCCGCGCGCTCCGGGTTAGTATGACCGGGAGCGCTTGGCATCAACCGGCTTCCGGCGGCAGCTCAGCACCCATGACCGCGACTCCGGACTTCGTCGATTGCGAGGTTGACCAGTCGATTCACCGTTGATTACCTATTATTAATGAGTACCAGCGACTCCATCGTAACGCAGTACGCGGAACTACGCCGCGAGATGGTGGAGCAGATTGCACGCCACGCTCAGCTGGCCGCCCACGAGACCGGCAAGCTGGCGTTGAGCAAGCATGTCATGGAAGTGATTAAGGCGGTGCCGCGCCACGAGTTCGTCCCTGTGGAATTGCGTGCCTTCGCTTATTCCGATTCACCGCTGCCGATCGGCTACGACAAGACGATATCGCAGCCGTTCATCGTTGCGCTCATGACGGATCTACTGGACCTGCAACCGGAAGATCGTGTCCTCGATGTCGGTACCGGTCTCGGCTATCAGGCGGCAATACTCGCAAAGCTCGTCGAGCGCGTCTACACGGTGGAGATCCTCGAGGAGCTGGCCGAGGGCGCGCGCCGGCGCGTTACCGAGCAGGGCACCGTTAACGTCGAATTTCGGGTCGGCGACGGATCCAAAGGTTGGCCCGAGCATGCTCCCTACGACAAGATCCTGGTGGCGGCGGCACCGGACCTGATCCCCACGCCGCTTCTCGCCCAGCTGAAACCCGGCGGCAAAATGGTAATTCCCGCGGGCATCGAGAATGCCCAGCAGCTGATGCTCGTGGAGAAGAATGAAAAGGGCCAGCTCAACGTGGAAGAGATTCTACCGGTGCGTTTCTCGTCACTGACCGTCAGTCACTGACGGCGGCGTCGAATTCCCTTCGTAGCCTATCATCAACTGCCCTGCTGCTATCGACAGCAGTCCGTAGCCGGCGAAAAAGTACAGACCCGGCCCCAGGGTGGCATCGGTGAGCTGTGCCGTGTCCGCGGTCAGGAAGGCAAGCAGCACGGCGACCACGAAGACGTCGGTCATCGACCAACGGCCTATGGCTTTGACCAGCAGCACGCTGGCTCGCCGCGTGCGCGAATGTCTGAGCTCGAGCGCAACCAACGAGAGCAGAATCTTGATCGCCGGTAGCAGCACGCTGAAAAGCAACAAGAGTGACGCGAGGAAAAAGCTCTTGACGAGGTAAAGCTTGTGAATCGTCGTGATAATGCCCTTGGATTCGTACTGCAGGACGACACGCCCCAGTAGCACAATCTCTTCGCCGGCGACGATGGTCAGGATGGGCGCGAGCAATCCTACCAGAAGAAAAACGCTCGATACGCCGAACAGATGCCGGATGATTACGACGCTCGTGCTGCGCCGGTCGCGCTCTACGGTCGCTATCACTGCCGCCAGAAAAGCGACGCTCAGACCCAGCAGCAACCATCCCGCGCCGGCGGCGCGCGCCTCATGGTACTGCGCAATTTCGATGGCGTCAGCGAGTTGCTCGGCCATCTCGGTGCCGCCGCCGTAGAGTCCCAGCGACAGAGTTTCCAGGACATCTCTGAGAGCACGGTCGGTCTTTGCGGACACGGTCTCACGGTCGGAAACCGACTCGTAGGCCCGCGATGCGTCGTTGGCGCTTGCGATGATGAGGGTGGCGAGCGCCAGGGCGATCGTATAGTAGGCCGGCGCCAGAAAGGTTGCGCGCATTCGACTAACCACCATCGTCGCCGGCACGCGGCATCGGGTCGAAACCGAACTCCCTGGCAACCTCGTTGCGGAGAAGCGTCTCGACCTCGAAGCATTCATCATTCCACGCGAGGTAGACGCGATCCCGCTTCGCGGTGATCGGGGCCTGAATGAGGCGCGCGATACTGTCTTCGTCGCTGGCCGCGCCGTTGCAGAGGCGAAGATACTCGGACATGGGCGCCAGATCCCGATCACAAAGCAAGCCGATGCCGCGCTCACCCAGAAGCAACAGATTTCCCTCCTCGTCGAGCCACACCCCGTGCAATTTGCTCACCGTGCTCCCCGCATGGTCGACGAGGTTGCGCGAACCGTCGAGGGAGTAGATCCAGGGTGTGTAGTCGAGGTCCACGAATGCCCGTTGCGGGCCGTTCTGAAAGTCCCACCTGCCGTCGGCGGTGCAGTCGTAATTCCTGTTCATGAAGTCGATGGCGCCGCGGTGAACAACAGGCTCACCCTCGAGGCACCAGCGGCCCCGGCGGTCCAGCGACAACCAGCCGTACACCGCCGGCACCTTCGGCCGACGAGCCATGGCACGCATGACGCTATCGTCCATTTTCTGCTGTCCGTCTGTTGTCGGGCGACACTCTGCCACCGATGAAGGAAGACGAAAAGTGCCGCCCGCCGGTCTCCCGGCCCGCTATACTAGGGCCCATGCTGAGTCTGGCCCAATTTTCGGAGAAATCAGGATGCAAGGCACCCAAGCCGTAATTATTGCGCTGGTCGTTTTCGCCCTGGTTGTGGTGGTCATGGGCGTGCGCCGGGTTACCCAGGGATTCAACTACACGGTGGAGCGATTCGGCCGGTACACGAAGACCTTGGATCCGGGGCTGCACTTCATCATTCCCGTTTTCGATCGGGTTGGCGCCAAGATGAACATGATGGAGACGGTGCTCGACGTGCCGACCCAGGAAGTCATCACCCGGGATAACGCCATGGTATCGGTGGATGGTGTGGTCTTCTTTCAGGTGCTGAGCGCCGCCCGGGCCGCCTACGAGGTCAATAACCTGACCCACGCGATCATCAATCTGACCATGACCAACATCCGTACCGTCATGGGGTCCATGGATCTCGACGAGCTGCTGTCGAAACGCGACGTGATCAATCAGCGCCTGTTGAGCATCGTCGATGATGCGACCTCACCCTGGGGCGTAAAGGTGACCCGCATCGAGATCAAGGACATCGCGCCACCGCGGGATCTGGTCGATGCCATGGCCAGGCAGATGAAGGCCGAGCGCGAGAAGCGCGCGGTGATCCTCGAGGCGGAAGGCGAGCGTCAATCCGAAATTCTGCGCGCCGAAGGCGAGAAGCAGGCCGCGATACTGGAGGCGGAAGGCCGAAAGGAGGCCGCGTTCCGGGATGCCGAGGCGCGCGAGCGGCTGGCGGAGGCCGAAGCGCGGGCGACACACATGGTCTCGAAAGCCATCGAGAGCGGCGATGTCCAGGCCATCAACTATTTCGTCGCGCAGAAATACGTCGAGGCCGTGAAGGAAATGGCCACTTCACAGAACGAAAAGATCATCTTCATGCCGCTGGAGGCCAGCAGCCTCATCGGCGCGCTGGGCGGCATCGGTGAGCTGGCCAGGGCAGCTTTCGGGAAAAAGGCCGGAACGGATTCATGAGTGAGTTTTTCGAGGGTATGGAGTTCTGGCACTGGCTGGTTCTCGGCGTAGCGCTGGCGATTGTCGAAGTATTCGCACCGGGTGTATTCTTCCTCTGGCTGGGGATCTCCGCCGGCATTGTCGGAGTCGTCCTGTGGCTCATTCCGGGGCTCGACTGGGAGTATCAGCTGCTTTCGTTCGCAATACTGTCGGTGGCCAGCGTGGTCATCGTGCGCCGCTACCTGACGGCGCACCCGCTGGAGTCCGATGAACCGAATCTCAATCTGCGCGGCCATCAGTACGTGGGCCGCACCTTTACGCTGGTAGAGCCCGTGGTCAACGGTCAGGGCAAGATCCAGGTGGACGACTCCACCTGGAAGATCAGCTGTGCCGACTGTGATGCCGGTACCAAGGTCACCATCGACGGTGTCGACGGTGTGGTGCTGCGCGCCACAATCACCCATTGATCCTGTGACCACGGAGGCAACAAACAGCGTCGTCGACGCCGAGGAAGTGCTCGACTTCTGGTTCGCGGATGCCGCCAGTGGCCCGCAGGCCGTGGAGCGGCGTAATCGCGTGTGGTTCGCGGGCGGCGCGCCTTTCGATCGCGAGTGCACGCAGCGTTTTGCCGCGACGCTCGAGGCCGCGGAAAGCGGCGAGCTGGACCACTGGAAGGACTCGCCCCGTGGGCGACTGGCACTGATCATTTTGTTCGACCAGTTCTCGCGCAACATCTACCGAGGCGCGGCCGCCGCCTTTCGCCAAGATGACCGGGCCGTCGCCACCTGCCGGGAAGGCCTCGCGCAAGGCCATGACAAGCAGCTCGCACCCTTCGAACGCAGCTTCTTTTATATGCCCCTCGAGCACGCAGAGGATCGCGAGGCTCAGGCGCTTTCGGTGCGGCTGTTCGAAACCCTTGCGAACGAGTCGCCCGAGGAGTGGCGCGGGCGGCTGAAGGCCGACGCGGGTCACGCCCGCCGGCACCGGGACATCGTCGAGGAATTCGGGCGTTTTCCACACCGCAACGCGGTGCTCGGCCGCGACTCCAGCCCCGCCGAGCAAGCCTACCTGGCCGACGACGCACCCCGCTTTGGACAGTAATAATCGTGCCGCGCAAGCCGCGCGCTCCGGCCAGGAGGCCGTTGGTGCGGAAGCACTACGCAATATCGCCATCATCGCCCACGTCGATCACGGAAAGACGACCCTGGTGGACCGCTTGTTGCAGCAGTCCGGCTCCATGGACGCGCGGGCTGCGCCACTGGAGCGTGCTCTGGACAGCGACGACCTCGAGCGCGAGCGCGGCATCACGATTCTCTCCAAGGCCACGGCCATCGGCTGGCGGGGATACCGCATCAACATCGTCGACACACCCGGGCACGCCGACTTCGGCGGCGAGGTGGAGCGCGTGCTCAGCATGGTCGATTCGGTGCTGTTGCTGGTGGATGCGGTGGAGGGACCCATGCCGCAGACGCGCTTCGTGACGCAAAAGGCCTTTGCCCACGGGCTCAACGCGATCGTTGTCATCAACAAGATCGATCGCCCGAGTGCGCGCCCGCACTGGGTACTCAACGAAACCTTCGATCTCTTCGACGAGCTGGACGCCAGCGAGCAGCAGTTGGATTTTCCGGTCGTCTACGCTTCCGCCCTGCGCGGTTATGCGAGCTACGACGCCAACCGGCTTGGCGGAGACATGAAGCCACTGTTCGAGACCATCGTCGAGCGCGTGCCGCCGCCGCGCGTGGATCGAGACGGCCCCTTTCGGATGCAGGTGAGCAGCCTCGACTATTCGAGCTATGTGGGCGCCATCGGCATCGGCCGTATCCAGCGTGGCTCGGTGCGCGGCAACTCCCCGGTTGTCGTGGTCAACAGGGCCGGTGACATACGCACGGCCCGGATTCTGCAGGTGCTGCGCTCGGAGGGGCTCGAGCGCGTCGAGACCGAGGAGGCTTGCGCCGGAGACATCATCGCGGTCACCGGCATCGAGGCGCCGAATATTTCCGACACTTTGTGCGACCCGGACGCAGTCGAGGCGCTAGCGCCGCTCAGCGTCGACGAGCCGACGGTGAGCATGGATTTTCTCGTCAACACTTCACCATTTGCCGGGCGTGACGGCAGGTTCCTCACCAGCCGCCAGATCCGCGAGCGGCTGACACGCGAGCTCATTCACAATGTCGCCCTGCGCGTGGAGGACACTGGCGATCCGGACCGTTTTCTGGTGTCCGGACGCGGTGAGCTGCACCTCGCTATTCTCATCGAGAACATGCGACGGGAAGGCTACGAGCTCGGCATCTCCCGCCCGCGGGTGATTCTCAAGCATATCGACGGCCAGCTTTGTGAGCCCTTCGAGCGACTCACGGTCGATGTCGAGGCAGATCACCAGGGAAGGGTAATGGAGCTTCTCGGCGTGCGGCGCGCGGCCCTCGACGACATGCGCCCCGACGGTCGCGGCCGCGTGCGACTCGACTTTTCGGTCCCGGCCCGCGGACTCATCGGTTTCCGTACGGAGTTTCTTACCGGCACTTCCGGCACCGGGCTCATCTACCATACTTTCTCTCACTATGGCCCGTGCAGCGAAGGCAACATCGCGCAACGCGGAAACGGCGCCCTGGTGGCGAACTCGGCCGGCAGGAGCATTGCCTATGCGCTGTTCAACCTGCAGGAGCGCGGCCGGCTTCTTGTTGGCCCCGGCGAGGATATCTACGAAGGCATGATCATCGGCGTGCATTCGCGCAACAACGATCTCGTGGTCAATCCCATGAAGGCAAAGCAATTGACGAACATTCGCGCCGCCGGCAGCGACGAGAACGTACTCTTGACGCCGCCCATGCGCCTTACGCTGGAGCAGGCGCTGGAGCTCATCGACGATGACGAGCTGGTGGAGGTGACACCGGCAAAAATTCGCTTGCGCAAAAAGTTTCTGAAGGAGCACCAGCGCAAACGTGCAGCACGCGAGGCGTCCTGAGGCGCCGACTGCAACGCACCATCCCATGCTGGCTCTGCTGCAACGCGTGACCGAAGCCCGGGTTTGCGTCGGTGACCGCGTCATTGGCCGCATCGGTGCGGGCTTGCTGGTATTCGTCGGTGTCGAGAAGGGCGACGGGGAATTCGAGGCCGACCGAATGCTCGAGCGGGTGCTCGGCTATCGCATGTTCTCCGACGGTCGAGGCAGGTTGAACTGCAGCGTCACCGATACCCGCGGCGGCCTGCTGCTGGTGCCACAGTTCACGCTGGCGGCGGACACGCGCAGCGGCATGCGGCCGAGCCTGTCGCCGGCGGCGCCGGCCGATGTCGGCCGCAGCCTGTTCGGCCATCTGCTCGACGCGGCCCGCGCCCGGCACGCCGACGTTGCAAGCGGCGATTTCGGCGCTCGCATGCAGGTTTCTCTCAATAACGA
>FXBF010000475.1_pt1 | contig 13819 bp, 15 predicted proteins | sample 5335321 | NCBI WGS metagenome assembly FXBF01 (sample SAMEA103928391, study PRJEB20085) | sediment metagenome | isolation source: sediment
TCAAACGTCCCGATCGTCACGATGGCCTGCATCGCAGTCGTTTACCCTCGCGTTTCGCTGACCTCGAGGAGGTGCTTCACTTCTGAGAGCATGCGGGCCTCCACGTCATGGAGCTCACCCGGGATCAGGCAGCCGGCGGCCTGCCGGTGCCCGCCGCCGCCGAAGATCCGCGCCACTCGGCTCACGTCAACGCCGTTCTTCGAGCGCAGGCTGACCTTGATCTTGCCGTTCGGAAGCTCTTTGAAGAGTACCGCCACGCGGATGCCGTCGGCGGCCCGCAGCTCCTCCGCCAGTCGCTCCGTATCGTCGAGGCTCCCGCCGGTCTTCCGGAAGAGATCCACCGAAATCGAGCTCCAGATGACGCCGTCCTCGACGTGGGCGTTGAGCAACGTATAGCCCAGGAACCTCAGTTCGGGAAGCGAGCGCCGCTCGTAGAGGTTGATCGAGATCTCGCGGGATTGAGCCCCGTGGTCCAGGAGCTCCGCGGCGAGGAGGAGCGTCTGCGGCGTGACGTTCGCGTTCCGAAATGAATCCGTGTCCGCTACGATTCCGGCGTACAGGCACGTCGCCAGCTCCGGCGTGACCTCGATGCCGATCTGCTTTGCCAACTCGTAGATCAACATCGTGGTGGAAGACATCGTTCTCACCCAGTTCACGTGCCCGAAGCGCGGGTTGTCTTGATGGTGATCGATATTCACGATGAGCGGATGGTGCTCGACCAGCTGGTGGATCCCCTCACCCACGCGGCTCAGCTGGCCGCAGTCGACCACCACCCAGACCTCGATCTGCTCTTGAGGGACCTCTGCGGGGTACTTGATCGCCTCCCAGCCGGGCAGGAACGTGAGCGGCTCGGGCACCGGATCGCGGAGCACCACCCAGGTCTTCTTCCCCAGCGCCCGCAGGATGTGCATCATGCCGAGCTGGCTGCCGATCGCGTCCGCCTCGGGACCGATGTGGGTGGTGAGGCCGAATCGTTCATGCTCGTGCAGGATGGCAATGATCTGTTCCGGCATAGCGGGCTCAGTATACCGGATCGGTTGCCGGAGTGCGAGGGGGTCCGGTAGAATAGGCGCGATGGCCCGCGAAGCGATCACCCGAGGCGAGGAAGTAGGCGAAGACCGAGTCCTGCAGACCCTCCGTCCCAAACGGCTCTCTGAGTTTATCGGCCAGGAGCGCATCAAGGACCAGCTGCGCCTCTACATCGAGGCGGCCGGGCGACGGGGCGAGGTGCTCGATCACATCTTGTTACATGGACCTCCAGGGCTGGGGAAGACGTCGCTCAGCCAAATCGTAGCGGCCGAGCTGGATGTCCACATTAAACTCACCTCGGGCCCGGTGATCGAGCGCCCCGGAGACCTGGCTGCACTCATCACCGGGCTTTCCGATGGAGATGTGCTCTTCATCGATGAGATTCACAGGATGCGCCGTGCGGTCGAGGAACTGCTCTACCCCGTCATGGAGGACTTCAAGCTCGATATCGTGATCGGCGAGGGACCGAGCGCCCAGATGCTCCGCATCGACGTGCCGCGCTTTACGCTCATCGGGGCGACCACGCGCACCGGGCTTCTGACATCGCCCCTGCGGGATCGCTTTGAAGTGATCTTCCATCTCGATTTCTATAGCGACGAGGAGCTGCAAGAGATCGTCCAGCGCGGGGCGAAGATCTTGGGCGTGGAGATCACAGACGACGGGGCCGTGGAGATCGCCCGCCGAGCGCGGGGGACGCCACGCGTCGCCCACAGACTTTTAAAGCGCGTACGGGACTACGCGGAGGTGAAGGGCGAGGGGTTCATCGATGAAGGAATAGCCCGCGAGGCGCTGGAGATGCTGGGGATCGACGAGACAGGCCTCGACGAGTTGGACCGGCTGATTCTACGCACGATCATCGAGAAATTCGGAGGCAGGCCTGTGGGCTTAGAGACGTTGGCCGCAGCGCTCAGCGAGGAGAAGGATACCATCTCTGAGGTCTATGAGCCGTTCTTGCTCAAGAAGGGCTTCATCCAGCGGACGCCCCAAGGACGCGTGGCGACCGAGCGGGCCTACCGCCATCTGGGGCTGAAGCCCCCGGCGCAGCCGCTCCGGCTGCTGGAAGATGCGAACAGCGATTAATACCCTTCGGGATCTACTTCCCTCGCGAGGAATCCCTCGATGAGCTCCTTCGCCCGCTCCTCGTCCTCATCGTATTTGACCCAGATCGTGGGGTACGTATCGGGAATGGGAACACCGCCCTGGAGCGCCTGCAGGTGCTCGCCCTGCACCACGACCGGGATGCCGTCCTCCTCCAAGATCCCCTTCACCAGATACGCCTCTTGCGGCGTCTGCGCCGTGTAGACTTTTTTCATCGTTTCGCAGGGCTGCGAGCTCAGCTGGAGCCCTCCGTCTCCTCCTCTAGGGCTTTATGGACTCTCTCGGGGGCGACGTCCTTCAAGTGCCCCGCCAGCTTCTTCAGCTCCTCCGGGGAGACCTCCTCGTCGAGCCACTGCTCCAGCTTGTCCAGCGGCACCCGCCACTGGCCATCGATCTTCAGGCCTGGAAGCTCCCCGCTCTCTAGCATCCTATGCACTTCCTCCACCGGGACGCCCAGATAGTGGGCCGCCGTCGTCGGCCGGATGTATCCACCGATCTTCCGGCTCATGACCAATCACCTCGCTGTACCACTTGGATTCGGAACGTCATACCCGTAAGAGATGCGCCATCCCTTCGAGAAACTCCTTGACCACTCCCACGAAGCGGTTCCAGAAAAAGATCAGCGCCAAGACGATCCAGATCATATAGGCGTATGCCGCCCACGGGATCTCACGATACGCGATGAGCAGCGGGAGCGCCACCAGCGGGAAGGCGAAGAGCATCGTCACCGACTTCGAACCGCGCGCGCGCAGCACGGAGAAGGCTGCGAGCAGCGTGTACCCGAGCGCCCACCGCGTCGGCACGTAGCCCGCGGCTGCCAAATATAAAAACCCCGCATAGACCATGATCATGTCGAGGGCGAAGTCGTGCTCGCCGATCCAAGTGTTCCCTTCTTCCGCGAGGTCGATCCCGCTCTCCTCGGCCGCGCGCCGAGCCAGATATCCGTCGAGGATGTCCGTGGTCCAGCCTAGGATCGTGAGCAGGACCACCGTCGGAAGGGCCCGCTTGCCCTCCAGGCTCAGGAGCACAATGAGGAGCGCGATCACGCCGCGCGAGGCGGTCAAGAGATCGGCCACCCGTTTCACCATGCCCATCACCCTCGATCCCATGTCCACCCTCATCATAGACGCGCTCCCAGCGAAAAGTCAAAGATCTAGGGGGCTTAGCCGCCGAAATCGAGGCTCTGATCCGTCGGCGAGTAGCGCACTTCCGCGGTGGGGAAGGCGTTGATGCTCGCCTGCACCCAGAGCTTCTCTCGGCTGCCATAGAGGCCGATCTGCCAGCAGGCGTGACAGAATTTTCGAACTAGCCCGAATTGGAGGGCCGTGAAGCGGTCCGTCCCGAGGTCATACTCGCCGCCGAAGGAGAGCTCCCAGTTCGCGATGTCCCACTGCGACTGCACGTTCACCCGCTTCAGCGCAAGCGCATTGGGATCGAAGCGCAGTCCGGCGCGCAGCGGCGCGCCCAGGTCGAGCCGGGCGATGAGATCCGCAAGTTGTTGACGGGGGAAGTCGTATACGCCGTCGAGCGTGAGCTTCCAGCCTGTGCCATTCCACGCCGCCCGAAGCTGCGTCCGCTGCACACTCATTCCGTTCAGATCGCCCTGGAGCTGAAGAGAAAGCTGAGCGGGCCCGATGCTCTGGGATACGCTCAGCGTCACCGGGTCGAACCGCGCCCGCTGCCAGTCGTAGCCCGTCTGGAACTGCACGCTCCCGCGCTCGCCCGGCCTCCACTGGGCCTGGGCCGTCGTCCGGTTGGAGACGGCGAGCCGATCGAACTGAAACGGGCTGCGACCGCGCACCGCCCGATAGAGGTGCTTCAGCGAGAGGCGGAGTCCCGCGACGGGTTGAGCGGTCGCGCTGCCGGAGAGATCCCACGCATCACGGCGATTGAGTTCATAGAGCGAGAGGCGATATCCCGCGTTCGCGTTGAAATTGACCCATGAAACGAGCGTGAGAGAGCGCACCGAGGCTTGAAGATTTCCGTCGAAGCGGGCGCTCTCGCGGGCGGCGCCCTTCAGCGGGACCTCGCGGTAGCGGCCCCAGCTCAATCCGAGCGCGTACTGCACCGGGAGGCCCCAGAGCGCGACAGGCTGCTTCTGGAGCGAGAGTTCCGGCAGGCGTTCCAGCACGCGATAGCGCAGCTCCTTCAGCTTCTCGGGATCGGGCTCCGGGCCGAGGAGGTTCTGATCCCGAGTGAGCCCCACCTGCCAGTTCCAGTCGCCTTGGGAGCCGCTCAGCCGGGCCTGCGAGAGCAGGCGGGTCGCTTCCAGTGCTAATAGACCCGTACGCAGCCCCGCGGAGAGGTCCAAGCGCGTGCGCTCATCGAGCGCCAGGCGCTCTGACCAGTCGAGGGAGAGCGACTCGTTCTCGCCTACCAACCGATAGTAAAAGAACCGTCCGCCTTGCGAGCCGGGGAGCGCGCGATAGTTGAAATCGAGGCCGCTGCCGACCTCGCGGGCGCCTGCGTACAGATCGAGCAGGAGAAACCCATAATTCTGCGGATCTACGAAGACGGGGAAGCGCCACTTGGCGAACCAGCCCCGGCGCGCATCCTGGCCGATCTCGGGCACGAACGGGTATTTCTGCTGGACGTCCCCCAGTGGCGCCACGTACGCCGGGGCCCAGAAGACAGGCGTTCCGAAGGCCCGCATAGTGATATTTAGGGCGGCGAGCAGCTCATCGGGCCGGAGGAGCAGCCGTCCCGCGCGGAACGAGTACGCCGCGTCGGGGATATCCTCAGCGCAGGGGCACGTGGTAAAATCTCCGTTCGCGACGTCGATCAGCTTGAGCTCGTTCTCCTCGTCGAAGTCGAGCGTCGCCCGCTCGCCCTGATAGCGCAGGCGATGGGTCTGTCCGCGCGCGTTCACGAAATCGAGGGCGCCCCGGAACCCTTCCACCGTGACGTCCTCGAGCAGCCAGCGCTCCGAGATCTCAGGATCGGCCGTCAGGCGTAGCCTCAGGCGCTTCGCCTCGGTGAGCTGGTTCTTCTCTTCCTGACGCAGGGTCACCTCCCCCTCGGCCTCCACGCGCCAGCTCGAATCGCCCGATCGTTGGAGCGTGAGCGCGTTCGCGGAGAGCTCGCCCCCCTGAAACCGCACTGAAGCCGATTGCGCCAATGTCAGGCGTTCCAGGACGAAACCGGAGCCCTCCTCGATGAAGACCGCCGTGATCTGCTGTGCGTTCCCCGAGAGCTCGGACTCCTGAAAGCGGGCGGCCTGGGCTTCGAGCGTCCAGCGCTCCCCGTCGGCGCTGGCGCTGAGCGACAGCCGGGCGGCCCGGAACGATCCGCTCTGGTAGCGGGCATCCACGTTCCCCTCGGCCACCAGCTCGCCCCAATTCTGAGAGACGCTCAGACGGTCTGCGGAGATCTCGATGGGCGGAGAATTTTCCGTCTGGGCCAGCGCGGTGGCGCTCCCGCCGAGCAGCGCCAGGGCGAGCGCGAGCGGGAGGAATCGCCGGACGCGTTCCACGAGGTCCAGCCGTCCCAAGCGATCGGCCCTCAGAAAGAGGATCAGGCCCACGAGTCCGAAGAGCGCGTTCGGCAGCCATGCACCCCAGGCGGGTGGAAGATCGCCGCGGTTGCCCAACACGGTGGCCGTCCAGAAGAGCAACCCTTGATAGAGCAACACCAGGAGCACGCTCAATATGATGCCCAGCGCCCGACCGCGCGGGCCGATGAGCAGACTTAGGGGCGCGCCGAAGAGCGCGAAGACGAAGCCCGCCAGTGGCAGCGCCACCTTGAGGTGATACTCCACCACTAGGCTGTCGGCCGGGCGGCCGATCCGCCGAAACGCGGCGATGCGCTCTGCCAGCTCACTCATGCTCATCTCGCTGGGCGTGCGCTGCTCGAAGACGAGCTGTCGGATCGTCTCGCCGACGAAGATGCTCAGCGTCTCGAAGCGATCGCTGTAGCGCAGGCGGCCCTCGTCGTCGAAGGCGTAGATCATCCCCGCTTGCATCTCCCACACCTGGCCGTCCCAGCGGACCGTCTCCGCCGTGATGATCTTGGGGAACGCCTCGCCGCCGTCCTGCACGCTCAGTTGGCCCGTCAGATCATAGACGAGCACGTCTTCTAAAAGATTGCGCTTCGCGTCGTAGCGGCGCACGTAGAAGAAGCGATCGTCTGCGCCCTTGAAGAACGCGTTGTCCCGGATCTGGGGCGTGGAGCGCTGACCGTAGAACTGCTGCAAATATAGACTGAGAAACTGGCGATTCCCCCAGGGCGCGAGCGTATCGCTCAGCCAGAAGTCCACGCCGCTGATCAGGATCCCCACGAGGAGGAGCGGCACGATCAGCCGGCGGGGTGAGAGGCCGCCCGCCTGGAACGCGATGATCTCGCGGTCGTGGCCCAGCCGTCCCAGCGCGAGGAAGATCGAGAAGAGCGTGGCTATGGGGAGCGCCCAGACGAGAAAATAGGGCGTCTTATAGAGCAAGAGGAGCGCGATCGTCTGAGGCGACAGAACACGGTCGACGAGGAGGCGGGAGAACTGGCCCAGGAGCAAGAGCAGAATGAAGACAAGAAACCCGATCGTGGCCAGCGCGAACGGAAAGGCCATCTCGCGGAGCACGTAGCGATCGACGAGCTTCAGCATGGCGGCTTCATTCTAGCCCATCCGCCCGTGGAGCGCGATGCACTCCGGGCCGTCATAGTCCGCCCGGTTCACCAGCTTCGAGACCTCATAGAGTTCCAGCTCCTCCGCCGGATACGGCCTCAGGACGGGTGCCAGTTCCTCCGGTTCTCGAACGGCAGGGTCGAGCCAGAGATCCCACATCTCGCGGGGCACGATCACGGGCATGCGATCGTGGATGGGTTTTAGTAGCTCGTTGGCGTCTGTGGTGACGATGGCACATGTTTTGAAGACCCGCCCGTCGGGCGACTCCCAGCGCTCCCAGAGGCCGGCCATCCCGAACGGCTCTTTCGATTTCAACCTCACATATATGGGAACTTTCCCGCCGGGGCGCTTCTGCCACTCGTAGAAGCCGTCGGCCAATATCAAGCATCGCTGACGGCGGGCGGCCTCCCGAAAGCTGGGTTTTTCAAACAGGGTCTCCGAGCGCGCGTTGATCAGCTTATTCCCGATCTTCTCATCTTGAGCCCATGAGGGGATGAGCCCCCACCGCAGCATATCTACGTGACGGCCCTGATCATCCTCCACGATCGCCAGGACCTCCTGGGTGGGCGCGATGTTATATCTGGGCGATAAGCTCCGCGGGAGCTTGACGGAGAATTCATCTTCGATGAGATCTCGATCGCCGCGGGTCAATGAAAAGCGTCCGCACATGGTCGCCTCCATTCTCCCTGTCTCGAGCGAGAAGCGCAAGCGGCCCCTGCGCGCGAGAAAAAGTTCCCGGCCCGTCGCCTCACACGCCCCGAAACTAGACTCTGCTATGCGCTATACAGAGCGAGAATTTACATCTACGCTGGGGGAGCGATGAAACGCTTACGTCATGAGTCCGTACTGCGGGCGTTGCACGACTATCTGCTAGGAGAGATGTCAGAGAAGCGGGATCGGGCGAAGCGCGTCGTGCTCGAGATGATCCCGCAGCGCAGCACGTGGTATTTCTGCGAAGTGGACGGGGAGAGCTACGCCATCCGGGTGTTGCGCTCCGGTCGGATCGAGGTGATGCGAAACATCTTCGATGCAGACCGCTTGACGTGCTCCTCGACGAGACGTTCTATGGAGCTACCGCTGTAACGGGCAACGTTGAGGAGTCGATAGATCTGCGCTCAGAGTGGAAGCGTTTCTACCCGGCCACCCTCCTCGTGCGACTGCCTTATGGCATCGAGCACGGCCTGGACGCGCATCCCGTCGTAGAACGTCGCTGCGCCTTCTACGTGATTCTCGCCCTGCCGGAGCGCCTCGACGATGAGTCGGGCGAAGCGCACGAACGCGCGGGGGAAGGTGCCCTCAGCCAAGCCAGGCACGTCGGGAGCCGGCTCCTTGGGCGTGAGTTCTTCGGGCTCGCCCTCGCGCTTCAGGCCCCAGAGCCGTCCGAGGCCGTCGAAGATGAGCGATCCCGCTTCGCCGTGGAACGCCAGCCGCCAGCGCTCGGAGTCCGAGGGCACGCAGGCCGTGGCGTCTAACACTACAGTGCCTACGGCCCCGCACTCCAGCTCGGCCGTGAACGTGCAGTAATCGTCACTGGTGACAGGCCTCCGTTCGCCCGTCTCCGGCAGCGGGCGCTCCTTGACGAACGTGTGGAGCCGACCGCTCACGCACCGAAACTCGCCGAAGAGCCAGCGCAACAGATCGATCTGATGAGAGCCGAGCGCGCCCAGAAGCCCGCCGCCCTTCGCAGCGTCGAACCACCATCCCCAAGGGCGCTGCGGGTCCATCGGGTAGCCCCAATGAATCGCAAAACTCACGCTCTCCGGCGCGCCCAGATAGCCCTCATCGACAAGCTGTTTCAGCTTGTCGAGTGAGGGGTGGAAGCGCAGTTCGTGATCGATGAGGTGCAGGACGCCCGCCTGCTCGGCTCTCTCGACCATCTCGCGGGCTTCATTGAGATTGAACGCCGTGGGCTTCTCACAGAGCACGTGAATCTTGCGCTCGAGGGCGGCCATCGTCATGGGATGATGCAAAACCGGGGGCGTGACGATCGCGACCAGATCGAGATTCTCGCGCTCCAGCATCTCCTCGTAGTCCGTGTAGACGCCGGGGATGCCGTGCTCGCGGGCTGCCGCCTCCGCGCTCTCGCGCCGCCCGCTGCAGATGGCCGTGATTTGTACGCCCTCGATCGCTTGGAATGCGGGCAGCATCACCCGCCTGGCAAAGCCTGTGCCGATGAGGCCGATGTTGATTGTTTGACTCACCGCGTACCCTCCTCATGTTGTAGTACTAGTTGCTCCATCTATGAGCCGAGACCCCGTTATTGAGAGAGTTAAGCAGCTCTAGCTCCATATTCGATAGAGATATAGTCCCGATAGCATTCCTAATAACGAAATTCCCCAGAAGATCAGCGTGATCACCCACTCCGAAAGCTCGATGTTCGGCAGTAGATAGGGATAATCGATCCCCTCCGCCCGCTCGAAGTGATGATGCAGCGGGCTCACTTTGAAGATTCGCCTGCCAAACACGCGGAAGCTGAAGACTTGTAGGATCACGGAGAGGGCCTCCAACACCGGCACGATCGCGAAGATCAGCAAGAAGAGCTCTGTACCTGTCAGCACGCTGAGCGTAGCGACAAACCCACCGAGCGCCATCGAGCCGGTATCGCCCAGGAAGATGCGCGCCGGGTGCACGTTGAACCACAGGAACCCCAACAAGACCGCGCCAAAGATCACGATCGGCTCAAAGAGCCCTGGATACGCCGCGACTCTATAGACGAGGACCCCGTAGGCCGCGAGGACGATCAGCGTCACGCCCGCCGCCAGCCCGTCCAACCCGTCCGTGAGGTTCCAGGCGTTCACCGTCCCGAAGAACGTGAATAGAACGAACATAGCATAGAGAGGCCAATCCGGCCTCCACTCCAGGGACGTGAAGGGGATTGCCAGCGCGGGCAGCGCATCGCCAGCTTGGAGGCCGATCAGCAGCGCGGTTGACACTATGAGCTGCAACAACAGCTTATAGCGTCCCAGAAGACCCCGCGAATGCTGCTGCAGGAACTTGAGCGCGTCGTCCCAGAGCCCGATGAGTCCGAACCCCAGGGCGGCGGCCGCGAGGAGCAGCCCATTCGCCAACGGACTCACTGCGAGTTGATAGCTAATCAGAACGGCGCAGAAGACGATCAGGAGGACCGCGCCGCCCATGGTGGGCGTCCCCCGCTTGTGCTCGTGAATCTTCGGCCCGTAGTCGCGGATCGGCTGCCCTGCTCCGGCCGAGCGCATGAGTGCGATGAAGAGGCGCGTGCCCGCCCAGCTCCCGAGGAGCCCGGCCAGCGCGAAGGGAACCCAGTCCATGATCTCATGGTATACGCCCTCAAACTCACACGTGCAACCCCACGCGTCATTGCTTCGCGTGCCGATTCAGATCTATAATCCTTCGCGGAGGGGATGTACATGCCCGCATTAAACGAATCCATCGGGATCACCCAGATGAGACCCATCATCGAGGTCGCGAAAAGCTTAGGGCTGGAAGAAGATGAATTGCTGCTCTACGGGCCGCATAAGGCCAAGGTTCACCTTTCGACCTACGAGCGTCGCCACGATCGGCCTAATGGAAAACTCATCCTGGTGACGGCGATCACGCCGACGAAGTTCGGCGAAGGGAAGACGACCACCACCATCGGGCTGGGACAGGCTCTCAGGCGCATGGGCAAGCGGGGGGCCATCGCCATCCGCGAGCCCTCGCTCGGACCCGTCTTCGGGATTAAGGGCGGGGCCACGGGAGGCGGCCGCGCTCAGGTCGTCCCCAGCGCTGAGATCAACTTGCACTTCACGGGCGACTTCGCCGCCGTGGAGAAGGCGAACAACTTGCTCGCCGCCTTGATCGACAACCACATCCACCACGGGAACGCGCCGGAAATCGACCCGCGAGGGATAGCGTTCAAGCGCTGCATGGACATGAACGAGCGGGCGCTTCGTCAGATCGTCATCGGCCTCGGCGGCCGGACGGGCGGCGTCCCGCGCGAGGAGGGCTTTCAGATTACGGCCGCCTCGGAGATCATGGCGATCCTGGCGCTCGCCCGGGATCTGCGCGATCTGAAGGAGCGCTTCGGGCGCATCCTCATCGGCTACACGCGCAACGGGGAGCCCGTGCTGGCCCATCAGATCAAGGCGCCCGGTCCCATGACGGCGCTCATGCGGGATGCGATTCATCCCAACCTAGTGCAGACGCTGGAGGGGACGCCCGCGTTCATCCACGCCGGGCCGTTCGGGAACATCGCGACCGGCACGAGCAGCCTCATCGCCACGCGAATGGCCCTCAAGCTCGCCGACTATGCGATCACCGAGGCGGGCTTCGCCTCAGACCTCGGAGCCGAGAAGTTCTTTAATATCAAGTGCCGGGTGGGAGATTTAAAACCATCAACGGCGGTGCTGGTCGCTACGATCCGGGCTCTGAAGCTGCACGGTGGCGCGCCCTCAGACATCAAAGAGCTGGAGCGCGAAGATGTAGAAGCCGTCGAGCGCGGGCTCCCCAATCTGGACAAGCACATCGAGAATATTCAACACTTTGGTGTGCCGCTCGTCGTCGCCGTGAACCGCTTCCCCACGGACACGGAGGCCGAGCTGAACGTGGTGCTCGAGCACTGCCGGAATCGCGGTGTGGAGGTGGCGCTCTCGGAGGTCTTCGAGCACGGCGGCGAGGGCGGGATCGAGCTGGCCGAACGGGTGATCGCACTGGCCGACTCGGGCCGCGCTCAGTTCCGATTCTTATATGATCCCGAGGAGCCGTTCACCACCAAGATCGAGGTGATCGCGAAGGCGATCTACGGCGCGGACGGCGTGGAGTACACCGGCGTGGCGAAGCGCAAGCTCGCCCGCCTGGAGAGAGACGGGTACGGCCAAAGTCTTGTGTGCATGGCCAAGACCCAGGCCTCGCTCTCGGACAACACCAAACTCCTGGGCCGCCCGCAGGGCTTTACGATCACCGTGCGGGACGTGAACATGTCGGCGGGCGCGGGCTACATAGTGCCGCTAGCCGGGCAGATCATGACGATGCCGGGATTGCCCACGCGTCCGGCGGCCGAGGGGATCGACGTGGACGATGAGGGGACCATCCACGGAATTTCCTAGCATGCGTGTGGGAATCGGGCTCGACGTCCATCGCTTCACCCAGGGCCGCAGGCTCGTCCTCGGGGGCGTCGAGATCCCCTACGAGTGGGGCCTGGAGGGCTATTCCGACGCCGACGCGCTCGCCCATGCGATCTGCGACGCGCTTCTGGGTGCGGCGGGCTTGGGCGACATCGGGCTCCACTTCTCCGCGGGCGATCCCCAATTCAAAGAGATATCCAGCCTGACACTGCTGGAGCGCGTCCGGGAGATGCTCAAATTGGGAGAGTTTTCCATCGTGAACGTCGATGCCGTGATCGTGGCCGAGGAGCCGGCCATCGCGCCCTACTTCTCGCAGATGAGGGAGGCGCTGGCGAAAGCGCTGCAAATCTCTCAAGAGCAGATCAACCTGAAGGCGACCCGGCCGGAGGGACTAGGGGCGCTGGGGCGCGTCGAGGGCGTCCTGGCGCAGGCCGTAGCCCTTCTGGAAGAGAGGGATTCGCGATGATGAACGTCTGGCTCGTGGGCCTGGGCGGCTTCCTGGGCGCGATCTCGCGGTACGGGCTGGACGGCCTCATATACTGGGCGCTCCACGAGCCGCTCTTCCCCTACGGCACGCTCGCGGTGAACACCCTCGGCGGCCTCCTCATCGGGCTGCTGGGAGGCTTGGCGGAGACTCGGGGGCTCTTCACCGCCGAGGCGCGCGTCTTCTTCCTCATCGGCTTCCTGGGGAGCTTTACGACGTTCTCCACGTTCGGCTACGAGACGCTCCAACTCTTGCGGGACGGGCAGCTGCTTTCGGCCTCGCTCAACGTGCTGCTGCAAGTCGGATTAGGCCTGGGCGGAGTTTGGATAGGCGATGCGCTCGCAAAGATTGTGGGGTGAATACGATGATCCTCCCGGAGGAAGGGAAGCTGCTTCGAATCTTCATCGGCGAGAGCGACAAGCGGGACGGTATGCCCTTGTACGAGTGGATCGTGCGCCGGGCCCGCGAGCGGGGACTCGCAGGCACGACGGTGCTGCGCGGCATCGAGGGCTTCGGGGCCCACAGCCGCATCCACACGACGAAGATCTTGCGTTTGTCCGAAGATTTGCCTATTGTGATCGAGATCGTCGACACGGAGGAGAAGATCGAGAACTTCCTGCCCGTCATCGACGGGGCGATTACAGAGGGCCTGGCAACGATCGAAAAGGTGCAGATTCGTTTCTATCGGAGCGGACGGCCGCGGGAGCCGTAATCTAATCCAGCTTGAAAGGAGGCGGGAGATGGCGAGTTTGGTCGATCGGATGATGCGAGCCGCGAAGCTCGACGTCGATCTGTACGAGGAGGTCGAAGCGGACAGAGAAGCAACGGGGCAGGCGATGACCGTGGTGGTCCTCTCCAGCGTCGCAGCCGGCGTCGGGACTTCGCTGCAGGGCGGGCTCACAGGGCTCCTCTTGGGCGCGATCGTAGCCCTCATCGGCTGGGCGATCTGGGCATATCTCACCTACTGGATAGGGACCCGGCTGCTGCCTGAGTCTCAAACCGAAGCGGACTTCGGCCAGCTGCTCCGGACGATCGGGTTCTCCAGCTCGCCGGGGCTCATCCGCGTCTTGGGGATCGTGCCCGGACTCGCCGGTCCCAGCTTCTTGGTCGCAGGGATCTGGATGCTCGTGGCCATGGTGATCGCCGTAAGGCAAGCGCTCGATTACGAGAGCACGTGGCGGGCACTGGGCGTCGTGATCATCGGCTGGGTCGTCCAGGCGATCCTCCTTACGCTTCTCTTTGGGTTCCTGTTGGGAAGCTGAACGGAGCGCCGCATTTGCTATAATCTGTGGAGCGCACCGCGCTCCAAACAGCGCAGAAACTGAAAAGGAGGATGTTTCATGCTCAAACTCGGAGACCCCGCACCGCCGTTCTCCCTGCCGGGCGTCGACGGCGGGGCGCACACCCTCAACCTCAAGGGCGAGAAGGGGATTGCAGTAATCTTCAGCTGCAATCACTGCCCGTACGTTCGGGCGTACGAAGACCGCATGATTCAGCTGGCCCAGGAGTATG
>FXBF010000476.1_pt1 | contig 13807 bp, 17 predicted proteins | sample 5335321 | NCBI WGS metagenome assembly FXBF01 (sample SAMEA103928391, study PRJEB20085) | sediment metagenome | isolation source: sediment
ATGCGGAAATCTGAGAAAATCCGTTCACGGCCGATAAAGCAGTCATTCATATAGCCGGAATACATGCGCCATCATCTACGGCAATCTTTCTTCCTATCACTTTTGTTGATCGCAAACATTAGTGTCGCTTCCGATTACGACAAAGGGTTCAACGCGTACAGCGAGGGCGACTTTGCGACCGCCCTTGCTGAGTGGCAGCCGCTCGCCGAGCGAGGGGATGCAAACGGGCAATTTGGGCTGGGATTGCTCTATGCCAATGGCTGGGGTGTGGACCTGAACGATGACGAGGCGCTTAAGTGGTACGGGCTTGCAGCAGGCCAGGGTCACGCTGAGGCGGCTTATAATCTGGGCGTAATGAATGCAAACGGTTGGGGCGTACCGCAAAGCGACGATGAAGCCTTCAAGTGGTATTCAATGGCAGCCGATCGCGGCTTCACCACTGCGCAAATCAGCCTCGGCAAGATGTATGCGTTTGGTTACGGGGCGCCACTGGATATAGTTCAGGCCTATATGTGGTACAGCGTCGCTGCGATGCTCGACGACTACAACGCCGAATCCGAGCGAAACGAATTGGCGAGGATGATGTCCACCGAGGACATTGCCAAAGCCGAAGAACTTGCCACTGCATGGCTGGCAAAATTCAGGAGCCCGGTGCCGGGCACTGACTTAATTGACTAGTTGAACATAGCCACAATAAGTCGGTGCCCGGCACCGTTTAAAGAGCTTACTTGAGCGTAATTTCGCGCATTACGTACTGCCCGGTTATTTTCCTCATGGCCGGATAGTTTTCCTGCGCATAGTCCGTCGAGGCGTCTGCCTTTGCCTTGCCCCAGGCTTTAATAAATGCATCGTATCGTTCCTTATTCGGCGCCAGATCGGATGAATCGGCAAACTTGATAACGAGCAACAGATTGAAATAACCGCTCTGCGGCAAGTCGCTTCGGAAAATCGAATACTCCTCGATCTGACCCAGTTCTTTCGCCACCTCGTTCCCGGCCGCCCAGGTCTGTTTGATTCCCTCCAGATAAGCATCGTCCATGTTGGGATCTACCTTGATCGTTGTTACCGACCACACGGCATCGCTCACGTCATAGTCCTTGTAGGGCTCAAGGTCAGCCAAAACCGGTGAGGCCACAAATATCAGAGCGAATACGCCTAACATTGAATTGATATTCATTGAACTTCTCCTTTTTCGTTGTTGTTCAATCTTTGCACCCGGCGCAATATATCACCTATACGCGATTCATTCGCAACTGCGCGGTGTGTCAGAATGCGGCTCTCGGCCGGCAGCGTGAATCGCCCGAAGCAGGGATTTCATGAAATCGAAAAACGGTCTGAAAATCAGTAACAACCACGACTAGAGCAGAAACTACCTTATGGCGAAGCTTTATTTTTATTACTCCTCGATGAACGCCGGAAAGTCCACGGCGTTGCTGCAATCCAGTTACAACTACAGGGAGCGCGGCATGAACACATTGGTGCTTGCGCCGCTACTCGACGACCGCTACGGCGTTGGCAAGGTCTCCTCCAGAATCGGACTCGAATCAGAAGCGATTAATTTTAGTCAGGAAGATGACCTGCTCGGAATCGTGAGCAATGCAATCAAGGATGAGCCATTGCATTGCGTACTGATCGATGAGGCTCAGTTTCTTACCAAGGACCAGGTTTTTCAGTTGGGGGAGATGACTGACAAGCTCAACATACCGGTCCTGGCCTATGGCCTTCGCACCGACTTTCAGGGCGAACCGTTCGAAGGCAGCAAATATCTGCTGGCATGGTCGGACAATCTCAAGGAACTAAAGGCCATCTGCGACTGCGGTACCAAGGCGACGATGGTGATTCGCCTCGATGAGGGCGGCAACGTCGTGACACAGGGTTCGCAGGTTGAGATCGGCGGCAACGATCGCTACGTATCCATGTGCCGCAAGCACTTCAAAGAAAACTTCTTCAAATAGACTGACCCGGCGCCCCGGAACGAGCGAATCTTACTGTTCCGAACTGCTCGCCAATAGATCGTCGCCGGCCGCGATTGGCAATGACTGCGTGTTTTCCTTGGCGAGTAGTTTTCGCATGTCCAGCATGTTTTTCATGATCATGGTATCGGCCAATCGGTCGCTGTCCAGTTTGATGCTATCGCGTGCATTCGGGTCATGGAACTTGATGCCGTGATTACCGATTGAAATCACGTCGTCGTGAAGCAGCACGTGGTTGGAGACGCGCTGCGAGTTCACGTAAGTACCGTTGGTACTGTTCAGGTCCATCAGGAATGTCGCCGCCCCATGCCGGACGAAGAGGGCGTGGTGGCGGCTGACGTAGCGGCTGTTGACACAAACGTCGTTGTGATCCGACCGTCCAACGAGGATCCGCGGGCGAACAATTTCGATCTCACGCAGCGTTCTGCCGTTGTATGTAAGAAAAAGTTTTGGCGGTACGGCTTCGGCAGCAACGATGTGCTCCGGTCGATCATCTTCAATTACCAGCGATGGCGTGCCGTCCGAAACCAGCGGGCTCTCGACATCATCTTTTCTGATTGGTAAATGATCCGCATTTGCCAGCGCCATCAGCACCAGGTGATCGAGGATCCCGGGCCAGCCGCCGGATGCCAAATGCAAGGCGTCGCACACGTCCTGAGGCAAAACTGCCGATGGATCAAAGCATCCGCCTGCACGAAGCTTTGCGTGCAGGTAGTCCGTCGTTTCGCCCTCCATCAGGGGGTCAAGATGGAAGTCGCCTGTCAATCGTTTGGAAATAGGCTCCATTGCCGGAGATTTGACAATAGACGAGATGGATCGATCGCTCGCGAGAATCAGGCGCAGGGCGCTCTTTGCCCTGACGTTCAGTTTAGCGAGTTCGCAGAGCACTCGTAGTCCGCTCGGATTCAGAGCATGTGTATTTTCAATAACGAGTAGCGGGGCGTGGTCGGAGGCGGTCTGCTGCAACACGAACACTTTGACCATATTGATCAGCTCGTTGACCGAACCGAAGTGGAGATCGTATCCGAACTGAGACAGGATGGCCTCCAACAGCGTCCGGGTATTCCGGCCTGCACCGTCGACGACCGCAACCGAGGCGTCATCGGCCAGTGATTCCGCGAAATGCTGGATAATCACCGTCTTGCCGGAGAGAGGTGGGCCCTGAAACAGGCCGAGACCGCGATCTTTTTTGAAAATCTCGTTCAGAAATTTAGTTGCGGCACTCTGGGAGGAATACGGGATAAAGACCAGCGGTCTTCCGTGGGTAAGGAACGGTTGCTCGTAGAGGCCAGCCTCGCCTAATTCCATTACTTTGAACTCGGTGTCAGTACTTATTTGTTGTTCTGATACAGTTACTTTGTTGCTTTTATTATGCACCAAATGAACTGGCCCGATCATCGTACGATTGACGTCGGTGTTTTGTATACTCCTTTGGACTGTTTCCTTATCTTTCAGGCAGCCACAGAGTAATTTAAAGCTAGAACATTTAGAATAGCCCATTACTTGTTGATAAAACTAAAGAATATTAATCGACAACGTTTTTGGGCATTTGCTGCAGAACACAGACACGGGACGATAAAACATTGACTGAATTACTGTCAGGAACGGACCTCTGCCTGCTCCGTGGCGAGCGTTGTCTGTTCAAAGGGCTGAATTTTGCGCTAAGTGCGGGCGAGCTGATGCTGGTGCGGGGCCCGAACGGGAGCGGCAAGACCAGTCTTCTTCGTTCCATTGCGGGCTTGATCGGACTGGAGGATGGTTACATAAGCTGGCAGGGCGTGCCGACAGAGAAGGACCGACAATCGTTCAGTGCTGATGTCGTGTGGATGGCACACCGTGTGGGTTTCAAAGCTGATCTGACACTGGTCGAGAATCTTCGCTTCGAATCCGCTCTTCGTTCGGCAACGTTTGGCGATATTGACGGGATTCTGGACCGTTTGGGCCTGTCGCAACTCATAGAGCTGCCAATGCGTTCCCTATCGGCAGGCCAACAAAGGCGGGTAGCCCTGGCAAGAATGCTGATATCCGATGCCCGCCTCTGGCTGATGGATGAGCCGTTCGCGAATCTTGATGCCGACGGACACGATCTCGTCATCGAACTGATCGCCGAGCACCTGGCGAAAAACGGCATTTGTGTCGTGGCCGCTCACCAGGACCTCGAACTCGGGATTCCCATGCACAGGATTCAGCTTCAGTGAATGGCAATGAGGCAAAAGTGCCGAGCCTGTGGCATGGGTTGAAGTCCATTATCCGGCGGGACTTGCTGCTCGCATGGAAACGCCCGGGCGACGTATTGAATCCGCTGTTCTTTTTTGCGATTGTCAGTACCTTGTTCCCGCTTGCGGTTGGGCCCAGTGCAGAACAACTGTCCATCAGCGGACCTGGCGTCCTTTGGGTTGCGGCGCTGCTCGCGGCACTTCTTTCATTGAATAGCCTGTATCTGAGCGACTTCGAGGACGGCAGCCTCGAGCAGATCATACTCAGCCCGCAGCCCCTGCCGTTGTTGGCGCTGGGCAAATCTGTTTCGCATTGGCTGGTCAGTGGCCTGCCGCTCGTGATAGTTTCGCCGCTGATCGCTATGACATTCCGGATGCCCGTCGAAACCGTGGGTGTTCTGATGCTGACCTTGGCGCTTGGGACCATCAGCTTGAGCCTGCTGGGATCGATTGGTGCGGCGCTCACAGTCGGTCTCAATCGAGGCAACGCATTACTGAGTCTCTTGATCCTACCGCTTGTGATGCCCGTGCTGATATTCGGTGCACGCACGGTCTCTCTGGCGGCCGCCGATGATGCAGTAGCCGCAGGCATTTATTTCCTGGCAGCCTATTGCATGCTGGCACTAAGCTTCGCACCATTCGCCACGGCCGCAGCCTTGAAAATCAGCAACGAGTAAGATTGCCGTTTATGTGGAAATTCCTGCACAAGCTCGCTTCGCCGCCACATTTTTAAGACTTGGCGGCGAAGATCGTTCCCTGGTTCGCAGTCTGCGGGCTGGCTCTGATTGCCTATGGAACCATCGCGGGCCTGTTCTTCGCGCCGGCAGATTATCAGCAAGGTGATGCCTTTCGAATTATCTATGTCCACGTGCCTGCGGCATATCTGTCGATGCTCGCCTATGCAGCCATGGCCATTTCGGCCGGAATAGGCCTGATCTGGCGCATGAAGCTTGCACATGCCGTCGCGGCCGCCGCTGCGCCGCTGGGTGCATGGTTTACGTTTCTCGCCCTGGCCACCGGCTCGATCTGGGGGAGACCGATGTGGGGCACCTGGTGGGAATGGGGAGACCCTCGGCTGACCTCCGAGCTCATCATGCTATTTCTCTATTTCGGCTACATGGCACTGCGTGGGGCCATAGACGATACGCAGAAGGCAGATCGTGCCAGCGCCGTGCTGGCGCTCGTTGGCGCCGTCAATGTTCCGATCATTCATTTCTCGGTCGAATGGTGGAGTTCGCTGCACCAGGGCCCGACGCTGATTCGCGGAGGTGGCCCGGCGATCGAGCCTGTAATGTTATATCCGCTGCTCGCAATGATTTTCGGTTTTTCCCTTTTGTTTGGCGCTATGCTTCTGTCCCGCGTCAGATCCGAAGTGCTTTATCGCGAGCGACGCTCCCGGTGGGTACGGAACCTGCTGCTACCGTCTGAGAGATCCCAGTAGTGGAAATAAAGGAATTGTTTACAATGGGAGAATACGGCAGCTTCGTCTGGAGTTCGTACCTGCTGACGCTCATTGTCGTCGTCGCCAGTACGGTACAGGCTAAACGCCGTCATCGTCAGATCGAGGAAGAGATCAGGCGACAATTGAAGATCGAGGAGACGAGCGAATGAAACCCAGGCAACAGCGTATGCTGGCTGTGGGACTGGCGATCGCAGGACTTGCGATAGCTGCCATCCTGACCTTGCGTGCTTTCAAAGAGAACATGATGTTTTACATCGAGATATCAGAAGTGGTTAAGGGCAATGTACCCAGCGAGCGCAATTTTCGGGTCGGTGGACTCGTTGTCGAGAACAGCGTCGTTCGCAAGACCGGCGAACTCGACATCGAGTTCACGCTGACGGATCTGGAACAGCAGCTCACAGTCGTCTACGGCGGCATTTTGCCCGACCTGTTTCGCGAAGGGCAGGGAATCATCGCACACGGCCGAATGAACGATGACGGCAGGTTTGTCGCCGATACCGTGCTCGCCAAGCATGACGAGCAGTACATGCCGCCCGAAGTTGCAGACACCTTAGCAAAGCAAGCGGCTGCCAAAGCCGCTGCCGACAGGGAAGCAGGTACCCAGGAGTGATTCCCGAGATCGGCCATTTTGCGTTGATCCTGGCGCTGTCTCTGGCGATCTGCCAGGGCGTCATGCCGATCATCGGCGCTCATCGTGGCGACGAGGCAATGATGGCCGTCGCGCGGCCGGCCGCACGCGGACAATTTGTATTCGTCATCATATCCTTCGCCAGTCTTGCCTGGGCGTTCCTGAATGACGATTTTTCCGTTCTTTACGTCGCCAATCACTCGCAACTGGCCTTGCCGGATGTGTACAAGTTCTCAGCGGTATGGGGCGCGCACGAAGGATCGCTATTGCTCTGGATCCTGATCCTTTCAGCCTGGACGGTGGCGGTCGGTCGTTACAGCCGGGCATTGCCGGAGTCATTCGCTGCGCGCGTTCTGGGCGTTCTCGGTCTCCTGAGTTTCGGCTTTATGCTGTTCACGCTGCTGACCTCCAATCCGTTCGAACGTATTGCTGCTCCGGCGGACGGGGCTGACCTGAATCCGCTGCTGCAGGATCCTGGGCTGGCTATACACCCGCCTATTCTTTACGCGGGCTATGTCGGCTTCTCGGTGGCGTTTGCGTTTGCCGTAGCTGCCATGCTGAGCGGGCGTCTCGATCGAACCTGGGCGCGCTGGACCCGTCCCTGGACGACCTGGGCATGGCTGTTCCTGACTGTCGGCGTCGCACTCGGCAGCTGGTGGGCTTACTACGAGCTCGGCTGGGGCGGCTGGTGGTTCTGGGACCCGGTGGAGAACGCCTCGTTCATGCCCTGGCTCGCCGGTACCGCATTGATTCACTCGCTCGCAGTGACAGAGAAGCGCGGTCTGTTCAAAAGCTGGACATTGCTGCTGGCAATTTCGGCGTTCTCGCTAAGCCTGCTCGGCACATTCCTGGTGCGCTCGGGCGTCCTTATTTCGGTGCATGCGTTTGCGACGGACCCGGCTCGCGGTCTTTTCATACTCGCTTTCCTAGGGATAGTCATCGGTGGGGCGCTGGCGCTCTACGCCTGGCGCGCACCGGCACTCGACTCGGACGCAGGCTTCAAGCCGCTGTCGAGGGAGACTTTCCTGCTGCTGAATAACGTGTTGCTCGTAATCGCAGCAACTTTGATCCTGTTTGGAACGCTCGCACCACTGATCGCAGATGTGATGAAAGCGGGCAAGATTTCCGTAGGGGCGCCCTGGTTCGAAATTGCGTTTGCAATCCCGATGCTGCCGCTGCTTCTTCTTATCGGCGTCGGCATGCACACCGCATGGCGAAGCCAGGACTGGCATGCGCTTGTAGGGCAACTGAAGATACCTGCCATTCTGGCGCTGGTCGCCGGTCTGGCATTGCCGGTGCTGGTATACGGCCGATTCGGGCCTCTCGTGACGGTCGGTGCCATCGCCGCTTTCTGGATCATGTTCGTCGCTCTGATTCAACCCTTACGTTCTTTGCGACGAACTCCCGGCACACCTGCAATTACACGGGCGGCCCTTGGGATGTCGGTTGCGCATTTCGGCGTTGGATTTTTCGTATTGGGTATCTCGATCGTGCAGGCGTTCAGCGTCGAAGAGGATCTGCGGATGACGCCTGGAGAGAGCGTGGAGGTTGCAGGCTTTACTTTCGAGCTACGTGAACTGCGAAATGTCCAGGGACCCAACTTCCAGGCACTCGAGGGCGAAGTCGAAATCCGCAAGAACGGCGAATTCATCGGCGAACTAAGGCCCCAAAAACGAACTTACCTCGTGCAACAAAGCCCGATGACGGAAGCCGGCATTCTGGCGAGCCTCAACAGGGACTTGTTCGTCGCGCTTGGCGACCCGCTTGGCGACGGCGCCTGGAGTGTCAGGCTGCAATACAAGCCGATGATACGCTTCATCTGGCTGGGCGCACTCATTATGGCGCTGGGCGGCTTGATTGCGGCCAGCGACCGCCGTTATCAGTTTGCGAAGGGCGCCGTCAAATCGAGCGAAAAATCCTCGCTTGGCGAGCAAACTGCCTGATGTCACGCTTCCTCGTACCGTTGATCCTGGTCGCAGTCATGATTCCGGTATTTGTCATCGGACTGAACCGCGATCCATCTGAAATTCCGTCGCCGTTGCTCTTGAAGCCGGCGCCGGTATTCGAACTGCCGAGCCTGAAGGACCCCAACAAAATGGTTGGTAGCACCGACTATGAAGGCCGGTTGGCGCTCCTCAACGTATGGGCAACCTGGTGTGTCGGTTGTCGCCAGGAGCATGACTATCTGCTGAAACTCACAAGTGAGATTGAAATTCCGATGTACGGCCTCAATTGGCGCGACCGCCGCAACGATGCACTGGTCTGGCTACAAGAGCTGGGCGACCCCTATGTCGCCTCCGCCTACGACGATGACGGCCGGGTCGGTATCGACTGGGGCGTCTATGGGGCGCCAGAAACATTCCTGATCGGTCGGGACGGCATTATTCTATACAAACACATCAGTCCGATGACCGAAGAAGTCTGGCAGAAAGAATTTCAGCCGAGAATTCTTGCGGCGAAAGGAAAATCAGAGTGAAGCACAGCTCGATTGCACTGATTTTGTTTTTTGCTTTCGGTCTGGCGAACGCGATCGATGCCGGCAAAGCATTCGATGATCCCGAAATGCAGGCACGCTACGAGAAAATAAGCTCGGAAGTTCGTTGTCTTGTTTGTCAGAACCAGACAATCAAGGACTCCAATGCGTTTCTTGCCAGTGACCTGCGGCGTGAGATACGAAGATTGTTGGAGGAAGGCAAGACTGATGCAGAGGTATATGACTTTCTTGTCGCACGCTATGGCGACTTCGTACTCTACCGGCCGCGGATGCAAGGCAAGACCCTCGCACTCTGGATCGCACCGTTTCTCCTCATTGCCGTCGGCGGCATTGTTGCCGTCAGAGTGGTACGTGGCCGCATGACCATGTCGATCGACGATGACTCCGATTCGGGGTAGGTCATGATCTGGCTGATCCTGGGATTGATGCTGCTTGTCGCAGCCACCTTCGTGGTCTGGCCGCTTGCTCGGCATCAGAAAGGGCTGTCGCTGCCATCGGTGGCTGCGATCGTTTTCGTAATCGCCATATCAGGCGGCTTGTATGCCTACATCGGCACGCCCGATGGACAATCTGCCGGATCCGAAATGGCGAGCGTGGAGGAAATGGTTACCGGGCTCGATCAACGACTGCGTGATAATCCCGATGACCTGGCCGGCTGGAAAATGCTGGGGCGTACCTATTTTCAGCTTCGCAATTACGCCAAAGCAGTTGAGGCATACGAGCGAGCCGTGCAATTGGAATCCGGCATGAACGGGCAGACACTCGTCGACCTTGGCGAAGTCGTCTGGATGCAGGACCAGAGTAAATTGACCGGTCGTGCCGGGGAGCTATTCGAAAATGCGATTGCAGTGTCACCCAACAATCCCAAAGCGCTTTTTTACAGCGGCCTGGTGGCTGTCGAGCGGGGAGAGCGCTTCCTGGCTGCTGACAGGTGGGAGGCGTTGCTTGCTCTGTCCCCGCCGGAAGGAATTCAGGAAATGCTGCGGCAGCGAGTTGCTGAACTGCGCGGCGAAGAAATACCTGCCCAGGAACCGCCCGTCGGGCCAATCGTTTCTGCCACCATCGAACTGGCGCCTGCAGCCCAGAACGCAGTTGATCCGAATGCGACCGTGTTTGTCATCGCGCGTGACCCCGCACAGCCAAGGCCGCCCGTCGCGGTCGCCAGGCGGCGTGTCGCTGATTTTCCTGCGGTGGTCGCACTCGGAGATGCCGACTCGATGATGAATACTCGATTGTTGTCGGCGTTTTCCGAACTAGAAATCGTTGCCAGAGTATCGATGTCCGGGCAGCCCGTTGCACAAGCAGGCGACTGGTACGGAGAAAGAATTGTCCGGCCAGCGGAGAGCGGGGAAATTTCGATCGTCATCGACCGCGAGGTTCAGTAGATCTGCTTATCCGCTTGACACAAGCAGGGTCGGCACGTCTAGTGGCGCGGTCTCAGCAGCGGTGACTGGAGCGAAATGAAAAAGTTTGACCTCAGAAGGACGGCCAAGGGTGACCAATTGAAAGTGCCGTTCCACAGCCCTTCGCTTCTCAGATATCCGCTTTTCAACAAGGGAACGGGGTTCACTCCCGAAGAGCGTGAGCGATTCGGCCTCGTCGGACTGCTGCCATCGCACCACAACGATATCGAAACTCAGGCCGAACGCGTCTACAGGTCAATTTGCTTTAACCCGGACCCGGTTGGCCGACATATCAGCCTGGCAGCCCTGCAAGACCGAAACGAGCACCTTTTCTACAAGGTGTTAAGCCTTCACCTTGAAGAGCTTCTGCCAATCGTCTATACGCCAACGGTCGGCAAAGCATCCCAGTATTACAGTCGCGTATTCCGTCGCGCCCGCGGCATTTGGATCACGCCGGATCTTCGCGGGCGTGTTGAAAACATATTGAGAACGGCCGCATCGTTCAGTGATGTTCAACTAATGGTTGTCACAGACAACGAATCAATTCTCGGCATCGGCGATCAGGGGGTCGGAGGAATGGCCATCAGCGTTGGCAAGCTTTCTCTCTATTGCGCAGGAGCAGGTATTCATCCTGCGCGCACTTTGCCGATCAGCCTTGATGTTGGAACGGACAATCAATCATTGCTGGACGATCCGCTGTATCTCGGCTGGCGCCAGAAGCGACTTCGTGGAGATGAATACGACTCGCTTGTCGAGGAATTCGTAACAGCCGCAGCTAAAGTATTTCCAGAAGTAGTAATTCAGTGGGAGGATTTCCGTAAAGACAACGCTTTGCGCATCCTGGATCGTTACCGGGATCAGATTCCATCTTTCAATGACGATATTCAGGGCACAGGCGCCGTAGCCCTGGCCTGCGTACTTGCGGCCTGCAAGATTACGGGTGCACCGCTCGAGGAAAGTCGTATTCTGATGTACGGTGCCGGCGCTGCCGGCCTCGGGATTGCGCGGCAATTGCGCAGCCAGTTGCAGATTGACGGGCTGGCCGGCAGCGATCTGCGACACGCCATCCTCGTAATGGATAGCAAGGGTGTAATCAGCGACGGCCGCGGAGAGATGGATGACTACAAGAAAGAGTTGTCCTGGCCGGAGGATATGGCGCGGAAACTGGAACTTAGTGATACAGACCGCAGAGAGCTGCACAAGGTTGTCCAAAGTTATCGGCCAACTGTTCTGATTGGTGCATCGGGACAAGGCGGTGCATTCAACGAAGAATCGGTTCGCAAGATGGCGGAATCCGGCGGCACTCCCGTAATTTTGCCGATGTCGAACCCGACCTCGATCAGCGAGGCGACCCCGGAGCAGGTTCTGCGTTGGACCGAGGGGCGCGCGCTCGTCGCAACCGGAAGCCCTTTCGAAGCCGTGAGGTTGCGGGGCGGACCCCGCCGCATTGGTCAGGCGAACAATGTGTTCATATTTCCCGGGATCGGCCTTGGCACGATCGTAAGCGCTGCATCACAGGTGACCGATGGCATGATATCCGCGTCTGCGACGGCACTTGCTGATAGTCTGACAAGTGACGAGCTTTCTGATAGCTGTTTGATGCCGGATGTAACGAGACTGTGGGATGTCTCTGGCGACGTCGGACTGGCGGTCGCAACACAGGCCGTGGCTGATGGCGTCGCGGCAAAGTCAAGCGCAGATGAATTGCAATTGCGCATAGACGAATATCGGTGGGTTCCGGAGTATCCGGAGTTTGTCGACACCTGAAAGGAAAACAAGAATCGAATGCGAACCGGAGACAGGAACTTGATCAGCAAAAGCCTGGTGGAAGCAGCAACGATGTGCTTCGCGTGCGGCCCGGATAATCCGATCGGGCTGCAAATCAATTTCCAGCTAAAAGATGGCAAATGCACGGGCGTTTTTACGCCCGAAGAGACTCACGTCGGTTACGAAAACACGGTGCATGGCGGAATTATTTATTCGGCATTAGACGACGTGATGGCAAACGTTTTGTACTTGCAGGATATGAAGGCACACACTGCGAAGTGTGAAATACGCTACCGCAATGCGCTGGAAGTCGGTCAGACGATCAATCTCACCGGCTGGATAGAGCAGCAACGTCGTCGTCTGGTCGTATTGAAAGGTGAAGCAAGAACCGCCGCTGACGATAAATTGATTGCCGACTGCGAAGCGAGTTTTATGCTTGCCTGAACAGGCGCTGCGGGGATTTTATTCTGCTGCGGACGGAACCGGAACTCTGACAGTATCTCCCGCGTTGTCTTCGTCAGCCCGGATCGTCAACTCTTCGTTCACATCATCAATTGCGTGCATAAGGGTGGCGTAAAGGCGTCGCAGCTGTATGTATGACAATGTTTTGAGGTCGACCTGCTCAATTGCCTGGATGACGTCGAGCGACCGGTCCTGTACATCAGTTTCACTGGTTTTTGGTTTCGCCATCTTCGAGAAGCACTAAAATTCCGAGTTGATTTCAGTCTAGCAGGCAGCATAAGGGCGAAGTGTGACACCAGTCACGTATGGCCTGTGATAGCATGCCCCCGTTTTTGTGTTTGCGATCTGCCCTGGTCCATCCGTCAAGGAACCTCGAATGCCGCTTTCCGATTCACTAAGCAATTGTCTTCGATTGCCGCTCATTGGCGCACCGATGTTCATCGTATCGGGCCCCGAGCTCGTGCTGGCGCAGTGCAAAGCGGGCATTGTCGGTGCCTTTCCGGCACTCAACGCGAGACCGCAGTCCATGCTGGACGAATGGTTGTGCCGTATGACTGAAGAACTAAGCGCATTCAGTCGCGACAATCCCGACATGCCCGTTGCGCCATATGCGGTCAATCAAATCGCTCACGTGAGCAATGATCGCCTGGAAGATGATGTCGAGGCGTGTATCAGGCACGAGGTTCCCATCATCATCACCAGCTTGCGTCCTCCGGCGGAAGTCGTGGATGCGGTTCACGGATACGGCGGCGTCGTGTTTCATGACGTCATCAACGTGCGTCATGCCCGTAAAGCGATCGAGCAGGGCGTCGATGGCATCATCGCCGTTTGTGCAGGAGCGGGCGGTCATGCGGGCACGACCAGTCCGTTTGCGTTGATCAAAGAGGTTCGCGAGTGCTTTGACGGCACGATCATTCTTTCAGGCAGTATGAGCAACGGCAATGACATATTGGCGGCACAGGCAATCGGAGCAGACCTCGCTTACATCGGCACTCGTTTCATCGCGACCGAAGAAGCCAACGCTCCGGCCGCCTATAAAGAAATGATCGTGAACAGCACGGCTAGCGACATCGTCTATACGTCCCTCTTCTCCGGTGTTCACGGCAGCTATCTGAGCGGCAGCATTTCCAAGCTGGGCCTTGATCCGGCAGATTTGCCCGAAGGCGACAAGTCCAGAATGGATTTTGGCAGCGGGGTCGGCTCCAAGGCGAAGGTCTGGAAAGATATCTGGAGTGCCGGTCAGGGCGTTGGCAGCATTCATGATGTTCCCTCGGTCGGCGAACTCGTCGAGCGAATGGAGCAGGAATATCGAAACGCGCGAGAGCGTCTCGCGTAGGTGCAGGCCATAAGAACTCTCAGTCACGCAGCTTGCATTTGCAACCGTCGCACCAGACACTTGGCA
>FXBF010000477.1_pt1 | contig 13787 bp, 13 predicted proteins | sample 5335321 | NCBI WGS metagenome assembly FXBF01 (sample SAMEA103928391, study PRJEB20085) | sediment metagenome | isolation source: sediment
ACGGGCCGCGATTCATGACGGCATTGCGTATTTCCCGACATTTCTCGGTAACGTCTATCCGGTGAACCTGAGCGGCCGGATACCGGTCGTCGGCGAGCCCTGGTCTCTGATCGGCAACGAAGAGGGTGGCTGGCGGCCCGGTGGTCTGCAGCTTGCCGGCAGTGATTCAAACGGACGCTTGTATGTTTTGATGCATCCTGAAGGTGCGGACGGCACGCACAAAGATCCCGGTGTCGAGGTCTGGGTATTCGATACTAAAGCCAAGCGCCGAACCGATCGTATCGAACTGCAACTTCCGGCAATTTCGATTGCTTTGACGCGTGACGAGAACCCCCTGCTCGTTGCGACCAACGTTAACCTTGAAATCGATGTCTACGATGCCAGCGAAGGCACGCACTTGCGCACGCTTGGAAATTTTGGTCAGGAGACGCCTTTTATTCTGCACGGCGCCCACTAAAACTAAGAAAAGGAACAAAAGAGATGAAGTGGCTTGACGGCTTGACTGAAAGCAAAGCGCGCAGCATTGCGCAACGAACTTCGCGCCGTGGGTTCCTGGGCAGACTCGCAGGCGTCCTGGCGGGCGGCGCCGCCATCCCGTTGCTGCCGGTAGCCAGAGGCGATGAACAGGGAAATCCACAACCCGCGGAACAGGGCGACCCGAGCAGTTGTGGCTACTGGCGCTATTGTGCGATTGACGGTTTTCTGTGCAATTGTTGTGGAGGCTCTGTCAATAGCTGTCCGCCCGGCACCGAAATGTCGCCGATCACCTGGATTGGCACCTGCGAGAATCCGGCGGATGGCAAGAATTACATCATTTCCTATAATGACTGCTGCGGAAAGTCATCCTGTGGCAACTGCCTTTGCCAGCGTAACGAAGGCGATCGCCCGGTATATCGTCCACAGCTGTCAAACGACCTCAACTGGTGCCTGGGAACAAAGAGCGTGGTCTATCATTGCTCGACGGCGATTGTCATCGGCACAGCGCTCGATCAATGAGATGGCAGTGATATCACGCGTTGTCACCGTCGCTTTGTTGACTATTTTCACTTCCAACGCCGGTGCGAATGAGCAGCGGGCCCGGGTCAACTACATGATCCATTGTCAGGGTTGCCATCTGCCGGAGGCAGCGGGCTACCCGGGCAAAGTGCCACGAATGAGAGATTTCGTCGGCTATTTTCTGCATTCCCGGGAAGGACGGGAATTCATTATTCGCGTGCCCGGTGTCTCAACATCTTCTTTAGCCAACGACGAAGTGACTGAACTCATGAACTGGTTGCTCTTGACCTACAGTGCTCCGCAGCTTCCGGAAGATTTTGTACCGTTTACCGTCGATGAGGTCGCGGCGCTAAGACCGGACCTTGAAACTGACCCGGAGACAACGCGCAGAGGTATTCTCGAACGAATTGCGATCGGCGTGCCGTCGTTGGCACAAGAACTAGAATCGCAAAACTGAAGGGCAAGAAATCTTGCCCTTCGTTTTCATCAGATTCCCGCAATAAGGCTTTATTCACCCCAGTCATAGCGGAGGGAAATACCCCACCAGCGAGGCCGGCCATAATACTGTTCTGTCATGCCGAATAACGCTGTGGTGGACAGGTCGAACGTTTGTACGATGTACTCTTCATCAGTGACGTTATTCACAAATGCCGAGACCGCCCATGTTCCGCTCTCAGAGGTATAGGTCACCGATGCATTCGCCAGCGTGTAACCGTTTTCCGTTTGGTTCGGGAATGCGGTAAGCGCAAAAAAGTGTTTTGACCGATACACGGCATCGCCCTGGATGGCCAGTCGACCGCTCGTGAGCGGCCATTCGTAGCGAAGCATCCCATTCAGATTCCATTCCGGCGATTGAACCGACGTCGTCTTAACACCGCCGCCAAGATCCACTTCGATATCGTTGTAGGCAGCACCGAGCAGGATGTCCCAGTTGTCGGTTGGACTGGCCTGGAACTCCAGCTCAAAGCCCTGGCTTTCGGCATCCGCATTAAACGTCAATGTATCGATGCCGATGATGTTGAATGCCTGGTAATCCTTGTAGTCATAGTAATAGGCGGCGCCATTGAGTCGTGCGCGGCCGTCCATCAATGTCATCTTGAATCCGACTTCAAAGGCGTCAAGCTGCTCCGGATCGAAGGACATGGTGGCATCATCATATGCCCCACCCAGGGGGAAGATCGGTGCATTGTAGCCGCCACCTTTCACGCCGCGATTTAAACTTGCGTATACAAGAGTATCGTCGGATACCGACCAGTCCAATTGTACTCGCGCCGAAAACTCGGAGTCGGAGCGAGAGCCCGTGTAGGTAGCAATCACGCCCAAAGAATTGAGATTACTCGGGTCGTCCCAATTCCTGATGTCGGGATTCAGAAATTCGACTGCTTCAATCAGGTAATTGAATTTCTTGTCATCATTGATAAAACGGCCACCCAGTATGAGATTGACCGTATCGGACAGCGAAAACTCGACCTGGCCGAATACAGAAATCGATTCGAGTTGCGAGCGATAAGGATTGTTCAGGCCGGCTTCGGCGCCCGGCGTGGGCGCCGGACCAACAAATGGGTCGGTAATTGCGCCATTGCTGTCATTGATATCCAAATCCATATAGTAAATGCCGGCCACCCACTTCAAATTGCCCGTATCACCATCAAGCCGAAGTTCCTGGGACAGTTGCTCGGCATCCGTGGTCAGGAAGAAGTTGAAGAACGATAAGGGTGACGCATCCGAGTCCTCTATGTAGCGGCGCTCGACAGTGGAAAAATCGGTAATCGATGTCAAATTGATATCGCCAATGCCCCATTTGATCGTAGCGGTAAACCCGTTGGTTGAAAGATCGTTGAAACCCGGGTCATCATATTCACCGGAATAAGGGTCTCCGGTGTTATCGGTGTAGCCGCCGAGAACAGGATTGGGGACGCCCGGAGTAAGAACGCCAGGCAGTAGTGACGATACGTACTTGAAGAAGCCAGTATCGATGTCCTGTTCCGAAAATCGCGCGTTCAACAGGAGTTCGAAATCGTCATTCGGCGCGTAAAGCAACTGTAATCTTGCCGCAAGGTCATCGGCGTTGTTCAGTTTTCCTCCTATCCGGTTCGTAATATAACCATCGTTTGTATGGTATGAGGCGGAGAGTCTGGCGGATAGGTTCTCGCTAAGACCTCCACCGACGGCGCCTTCAAACTTGGCCTGCGAATAGTCGCCGAATGTCAGCTTGGCGTATCCATTCGCGTCCTGGCTGGGTTTGTTCGTAATAAAGTGGGCAAGACCACCGGTCGCGTTGCGTCCGAACAGAGTGCCCTGGGGTCCGCGCAATAACTCTACCCGCTCCATATCGAACAGCATGAAACCGGTGCCCGACATTTGGCTGATGTAAACCTCGTCGACGTAAACGGCAACCGGGCTTTCCACGTTGGTCGTAAAATCACTGCTTGCCACGCCGCGCATGGCAATGGCGTAGTTCGCCTCTCCATTAGGTTGCACAGTTTGTACGCCAGGCGCCATGTTTGTGACCTGCTGTGCATTGGTAAAGCCCAGGGCCTCCATCTGGGCGCCTGTCATCGCTGTGATAGCGATACCGACGTCCTGCACGCTTTGCTCACGCTTGGTTGCAGTTACAATAATTTCTTCCAGCACTGCGGCCGCAGCCATGCTGCCGGCCATCATGAGTGGTAATAGCGTAAAGAGAGCGCGGTTAATAGATTTTAGATTACACATACTGTGTCCCCCGTTTTTGTGACAACAAACAAAACATACTTCCTGCGATACATCCCCTGAGACCTGAATAATGCCACGACCATTAATATATGGTCAGAAAAATGATATCTGTTCTATTGGATGAATACGCCTGCAGGCGGAGTTGTCGAATTCCCACCGGGCTACCGCTGCTTAACGCTCATTCTTTCTTTCCATTTATACGGGGATTCCGTGACGTCACCCGGTTAATGGTCTCGACCAGGCCGGCACGGATTGAGCTGGCTTCCGAGCTGTAGGGCATCTTTCGCAGACTGCCAACCTCCTCAGCCGTATAGTGTTCGAAATCGGCCGGTACGTTTTCCCGGTCAAACTCATGCAGCATCCAATTGGTGAGTGCCGCTATCGATTCGTCGTTCAGGGGAGCCATGGACACGCCCGGCACCCGTATCAGGTATTCGCGGCCGCCGGGAACCGACAGAAATTTCGCGACGGCTCCACGTAACGCAGGAACCTGATCTCCCGTTGCACCTCCGTCTGATCGATGGCAGCCCTGGCAATTGAGCATCCAGGCCACCCTGTTGTTGCGGTCTAAATTGGCGTCCGCATGCACCAATTGCGGTGCAAGAACAATGCAGAGGAGTAAGGAAATAAACTTCATCCTGATTACTGACTCCCCAAGCCCGGTACGTTTTGCCGAAGCCGCGCAGTGGCCTGTCCGGTTGGCCCGGAATGCTCCTGACGTATTTCTGTGACTTCTTGCTTCGAAAAGGCTTGCCAATCCTCCGATGTGGAAGTGCCCAGTGATGACACGATGTAGTTCAACACGCCGGCAATTTCCGCATCAGATAAACCCTGGGCCGGCATCGCACCGCTATACGAAGTCCCGTCGATTTCGATAGTGCCAATAAGGCCACTGATGATCGTCATGACGATGTAGGCGCGCCCCTGTTCTGTTGCGGCAATAGAGTCCACACGGTCGCGTAGTGGGGGGAAGACGCCGGGGATACCGGCACCGTCAGGCAGATGGCACGCGGCACAACGCAGATACAATTCTTCGCCCTCGTTTGCGGTAACGATACCGCTTACCGAAAGGACCAACACCACGGTCAGAGCCCGAATCAAGATTCGATTCCGATGATAACGGCTGTGGAGCAATTGTAGATGGAGCTTTTCGTACCCAGGCACCAATTCAGGTCATTGTTTGATTGCGGGCGATATGCGGGACGATCTCCTTCATTCCGATTACACAGACATCGCCCACAACTGGTCTTGCCGCAGCAATCGTTGTAGGAAATTATGTAGTTCTTCTTGTCTGCCGGGTTGAAGCAGCTCCCGATCCAGGTCAGCGGAGACATTTCTGTCCCGGGCGGACACGAATTCGCCGTACCGCCACAACAACTGCAGAGGAAGCCGTCAATCGCACAATACCGCCAGTAATCGCATTGGGTTGGATCTCCCGGATCCTGAGGGTTCCCGGTGGACTGCGGTGCGACGCCTGAAGAAGCGCGGGCTACAGGCAGCAATGGCAGCGCCGACGCCCCAACAAAGGCCATGCCGAGCCTGCTCAGGAAACTTCGGCGTGACGTCCGTTGGGCGATTCCACGGCTTGCTTTTTCACTGACCCTGTCAAGGAGTTTCATGCCTTAATCTCTCCGCAAATATCAGTTTGCGTACAGTACGAACGGGAATGCGCCAATCCCGAGGCTGATGGTTCGCACCAGTTTTCCGGACTGGGCCTCGAAAACATCCAGAGCCATGTTTTCGTTTGTCACGACGAGATAGGGTGGATCGCTGCGCGTCACAGTGATGGACAGGCCGTCGTCGGGCAGTTCGATTCGTCTTACGAGCTTTTGCGCTTCCGGATCGAGCACCCAAACCTCTGACCCGCCGGATTTGTGCGACCCCTCTTTACCATTCGGCTGCATCACGACAAACAGTTCATCATTGCCGGCCGCGATAACCTGCCATCCCGAAGGGCGCCAGTTCTCTGTTCGAAGGTCATCTGGCACCAGTTGCCAATCGTCCAGAATGATGGGCTTGATACCGCTGAAGTCGATGGGTTGTATGCGTCCTTTGTAACTCGGGAAAAATGTAATGCCGTTCAACTCGGCATTTTTTACAAAAATAGGGTCAGCGTCAATATCGATGAACGGCTCCGTGCGTGCTGAAGAATTTACCGAACCGTCGCTGTTTAGTGCATAAGTGACCATTCCTCCGTTGGCGCAAATGGTCGAGAATCCCCGCTCGCCGGTTGGGAAAACGAAATTGCAGCCCGGTATGGGAATCTCGTCGAGAACCTTGCGTTCAACCAGGTCAACAGTGGTTACCGAGGCGGCCGGTGTAAAATTCATGACCAAACCAATACGCTCATCATCCGTCAATTGAAACGAATTCGGTTGTGTCACAACCTGTTGTCGCTTGGCGGGTAACAAGATCTCATCAACGGGTTCCAAAGTGCTCTTGTCGAATATAATCAGGACATCGGTACGTTCGCCATGGGTTCGCCGCGAAAGAATCGTCTGTCCGGTATACAGTTCCGAACGCACACGGGACGGCTGAAATTGGCCCATCATGCCGGCGCCGATCATGCCCTTGAAATTCCGCGTTTCTGCCGCTACATCAACGATCAGAATTTTGCCGTCCAACAAGCTATTAAAATTCAGATCGTGAGCAAAGACCCAGGTGTCCGGGTAGGTGGCGGGCAGAGACTCGACGTTTGGAATCTGCTCTACTGGCAGATCGCCTGTAAAGTCCATCACCGAAGAATCAGTCGCCGCCGCGCCGGCCGGCGATTCGTCTGAGCAACTAGCTAACGGAATCGTAAGAACGAGCACTAGGAAGATCGATGAACGATTCGTCTTGAACATCTCGATGGACCCCCCGGTGCGCGACGGCATACTTTCCTAATTAGGTCATACGTCCCAATTAGTGTTATCGTCCTAAAAGTACGCTAACCGGCCCCCCGGAGTCAAACGCTGCCGGTCACGGCGGCGCATTGACCATGGTGAGGTTCGTTCGTTGCGGGAACTGACAAGCAAAAATAAACCTGGCACCGCGGTGTCCCGCAAGGGCTACAGACGCATTGACGAGATCAGGTGCGCCGCACGAGATGTTCTAATACGTCTAGGATATCAAGGCTTTACAATGCGAGCCGTGGCGGCGGAATGTGACATTTCAGTCGGCAATCTCAACTATTACTACGCCAACAAAGCAGATTTGCTGGCGGATCTGCTGGAAACCGTCATCGAAGGTTATTTTGCGGATTTCGATGAAATTCTGGCCGGCAGTGATCCGGGGTCTCCAGAAAGGACTTTGGAGAGGGTCATGCGTTTCATTATTGCGGACCTTGGCACCCGAGAAACGACAGTGTTCTTTCCCGAACTTTGGGCCCTCGCTAACCACGATTCCCACGCGTCAAAACGCATGAACGAAATGTATAGAAAATACCGCCGGGTATATGACGAGTTGATCCCGAAAATCAATACTGCTTTGTCGCCTATGCAGGTCAGGCAGCTATCGCTATTTCTTTCTGCATCATTGGAAGGGCAGACGATGTTTGTCGGCTACAAAAAACCCTGGGCGAAGTACCGCCAGCAAATTAGTAACATCGCCGTAAAGAGTTTGCTTGATTTGGTACGCTCTGTACGGCCTGATGAAATTGAGAACCTGCAAAACGTTCAGGGTTAAGCCGCATCGCTCGTCAGTGGGCCCTGTTCCATTCACTGTCGCGAAGTTCTTTTCGCTTGATTTTTCCGCTGACTGTTTTTGGCAACGATTTCACAAATTCAATCTTTCGCGGGTACTTGTAGGGGGCCGTAATGGACTTCACGTGATTCTGCAGCTCCAGCCGTAATGCGTCATTCGCCTCGCGTTCCTCAGCCACAACGACAATCGCTTTGACGACCTCTCCCCGGGTCTCGTCCGGGCTCGATATGACTGCCGATTCCACAACTGCAGGGTGTTCCAGCAGCGCACTTTCGACCTCAAAAGGACCGATTCGATAACCGGCCGACAAAATGACGTCATCAGCCCGTCCGACAAACCAGAAATACCCGTCCTCATCGACAAATGCCCGATCGCCCGTGATGTACCAGTCCCCGCGGAATGTGGCGGCCGTTTGCTCCCGGGCATTGCGATATTCTTTGAACAAGCCAACAGGTCTTGCCGGCTTCACTCTTACGGCAATGTCGCCTTCCTTGTTCGGCGGCATCTCAGCACCGTCTTCGTCAATAACAGCCAAATCAATGCCGGGCGCGGGTTTGCCCATTGACCCGGGCTTGGGTGCCATGCAAGGGAAATTCCCGCAAAGCAGAACCGACTCGGTCTGTCCGTAGCCATCCATGACGGTAACGCCGGTTGCGATCCGCCAGGTTTCGATGATCTCCGGATTCAATGGCTCCCCGGCCGCAACACAATGTCGCAAAGACGAAAGATCAAATTGAGACAAGTCCTCTTGTACCAGCATTCGATAAATTGTCGGTGCACCGCACATCGTTGTAATCGGAAAACGGGCTAATACATCCAAGGTATGGGCCGGACTGAAGTCCGCTTCGTCGACGAAAATGCAGGACCCACAAATAAAGGGCCCAAAATAGCTGCTCCAGGCTGCTTTCGCCCATCCGGTGTCACTAATGTTCCAGTGCACATCGCCCGGTTTTTGATCCAGCCAGAATTCACCGGTCGTCCGGTGAGCAATACCATTGGACGCCTGGGTATGAATCGTCATTTTCGGCTTTCCGGTTGTTCCGGACGTGAAGAAACAAAACGCTTCAGTATCTGCATCCGTATCAAATGTTGCTATGTCTGCACCATCGCTGTCCAACAAGTCGGAGTATCTTTGCCAGCCGTCGCATGATTCGTCCACCAGCACCTTTAACTTGAGTCCGGTGCAATCTTTGATTGCGTCGACTTTTTCCCGGTTTGCGTTATCCGTGATGACGCAGGATACGCCCGCTTCCTCAATTCGATACTCCAGATCGGCGGTAGATAACTGGGGTGTTGCCGGCGACACAACGGCACCGATGCGTAAGCAGGCCGTAATCGTCTCCCACCATTGAAGTTTTCTGCCCAGCATCACGATAACTGTGGCGCCGGGCCCAATCCCGTTTTTTAACAAGCCGGCCGCCAGTCGTCTGGAAGTCTCAGACAACTGTTGATAGCTTACGACCGTTGGCTGATCCGCACCTGCTCCTAACCATTGGATAGCGTGCGCCGAGGTCTCGGCCCAGGAATCGATAACATCGCGGGCAAAGTTGAATTTTGCCGGGACGTCATGGGAGAAATCCCGGGCCGTTTCTTCGTAGTTCTTCATGTTCGCTGACACACTTAATTCCTCTTATCGGACTCGTCACCAGCAACGGTCGGCAAGTCAGCCTCGCCAGCAGCCAGAGAGACTCTCCACGCAAACCGAATCGTCGTGACTTGCATTGACAAGAATGCGGGCCCCAAGGCACTCTGAATGTCAGGCGTTTCACGCGAACGTACCTTGTGGGCCGCGCAGCTTAAAGAGGATTTTCGATGAATACAAGCAGTTACGTTTGTGGTATTGCATCCAAACCGCTTATTTATAAAACCATTGGGCGGGCCTTGGAAGACACGGCGCAAGCGCATCCCGGTAATGAAGCCCTTGTGGCCTGCCATCAGGGCATCCGACTTACTTATGCGGAGCTGAATGAGGCCGTCAGCAGGGTTGCCGGCAATTTGCTTGCGCTGGGCGTGGCAAAGGGCGACCGTGTTGGCATCTGGTCACCGAACAATGCGCAATGGGTTTTAACACAGCTGGCGAGCGCAAGAATCGGTGCGGTGCTCGTTACGATTAACCCGGCTTACCGCGTATCTGAGCTAGAGTACGTTCTCAATAAAGTATCGTGCAAAAGCTTGGTGCTTGCCGACTCGTTCAAATCCAGCGACTACCTGGCAATGCTGCGTGAACTGGCGCCAGAAATCAGTGAGAGCAAACCGGGCAATCTTCACGCCAGAAAGCTCCCTACTTTGCGAAATATTGTTCAGTTGGGTCAAGCCGAAGTGCCGGGCATGTTTTGTTTTTCCGAATTGGAAAAACCGATTGACGATAAGACCGTTGATGACCTCGAGCAGATTGCTCTGGAGCTTCAACCGGACGACCCCATCAATATTCAGTTCACCAGCGGCACAACCGGATTTCCGAAAGGCGCAACACTGACACATTGCAACATTCTGAATAACGGATATTTCGTTGCGGAGACGATGCGCTTTTCACCCGACGATCGACTTTGCATTCCCGTGCCTTTGTATCACTGTTTCGGTATGGTCATGGGTGTCCTGGGATGTGTGACTCACGGCTCGACGATGGTGTTGCCTGACGAGGCGTTCGAACCCGGAAGCGTGTTGTCCGTCATTCAATCCGAACGCTGTACTGCTCTTTACGGCGTACCCACGATGTTTATCGCAGAACTGGCGCATCCGGACTTCTCCGATTACGACCTGAGTGCATTGCGCACCGGCATCATGGCGGGTGCTCCCTGTCCTCAGACAACCATGGAGAGTGTAACGAAAGACATGCACATGTCCGAAGTCACGATTGCTTACGGCATGACGGAAACCAGCCCGGTGAGTTTCCAGACGGCCGTTGATGACCCTGTGGGCAAACGTGTGTCTACCGTAGGGCGTGTTCACCCCCATATTCAGGTCAAGCTGATCGACGAAGACGGACGTATCGTTCCCAGGGGCGAACAGGGGGAACTCTGTACGCGTGGTTATTCGATCATGCTTGGATATTGGGACGACGATGACAAGACGGCGGAATCCATAGACCGGGCCGGTTGGATGCATACGGGTGATCTGGCGGTCATAGACAGCGACGGGTATTGCGACATTGTCGGCCGGGTCAAGGACATGATCATCCGCGGTGGCGAAAACATATATCCGCGTGAAATCGAGGAGTACCTGCTACGCCATCCCAGTGTAAAAGACGTCTCGGTTTTTGGAATACCCGACACCAGGTACGGCGAACAGGTCACCGCGTGGATACAGATTAGTGACGGCAAGCAACTTACTGAAGACGATATCCGTGAATTCTGTGACGGCCAAATCGCGCACTACAAAGTTCCTCACTACGTTAGATTCGTCGGGGAGTTTCCGATGACCGTCACCGGCAAGATTCAGAAATTCGTAATGCGCGAACAGATGGTCGATGAACTGGAATCGTGACCGTTTTGGCGAGCTGAATCCTTATCACCTACGGAAATTCGCGATGGGGCCTTTGGGAGCATCGTGTTGTGAGGGTCGGAGAACGCGATTTCCTGCCAGTGGCAAGATGATCAGCTGCCCGTCCAAACCGGTTGGCGTTTTTCGATGAACGCATCGATACCTTCGGCGGCATCATCGCTCATCATGTTTCTCGCCATCACGGCCCCGGTATATTCGTACGCATCCACCAGGCCACACTCGAGCTGCCTGTAGAATGCTTCCTTGCCGGTTTTGAGCGCCAGGGGCGACTTCGAGCGAATTTTCTCGGCCAACTCCTGCACTGCATTATCGAGTTCGCCGGCAGGCACAAAGTAATTGATCAAGCCGAATCGCCTGGCCGTTGCGGCGTCGATCATGTCCCCCGTCAGCAGCATCTCCATCGCTTGCTTGCGTCCCACGTTGCGGCTGAGCGCCACCATGGGCGTAGAACAAAACAGGCCCATGTTCACCCCCGGCGTTGCGAAGCGCGCATCGTCCGCGGCTATTGCCAGGTCACACGTCGCTACCAACTGACAACCCGCCGCGGTTGCGATCCCGTGGACCCGGCCTATCACCGGTTGGGGCAGTTTCACGATGCCCGTCATCAGCTTGGCGCATCGCGCGAAGAGCTTACGCTGCGCCTCCTCGCGAGGATTCGCGCGCATCTCCTTCAAGTCGTGGCCGGCACAAAACCCCGGCCCGTTGCCGCGTATGACCACGACCTTCACATCGGCGTCGACGGCAATATCCGCCAGCGCCTTGATGAATTCGCCCATTAGCGCCATAGACAGGGGATTTCGCTTTTCCGGGCGATTCAAAGTCAACGTTGTAATCCCGTCGCGGGTCTCACGCAGCAACACTGATTCTCGGTCGTTCATAGGATGTCCTGTTCTAGTGGTCCATCGATATAACCTTGTTGGACCACTAGTTTGTGGCAGCGCTCAAGGCCTGATCCAGATCCCATTGAATGTCCTCGATGGATTCCAGTCCCACGGAAAGACGAATCATATCCAATGTTACGCCTGCCGACAGCCTTTCCTCCTCACTGAGCTGCCGGTGCGTCGTGGATGCGGGATGTATGATCAGAGTCTTGGCATCCCCGATGTTTGCCAGATGGCTCATGAACTGAGCGTGCTCGATAAAGCTAACGCCCGCCTCGTGGCCACCGGCAATGCCGAAGGTCACAATCGAACTCGCACCCTTCTGCAGATACTTTTCGGCGAGCCCATGGTATTTACTGCTGGTGAGGCCGGGATAATTCACCCACTTCACCTTGGGGTGGTCTTCGAGGAACTGCGCTACCGCCAGGGCGTTTTCGCAGTGACGCTGCATGCGCACGTGCAGGGTCTCCAGGCCTTGCAGGAACAGAAACGCGTTGAAGGGGCTCATCGCCGGACCGAAGCTGCGCAGCGTATCGTAACGCGCCTTCATCGTGTAGCCGAAATCTCCGAAAGTCTCGTAGAAGCGGATGCCGTGGTATCCCTTGAAGGGCTCGGTCATAGCCGGAAACTTGCCGTTGTCCCAGGGAAATTTTCCGGATTCCACGACGACCCCGCCGATGGAGGTGCCATGGCCGCCGATGTACTTGGTGGCCGAGTGCACCACAATGTCCGCGCCGTATTCGATGGGTCTGCACAGGTAGGGCGTCGCCACGGTGTTATCCACGAACAGCGGAAGATCGGCTTCCCCGGCAATGGCCGCTACCGCCTCGATGTCCAGCACATTGTTGAGGGGATTGCCGATGGTCTCCGCATAAATTGCCCGGGTCTTATCGGTGATTGCCGCCCGGAAGTTCTCCGGCCGGTCCGGATTGACAAAGGTCGTGTCGATCCCGAGGTTACGGAGATTGACGTCGAACTGGGTGTAGGTGCCGCCGTAGAGCGTGCTGCCTGCGACGATCTCGTCGCCGCTCTTTAGCAGCGCCAGAATCGCCACGATGTTTGCCGCCAGGCCCGAGGCAGTGGCGACGGCAGCACGTCCCCCTTCCAACGCAGCCATGCGTTCCTCGAAGACGGCGTTGGTGGGGTTGCTGAACCGGGAATACACGTTACCAAAGGTCTGGAGGTTAAAGAGACTCGCTGCGTGATCAGCACTATCGAATACATAGGAAGCCGACTGATAAATTGGTGTCGCGCGGGCACCCGTCGCCGGATCGGGTAGCTGGCCCGCGTGCAGGCAAAGGGTCTCTATGTTGAATTCTTTGTCGGCCAAGGCCGCCGCTCGCCTAGTGAGGTACCCGGAGTGGGCGTTTCGCCGATATGACTTTGGTGTCGACGCCCATGAAATTCAATCCTCCGAACAGCCGCCCGAACTCGATCTTCATACAGCGATCCATCACTACCTCCAGCCCCGCAGCTTGTGCCGTCTCTGCGGCCTCCTCGTTGACTACCCCCAGTTGCATCCACAGCACCTTCGCCCCTATCTCGATGGCGTCCTCGACGATGGGGGGAATGTCCTGCGCACGCCGGAAGCAATCGACGACATCGATCGGCACCGGGATATCGCGAAGACTGGCGTAACATTGCTCCCCGAGAATGGCATCCTCCGCGTATCCGGGATTCACCGGGATGACCCGGAATCCATGCTCCTGAAGATACTTTGCGGCGAAGAAACTCGGCCGATACCAGTTTGCCGAGAGTCCTACCATCGCGACCGTCTTGTTTTCCTGCAGGATGCGGCGCAGCGTGGCGATGTCGTAGCTCATCGTGCAAGCATATCAGTTCGTTCGAATGCCGAGTAATGGCGCAATGACACACTCGTTTTCCTGGTGGTCATCGGCGGCTTCGCTCGTGGTTTCGCCGCCGAGGTGAACCGGCAGGGATTGCCACGGTCCTCAAGCAAATTTTCCGCCTTTTTCTGCGCGACCACCTCATTCTGATTAAGCCATAGAC
>FXBF010000478.1_pt1 | contig 13787 bp, 17 predicted proteins | sample 5335321 | NCBI WGS metagenome assembly FXBF01 (sample SAMEA103928391, study PRJEB20085) | sediment metagenome | isolation source: sediment
AAGGTCTCGTAACCCTCATCCCCTTTGATCAATCCCAAGCGGGCAAAGATGCGCCGAGTGTAGGCGTCGATGACAAACACCGGCCGGTCAAAAGCATAAAGCAGAATGTCATCCGCCGTTTCCGGGCCAATACCGTGCACCGATAGCAACGCATGACGCAATGCTTCGGTCGGCATTTTCTTAAGCTTTGCCACCCCACCCTGCTCAATTAACCATTTACAAAAAGCGCGCAGGCGTTTCGCCTTGATATTGAAATAGCCGGAGGGCTTGAGCCAAGTGGCAAGACGCTTAAGATGCGCCTTGACAATAGCTTGGGGAGAAAGTGCCTTTGCCCGCTTCAGATTGGCGATGGCCTTCTCGACATTGCTCCAGGTGGTATTCTGCGTCAGCACCGCGCCGACCATGATCTCGAAGGCGCTGTCGCCCGGCCACCAGTGCTGTTTGCCATTGGCGGCGAATAATAAATGGTAAACCTGTTTGAAGTTTGTACGCGGTTTCATGCCTTTCCTGAACGCCGCGTTGCTGCTAGGCGCCCACAAACGACTTGAAGAAAATGTAAGCCAGGCCGATTAAGCCGGAGGCGCCGATCACCGGAATGATGCCGACCTTGAAGCGCCACAGCGCAATGAAGGCACCGATGCCAATCAGTGCCGACAACCATTCAAATGGCGCTTCAAACCCCTGCGGCCACAGGACATGGTAGGCGAAGAACACCGCCAGGTTCAGCACCACGCCGACGACGGCGGCGGTGATGCCGGTCAGGGGCGCTGTGAATTTCACGTCATGGCGCGTGGCCTCCACTGCGGGGGCGAACAACAATATGAACAAGAACGACGGCAAAAAGGTAAAGAAGGTCGCCACCGTGGCGCCGGCCATGCCGGCGAGCGCCAGGGAATCCGTGCCGAACAGTTCCTTGGTCCAGCCGCCGACGAAGCCGACAAAGGCCACGATCATGATAAGCGGGCCGGGCGTGGTCTCGCCCAATGCCAGGCCGTCAATCATTTGCGTAGCCGTCAGCCACTGGTAGTGATCGACGCCGCCCTGATACACATAGGGCAATACCGCATAGGCGCCCCCGAAGGTCACGAGCGCGGCCTTGGTGAAAAACCAGCCCATCTGCGTCAGCGTGCCCTGCCAGCCGAGCTGCGAAAACAACAAACCCGAAACCACGGCCCATAACACCAGGCCGACAAATGCATAAACGATGACACGCGCCCATTTGAAACGCGCATGATCCGACACGGGTGTATGGTCGTCGATGAGCGCGGGGCCATAGGCCTTATGGCCGTCGCCGTGGTGTCCGCCGGCTTTGAACTTGTCTGGCGCGACGCGTCCCCCAAGGTAGCCGATTACCCCGGCGCCCAGCACGATATAGGGAAACGGGACATCAAGCGCGAAGATGGCGACGAAGGCGGCTGCGGCCATGGCCCACAACACGCCGTTCTTGAGCGCGCGCGTGCCGATGCGGTAGGCGGCGAACACCACGATCGCCGTGACCGCCGGCTTGATGCCGTAAAGGATGCCGGCGACGGCCCTCACGTCACCGAAGACGAGGTAAATCCAGGTGAGCGCGATCAGGATAAATAATGACGGCAAGACAAACAGCGTACCGGCGACAATCCCGCCCCTGGTGCCGTGCATCAACCAACCGATGTAGGTCGCGAGCTGTTGCGCCTCCGGCCCCGGCAACACCATGGTGTAGTTAAGCGCGTGCAGGAACCGGTTCTCCGAGATCCAGCGCCGGCGCTCGACCAGTTCCTGGTGCATCATGCTGATCTGGCCAGCCGGCCCCCCGAAGCTGATGAAACCAAGCTTGAGCCAATAGAAAAAGGCTTCCCAAAAAGAGACGGGGTCAGGAGCAGCCGGGTTGTCATTTGTTATGGGTTTTTTCGTCACGCGGCTTCTCCTAACACTATCGTCTTACCACCTTTGCGCGTGAGCGCTTGCGTTTGGTGGAAGGGTTTCTGGCTCGACGTGGCTGCCTTTTCTTTTTTTCTTCATCAAGCCCGACCGCGTGCAATAACGCCTGCGTGGCGTCCTGGTCCAGGTCCATCAAACGGCCCGCCCGCAAATGGCGCGGCAGGGTAACCGGGCCGTAACGCACGCGGATCAGGCGACTGACCTTGACGCCCATCGCCTCCCACATCCTCCGCACTTCGTGGTGGCGGCCCTCTTTAAGCGTCACATGATACCAGCGGTTGGCACCCTCCCCGCCTGCGTCCACGACACACTCGAACCGCGCCGGGCCGTCCTTGAGCCGAACGCCTTTGGTGAGCCTTTTGAGCATGGCCTCATCAACCTTTCCCAGGATGCGTGCGGCATACTCGCGCTCGATGCCGTGGCGCGGATGCATCAGGCGATTGGCGAGCTCGCCGTCGGTCGTCAGCAGCAGCAAACCGGAGGTATTGAAATCCAACCGCCCGATGGAGATCCAGCGGCCGCTACGCAGCCGCGGGAGACGGTCAAAAACGGTCGGTCGTCCTTGAGGGTCGCTGCGGGTGCACATCTCCCCCGCCGGCTTGTGGTACATCAGGATGCGGCGTTTGGGAATGGTCGTTGAACGCGGAAGGAGGCGGCCGTCCACGCGGATGACATGCTGCGGCGTGACTCGCTGCCCGAGGGTCGCGCGCCGGCCGCCCACGGTGACGCGGCCTTCCACGATCCAGCGTTCGACCTGTCGACGTGAACCCGCACCGACACGGGCAAGAACCTTTTGTATTCGTTCCCCCTCCGGGGACGTGCCGGCAGCCCCCTTCGGGATCTTTTTGTCACTCACCGGCCGCCGACTGGGCCCGGGAAAGCGATACCGCCTCGGTTCCGCCTGCGTGTGTTGTTTCTTTGGCGTCTTGGGTTTCCGAATCCGGGGGCTTGCCCGTGTCCGAGGGAATATCCAGTTTTAGATCCAGTTCCGCACTAATGACGCCGAGGTCGCGCAGCTCGGCAAGCGGCGGCAAGTCTTCCAGACTCTTGAGATTGAAGTACTCGAGAAAGGCGCGCGCGGTGCCGAACAAAGCCGGCCGGCCCGGAACATCGCGCGTGCCGACCTGACGGACCCATTCGCGTTCCAACAGCGTCCGGATGATATCGCTGCTGACGGACACGCCGCGTATGGCCTCGATGTCACCGCGCGTCACGGGTTGACGGTAGGCGATGATCGCAAGCGTCTCGAGCAGGGCGCGTGAATAACGCGGCGGACGTTCCTGAATGAGGCGCATGACCCAGTCAGCATATTTCTCGCGCGACTGGAAACGGTAGGCGCGATCGATCTGTTTCAACTCCACCCCGCGATTGGCGTAGTCCTTCTCCAGCGCGTCCAGCACATCGCGCACTTCCTCGCGCGTCGGCCGCGATTCCGGCGGAAACATGGCCTGCATCTTTTTGATGGTCAGCGTCTGTCCGGAAACGAGCAGCGCAGCTTCGATAATATTCTTCAGCTCTTTGTTCGGTTTGCTCATCATGCCGCCGCTTTCACGTGAATGGGGGCGAAGGGATCCTGCTGGACCATAACGATCAGGGATTCCTTCATCAACTCAAGAATGGCCACAAAGGTCACCACCAGGCCCATCCTGCCCTCTTTGAGATTAAACAAGGATTCAAAATTTATGAAGGTCTCGCTGTCGACTTTCTCCAGAATCTCGGTCATGCGTTCGCGCACCGACAGCGGTTCGCGCATGATACGATGGTGACGATAGAGTTCGGCGCGCTCGATGACCTGTTTGAAGGCGTCCATCAATTCAAACATGGAAACATTCGGTTGTACACGCTTCTCAGGTGGTTGTTTGGTCTCGACCACGACCAGATGCAGCTCACGCTCGACACGCGGCAGGCGATCCATGGATTCCGCGGCCTGACGGTAGCGCTCGTACTCCTGGAGCCTCCGCGCCAGCTCGGCGCGCGGGTCCTCTTCCTCCCGGCCTTCCTCGCTCGGGCGCGGCAACAGCATGCGCGATTTGATTTCCGCCAGCATCGCAGCCATGACGAGATATTCCGCGGCGAGTTCGAGCCTGAGCTCTTTCATCAGTTCGATATAGGTGATGTACTGGCGCGTGACCTCGGCGATCGGAATATCGAGGATATCCAGATTCTGTTTGCGAATAAGATAGAGAAGCAGATCCAGCGGTCCCTCGAAGGTTTCGAGAAACACCTCGAGCGCATCCGGCGGAATGTATAGATCGTGCGGAAGCTCGGTGATCGCCTCGCCTTGAACCAATGCCAGATGTGATGAATCTTTCGTCGGCGTATTCGTCAAGTGTACCCCAGTCCCATGGCGGCGCGCACATCAACCAGCGTCTTCTCGGCGGCTTTCCGTGCCTGCTTGCAGCCATCGGCGATGATATTTTTTACGAGCATGGGATCGCGTGAATACTCCTCCGCCCGCTGCTGGATCGTCTGAAGTTCCGAGAGCACCGCATCGATTATCGGCTGTTTGCATTCAAGGCACCCGATGCCCGCGGAACGGCAGCCTTTCCGCACCCAGTCTTTCGTCTTGTCGTCCGAATAAACCTGGTGAAACGGCCACACCGGGCACTTTTCCGGATCGCCGGGGTCGGAACGACGCACACGCGCCGGATCGGTGGGCATGGTCTTGAGCTTCTTCTCCACCTTCGCAGGATCGTCGCGCAGGGCGATGGTGTTGCCATAGGATTTGGACATCTTGCGGCCGTCGAGCCCCGGCATCTTCGGCGACGGCGAAAGCCAAGCCTGCGGCTCCGTCAGAATCAACTTTCCTCCGCCTTCGAGATAACCGAACAGGCGCTCCTTGTCACCCAAGGTGATGTTCTTGTTCCGTTCGAGTAGCGCGCGCGCGGTGGCGAGCGCCTCATGATCGCCCTGCTCCAAGAAAGCCGTACGCAGATCGCGATAAAGCTTGGCGTTCTTTTTACCCAACTTCCCGATGGCCTCCTCCGCCCGCATCTCGTAATCCGGCTCGCGCCCGTATAAGTGGTTGAAGCGGCGCGCGACCTCGCGCGTCAGCTCCACGTGCGCCACCTGGTCCTCACCCACCGGCACCAGGCCCGCACGGTAGACCAGGATATCAGCGCCTTGCAGCAGAGGGTAGCCGAGAAAACCGTAGGTGGAGAGATCGCGGTCCTTGAGCGCCGCCTGCTGGTCCTTGTAGCTCGGCACACGCTCCAGCCACGACAGCGGCGTGATCATGGAAAGCAGGGTGTGCAGTTCGGCGTGCTGCGGGATGCGCGACTGGATAAACAGGGTCGCGGTGTTCGGATCGACCCCCGCCGCCAGCCAGTCAACCACCATCTCCCACACGCTTTCCTCGATGATATGGGGATCCTCGTAATGGGTGGTCAGGGCGTGCCAGTCGGCGATAAAGAAAAAACACTCGTATTCGTGCTGTAGGCGCACCCAGTTCTTGAGCACGCCGTGGTAATGCCCGAGGTGCAGCCGCCCCGTAGGGCGCATGCCTGACAGAACCCGCTGCGACTGGCCCAGAATGACCGTATTCATCAACCCTTAGCTTAAACCCACAAGAAAAACCACCAGACCCGTCACCCCCCGCAAAAACGGATTAATGATAGACCACAATACCCCGGTGAATATAAGGCCGATCAAAATAAAAAAACCATAGGGCTCCACCCGGCTTAACCGCCAGGCCCAGGGTCCGGGCAAGAGACCGACGGCGACGCGCCCGCCGTCGAGCGGCGGCAGGGGCAGGAGGTTAAATACCATAAGCAACGCATTGATAAGTATCCCAATCACACCCATGTATTGCATGGGCTCGGCCGCCCACGCTACCTGCGCTGGAAGCAGGGTTCCAATTTTGGCGATGACACCCCAGAAAAACGCCATCAGAAGATTGGCGACCGGACCCGCGGCGGCCACCAGCACCATGTCGCGCTTGGGATTACGCAGGTTCTCCCAGGTCACCGGCACCGGCTTGGCCCAACCAAACAGGAAACTGGTCTTCAGAATCAGTAACAGCGCCGGAACAAGGACAGTCCCCACCGGATCGATGTGCTTCAAAGGGTTGAGGGTCAACCTTCCCAGCCGTTGCGCCGTGGGGTCGCCCAGATGCATGGCGACCCAACCATGGGCGACTTCGTGAATGGTGATGGCAAACAGAATGGGAAGAATCGACACAGCGATGAGCTGCGACAGGGGCAAATTCATCAGAGTTTGCATCCGACGAGTATATCAGGAGCACCCTACTACTTAAATCTAAAGTCCACTGCACCGTGTCTGCGTTTTCGGCTGATTTATGCGGAAGAAAACGGGGTAATACCGCCTTTTCCCGCACGGGCGATACGAGGCTGTCCGTCTTCCAACACCACCACGGTCGTCGGTTCCAGCCCGCAGTAACCGCCGTCGATGACCAGGTCCACTTGATGTTCGAGTTGCGTGCGAATTTCCCCCGGATCACTTAAAGGCAACTTTTCTCCAGGCAGAATCAGGGTGGAACTCATGAGGGGTTCATTGAGTTCCGTTAAAAGCGCCCAAACGATCGCGTGATCGGGAATCCGAAGCCCGATGGTTTTTCGACGGGGATTCTGTAAACGCCGTGGCACCTCGCGCGTGGCCGACAATATAAACGTGTACGCACCGGGAGTATGGGCCTTGAGGATGCGGTAGTCGGCGTTGCCGACGCGGGCATAGAGCGCGACTTGCGACAGGTCGCGACAGACCAACGTAAAGTTATGGTCCTTGTCCACGCGCCGGATGCGGCGGATGCGTTCCATCGCCTCCTTGTCGCCGATGTGGCAACCGAGCGCATAGCTCGAATCGGTAGGGTAAACGACCACCCCACCGGCGCGCACGATGTTCACGGCCCGCTTGATCAGCCGTGGTTGTGGATCGACCGGATGAATCTGAAAATATTGTGCCATGGATCACCGAACGTTCATTTCCAGAAGCCCAAAGAAGAATGGGGGCGAGGCCCCCATTCAATCACAAGTTCGTGTGGTGTACGGGCGGCTTATTTCTTGCTCTTCTTGCTCTTCATGAATTTATCCAATTGTCCGGCCGCCCATTTCTGGCCGCCAAGCCCAAACGCCAGTGCCAATGCCAGGACAATCCCGCCAAACAGGATTAAAAACGCGGGCTGAAGGAAGCGATCGGCGATGTTCATTTGGCCCAGAGCGATAATCACCACAAAAACCACGATAGCATAGTATGTCAGCCGACCGATCAGATTCGCGTCCTGCAGACCGACGTTCTTGCTATAGGCGACCACGGCATCGGCAACGAAACGCGCAAAATACATGCCGATGGCCAGAATCAACACCGCCACAATAACGTTCGGGATAAATTGTGTGATCCGGCTGAACAATTCCGAGACCACTGTCAGCCCCAAGGAGTTGAAGGCGATCAGCAAGGTCGCCAGGATCACGAGCCAGTAAATCAATATCCCCAGGATGTCGGTGGTACCCTTGCGGATACCTCCCTTCTTGAGAAAACCATCCAGCCCGGCCTTTTCAGTGAGAACATTAAAATTGATCAGCTTGAGACCTTTAACCGTAAGGAATGCAAGAAACTTGGCGATAAACCAACCGACCACCAGAATAATCACGGCGGCGATCAGTTTTGGCAGAAACTCACCCAACTGCACCATAAAGCTCTTAACTGATTCCACGATGACGCTGAGTTGTTGTTCCATACATCACCTCCCTTGGCGGCTGATTCCCAATTTTGTTAATGAAAAATCTTGCGCTCTGTACTTGACCGCGTCAACTTAAACAGGAAAAAACGGCCGCTCACCATGCCTGCCACACCGGGGTACAGACGGCTGGTAGCGGCGGCAACCTGCCCAGCTCGGCCCACGGCTTCCCCTTTTGCCTCATCGGGGAGGTGCCGGCGGCGTCGTAGCCGTCCGGACCGTGGAAATCCGAACCGACAGAGGCAAGCAAGCCGAACTCCGATGCCAGGCGCGCCAAATGGTTGTTCTCTTCGGTGCGCTGGCTGCCTGAAATCACTTCGATGGCCGCGCCGCCGCAGTCTTTGAACGCCCCAAGGAGTTTACGCAATTTTCCCGCGCTTAACCGGTAACGCGCGGGATGGGCGATGACCGCCAACCCCCCGGCCCCGTGTATCCAGCCAACCGCCTGTTCAAGGGTCGCCCAACAACCCGGCACATATCCCGGCTTGCCGCGCGTTAAAAAACGTTTGAATGCCTGCTGCATATTTCCGGCGTAACCCTGGCTTACCAGAAAACGGGCGAAATGGGTGCGCGACAAAATGGCGCCCTGGGCGAGACCGGCGGCGCCTGCATAGGCGCCGGTAATCCGTTTCCTTTGCAGCCTGCGGTCGATTTCCCGCGCCCGCTTGTTGCGGAATTCGCGCAGCCCCGCAAGGCCCGCTTGCAGAGTCTGATCGGCGGGATCAATCCCGAGACCCACGATGTGGATCGTCTGTTGCTGCCAGGTCACGGATATCTCCACGCCCGGGATCAGCTCAAGCCCGAGACTCGAAGCGGCAGCCGCGGCCTCGACAATCCCATCGGTCACGTCATGATCCGTCAGCGCCAGCACACCGACACCCTGCGCGTGGGCGCGTGTTACCAGCTCAGCGGGGGTCAGGGTTCCGTCCGATCGAAGAGAATGCGAGTGCAGATCGTAGCGTGGTGACATAATTAATAGACAGGATTAACAGGATTTCGCTAAAACACCGTTTATATATAAAAGCTGTTGCAAGATTTGTTTTGTTAATCCTGTCTATTGCCTTTACTAAATCCTGTAAATCCTGTCCATCTAAAATAGAGTATCATGTACGGACAGATTCCGTGCGGAATTTTACATCATCCATGGACCCCATATCAGAAAGCCTTACGGAAGCCTCGCTTCGCTTCAAGCGTGTGGCCGGGGAAATACTCGAAGCCTACGAGGCGCGGCGCCCTGCCTCCACCGATCAGGTCACGCCCGCGCAACTGGCCGAGGCGATCGAACAGTTTATGGTCGTGGCTATCAACCTGGACAAAGATCAGGGTGAAACCGGACCTATATATAAGGATGATGTCAACCAACTTGGTGACTACGGCATCACCCTGCTGGCGGACCTCGCGACATGGGCTACGCAACTTAGCTTTGAGAACCTGCACCAGGAGCTTGAAACCGTCGCGCTTGCCGTCGCCGGGTGGGTGGTGCGCCATGAAGGGGAACTGCGCACACTTGAACCCATCGTGAACGCACTCGCCAATCTTGCCAACCAGACCCATGACCCGCAGAAGCTGGAATCCCTGGCCGCTTTCATGGGCCGCATCCTTCATGCCTGCTCCGACCTCATCAAGCAAGACCTGGAAAAGGCCAATCCGGGGCGGCCCTGGCGCGTGCTTCACCTCAACCGTGGGATTGTGGCCACCCGCTCGCATAACCCGGCCGTGATGGAGAGTGTGTTCAACGAACTCGTTCAGACTTTGCCTGAAGAGGCCCCGCAATTTTTCTCCGAGGGGATGCAACAGATGGAGGCGTTAAACTACCCGACGCACGTAAGGCAGGTCATGGTCCGCTATTTCGACCGCTGGAGCCGGATGACCATGCATTGACATCCAATTTCGGATACAAGTTCTAAATCCGCACCCCCACAAAGGGCGCGCACCGGCCCTGATTCGAGCCTGCGATTCCGCGGCCCTGCGGGTTATTCGGAAAATCCGGACAAGGATTCTGTTGCCTTATACCGTCAAGTGATGACAAAATAGCTGTCTTTCTTATCTCCGAGCGCGCATGAAATTCCTGTACGACCTTTTCCCGCTGCTGCTGTTTTTTGCGGCCTACAAGTACTACGATATTTACACCGCCACGGCGGTTGCCATCGTCGCGTCGTTCTTACAGGTCGGCGGATACTGGCTGAAGCGCCGCCGATTTGAGACCATTCACCTCGTTACGCTCGGCGTTATTATCGTCTTCGGCGGCATGACCTTGGCCCTCAGGGACGATACCTTCATCAAGTGGAAGCCCACCATCGTGTACTGGATATTCGCCGCCCTCGTTCTCGGAAGCCACCTGATAGGAAAGAAGACGATCATAAACCGCATGATGAGCGGTCACATCGCGCTCCCGCGTCACATATGGAACCGGCTGAATATGAGCTGGGGCATTTTTTTCCTGCTGGTCGGTATCCTCAATCTCTACGTCGCCTTTTACTATGGCCTGGATCTCGATGAGGAAACGCGAACCGATCTCTGGGTGAATTTCAAGGTGTTCGGTCTGCTTGGGTTGACGTTTTTATTCATCGTGGTGCAGGCGATCTTCATGTCAAAATACGTGACCGAAAAGACAAAAAAGGGGAAACCGCTTCCCGATAAGGCCGCCGACTGATGTACTACGCCATCAATGGAACGGATGTGGATGAGAGCCTGGAACGCCGCCTATCGGTACGGTCGGCACACCTCGAACGCCTGGAGAAGCTAAGGAACGAAGGACGCCTGTTGCTCGCCGGTCCGTATCCTGCCATCGACGGTGAAACCCCTGGTCCCGCCGGCTATACCGGCAGCCTGATCGTCGCCGAATTCGATTCACTGGAGGACGCGCAGGCGTGGGCCGAAGCCGATCCCTACGTCGAGGCCGGTGTTTATTCGAATGTAAGCGTCAAACCGTTTCGCAAAGTACTGCCCTGATGGGTCGCGTCGAAGAGATTGAGAAACGGCTGAAAAAAGCGTTTACGCCCATGAATCTCGAGGTCATTGATGAAAGCAAGCTGCATGCGGGACATGAGGGGGCAAAAAGCGGCGGCGGGCATTTCGCCGTCACCATTGTCTCACCTCGCTTCGAAGGCCACACTCCCCTCATGCGTCATCGCATGGTCTACGAGGCGCTCGGAGAACTCATGAACAAGGATATTCACGCCCTGCGTATCAATGCCCTGACGCCGGAAGAACTTTAAGCCTACAAATCGTTAAGAGAAGAGAGGAACATCGATGCTACCCATACGCCCCCTGCTATTTGTGTTTATTTTAGTCCTTGGATTGCTGACAAGCGCCTGCGAAAGGAAACCGCCTGACAACAGCAAGGTACTCGCCACGGTCAACGACGAAGTCATTACCGAAAATGTTTACCAGCACTATCTTGGCATGCGCCAGTCCCGACAGGGACCGATCGCAAACAAGGAAAAAGAGAAAGAGATTGTTCTTAACGAGCTAATAGACAGAATCTTGCTGTCACAATACGCCCTCGACAACAAGATCGACCAGGACCCTGAAGTATATATGCTGATCGAGCGGGTACGGGAAAATATTCTCGTCCAATCCATGATCCGCAAGGTCTTGAGTGAAAATCCGATATCGATGGAGGACATAAAAAAACGCTTTGAACAGGAGGTGAAAAATACCAACAAGACGGAGTACAAGGTGCGTCACATCTTGGTCAACAGCGAGGATGAAGGAAAGAAAATCATCAAGCGCCTGCGTCGTGGGACCGGTTTTGCGGCCTTGGCGAAACAAAAATCAGTCGACGTGCAGTCCGGGGAAAAGGGCGGCGACCTCGGGTGGATCAATCAGGGCATGGTCGTGCCTGAGTTCTTTAACGCCATGATCACCATAAAAAAAGGAGACATATCGAAAACACCCGTCAGGTCTCAATTCGGTTGGCACATAATCAGGGTGGATAATAAACGCCCACTTAAAATTCCAACGTTTGAAGAATTCATGGTGGACAAACGCGCTATAGCGAACCTACAAAAAAGAATACAAGACGAGAGGATCAGCGCATTGATCAACGAGCTGAAGCAAAAGGCCAAGATCACGGTCAAATAAATTTATTAGTAAAGCCTCCACGTGACCTACAGCATTCCGGTCCTGTGGCAATTATAGCCATGTTGAAAGCGCTGGTATTTGGGCTTCTCGCTCTGTACATGCTCATGCCAGGGATCGGCCTAGCGAGGGATAATGTCATATTGCTTGATGCCAGCGCCGTTCCGCTTTCCGAGTCCCTGAATCTCGGCGATCGCGTTGACAAGATCCGGTTCTACGGCATGCTGGTGCTGCCGGGCATCACCGTGGACGGGAAACGCTTTACACAACTCTCCGGTCTTGCCTGGGACGAGGACGACGGCATTTTGTACGCCATCTCCGACAAAGGCAGCCTGTTCCACCTGAAACCGCTATTCACAAATCAGGTGTTGACCGGTGTGAAGTTGCTTAAGGCCGTGTCCTTGCAGGAAGTCAGCAATCATAAGCCGCTTAAAGGCCGGCGCGCCGACGCCGAAGGGCTGGAGATCCACAATGGGCGAAATGGGCGCCGTGGCGATGCTGAAGTTTTGATCAGCTTCGAGCGCTTCCCGCGCATTGTGCGCTACCACACCGACGGGCACGCCGTGCGCGTTTATTTCCTTCCCGCACCACTCAATGACATCAAGGCTTATCGTAATGCGAACAAGGCAACGGAGTCGGTGTGCCTGGACGAAAAACACGGCCTCCTCACCACCCCTGAGGCGCCGCTTAATAATATGGAAGACGGTTACACGCGCATCTTCAGTCTGTCGGGCAAATCCTGGGTGTACCCGCTGGCGGAAGGAAACCGGATCGCGGCCCTGGAGTGCCTGGGAGACGGTCGCGTGTTGATATTGGAGCGGGACTTTGGGAGCATGTTCGGCCGCGGGGTAGTGTCGCTCAAAAAGACCACGCTTCCAAGAAATCCGTCACCCTCGATACCGGTATCCGTGGAAACGATGGTGACGCTGGACAGCCGTAAAGGGTTTCAGATCGACAACTTTGAAGGCCTGACGCGCCATCGCGGAAATCGTTTCTTTATGATCAGCGACGACAACGACCTCTTCGTACAGCGTACCCTGCTTCTGTATTTTGAATTACTCGAGAATGAAAACAATATTAATAATTAGCAGGTTGCTGAAAAACGATTTGTCACACCGGCAGAAGCCGGTGTCCAGAAATTCGATTCAGCGAATTCAGCAACTTGCTGGATGCCGGCTCCCGGCTTACAACATGCCGGGACAAGCTTCGCCAGCATGACGAAATTGGATGTTTCAAGGACTTTTTCAACATACTGCTAAACTTGAGCGCGCCGACCGTACGTCAGGAACAAAGAAGGATTGGGGGGTTTACAGCCTGCTCTCGAGCTTGGGCTTCTTTCTCTTTTTTCTGCTCATCTCCTTCAATGCCTCAAGCATGTCGGCTTTCGATTCGAAATTTTTCCCCGCGAAGACGCCTTTGTGACAGTGATACGTTCCCACGGCCTGGTTTACATGGCAACCATAAGAATCCAGCGGGCCGTCGGTGGAAAAAGCGACCCCCGGCGTAAGGGCCCCGACCAGAATGACGGGCATTATTAAACGTAACATGACACCCCCTTTACTATATCGGGGCAAATAATACAACCATCTTACGCCAATTGGTTGGAAGGGACTTTTCCTGTAACAGACTGTTGATGATTGAATTTATTCCAATTTATCGTTGTTGCGCCACCAAATCCGCTTTCCCATGAATGTATGATGGTCTAACACGGTATGAGGTCCGCAAACACAAACCCTTCACGTTCGACGATTTCACCAACGTGTATTGCTACGGGTTGGTGAAACATCGGCCCGTCAATCGCAAAGGTATGAAATTCCCCATTTTCACCACACGGGTCGACGGATTCAGGAAGGTCATCAAGAAACGACCGATCAAACTGACGGCCCACGAAACTCGGCGGCATTTTCCGCGGGTCAATGCAGGTGGTAAAAGCGCGCAATCCACTGGTCAGCATCTCCTCCGCGAGGAGGTCGGTCGGTTTCTTCCATAATGGGAAAACAGGCGTGATGCCCGTATCCTTGAGTTGATTCTCGCGATATTGCCGAACATCCTCAAGAAAAAGATCCCCAAACGCCATGCAGTCAATCCCTCG
>FXBF010000479.1_pt1 | contig 13777 bp, 11 predicted proteins | sample 5335321 | NCBI WGS metagenome assembly FXBF01 (sample SAMEA103928391, study PRJEB20085) | sediment metagenome | isolation source: sediment
GTTGAACAGGCGAAGAAGCTGGGGAAGCACCGCTCCAAGCGGGCTGCCGTGAACGAGGCGCTGGCCGAATACGTGGCCCGGCGGAAGCGGCGCAAGATCGTCGATCTGTTCGGGAAGCTCGAGTGGGACTCTGAGTACGACTACAAGGCGGAGCGGAGACGCAGGCTGTGAGGGTCCTCGTGGATACCTCGGTCTGGTCGCTGGCGCTCCGCAAGGACAGGCCTGCCGATCACCCGGCCGTCAAGAAGCTCTCGACCCTGCTGGAAGACAAAGAGGACGTACATCTGATCGGGCTCATTCTACAGGAGATACTTCAGGCGTTCCGCTCGGAGCGCGTGTTCGGCAAGGTCGCGGAGTACCTCGAGCCCGTCCCCTTGCTCCACTTCCAGCGCGACGACTACGTCGCCGCAGCTCGCCTCCATCGTGTGTGTGCCGCTAAGGGAGTGAGCGCGACCACGGCGGACTGCCAGGTCGCGACGGCGGCCATCCGGCACGACTGCCTGTTGCTGACGTCGGATCGAGACTTCGAACTGATCGCGCGTCACAGCAGCCTGAAACTCGCGTGAGGTTTCCGTCGGCAGAGGGCGGCGAGCTTCAGCTGTCACGCCTCCAGCCGATCCGTCGCCCGGCGTATCTCCGAGAGATCGTCGAGCGCGGAGGCCGGAAGCTCCGCACGCGTCCACGGACAACGGATCTGCTCGCCCAGGTCGTAGCAGGGTATCGCCCACAACTCCGGATCCGTGACATCGAGCGAGAGATCGAGGCCGCCGATGTCGGCCGCCCGGTCGATCTCGGCGAGTATGTAGTGGCTGGCGATCTTGAGACCGTCCTCTGACCCGATGGCCGCGCCGGGAGCTTCGGGCCCGTGGCCGTGACGGGTCTCCCACTTCGGCTGTATCCGCGTGTAAACGAGGCCCCACTCACCTACATACGTTGGCCGGTAGATGGCGTAGGCCGAGACGAAAGCGCGCTTGTACTTCGCGGCCCGGTCTCGCGCCTTGAGTTCGGCCTCATCCGCCGGGCCCGTCGTGTCCACGCTGGCGGATACGCTGAAGCTCCAGTAAGGGAGGTAGAGGAGAGGGTGCGCGGCGCCCGCCGGTGGCGCCACGTAGATCGACGGCCGCTCGCTCAGCGCGCCGGCATCAATCTCCCAGGCCCGGCCGCACTGCGGGCAGCGGAAAGCCACGTCGTTCGACGCCGCCGGCAACGCCGATCGGCAGGCCCGGCAACGCAGGGCGAGAACCCGCGGCTGGTGCCCGTTACGAGCCATGCCGCTCGAGCCTCGCTATGGTGTCGGGTTGCGGCCACGACTGGATGTACCAGTCCGGCCGGTTCGAGCGGTAGAGCGCCGCTGCCGCTGCGATCGCGCCAAACGCGAACGCGATCACGGGGTCGATCACGGACGTGTGAAAGAGCAGCGCGCGCAACGCCTGGCCGAGCCCCAGCGCGCCGGGCACCGCCAGCAGCGCCCAGTTGAGGCTCGAGGAGCGGTAGACCTCGGGCAAGCGCCAGGCGATGACGTTGCCGCTGACGCCCTCGACCACGATCTCGTAGCTCCCGGCCTCCGTCTGCACGGGTATCGACCAGAACGGGAAGAAGAGAGTGCGTCGTGAGGTGGCGACCATCTCGGCCGACCCTTTGTCCATGAAGCGCTGGTCGGCCAGCGCCGAGGGCGACTGCTCTTCTGCATACACCGTGGCTCGACGCTGCGCTTCGACGAGATCGAAGCTGCGGAGCTCTGCTACCCTGCGTACCGCCGGCGCGTCGAACATCGTCAACCTCCAGGGCGCTCGCGCCGCCGGCGTGAGGTGCTGGACGTCCGACACCATCACCTTGGTGTCTTCCTGCTCGTCGTATACGATCTTGGTCTCCACTTCCGTGCCGCCGCTTTGCGGGGAGTAGACGGTGCGATGTATCTGGCGTCGCACCGGCAGCTTGCGCTCGAAGACGCCGACCCGACGGCCGGAGATCTCGTGGTACGGGATGAGAACGAGCTCCGGACTGCCGAACATCCCGGCCTGGCCCCGTTCGTCCAGCCAGGCGCGTGCGGCGGTGGCCGCCTGCGCCGCGTTGAGATTCGCCACCGCCTCGTACTTGGGCGCGAACGTTTCTGTAAGTATGAGGTCGGCGCCGCACCGCTCGCAGCGGGTGATGCGCGTGCCGGCTCGGACGACGCCCGCCGCGCCGCACTGGGGACAGGTAAGCGGCTGCAGCCTCAGCTCGTTCACGATCCCGGCGGTATGGGGGTGGATCCGCGCCGCCATAGAGTGCGGCCGGTGAGTCCGGCGACGGCGACCACGACCACCGCCGCCGCGGGCAACGGCAGCAGCGCGGCCGCGGCCAGCATGCCGGCGGTGGCCAGCCAGGCCAGGTTACGGTTGCGGTAAGTGGCCTGGACGGGCCAGTCCAGATCGAACAGCTCACCGCTCACGGCATCGACGTGGAAGTCGCGCGGCTCGCCGGTGATCCGGACCTGACCGGCATAGATGGGGCGGTGCACTAGGCGGATCGTCTTCACGGCTACCGGCTTGCCCGTGACGCGCGCGGCGACCTCGGCCACCGATTCGGGTGCCAGCTCGGGCTCGATCCACTCGGCGGAGCTGTCGCGCGTGCCGGGCTCCACGAAGGCCCGTTCGCCGCCGGGCAGGCTCACCTGGGCGAACCGGCCCTGCGGGCCCGGGCGGGCGGAGATCTGCAGCCGCCTGCCGTCCGGGCTCTCGAGTTCCCAGACCGGATCGTAAATCAGCTTGATATCGGTGATGGCGGCGTCGGGCCAGCCTGCTTCCAGCGTCCGGCCCTTGATCAGCCCCGGGACGCGGGAGCGACCGATGGTCGGCTTGATCACCTGGTGGAGCAGCGCGCCGCTGAGATCAACGAACGACTGAGCCGAGCAGTACTTGCAGCGCGCGTACGTGGCCCCTTCCGGTACATCGACCGGGCCACCGCATTGCGGGCAGCTGGGGTTGAGCGCCTGGCGGGCCACGGCTGGGCTAGGCTCGTATTCCTATTCTATCACGCGCTCGCCGCACTCCGTGCAGAAGCGTGCGCCGGCCAGCAGCTTCGCCTGGCAGTTCGGGCAGGTCCGCTCGCTCACACCGACTGGATCGCCGCAGCGTGCACAGAACTTGGCATCGGGTGCGAGCGGCGCCTCGCAGTTCTGGCAACGGTCGCCCGCCACGAGCGACTCGCCGCAGGACTGGCAGAAGCGCGCGCCCGGGCTCACCTCGGTGTGACAAGCGGGGCAAGCGATGGCCTCGGCCGCCGCCGCCGCGCCGCCCGCCGCCGCATCCGACCGTCCCTTCATCGACTCGAAGATCATGCCGGGCAGCATGGCACCGATGCCCGCGCCCATCCCGGCGCCGGCTCCGAGCCCGACCATGTCGCCGGCGCCCCCGCCACCGCCACCGGCGCCTTCCAGCGCCCGGGCCGCCTTCATCTTGAGGAACTTGTCCAGATCGCCGAGCGCCGCCATCTGCGCGCGCTCGTCAATCGCTTTCTCCACCTCTTCGGGCGGCGTGATCGACGTGATGAAGAAGTCCGCCAGGTCGATCCCGTACCTGTGGAAATCTTGGTCGAGCCGTTCATGGACCTCCTGGCCCATCTCGTCGTACTGCTTCGGCAGGTCGAAGATGGTGCGGACCTTCTCGCCCAGATAATCGTTCAGCCGGCTGACGATGATGTCGCGCAGGTAGTCCTTGATGTCGGCGGTGACGAAAGAGCCCATCGTTCCCGCCAGGACGTTCACGAACACCAGCGGCTCGCGGATCCGGATCGCGTAGTTGCCGAAAGCTCGCAGCCGCACCAGCCCCAGCTCCTCGTCCCTGTAGGCCACGGGCTGCGCCGTCCCCCACTTGAGATCGGGGAAGAGCTTCAAGTTCACGAAGACCACCTCCAGCCGGAACGGCGAGGTGAATCCCCAGGGCAGCGCCAGGACCTTGGTGAGGATCGGGATGTTCGCAGTGCTGAGCGTGTGACGGCCCGGCCCCAACACATCGAGGCCCTTGCCGTCCCTGAAGAAGATCGCCGCCTGGTTCTCTCGCACGATGACCTGCGAGCCGAACTTGGTATCCGCCGATCCCTCCTGCGGGATGCGATGGATGATCTCCTGGCCCGTCTGATCGAACCACTCTATTACACTGAGGAACTCACTCATTTGGGTCTCCGGTTCGCTGTGCGCCTGACGGGAAGGGCGGTACGAGCGCAGCGTGACTTCTCTGCGATTTGGCGGGTGAGCGGGCGCGGCCACGTTTCGGTGACACAACGCAAATATATGTGAGTAGAGCGTTTGCGCCTAGTGTCGCTGTCGGGTCGGCCGACCTGTGGCCTGGCCACCGACTTTCCAAGCCCCCGGTGTCAGCGTTATAGGTACGAACTTTATGACGAAGAAATGGCGCAGCCTAACCTGGCTCTCACTGGCCTCGATGCTGGCGATGGCGCTCTGGTTCTCCGCCTCGGCGGTGGTCCCACAGCTCACCGCGGAGTGGGGGCTGAGCCGTGCCCAGCAGTCGTGGCTCACGATGAGCGTTCAGCTGGGATTCGTCGTCGGCGCCTTGCTGAGTGCCGTGCTCAATCTGGCCGATCGGATCCCGGCCCGACAGCTATTCGCCTGGAGTGCCCTACTGGGCGCCATCTTCAACCTGGCCATCGCTGTCGGTGTGCACGAGCCGCTCCCTGCGATCGGCCTGCGCTTTCTCACCGGCATGACCCTGGCCGGAGTCTATCCACCCGGCATGAAGCTGATGGCCACCTGGTGCAAGGAAGACCGCGGTCTCTGCATCGGCCTTCTGGTCGGGGCGCTCACCGTGGGCTCCGCCATGCCGCACCTGTTCAACGCGCTGCCGATTCTCGGCGGCGAAGCGGGTATCCCTCCCTGGCGCTACGTGCTGGTCATCGCCTCCGGCTCGGCGCTGCTGGGAAGCGTCATCGCGGCTCGCTTTGTGAGAGCGGGGCCGTTCCACTCCGAGACCGCGCCGTTCGAGCCGCGTCACGCCGGGCGGGCGCTGAGCGAGCAGGCGACGCGGCTGGCCAACTTTGGGTACCTGGGCCACATGTGGGAGCTGTACGCGATGTGGACATGGGTGCCGCTCTTCCTGCTGGCGAGTTATCAACAGGCGGGGTGGAGCGAAGTGGGCGCGAGGGTCGCCGGCTTCGCGGCTGTGGCCGTGGGTGGCTTGGGGAGCGTGATCGCCGGTGGGCTAGCCGACCGCTGGGGGCGTACTCGCATCGCTTCGATCAGTCTCCTCATCTCGGGTAGCTCCGCTCTGATGGCCGGCCTGCTGTTCAGGTCGCCGGGTTTATTGACCGTGCTTACCCTGATCTGGGGTTTCGCGGTCGTCGCCGACAGCGCGCAGTTCAGCGCGGCGGTCAGCGAGCTGAGCGACTCACGTTACGTCGGCACGGCGCTCACGATGCAAACGAGCCTGGGGTTCCTGCTGACCCTCATCTCGATTCGCTTGATCCCACCCCTGGTGGATCGTGTGGGTTGGGAGTGGGCCTTCGTAATCCTGGTTCCGGGACCGATCTGTGGCATTGCCGCAATGCTGCGACTTCGCGGCCTGCCTGATGCGGCGAAGATGGCTTCGGGAAACCGTTAGTCAGCGCCGGGAACAGGTCTTGCCGCCGCTCCGGGTGACCTCTACTGTAACCACCATCTCGTGACCCGCCGGGCCACCAACCCAAGGGAGTAGAGCCGTGAGCGATTCCAGCTTACCGCACATCGATGCCCTACTCGAAGAACTTCGTGTCATCGATCCATCCGACGAGTTCCGTGCCGGAGCGCTGGTAAACAGCCAGGACATATATACAGAGGCGGAAGACGACCTCGAGGGTTTCTGGGAACGCCAGGCCGAGGGGCTTCACTGGTACCGCAAGTGGACGCGGGTGCTCGACTGGAATCCACCCTGGGTGAAGTGGTTCGTTGGCGGCAGGCTCAACATCTCGGTCAACTGTCTCGATCGTCACCTCGAGGACCACCCGGACCGCGTCGCCTACTTTTGGGAAGGCGAGCCGGGGGATGAGCGCCGGATCACCTATCGCGATTTGTACGAAGAAGTCTGTCGCTTTGCGAACGCACTGAAAGCGATCGGCGTTCGCCGCGGCGACCGCGTTGCCATCTACCTCGGGATGATTCCGGAACTGCCCGTCGCGATGCTGGCCTGCGCGCGCATAGGCGCCGTCCATTCCGTGGTGTTCGGAGGATTCGCGGCCGACTCACTGCGGGATCGCATCAACGATGCGAACGCCGAGGTCCTGATCACCGCCGACGGCGGTTGGCGCCGCGGCGGGATCGTCCCGCTGAAGGAGAGTGCCGACAAGGCGCTGCAGGGGTGTCGCACGATCCGGCAGGTCGTCGTGGTGAAGCGGACCGCCCAGGACGTTCCCATGGTCGAGGGCCGCGACGTCTGGTATCACGAGCTGATGGAAGCGCAGGGCACGGTGTGTGAGCCGGAAGATATGGACGCGGAGGATCCGCTGTACATCCTTTACACATCGGGCACTACCGGGCAACCGAAGGGAATACTCCACACCACCGGCGGCTACCTGGTGGGAGTAACCGCGACGCACCGCCTCATCTTCGACATCCATCCCGAGACCGATGTCTACTGGTGTGCCGCCGACATCGGTTGGGTCACCGGACACTCCTATATCGTGTACGGGCCGCTGGCCAACGGGACGACCAGCATGATGTACGAGGGCGCGCCGGACTTCCCCGACAAGGACCGGCTGTGGTCAATCGCCGACAAGTACGGCGCCACCATCCTCTACACCGCGCCCACGGCGATCCGTGCCTTCATGAAGTGGGGGGCCGAATATCCGGAGCGGCACGATCTCTCGTCGCTGCGCTTGCTGGGAACGGTGGGCGAGCCGATCAACCCGGAAGCGTGGATGTGGTACTGGAAGCACATCGGTGGGGAACGCTGCCCCATCGTGGATACGTGGTGGCAGACGGAGACGGGGATGATCCTGATCACGCCGCTGCCTGGTATCACACGACTCAAGCCGGGCTCGGCCACGCGTCCGTTCCCCGGCGTTGTAGCCGACATCCTGGACGGGGGCGGCAACACCGTCTCGAAGGGCACGGGCGGATATCTGGTGTTGCGTCGGCCCTGGCCGGCGCAGTTCCGAACGATTTACGGCGATCCGGGCCGCTACGTCGCGGAGTACTTCTCACGTTTCGGTCACGGGATCTACCTGACCGGGGACGGGTCGAAGTTTGACGAGGATGGATACTTCTGGCTGCTGGGCCGCATCGACGACGTGATGAACGTGGCCGGGCACCGGCTCTCGACCTATGAGATCGAGTCGGCGCTGGTGGACCACGAGACGGTGGCGGAGTCGGCCGTCGTCTCTCGCCCCGACACAGACGTGGGCGAAGCCATCGTCGCCTTCGTCACCTTGAAGGCGGAGCATACGGGTGACCAAGCTCTGATCAAGGAGCTCCGTGACCACGTTGCCGGGAAGATCGGGAAGATCGCGCGACCGCACGCCATCGTTCTTACCGACGACTTACCCAAGACCCGGTCGGGCAAAATCATGCGTCGATTACTGCGCGATGTCGCGCACGGGCGTGCGCTGGGTGACGTCACTACGCTGGCGAACGCCGAAGTGGTCGAGGAAATCCGAATTCTGGCCGCTTCGCGCCCGGAAGAAGAGTAGTGGCCTGCCGCTGAGGCGAAGGTATTTCAAGAACAGGAGGAGGCTCGAGCGCGATGAGACACATCTCGGTGACCGTCAACGGGGTCAAGCGCGACGCGGATGTCGAGCCCCGAACGTTGCTCGTCTACTTCCTGCGCGAGCAGCTTGGGCTCACCGGCACCAATGTGGGTTGTGACACATCCTCGTGTGGCTCCTGCACGGTGCTCCTCGATGGTGAGTCGGTGAAGTGCTGCACGATGCTCGCCGTCCAGGCGGATGGTCATGAGGTCACGACCATCGAAGGGCTGGCTCGAAATGGGGACTTTCACGCCCTTCAGCAGGCCTTCCATGAGCACCACGGCCTGCAGTGCGGCTACTGCACACCCGGGATGATCATGGCCGCGGTCAGCTACCTGGAGGAGAATCCGGAACCCTCTGAGTTTGACGTCCGGCACGCGCTGGAGGGCAACCTCTGCCGCTGCACGGGCTATCAGAACATCGTAGAATCGATACTCGCCGCAGCTGAACAGCTTCGAGCCGCGGCGCCGGCGTCTTAGGGGGGCAGGCAAATGGCTACTCAGGCAGCAGAGCGGTACGTCGGCGGTGGTGTTCTCCGCAAAGAGGACCCCAAGCTTCTGACCGGCCAGGGCACATTCGCGGAGAGCATCACTCCTCCGGGTACGTTGTGGGTTGCCGTGGTTCGTAGCCCGGTCGCGCACGGCCGCATCAAGAGTGTGAACCTCGCGCCGGCGCTCGAGTCACCCAACGTCGTGGCGGCGTTCAGCGGGGCCGAGCTGGCCGACGAATGGGCGGCGGGCCTTCCGATGGCGTGGCCGGTGACCGAGGACATCAAGATCCCGGACCACTGGCCGGTGGCTAAAGACAAAGCGCGCTACCTCGGTGATGCCGTCGCGGTTGTCGCAGCTACCGGCCGGGCAGCCGCAAAGGATGCCGCGGAGCTGGTGCAGGTTGACTACGATCTTCTGGCGGTGGTTGTCGACGTGGAGGCCGCCATGGCCGACGGCGCGCCGCTGGTTCACGAGTCGTTCGACAGCAACCGCTGTTACACCTGGTTGCATACCAATGGCGACATCGATGCCGCGTTCAGCGATGCGGACGTAGTGGTCAAAGGGCGGTACCGTCAGCAGCGTCTCATCCCGAACGCGATCGAGACGCGCTGTGTGGTGGTTCAGCCGGTCCCCGCTTCCGGCGAGTTCACGATGTGGTCTGCGACCCAGATCCCCCACATCGCGAGGGTGACGCTGGCGCTTACCTGTGGGATTCCGGAAACCAAGCTCCGAGTCATCGCCCCGGATGTCGGCGGCGGGTTCGGCTCGAAGCTCAACGTCTACGCCGAGGAAGCGATCTGTCTCGCGCTGGCGCGCCGGCTCGGCACGCCCGTGAAGTGGGTCGAGGAGCGATCGGAGGCCTACCTGGCCACCATCCACGGTCGCGAGATGATACAGGAGATCGAGCTCGCAGCCACTAAGGATGGAAAGCTCAAAGGCGTGCGCGTCAAGATATTCCCCAACATGGGCGCTTATCTGCAGCTCATAACGCCAGGTACGCCCTTGCTCGGTGCGTTCATGTATGCCGGCTCTTACGGGGCCGACGCGTACTCGCTCCAGTCTACCGGGATCTTCACGAACACCACGCCCACCGACGCCTATCGCGGCGCGGGTCGGCCCGAAGCGACCTATGCGATCGAGCGGGCGATGGACAGCCTCGCTCGCGAGGTCGGCCTCGACCCGCTGGAAGTCCGTCGCAAGAACTTCCTCCCCAAGGGCGAGCTGGTGGCCAGCCCGGGCGGGTTGCAGTACGACTCGACGGATTACGAAGGCAACCTTGATCGCGCGTTGGAGCACCTCGACTACGGCGAGTTCAGGAAGGAACAACAGGCTCGTCGGGATAGGGGTGACACGAAGCAGCTCGGTATCGGGTTCTCCACCTACGCCGAGATGTGCGGTCTCGCGCCATCACAGGTGCTCGCCTCGCTACGCTACGGCGCCGGAGGCTGGGATGCGGCCGTCGTCCGCGCTCTTCCGACAGGCAAGGTCGAGGTCGTTACCGGCACGTCCCCACATGGACAGGGCCACGAGACCTCGTGGTCGCAGATCGCCGCCGACGCGTTGGGCGTTGACTTCGATGACGTGACCGTGTTGCACGGCGATACCGCAGTGGCCCCGCTCGGCATGGACACCTACGGCAGCCGCAGCCTCGCCGTTGGCGGCGTGGCGCTACACTTCGCCTGCGGGAGAGTGATCGAGAAGGCGAAGCTCGTCGCCGCGCACTTGCTCGAGGTTTCTGCCGAAGATCTCGAGTTCGAGGCGGGACGGTTCTCCGTGAAGGGTGCGCCGGACAAAGCGAAGACGATCCAGGAAGTCGCTTTCGCCGCCTGGACGGCGCACAGCCTTCCGGAAGGGACCGAGCCTGGCTTGGAAGCCACCTACGTGTACGATCCGCCGAACTTCACTTTCCCCTTCGGCACGCACGCTTGCGTGGTCGAGGTGGATACGGAGACGGGGAAGGTCGAGATCGCCAGGTACCTGGCTGTGGACGATTGCGGTAACGTCATCAATCCCGCCATCGTCGATGGTCAGATCCACGGCGGCGTCGCCCAGGGTATCGCCCAGGCGCTGTACGAGGAGGCGATCTACGATGAAGAGGGCAACCTGCTCACGTCGTCGATGATGAACTACCTCGTTCCATCGGCCGCAGAGATCCCGTCGTTCGAGCTCGATCGCACCGTCACGCCCAGCCCGACGAACCCGATGGGCGTCAAAGGTATCGGAGAGGCGGGGACGATCGCGTCCACGCCGGCGGTGATAAACGCCGTTGTCGATGCTCTGTCGCACCTTGGCGTTACCGATGTCGACATGCCAGCTTCGCCGGAGACCGTTTGGAGGGCGATCCGGCAGGCTCAAGGAGGTGAGTAGCCATGATCCCCGCATCTTTCGATTACGAGGTAGCCACGTCCGTCGATCACGCCACGTCACTCCTGGAACAGGGCGGGGAGGACGCGAAGCTGCTCGCCGGCGGCCACTCCCTCCTGCCGCTGATGAAGCTGCGCCTGGCCCGACCGAGCTTGCTCGTGGACATCGGGCATCTCTCCGATCTGTCGTACATCACAGAAGTGAAGGATCATATCTCGGTTGGGGCGCTGACCCGGCACCACGACCTGGAGCATTCTTCGCTCTTGAAGGAGCAGTGCCCGATCCTGGCCCATACCGCGGGCCTGGTGGGCGACCCGCAGGTCCGCCACCGGGGGACGATCGGAGGGTCGGTGGTGCACGGTGACCCCGCATCCGACCTACCCACGGTACTTCTCGCCTTGGAAGCGGAGCTGGTCCTGAAGGGCCGGAAAGGGGAACGAACGGTGCCCGCCGCGCAGTTCTTCAAGGGCGTGTTCGAGACCGAGATCGAGCACGACGAGTTGCTCACGGAGATACGGGTGCCGCGCCTGAAGTCCAAGCATGGTTGGTCCTACTTGAAGTTCAACCGCCGCGCTCAGGACTGGGCGATCGTCGCTGTGGCTGTAGTGCTCGACCGCTCTGATGGGAAAATCGATGCCGCGAAGATCGGCTTGACCAACATGGGATCGACGCCGCTTCGGGCTGGCGCCGCGGAGAGCGCGCTGGCCGGCGCTGGATCGGACTCGGTTGCCGGGGCGGCGAAGCTTGCCGCTGATGGGACGAACCCGCCGAGCGATACGAACGCGAGCGCGGAGTATCGCCGGCACCTGGCTCAGGTGCTCACGCGCCGTGCCGTCTTGGAGGCATTGGCCCGTTAGCGCTCGGCACTCCGTGCGACGATGGGCGCGCGTCGGGGCGAGCCGGCGGATGAGGGGATGAGCTTCAAAGAGGTCCAGGACTCGCTCGCGAAGTGGCGCGCGAACGGGTTGAAGGCGGGAGTGGCGACGCTGGTTCGGGTGCGCCAGAGCGCACCGCGGCCACCCGGCGCACGCTTCGCTGCCAATGAGAGCGGTGAGGTTGTGGGTTCGGTCTCCAGCGGCTGCGTGGAGGCGGACCTCTACGAGCACATCTCGCAGGTCGTCGTTTCGGGTGCACCCCGCCTGGTTAATTACGGGATCACCGATGAGATGGCGATGGGGGTGGGACTCGCCTGCGGCGGTGAGATCGAGGTGCTCGTAGCGCCCTACGACGCGGGCTGCGAGGTCTGGCCCGAACTGCAGCGCGTCACCGATGCAAAGGGCGCCGCTGTCTTGGTCACGGGTCTCTCCGGGGGGATCACAGCGCAGCAACTGCTCCTGATGCCTGATGGATCGCGAGTCGGGACTCTCGGTGATGAGAAGCTTGACGAGCGCGCTCGAGAAGCCGTGAGCTCGCTGTTCGATGTGGCTGACACACCCGTAATCGAGCTGGAGGATCCGGCGGCGACGGTATTCGCCGAATCCTTCCTGCCGCCGGCGCGTCTGGCGATCGTGGGGGGCACGCCGGTAGCCGCGGCGCTCTGCCATCTGGCCGCCTACCTGGACGTGGCTGTCACGGTGATCGACCCGCGCGAGATCTTCGCGACCGAAGAGAGATTCCCCGACGCGGATCGAGTCATCCGCGCCTGGCCGGAGGAGGGGCTGGCGGAGTTCGGCCTCGACCGTTACGCGAGCGTTGTTGTGCTCGCCCACGACAAGAAGCTCGACATCCCGGCGCTGGCGGCGGCGCTGCGCGCCGGGTGCCGCTACGTGGGTCAGGTCGGCGGCCGGCGCACGCAGGGCCTCCGCCGCGAGGCGCTCGCCGAGCTGGGATTCGCTGAAGAAGAGCTGGACCGGATTCACGGTCCGGTGGGGCTCGACATCGGCGCAGTGAGTCCTGAGGAGATCGCCCTCTCCATCCTGGCCGAGTTGCTAGCGGCGCAGCGCGGCAAGCTTGGGTGAGGGGGTCGGGGGAGCTGTCCAGCATCGGAAGGGAATAGGAGTCCCGGGAGGGATATGGGGCAAGGAGTTGACGGATCCCAGATTAACGGTCTTCCGCCTCTTGAGTACACTGGCCGCGGACCGCGCTATCGTCGTTATCCTCGACGAGTTCCAGTACCTGATGGGCCACGAGGCCGGAGTCGTCTCCCAGCTCAACGCCGTTTGGGACCGCGAGTTGGAGGGGCGAAACCTGACCCTCATACTTTGCGGGTCGGAGGTTTCGATGATGGCGGGCCTCGAAGCGGGCGACTCTGCTCTGTATGGAAGGATCAACTGGCGGGAACGCCTGCGCCCGTTCGATTACTTCGACGCCGCCCGCATGCTTCCGGCGTGGCCGCCGAGAGAGCAGGCGTACGGGTACGGTGCATTCGGCGGCATCCCGCGTTACCTGGCTGCGATCGACACGGAAGAAGTCTTCGATCAGGCGATTGGACGCACGTTGCTGTCGCCGCGAGGCGAGGTGCACCTTCAGCTCGAGCACGTCATTGAGCAGGAGCAAGGAATCCGATCGCCCGGTGAGTATCGGGCCGTGCTCACAGCGGTCGCGGGCGGGAGAGCGGAGATAACCGAGATCGCCGATGCCGCCGGCCTCCGGGACCGACGCCACGTGGCGAAGCGAGTACTGGATACGCTGGAGGGACTCGAGCTTGTCCGTCGTGAACGCAACTTCAAGGCGAGTCGAACTACGCCATGGCGCTTCCGAATCGCCGACAACGCCGTCCGCTTCTGGTACCGGTTTGTGCACCCGAACCGAAGCCAGCTCGAGACCGGAGAGATCGGGCGTGTCTGGGAACAGCGAATCCGGCCCGGTCTCGACACCTACATGGGCAAAGTTTTCGAGGACATGAGCCATGAAGCGTTCGTCCGCCACCACGAGCGCTGGGACCTGCCGGGAGTCGTGGAGTGGGCCCGCTGGGAGGGCCAGGATCGGAACCGCCGTTCCATCGAGATCGACATCGCGGCGAAGCTTGATGACGGACGACTCCTGACCGGCGAAATCAAGTGGTCGTCGTCACCCGTGGGGTTCGAGCTCCACGTTGGGCTGACGCGCGATCTCGAGGACCTGGCGCGGTCAGGGCGGAAGTGGGCCCACCAGGCGCTCGATCCAGACGCTGCGCTCGGCCACCTTTACGTTTCCGCCGCGGGCTTCACCGATCACTTTCGAGAACGGGCGGAACGGAACGGCCGTATTCGGCTCGTCACGTTGGAGGA
>FXBF010000480.1_pt1 | contig 13772 bp, 13 predicted proteins | sample 5335321 | NCBI WGS metagenome assembly FXBF01 (sample SAMEA103928391, study PRJEB20085) | sediment metagenome | isolation source: sediment
TGTGGACTCTGTGTGGTTTCACTTGACCCATCCGTACCGATTTCAGCAGCAGACCAGCGTTTGATACCCGACGTTCGTCTTCAAGATGGAATTCGACTGTCTTGCCAGGCGCAAGCGACGGACAATCTGGTAGTCGGAATATCTGATGAGGTGCTATCTGCGCGGACCATGCAAGCCGAAGTTGTGTCGGCAAGGCATGTAACGCCATTCATTCGTGAGATCACATTGAAAGTTGATAACGATGACTTCGATTATCATGCAGGATCGTACATTCACGTCATCATTCCGCCACATCAGATTTCATTGGCAGAAATCGATTCGTCAGTCCGGGCGAATGGCAACGGGCAGGATTTCGAGTATTCGAAGTCAAGCACGAGTGCCGTAGAAATACGTCGGGCCTACTCACTGGCGATCGCCCGCCAGGATAACAAGGGCTACGCAGTTCTCAATGTGAGATTCATGCCACCGCCGGGAGATGCCCCCGACGCGCCCGCCGGTATTGGTTCAAGCTATATGTGGAATCTCAAAGCCGGGGACTGCTTGATCATTGTTGGGCCACTGGGTGATTTTCGGGCGCTGGATACCGAACGAGACATGATAGTGCTTGGTGGCGGTGCCGGGATGGCGCCACTCAGATCGATCATACGTGACGAGCTTTTGTATAAGAACAGTGGGCGCAATATCGATTATTGGTATGGCGGCCGGGGCAGGAAAGATCTGCTTTATGTCCAGGAGTTTGATGAACTGAAAGAACAATACGCCAATTTTCGCTGGCAGCCAGTTCTGTCGGAGGCCGAAACCGGTGACAATTGGCACGGGCCAACAGGTTATGTTCACCTCGCGGCACGAGAGGGTCTCCTGAAACATCTTGATAGCCCAGCCGAATGTGAATACTACGTCTGCGGGCCACCGCCGATGTTATCGGCGACACGACAGATGCTGGCAGATCTCGGTGTCCCGGAGCATCAGGTTTTCTTTGATGATTTCGGAATTTAATGTAGGCAATCGGCCGACAACGAAGTCAGGATTGACACGTCGCACTGGCACGGTCAGAACCTAAATCAGTCCAAATGGTAAGTGGGTGATTCCCTGATTCGATGTGAATTCATGAAACACAAGATAGCCTCTCTTAATCGCGCAGAACTCCGATGCGGGCAGGTGTAGTCTCACGTTCTGAGACTTATCAATGACGGGGAGTTGAAACCCCACCATCGCGTGACATCCGGGCACGAGGTGGCCCGCAGCCTCGGTGTGTCGCGTATGACTGCAAATCGCGCACTTGAAGAGCTGGCAGATGATGGTTATCTGGTTCGATTGGCGGGCGTGGGGACCTCTGTTTCGGATTCGCGACCGCATTCAGATGTTATGCGAGTTCGGAACATTGCGGACGAGATACGGGCCCGTGCCCATATTCACGGCACCCGGGTTGTTACTCTTGAGGCTGTGGGTGGCGAATTCATTGTCGGGCTACTTTCTGCCGGGTGAGCCTGGATCGGCCATTGCGCGGTTCGTGGATTACAACAACCACGAACGCTATCACGAGAGCTTGCACAATCCGACCCCGGCCGAGGTTTACATCCGACGCCGCGCGAAGATCTTCGACATGCGCCAGCGAATCAAGCAGCGAACGCTTGCGCAACGTCGTTGGTTACACTACCAACAGAAGATTGCTTAAATGTCCATCCAGATGGGCCAGATGCCGCCTTAAAAAAGCCGCCCTCTGTCCGAAATGTTTTGACGACATACAGCTGACACAAAACAAGTGACTGCTACGCGCCCGGGTAATTCGCCCGGATTCGCACGAGAATGCGCTTGAGCTTCTCCAGATTTGCTTTCGTGCTCACAGGATCGTTGGAATCAGCCGTCTCGTCCAGCCGCGTGGCAAGCGTCTCCACGTACCCGACATTTGTCTTAACCTGTTCGAGGGGCTCCGGGCCCAGGCCTTGCGAGTACTCCGGCAGGGCGCGAACCAGATCCCGCACCGCAAAAGCATAGAGATGCACTTCCTCCAATTCGCCGCTGGTCAGCAAACCATCCAGAGTTTTGACCTGATCATCAATCGATTGCCAGATCGCGGCCGGCGTATCGGGAATCGCAACCTGTTCCGTGGACTCAGCGGCCAGCGCGAAGCCGACCGTCAGGGCGACCCATGCACCCAGGGCAGTCATCACCAGGGTTCGAATACTGCATATAGGTTTCACTTGCATGTCCTCCGTCATCAATTTAACAATCACGCATCGCCCGGCGGTGATGTTCCCGCAGCCAGGTTCTCGCGCCGCTTTTCAAAGTAGTTGTACAGGGTGGGAATCACTACCATGTTCAGGAAAGTCGAGGTCACGAGGCCACCCAACACGACCTGCGCCAGCGGGCGCTCCAACTCCTTGCCCACAGGGGATCCCAGCAGTAGCGGGATCAGCCCGAGAGAGGCCGTCGCTGCCGTCATCAGCACGGGCACCAATCGGTCCAGGGTACCCTGGACCACGACTTCGTTGAGTGGGGCTCCAGCGCTCCGCAGATGTTGGTAATGGCTGATCAGAATGATGCCGTTGCGGGCGGCAATTCCGAACAAGGTGATGAAACCGATCATGGCCGCCACACTCAACTCAGCGCCCGCGGCGAACAGACCGACGATGCCTCCGATCATTGCAAGCGGCAGGTTGATGAGTACGAGCAATGCATCGCGAAAGCTGCCGAAGGCCTTGTAGAGCAGCATCACCGCCACGAACACGGCCAGTAATCCGAAGTTCAGCAGTATTTGATTCGCCTCCTGCTGGCTCTGGAACTGACCACCGTATTCAACGAAGTAACCTGGTGGCAGTGTAACCTCTTGGTTGAACTTCTCTTTCACGTCGGCAATCACGGAGCCGAGGTCTCGGTCCTGGACATTGAAGGCGACCACAACGCGTCTTTGCGTGTTCTCCCGGTTGATCAGGTAGGGCGCATCGCGCACCGAGATGCTGGCGAGTTGTCGTAGGGGCACCTTGGCGTCGCCGGCCGGGTTGAGGGACGGAGCATCTACCAGCATCTCGCGGAACGCGCCAACATGATCTCGACTTACCTGATTCAGGCGTAGGTACAAGTCAAACGTGCGCCGGCCTTCCAGGACCCGCGAGACCGTTTCGCCATTGAGATAGGTTTCGACATCGCGCAAGACATCGCCGACGCTGATGCCGTAACGCGCCGCTCGCTCACGATCCACGCGAATCGCCACCTGGGGCACGCTAATCTGCTGCTCCAGGATGACGTCTACCGCGCCCTCGATATTGGTGAGGATGTCCCGGACGCGCTGCCCCAGACGGTAGAGTTCGCTCAGGTCGTCGCCGAATAACTTGACCGCCACCTGGGAGCGGATGCCGGACTGCACCTCGTCCATGCGGTGCTCGATGAACTGTCCGACGTTGAACACGGTGCCGGGGATATTGGCCAGGTCGGCGCGGATCCGCCGCAGCAGTTCATTGGCGCTCATGTTCGGGTCACGCTCAAAATCCAGGCGCACGTCGAATTCGCTGAAGTTTGGTGGCTGTGCGTCCTCGTCCAGCTCGCCGCGACCGGCCCTTTGGGAAATCGAGACGACCTGCGGATAGCGCAGCATCGCGCCGCGCACCTTGGCGCCAAGGCGCAGGGACTCGTCCAGGGATGTACCCGGCAGAGTTGTCATGGCGATGATGTAGTTCCCTTCGTGGAACTCCGGTAAGAAGGACCGCCCGAAGAAGGGCAGCAGCGCGACAGTTAGTCCCAGCATCAGTGCCGACGCCCCCACCACCCAGGCCGGGTGGCGCAACGATGCTGTCAACAAACCCAGGAAGTGGTGCTTTAGTCGCAGCACAAATCGTGTCTCGCGTTCGTCGGCGTGCTCTGCATCGGCACTGGCAGCGGCGGCGTGATGCCCCGTCTCCGCCACGGCCAGTAAGTCCAGCTCGGCTTCGCCACCTTTTTCGCTGCGTTTGACGAGCAGCAGGTAGCAGAGTGCCGGAATCATGGTCACGGCGACAATGAGCGACGCCAGCACCGACGTGATGTAGGCGATGCCCAGCGGACTAAAGATGCGCCCGGCCAGGCCAGGCAGGAGAAAGATCGGGACGAAAATCATGATCACGATCAGCGTCGCGTAGACCACGGAATTAAGGATCTCTCGGATGGCGTCGAATACCACGATGATCGCCGGCGCGGGCTCTGCGCTGTTACGGTTCAATCGCAGCCGCCGCACGACGTTCTCCACGGAGATGATGCCGTTATCCACTACCTCGCCGATGGCAATAGCGAGCCCGCCCAGCGTCATGGCGTTGATGCCGATGTCGAACGCATGCATGACGATGATGCCGCCGACGAAGGATGCCGGCATGGACAGGAAGGTGATCAGGGACGCGCGCCAGTTCGCCAGGAAGATGAACAGCACGGCGATCACGATCAATGCACCCTGCAGCAGTGAGATGTTCAGGTTGTGTATCGCCGCGTCAATAAAATTCGCCTGGCGGAAGATCTGTGTCTCCATCTGCACACCCGGCGGGAGCTTTTCCTTGATGGTCGCCAGCGCCCGCTCAACCTTTGCGGTTGTCGTCACCGTGTCAGCACCGTAGATTTTTGAAATTGTGCCGATGACCGCGGGTTTCATCCCGAACGCGCCGTCGCCCCGCTTGATCTCACCGCCGAATCCGACCTCCGCAACGTTGGCCAGCGTAATGGGAACGCCTTTGCGCACGTCGATGACGGCATTGCTGAGATCGGCCAGGGTCGTGATCCGCCCCTGGCCGGTCACGATCAGCTCTTCGGCGCCACGGTACAAAAATGCGCCCGGCACGTTGGCATTGGTGTCCTCTACCGCCGTGCGCACATCCTCCAGACTCACGCGGTAGGCCAGCATGCGCTCGGGGTCGAGCCGAATTTGGTATTGCTTGACGTCGCCGCCGACCGCGACTACGGACGCGATACCACCCAGGGCCAGGATGCGGGGCCGGATTTCCCATTCTGCCAGCGTACGCAACTCCATCAACGACACCGTGTCGCTGGTAAGAGCGTATTTCACCAGCCAGCCCACTGCTGAGGTCACCGGGAGCATGACTGGCGGTCGGGTCCCGGCGGGAAGATCCCCGGCGATGATTTGGATGCGCTCGTTGACAAGCTGGCGATCCAGATAGATGTCGGTGTCGGGGTCGAATACGACTACGATGGTCGACAAGCCCACCGCGCTCTTTGAGCGGACGACGGCAACGCCCGGCGTACCATTGATGGTGCTCTCGAGCGGATACGTGATGAGTGATTCCACGTCCCGCGGCGCCAAACCGGGCGACTCAGTCTGGACAACTACCTGAGGTGGCGCGAATTCCGGGAAGACGTCCCGGGACATGCGCTGCAACGAATAACCGCCGATCACGAAAAGTACCAGCGTGGTGGCGAGTATCAGCAACCGGTTTTGCAGTGACCATCCGATGAAGCGATTAAACATGTCACTTACTCTCCCGATCCAGCGCCCGTGAGCCAGAGCGTGTAGAGTTGGCGCGCCCCTTGCACGACTACCTGGTCGCCGGGCACGAGGTCCGACGTCACTTCTGTGAACTCGTGGTCTGCTATACCGAGCGTGGTGTCCTGGCGGACGTACTGGTCACCTAGCTTGAGAAATACAAACTTCTCGTCCTGCGTCTCAAGGATCGCGGCGTTGGGTATGGAGAGCGCCGCGGCATTCGAGCCGATGGCGATGTCAGCCTTGGCGAAGAGATTTGGCTTGAGCAGCTCCTGCCCGTTGTCGAGAATCACCCATGCCTCCCCAGTCCGCGTGTCCGGATCCAGCGTCGGCGCGATATACTGGACCTGTCCCCGAAACATGTGATCCGGGTACGCCAGCAGGTGTACGTATGCGTCCAGTCCCATCTGCACCTTGCCTAGATCCTCTTCAAAAATCCGCACGACCACCCGCATGCGGTCCAGGCGGCTGATGTGAAACAGAATCGAGCTGGGCTCGATAGGCTGGCCCAGTACCGCGTTGCGCCAGTCGATTACGCCCCCCATCGGTGCCAGCACCGGCACCGTCGGCGGCGGGTTGGCCACCGCGCGGGCTTCCAGGAGCGCGAGTTTTTGTCCCTTGCGCACGCGGTCGCCGACGTTGGCATAGACTGCCGCGATTCGCCCGCTGATCCGGACCGTCACCGCCGCCTCGCTATCGGGCAAGACCCTTAATTCGCCATAGAGTGTCAACAGTTTCGCGATTGGCCGCAGGTCTGCCTCCGCCAGCGTGAGTCCGAGGGCCTCAGTCTGTGCTGCGGTGAGCGTCACTGGGCCGCGAGCGGTTGATTCGTCGATCTCGAGCTCTTCGCCGTGGCTGAATCCAGGTGACGGCCACAGCAGCACTCCGAGGGACAGGGCTCCGAGGATCAGCGCGCCGATTGGGTATGAGAGACGAATGGTCATATCAATTCTCCGGGAAATCTGTATTTGCGGGATGCTCGCTCACGCGCGTGGCAAATTCCGACCATGCGCCAGTCGCCATGTCCAGCCGTGCCCGGCTTTGGAGATAGCTGCCGTAAATGTCGAGGTAGTTGGCCCGCAGCTCATTGCGCAACCGCTCCACCTGGACGACCTCAATGATCGAGATTTGACCCTGACCGTAGGCGCCGCGAGCAAGCTCGGTGTTGCGCTGGCTCAATGGAAGCATTCGCTGTTGCTGCGCGGTCAGTGTCGTCGCCAGACGACCGAGCTGATGGTAAGTAGCCGCCACTTCGTTAGCGATGGCGAGCCGGAGTGCTTCGACGCCCTGGCTGGCTTGCCTTTCCGCCCCACGCGCCGCGGCTACGTCGCCCTGATTGCGGTTGAAGAGCGGCAAAGGGATCGATAGCGACAAAAACACGGCATTGTCCGCAGATTGGCGGGCCGCACCGTCGAATCCTATGCGATCTTGCTGCACGCCCAGCCAGACCGTCCAGTCCTGCCAAGCAGAAGCCCGGGCAAGCGCCTGTTCGGCGCGGGCGCGATCCGTCTCGAGCGTGCGAATTCGCAGGTCCGGCCGCCTTGCGTACGCCCGCCTCTCCAGGACAGACAGCGCAGACTGGAGACCGATCGGCGGCAAACTCGTGTCCAGTTCCAGCGTGTAGGGCACCGGTAGCCCGAGGGAGGCGGCAAGTTCGGCTACGGCCACTCCCTGATCTCCGAGCAGTACATCACGCTCGGCAGTCAGGCGTTCGAGTTCCAGCGTGACCGTGTTGACGTCGAGCTCGGATACTTCACCGGCCTTCAATCGATTGCGCGTCACATCTACCAGCGACCGCTCGATATCGATCAGCTCGTTCCGCAGGGCAATCCCGCGGTCAATCGTGACCGCCGCGTAGAACTGCCCGGCAACCTGTCCCGCAAGCCTGCGCTCCGCCTCGTTGATCTCCGCAAGGACGAGCGCAACGTCTACGCGTGCGACGTCCTTCTGCCGGTTGATTCTGCCGGCGATCGGGAAGTTCTGACTGAACCCCAGGTTGCGGTTAAATTCCCCGTCGTCCGCGAAGGGTTTGTCCGAGGCACCGTCGAACTGAAGCCTTGGGTTGGGCCAGAGCCCGGCCTGTTGCAGGCGGCCGTGAGCCACATCCATGGCGTAGCGAGCCGCTTGTAGTTCCGGATTTCGCGCCATTGATTGCTGTACCGCCTGCTCCAGGGTCAATCCGTCCGCGCGGGCCCACACAGTGACCGTCATGGCCAACAGAGCCACCAAAGCTTGAATCCAGATGCACCACATGCTGACACGCCGAGTTATCGATCGCATGAACAGAAATCTCCACTATCACGTTTGACTACAACACCGCACGAGCTAACGGCGCGCCCGTGCACACGGGCGCGAAACTCGTGATTAACTCAGGTTGTGATCAGACCGGTGGAGCGTGGGGCCAGCTCTGGGTGAACCGAGGCGAAGCTGTTCGTGGTGGTCCTGTTCCCGGCGAACGCGGCAGTGAAAGGTCGAACCGTATTGCCGATGGCAGTGTCGCAAAGTCGACCAGAAGTAGATGATCTCCAGGCCAGAACTGGTCACGCAGCTGCTCGTCGACCGACTGCGCCGTCGCAACACTATTGTGCCCAGGATTCTCGCAGGACGTGCTGGCGTGTTGGTTTTCTTCTCCCGGCATTTCCACGCCGTGAGAACCGCCGTGGCCTTCCGCGGCCCCGCCGGCCAGCAGCGGCACGGGGCAAATGATGGACGCCGAGACCCAGAGCAGCGACAGGAGAACGACAATCACACGTCGCGCTTCTTCGCGAGCATGCATCGTTCGTTTGGATAATTGCGTACGTGACATCTTGGCGCTGATCATCGGCTGCGCCGGCTGGATTTGAACGGCAGTGTATAGAAAATAGAATGCGAAAACATGCAGCACACCTCCGTTCTCGGACTATAACATGGAACTACCGGGTCAGACTTTGTCTACTCGATCAAGTTCAATCAAGTATGTGGCATCGAATATGACGCCAATGCGGCGCGGTTCATAGAAACGACTATCGCCGGCAAAAGTGCTGTAAAGCGTCTCAACCACGATTGTCGGCATTCGCAGTTTACAGAAAGCCAGGCCTCAGTTACTGTGGGGCCTCTGACTAGGACCCGAGCGAAACACGATTTGTCGCACAATCGTGTGTCGGGTCTTATATTCTTGTGCACGACACTCAGCAAGACACGTGGCGCACGACCGAACAAAGAGGATTGTATGAAAAAGACGATTTCAATATTGGTTATTGGCGCACTGCCCGCGCTTGCGTTGGCGGGCGGCGGCGACACTACGGGACAGCATGAACATGCTAAAGAACGACATGAACATGCTACGGAACAGCACAAGGATGCAAAAAAACAACATGGACACGGTTCCGATGACGGGAGTGGCATGGGGCACGACCACAATGAATCCGTCGCAGGTCGGCCTGGCGACCGAGCCAATATCGGCCGCACTGTCGAGGTCACGATGGAAGATACCATGCGATTTACGCCGAATCAGCTCAAGTTCGATACGGGAGAAACAGTGCGTTTTGTAATGCAAAACCACGGCAAAATCCCACACGAGTTTGTAATCGGCTCGATGTCCGAGCTGAAAGAGCATGCGGAAATGATGCGCACCATGCCGACGATGCAACACGCCGAACCGAACATGGTCACAGTAGCGGCGGGTGCACAAGGCGAAGTGGTCTGGCAGTTTGACCAGCCCGGTACCGTTGATTTCGCTTGCCTCATACCCGGCCACCTTGAGGCGGGAATGAGGGGCAGCATTAAGGTCGAGTAATTACCTGCCAGCCCCTGTTGCTGTCCTGACGCCGTGCAGCGTGCCGACGGCTGTCAATCGTGCGATTCGGAATGTTCGTGACTGGCCTCATCGGTTACCGGACGCGACGAGCTGTGTGTATGCACAACTTTCCAGTTACCATCCACACGCCGAAACAAAAAGGTTTCATAACCGCGATTGTTTATCTGCCGCTGGTCACGCTTTACCAATGCTTTGACCTCGACATCGGCGATGGCCCACGCAAAATCGCCTTCAACGTGAGTTTCGACATTTGAAAGATTTAGCTCGAAACTATCGAGTGCATCACCCTCAGGTTCCACATGATGCTCGATCAAGTCTGTAAGGCCGGCGTTTTGTCCGCCCGATTCGATATAACGAGCACCGTCGAAATCCAGAAAGTGCTCTCGAAACGGCTTTCCGTCTCCGTGCTCCCAGCCCTTTTCCACCGCATCTATGATCGCAATCAGCGCAGCTGAATCGTCTTCCTGTGCCAGCACCTGCTGTGAAAAAAACGATTGGCTGAGAAGCGCAATGACTGCGCAATAGGTGATACGAGTCCGAACATTCATAGATGCCTCCAGTGACTTTTTGTTCTTGCGTTCAACCTCGTGTCGAAAATGTATCACTGAAAACTTGATTGGTCTGGTTAATCATTAGAACCACGCTCGAAGTCCAATCACCAGCTGTGCTTCAGAAGTACTCTCGCCGGCCATTCTCGCAAAATCTGCTGTATTGCCGAACAATTTCGACCAGTTAACACCAATATAAGGTGCGAACTCCCGGCGAATCTCGTAGCGCAGCCTGAGTCCGAGCTCGAGATCCGATAGTCCGGAGCCAATGCCGATATCTACGTCGTCTTGGCCGTAGAAATTGACTTCAATTTCCGGTGTGAGTATCAGGCGTTGAGTAAAAAGTAAATCATACTCAGTCTCAAGCCGAAGTGCCGTCCGGCCGGAGTCACCGACAAAGAGTGCTACATCTGTTTCGAAAAAATACGGAGCCAGCCCCTGGACTCCGATGACCGCCCAGCTTCGGCTAGGTGAAGGTTCAAAATCATGCCGCACGCCAACCTGAAATTCCCAATATCTGGCGATAGCCTTGCTATACAGAAACTGCAACTCAACCTCATCAGTTTTACCCCCTGTACGCTCGCCTTCTGTCTTGATCCACAACTTGCGCAGGTCTTTTCCAATCCAACCCTGCCCATCCCAGGAAAGAGTATTGTCGCCGCCCGTATCACGCATCTCCAATTGATTAAGTATGGCCAATACCAGGAGGGGGTCATCTGAGACGGCGGCTCCGGCATCGTCCGGGACAGACAGACAAACGGCTCCGATTACAACGCCAGCGAAAAGAAAATTGCGTGCTGTCTGTTTGTCCATCTAACTCACCCGCACTTCGCGAAACATGCCGGGCATGTGATAAATCAGATGGCAATGAAAAGCCCATCCGCCCATCGCATCGGCGGTCACGAGGTAACTGATTCTGGATCCCGGCTGCGCGATGACTGTATGTTTGCGCGGAATGTAATCCGGCTCGCCTGTTTCCAGATCGCTCCACATTCCATGCAAATGAATTGGGTGCGTCATCATCGTGTCATTGACCAGATATATCCGAACACGCTCACCGTAGGTAAGCCGGAGTAGTTCCGCATCAGCAAACTTGATGCCGTTCATGGACCACATGTACCGACTCATATTGCCGGTGAGATGCAGCTCGATTTCGCGCTCGGGGTCCCTGGGATCACGCGTTCGTTCAATGTTTCGAATATCCGCGTACGTCAATACACGTCTGCCGTACAGGCGCTGATGGTCGCGCAGGCCAATACCCGGGTCGGACAAACTGTCTTGTGGCGTCGATGCGCGCATGTCGACATGAGGGCCGAACTCCGAGGCAACATGCGTGATCTCGCGCTGGCTGCCGTAACCAGCCGGGTCTGGTGCCTGGTCGCCCTTTTGTGCCACTTCCTGCATGCCGCTCATGTCGTGCTGGCTGTGATCCATTCCGTCCATGCCGGACATCTTGCTCATGTCGTGCTGGCTGTCGTCCATACCGCTCATGTCGGACATACCGCTCATATCGTGCTGGCCGTGATCCATTCCGCCCATGCCCATATCTCTGTGGCCCAAAAGCGCCGGCGGATCCATTTGCGGCACTTCGGCGGACCAATCGGCATCCGGACTCAGCATCCCTCGGGCATAGCCGGTTCTGTCGATGCTCTGAGCAAAAATCGTGTAAGCGCTGTCGGCGCTGGGCTCGACGACTACGTCATACGTTTCCGCAACGGCAATTCGGAATTCATCGATCGACACGGGTTCAATGTTCTGTCCATCGGCAGCGACGACCTTCATCTTCAAACCAGGGATTCGCACATCGTAAATTGTCATAGCGGACGCATTGATAAAACGAAGTCGGACTTTCTCACCTTGCTCAAACAGACCGAGCCACCCGTCTTCCGGCGTAGCGCCGTTCATGAGGAAGGTATACGTATAACCGGTAACATCAGACAGGTCGCGGTCACTCATGCGCATCTGGTTCCACATCGAGCGATCTTTTTGCGTTTGACTTAAGCCCTTTTCGGAAACGTCTCGCCACAAATCGCCCGCAGTTCGTTGACGAAAGTTGTAATAGTCACTTTGCTTCTTCAGCTTGGCGTAAATTCTTTCGGGTTTCTCATCGGTCCAGTCGGACAGCACAACCACATAGTCCCGATCAAAACTAACAGGATCCCGGCCGCTCGGTTCGACAACGATGGCACCATACATACCGGTCTGTTCCTGAAAATCGGAATGGCTGTGATACCAAAAGGTACCGTTCTGCCGCACATCGAATTGGTAAGTAAACGTCTCTCCAGGTTTTATACCGTCGAAACTGATGCCCGGCACACCGTCCATATTTGGCGGCAGAATGATCCCGTGCCAGTGGATGGACGAGTCATGGGCCAGTTGGTTCGTTACCCGCAGTGTCACCCGATCACCCTCACGCCAGCGCAGGATCGGGCCGGGTACAGAGCCGTTGAACGCGGTTGCGGGTCGTTCCCTGCCGGTGTAATTGACCGTCTTGTACGCAATATCGATGTCAAAATTCGAGCCGCGCAGAGAAGGAAGCGGCTGTCGGGTCGAAGCGGCCGCAAATGACGATTGTGTCGAAAGCCCAAGACCAAGCAAGGCACTGCCAGCAGCTGCTCCTGTTACAAAACTTCGCCGCGACATGGCTGCCCTCGGCAGAATTATTCGTTTTGCGTCAGTCATCGTGCCTCCTCCTTTCGGTACTCGTGAGTACCGTAATCATGCTCGTCCGGCGCCTGGCCCAGCAGACCACGGCAAGCCATGCACTTTAAATTAAGATCTTTGACACCTGCAAGCACGAGCGTTCCCTCGTCAAGGTCGGGTACCTCGATCCCCTTGGATTGCCGCTCGATCGATGCATGCGACACTGTCGAAAGCAGCCGATTGACCATATTGCTACGCGGTGAACTCGCACTCACTTCATAAAACCCCGAATGGGCAAAGCCCACTACAGAAACCACACTGACGGCGACGGCAACAAGAATTGTGATAGGCGATTTCATCTTTCCGCGGCAACCAATACTTCGTCAATCACGAAGTCGTCATTGGCTTCCTGCGCTCCGGCGGGCAATGCCTGGAACAGGGCCACTGTTGCCCCGCCTGCCAACAAAGTCTTGATAATATTCATACTATCCTCGAATTCCTGTCGCACCATATCGGTCGGTACAGGTAGCAAACGTAATAAGTCGCCACCGCGACGTCGTAGATTGAGAACGCGACAGATATCGTCGCAGCTACCCGACCACGCCCCACGCAGGGCTTAACTACGCTTGTTGAATGGGGGGTCGAAAAGGAGGATGAAGAGTGGGCCCGTCGTGAAAAAGCGTCACGAGTCGAATGAACCGATTCGGGCCGTAGTCTTTTGTTTCGGCTGCTGCAACAGCGACTGTCGCCGGGCTGCAAGCCGACAAAACACACGCAGTCGAACAGTCGTCGCAGCACGGGCAATCAGCGGCCTCCGGCTGATTTTCCTGGGCCATACCGTGCTGGTGCCCGGACATATCATGCACTACGGTTGGACCCGAGGGGCCTCCGTTCCCAGGTTCCCCGCACGGATCGGCCACACCGGCCCAAGACGAGCCGAGAATAGCCGCAAACAGCAGGTAAATGATGATCGCGCCTCCGGAGTTCATCGAAATCAGGTTAGACGGATCGGGGGTCGAATGCAAACGATCATTCAGACAGAATGATGATAACGCGGCCACGCGACATATGATGATTCGAAGATCGGACTCCCAATGCCCCTTGCCCAATCCGCTACAACGCACCCTTCAGGATTTCCACAACCGGTGAGCGATGGCAAGGAATTGATTCTTGCATGGATCGATACATCCGGTGAGTCATCGCGTATCCAGATCGCTGGCCCGGAGCCAGCCGGCTTACCTTGCCACGCAAAAAAATTCACGCCCTGCGAGATGTGCCTACGGTCGGTGCTCCCACGGCGTAGGCACCCAGTGCTTGACAAAGACGA
>FXBF010000481.1_pt1 | contig 13768 bp, 9 predicted proteins | sample 5335321 | NCBI WGS metagenome assembly FXBF01 (sample SAMEA103928391, study PRJEB20085) | sediment metagenome | isolation source: sediment
ACCCTTTTCGGCCCATTGCTGGAATCCTTCGTGGTGGGTGAGCTCCGCAAGCAGGCCACTTGGTCGGAATCGCGGGTGAAGCTTTACCATTACCGTACCACCGCGAGCCGCGAGGTGGATGTGGTGCTGGAGGATGCCGCAGGCAGGCTGGTGGGGATCGAGGTCAAGGCGGCGGCCGTGACCCAAAAGGATTTTACGGGACTGCAAGTATTGGCGGAGAATACCGGCAAGCATTTCGTTCGCGGCCTAGTTCTCTACAACGGCGAGCAAACGGTTTCATTCAGCGAGCGCCAGATGGCATTGCCCGCCAGTGCGCTCTGGCGGATGGTATAGCTGCATCTCAACGACAATGCCCTTGTGGTCCTGGGCCGGGCCACGACCGACCTTGGCCGCTCGGCCCTGTATATTATCGGTTGGGCCCCGATAAACCCTCGGGTCCCGCGGACAGTTCTGAAGTGCTGTTGAATTGTGGGCGCCGTAAATCTTTTACATTGGTTGCACTTTACCTGTAAAAAAGCTTATTCAAAACCGGAAATAGACGTTAGTTATTCCCGCACGTAATGATATTGTTTTCAATTAAGGCAGCTTGGTAAATCTCATTCTGAGAAGAGTTTATTCTCTTAAACAATCAAGAATATTTTTCCTAACTCTCTCCGGATGCTTTTCAATGTCGCACTCCCATAGACTTAATACTTTCCACCCCATTTTCCTTAACTTCTTAACATTCTCTTTATCTTTTTCAATATTGCGCTGAAGTTTCTTTCTCCAGTAATCACTACTAGATTTAGGAATTCTGCCATCGATACAATTTTTGTGTTGGTGCCAAAAACATCCATTAACAAATATCACTGCCCCATATTTCGGGAGCACAATATCTGGTTTCCCAGGCAAATCATTTCTATGGAGCCTAAACCTGTATCCCAATGCATGAACCATTGAGCGCACTGCTCGTTCTGGCCCCGTATCCTTTGATCTGATACGTGACATAACATCACTGCGCTTCGTCTTCGTCCAGATATCCACCATAAATTATTCACTTATCCAGGGTGACCTTGATCTGCTATAGCAGAATCATATTCAACACAGCTTTCATGGATTTGGCCACATGTTGTGCCAACGGTACAGGCACCCCATTACTGACCATTTTGAATGCCAAGGAGAGCGAAACATCCGCCGACAATTCATAGCTATCCGGTATTCCCTGGATTCTCATTGCCTCACGCAATGAAAGGCGTCTTGGCTCCCATGGATGGAGATGTACCTCCTGGTTTCCATAGCATGCGGTTGGACTGTATCTATACCTGTGGAGTCTTTTAAATGATTTTTGAGAGGTATCCCCTTCGTCTACTAAATAAAACTTCTCAGAATATGCGTTGAATATATTATCGGCATTAGATATTTTGTTACGATCACGCTTTGATACCATATACGTTCCTACACATAGCTCGGCCGGGATTCCTCTTGGCTTTCTTGGTTTAGATCCATACGGATGTACAGCAGGCCAATTAAATATGGAGACTGCATTTTTGTATTTCTTAACCACAGGCCATGGAAACCAGGATTCCTCCTCGTAATTCACATGTGTTGTTGCATATCTTCGGGCCAGTCTTTTTTTTATACCGATTAGAAATAGCCGCTCCCTTCTTTGCGGTACGCCTAGTTCGAGTGCATTTATAATCCTCTTGTCAATTGTAAATCCTGCATCAATAAATTGTTTCTCAATACGCTTTAAAAACTGACGATGTTTCGTGAATCTGGCCAGCCCCGCTACGTTTTCCAGCACAAAAAACTCTGGCTTCGTCTCACAAATCAAGTTTACGTAGGATTTGGTTAGCCTGCCATTTATGCCTTTATGCCCAGCATGCTGTCCTGCATTACTGAAATCCGGGCATGGCGGCCCGCCTATAATACCGAATAATTCTGGTTTTCGTCCCAGGAACGACTGCCGCAGGATCGTTGAAGCTCTAAGCTCTTCAATAGGTCGTGTTTCGATAAAAGCATCTAAAGTGGCCCTTCGCCGACGGCGCATCCATTCTGTGTGTGCTTGCTGGTATAAATTACAAAATGCTTCGTTATTTTCATTGGCCCAGACAACATCAAAACCTTCAAGCTCAAAACCCATGTCCAGGAACCCGCCACCTGTAAAGAAAGACAATAATGGTATAGACATGGTCAAGTTACATTCTTGTTATCAGGAAGCGAGGACATAATTTAGGTTTACAACGTCCTTCTTGAAAGATTTCAGTATATGCTGTTGCTGACCACACCCTCGGATTACATAGCGCAAAGAGCTTAGCTCCTGAGACACGAGACAGCATGGCTCGCAACGAACAAATACTGAGTATCTTCGAGAAATCTAGGCCCACTGCCGAAATTGGTTCCAGTCTAAAGATAGGCGCTCTTTTCTTTTTTGTGACACCCATGCCTAATACGGCCTCCGTAAAATCTCGAAAATAGTTTTGAACTCGACCTGGGTCGCGCCCGCTGCCCGGGCCTGTGCGACAGCACCGGCTAAAACCGGCCACAAGTGGTTTTCATCACAGTCCCAAAGTGGATGTGTAATAATCTCGACGAAGTTGCCATCTTGCCCGGCCAGTAGCCCGCCATATTGAACCTGCTGCAATCCCCTAGCCTGGAAGTAGGGGGCAGCGGCAATCTGGTCTAATCCTTGCCAATACGGAACTGAGAAATCGATTGTCGCGTTTGGATCGAGGGCCAGCCGAGCCATATCAAGTGCGACCCGCCAGTCAAGAATATTGTGAAAAACGAGATTGCTAAAATCACGGAGACAATCTGGGCATGAGGTGCGACATTCATTGCGGTGCGAATCTTTTACAAAGTCTCCGTAAAAATCTTGCGTAGTCTGGCCGACCATGTATCGGAGCAGATCCTCTGCAACTGCAGGGTCACCGTAAACCGAACTGTATCCGGCACCATTCTCCAGGCTGTCGGATATGAAGACCTGCCCTACGACTTGCCCTGCTGCGTTCTGCATTACCCGAATACCAACCTTGATCTCCTTTTCGTCAATATCGAGCCGTACCGTAATTGCTCGTCGAAGCAAGTAGCCGAATGATAGCAGCGCCGCACGCCCTTCAACACGTCCTTCAACTGTAAGTGGTGAACACCTCAGCCCGACAGGTAATGGGTTTTGGATTCCAAGCACCAGTACATTTGTTGTTTTTTTCGAAGCCAGTACTCGCCGGTCGATATGACCACCGGCAGTTAGAACAGAATCAGGATTCCTGACTTCGGATCGCCCAAGCGCTGGTCGTGTAACCCAGGTCTCATCGATTGAGAGTTTCTCAAAATCAAAGAATTGTCCATTGTTGTCATTAACAACAAATACTGTGTCGGTACCTGACCAGACTTCAAAGTTGGCATGCGGTATCAAGTTTATTTGTCTAAATCCGACTCTGGGATACGACCCGCGTGGTGTCCATTCAAAATTACCGTCAAAATCGCGGCTACTTCCATACCAGGTGCGGAACCCTTTTGGTTCTGAAAGGCTAACGATTTCGTAGCCGGGATCATCGGTATCTACTGCGCCGCATACTGGACAATTATTTGCGGGTGGATTAGAGCCATCAACAGCTTGGCAGCGCCTGCAAATCCCAATTGGAACTGGAGGCCCTAAAGGATTGGGTGCTTGGGCAACAGTGTGGCCTAGGGGTTGATAATCCACAACACCGACTGCTGTATGAATCAACCCATCTTTCACAGTTTCAGCTGAAGGGGCGAACTGGCTAATGGCAATATCCAGGTCTCGATCCACCGTGCCATCTGGTGGCCAGGGACGAGGAGTTGGTCGATCGTGGTAAAGCAACCGCGCACGCGTTGGGAATCCAAACATTGGTAAGATCCCACGATGTGCAAGACGTGCACTTAGCGACTGATCAGAAAGTGATTGGTCATTTACGACGTCATCGATATCACGAACAAAATCATTCTGGATATACGCGATGAGTGCCGGTCGCTGAGCTTGCAGACTTGGATTTGTATAGATTAGGAGCGAGTCACATGCACGCTCAATTGCTGCCGTATTATTCTGAATCCACTGAAAGACGAGTTGGTGAACAGTTGGGCCTGGCGGATCACCTGTGGGTAGGTTCCATGCGGCAACGCCACCAAATTCCCCATGTACATTGTCTCCACCTTCACCAACAAAAAGTCCTAGATCAAGAAAAGCCTGCCGCATTACTTCTTTTACAAGCACCCGATTTAGGATCGTAGCTTGCCGCATGTCTACGTATGGCTGAGGTGGAGGGTCTGACGTGATGCGGTCTGGTCGCTGGAAATAGTAGTCATCGTGGTTACGCCCCCTGCACAACGTGAGGGCAATTGAAAGGCCTGCCCCACGCCTGCCGGCACGGCCTACACGCTGCTGATAGTTGAATCGCATCGGCGGCATGTTAGCCATCATTACCGCCAGCAACGAACCAATGTCTACTCCCGCCTCCATTGTCGTTGTTACACTTAAAAGATCAATTATGTCGGTCAGCGGGATTTCACCGTTTGGTAAGCAAACATCTTGAAACAACCTCTGCCTTTTCCTGGCGTCGGATTTATTCGTTTGGCCAGTTAATTCCTCGCAGTTGAGGCGGAACAGCGGCCCCGCTTGAGTAGCCAGAAATGTGTAGTAGTCAGGCGACGCCTGGGCGTTTGCAATAGGCACTGGCGCGCCAAGGTGGGCGAGACATTCGGTACAAATTCTGCCAGACGGATGAAGGTGAATCCGCCTGCAATCCGGGCATTCGCAGAAGTGCTCTTCTGGCCTCATCAAACAGAGCCCCTGCATGCGTATGACGCTTGAAACGACGCAGCCCGAAGTTGAAAGATAATTAATCACATCATCGGAAAAACTATCAGGGTTCCGCCCTTGCAACTGTGCAATTGTGCTGAGGTAATCTGCAACGAATGCCGGAGGTGCATCTTGTGTATAGGAATTATGTGTATCGATACGTCGCCGTTGCCCAAGTAGCCGGATTACTCCATCAGCAGCCTCTTGTGTGAGATGGTCTGGTTGGGGAAAGCGTATTCTATCGGAGGTACCATATGCGATTAACAGCGATTCCAACCCACGGCGTCCAAATGCGAATATGATGTTGATAAGTTCACTTGTCGATTGATTCCGGATACGCGATAGATGCTGCTGCTGTTCTTGTGTAAGTTGAGCTGCTGGGCTATCTGTTACGGGACCGTTATTGGGCCAGTTGTACAGGTCACGCCACCACCCTGTTCGCTTATCGGGATTAGTCCAAAGCTGTTTCTTTCCATAACCGCCAGGGTTCATTCCTGTTGACAACAACCGTGAGCAGACATCGGGCGACAATTCTGTAACGCGGAACGGGCCGTTTGCCGCCCTATTCAGAATTTGTTGTGCAGCTTGTTCGAAAGTGAGTGGTGCATGGCTAGGTGACACTTTCTGTGCTGTTGCTGGGCTAGCGGCCATCGAAATAGCAAGTGCGTCTTGAGGATGTGATGAACTGAATTCCGTAGCAAGCACTGATTCTTCCGGGGAAAGTTGTTGCCCTTGCGCTTGCGCGTCGAATACCAGTGCACCCTGACCAACTACACCAATACTCGTGCTAAGTGCCTGCCGAATAGCATCCCGGTAATGATCAACTCTCATGCCGGCCGAAAGCTTGGCCGCATCCTGGCGGCTGTCTGAAAAAATAACAAGTTTACGGTTACTGCCTTCTGATGTATATGGAATCTGTCTGAGTAATGAATCACCCAACAGTTGACTTATCTTTTGAAAACCTGTGCGTTGTGTTCTAATTGGGGAACCTAGCGGTCGCCATGACCAATCTGAGTCACACCGCGGACACTTGGCTGGATATGCCTGATACGCACTTTCAATTTCAATGTTAGGAGGATTTTGTCTGTGTATTTGTGGAACGTAATATAAGTAACCATTACCACCGCCAAGCTGCACTGAACCGTCATTTGGCATGTACCGTGCTGCCCGCCAGCACTTTCTAACACCATCTTTTGTCCATTGGGTGCTAACTGGCGACATGCCTTGCTCTACCGGCCAGAAGACTGCGTAACTCTGGTAATCCCGTTCGAAACTCGTTGCATCGGCAGAAGCTTCCAGGTTCGGGTGCTCGGGGCTAAGGAACCATTCGTTCGGATTCGGGCCATCATGCCTGTAACCACCAAAGAAGATTTCCCCGCAGGACTCACAATAGAGCAACTCAAGTACACGGGAGCCGCAGTCACAAGTGAGTCTCGGTACATAATGTAGTCGCCCGACTAGTGGTTGACCTTGCCGTGGTGGTGCAGCGTTACATTGCGGGTCTGTACAAGCCCACATTCCCTGTAGGTTGCGGAAAAAGAGGTGGGCACGCATAACGAGTGGAGCTTCGCCTGATGCATACCTCGCTTGCGACAGGCCAGTCAGCAACCCTGACACTGCCTCTTGTGCTTCATCATCAGACAGTTGCGGGAAAAGAGACTGGGCGAGCTCCTGATGTGTGCGGGGTATTAATTTCGCCGTATCCTCCGGTAATGCACATGCCAAGCGAATAGCATCGGGCGCATAAATATGTTCAAGCGCCGAAGCAACAATCTGTTCAGTGGGAGAGCCATCCATGTTGCCGGGACCGCCGACACTTGTATTAAATTGCCAGGCCGCCGATTCTTCAATCTGGCCCGAGGCTGCAACTGCCGATTGATCTAGTTGCCGTAACGCCGTTCCATGAGCAGAGACTTCAGTGGCTGCATTCGCGTTTGGAGAATCAATATCACCGCTGATTACGCGGAAGCGGTTCCGATCCCGGCTGAAAAAGCCTTCGAGATAGTCAAGACCCGATGGATCATCCGTAAGCGACGCACTAGAAGCTATGATTCGTAGTTGGTCCGAGTCTGGAGCGAGACCAAGCCGGTCAAAAAGTACTCGGAGAATATAAGCTACTTCGGTCCCTGCAGTTCCACGATATGTGTGGAGTTCGTCGACAATCAAATAGAATACATTAGATGGATCGGTTTCCAGCCACTGACGTGTCTGGTCGAAAATTGGTGCTTCAACGGCCCGCATGAGCATGATGTTCAGCATTGAGTAGTTTGTTACGAGAATATCGGGGGGGCTGTCTTGCATATCCCACCGCGACCACATTTCATTCCCATCCAGGTTCTGAAAAAAGTGCTCGGCTGACATCCCCGCAACTTGCCGGGCGTCTTGGTCAAGACTGCGGAGTCCGTCACGAAGATCTTTAAGCTTGTTGGGTGAACGGTTACCAGAAACCAGTGTACGGCCCGTGTACCGACCGAAGTAGAGTTGGTTTCCATTTCTATGATCATTGAGCCACATTCGCACGCTGGGCGTGTCAAATCCGACGCGCAGGCGGCTAAGCTGGTCCTCGACAAGCGCGTTCAGCGGATACAAGATCAGCGCACGCATGGCGGCAGGCCTGGTCTCGTGGTCGCGCTGGCTGATGCGCGGTGCCCGGTGCCTAGGTTGGCCATGCCGCCACCAATCCCTGCGTGGATCGCGGTTTCCCGGTGCAGGCCATGTAGCCGATTCACGAATTAACGCTGCCGCGATTGGGAGGAAGAAACATTCTGTCTTACCAGAACCTGTGCCCGTCGTAACAATCACGTCGTGCTTTTGCACAACGGATTCATCAAACGAATCACGTTGATGGATGTATGGTTGGCGCCCTGGCGGGAACAGACCGAGGGCCACGAAATCCGCCAATTCATTTTCCAGACCAGCTGGCCATGTTGGATGGAGAAGAGTGTGAGAGATCTGGTCGAATGTTGCATCGCACTTGCTATAAGCCGGAACCGCTTCTATCAACGGATGCCGATATATGCGGCCATCCTGATCGATCAACTTGCTCCGTTCTTGAACAAGATCGGGATAACGCAGATCGAACGGGCTGTCCAAATACCGGAGGTACATTTCCCGCAGGTTATTAAAAATTGATATTGGGTCTCTCATAGCAATTGTTGCCTTAGCAGTGCCGAAGCAGTTGCAGCAATCTCATTACTGATGTTGCGATATTGCAGCTTGCCATTTTCAATCATAGGTATTAATCCAGAGCAAAGGGTTAGCGCCCGGTCAACCAATAGCGGTGGGCGGCACATGACCAGCATAGACAAAATTTTGTTCTTTTTGTCATACGAGAGAATCCGCCGGTGCTTCGTTCTGAGAACGATGTATTTTCCAACCTGAACGGGAATCCTATAGACTCTACCCCCTTGGCAGAGATAATAATGTGTTTCGTATCTGACTTTAAACCGGAACAATCCAAAATTAGTTTTCCTTGCCTCATCAGGACTTGACGCTAGCCACTTAAGGTTGCTGGACGAAAAACGGCTTACATCCCAATCAGATCCAAATGGCAATTCCGCAAGCGTTCGAAATTGCCTATCATCAACCGGGGGGATGGCAGCCAACAACATGAGCACCGCATCGACCTGAAAATACATTCCAACGGAATCCGCAACTTTCCGTAATTGTGCCCCGTTGTCTGTGATGATCCTGATTCGATCAGGGCATTCATCTTGTTTGGTCCACTCTATATGGTTTGCTGCAGCACTCTTGACACGGTCAATAAGCTGTTCAGATCTTGCGCCGCAAAGAAGGCCAATGGCACTTGTTTCGCTGACCATACAGGCCATCGTCGGTGGCACAACTTGCCAGCCGTTAGGAAAATCACGCCTACGGAATTCAGCATGCCCCAAACATTCGAGATTTACTCTCAGACGACGGTAAACTGGAAAGCCTTGATTATCCGGTACGGCGTCGCCGATATTCTCATTGTCATCCGGTGTCTCACCGGAGACCATCATTTCATCTACAGCGGCACGGTAACGGTCCCAGCTTCCCGATCCCCGGCCGGAAAGCCAAAGAAGAAGGTTATTAGCATTCACCGCAGGCATCTCCAGTGATTGCGCGCAATTTGTTTATAATCTCCCCAAAGTTGCATTACGTTGTCTGTGTCAGGTTCGACTTGTAGCCGTTTGCGTGAAGCGTCTAGAATTATCCTACACCATCTAAGCTTTTTTTCACGGGCGTGTTTATCTAATTTCCTATCCTCGCGCAGCGGAAGCATAGGGCTTGCTTGGATTAATCGCACAGTGGCCCTCGACTTATCGCAACAGAGGGGTGCCGCAGGAAGAGCCCATACCACAGGAAAATCTGTTATGGCCAACAATTCTGAGATACATACACTGTATCGGCGGTGTACAAATGCAATTTGTCCAGGGGTTGCTCCTAACAGACAGGTGTTTACCCCTGTTACTAGTAATGCATAGCGCTTTTCATCAACTGGCCTTACAACCGGTCCATATATTGCGATGGAACGATTATTGGTTTCGCCGACTGGGTTTACGCGGAATCTGAATGCACTGAATGCCTCCCATTCCTGTAACCCATCATGGATTTCGTAGGTTTTTGTGACGCCTCCACAAAAAACGCTATGGTGGCCAGGAATATCCCAATTCGGTGCTGTATATGCTTCGTCTGCACTTTTTGAGGCGGGTGTATTGTCAATCAGGGCCTCTAAATCTTCATCTCCTGCACCACGGAGGTAAATTTTTGGCGGACAACCCGTAAGCCACGTTACATAATTAAGCCTAATTCCACCACTGAAAAAAATCTTCTCACCATGAACAGGCCGCAGAATGTTCAATATTCCGGCTTCTTCGTCATGGTGGACTGCGGTTTTTGGACATATATTTTGGAAAAGAACCCATCCAGGCGGTGCTCCATATTCCTCATCAAGTACTGTTGCACTCGGACAACCGGCTTTCTTAAGTGCTTCTTGTGTGGCTTCTACTTGTCGCTTTGTGCATAAAACTAAATGCTCTTCACCAAGAATTAGTCTTGGAACTGACACAAAACCACTAATCGTGGAACAGGGCGCAAGAACATATATTTCCTGTCCTGATGAAAGAACCCAGCGGGCTTTCTCACCATTATTGTCATCAGTTTCCCAGCTACTTCCATCTAGAAGCACCTTACCAAGATCGACCGGTGATATGTCACCGTACCATTCATTCTGGTACGCACTCCACGTTTCTGTTCCGTTAGGCCCTGTAACCTCGATTTCTTCATCCAGGCTAGGATTTCGGGGAGGTAATAATGATATTCGATATCGGTTTCGCCGCTCAAAAACAACATGAACTGAAACAGTCAAAGATCGTGTTTGTGAACTATCCGCTTCCTCTTTTTTTGTTTGTCTTTTATCTTTTGTCGCTTTAGGAGTGCGGGCAATTGGTTTATATTTTGGTATCTGCTCCCTCGGCCGTTTAGTCTCTGTAGACTTCCTGGTATCCTTACACTCATCGCTTTTCTCATCTGAGATCTGTTCCTTTACATATACATATTTGCCAACAGTTGGTTTCTCACGCGTTCCAGATTCAGTCGAATCAATGGTATCTGATTTGTTATTTGCATGAATGCAGGAGGGAGGTTCACCTGATGAAACTAAATCATCTTCAGGTGGTGGTTGTATGGCTGGCTCTTTTGGTTCTGGTTCCAATTCACCTGCCACATCCCTTGTTAATTCGTCTGGTTCTTTCTCTTCATTAGTTAGTTGTGCCTCACGCATCTGGCTTTCTACTTCTAATTCAGTCAAAGTATCAGAGCTATGTGCGCCAGATGCAGGGCAAACCCCACTAGCAACTTTTGTAGATTGTTGCATTTCTTTCTCATTTTCCAGTGTTTGATGTCCTTTAGCGCTAACGCTGGTTATCTTTCTAGATTTACGCTGGAAAAAACCCCACAGGCCGAAACCTAGAGCAAGACATCCGACGATAATAATTACCCAAATATTTAACATCCTTGCACCAATAAGCGGAAAAATGGAGAAATCGGGAAGAGAAACCGGGTTAGATTTATTTTTAATACTGTTCGATCAACTGCGCTTCTAGGCGCATACCTAGACGATCGTGCCGGGTGCGGTGGAATCAACTACCACCCGCCGATCGGCAAGTTCATCATCGCCGCCACGGCCCACCTTCCTGCCATACCATTTCGAATGCTCTACCCCGATTCAAGGTTTCTGTAGACGGTATGAGAAAATCTCGTAGCACTTCTGCAACGTCGACCAGTTCTTCGGTTCACCCTATAGTAATGTTTGGAATCTTAACATTAAAGTATTATCTTGACTATTCGCGTTAGAATACCTATTCTATGAGCGGTTCAAGACTCATCAGAATATTCCTAACTTATTGATCTAAAGAGGTTATGAAAATGGCGAGGAAAGAAAAGGTCACCCGGGTGATCGATGGCGACACGTTTGAGACCGCCAGCCGGAAGCATCCGGTTCGGCTCGCGAATGTCGATGCCCCGGAAACGAATCAGTCCGGTGGGACGGCAGCAACGGCGGCGCTACGTCGGCTTATCCAGGGACAGGAGGTTAGGATTGATACCGTGGCCCGGGACAAATACCGCCGGTCGGTGGCCAAAGTGAAGGTCGGCCGGCAATCCGTCAACCGGGCAATGCAAAACAAGACCAAAAAGAAATGATTCAAGCCGGGGCCGGCGCCTGGATGTTGCAACTCGGCCTTACGCCTGCAAGGAGTAGCTATGTCAATCAATCGTGAAGAACTCGGCCGCCGCCTGCGCGAAGCGCGCGAGGCGTGTGGACTTACGCAACAACAAGTGGGCGACAAGCTCGGATTGTCCCGCGCTACGGTGGCGCAGATGGAGCTGGGCAACCGGGAAGTCACCAGCCTGGAGTTGGATAAGCTCGCTTATCTTTATGGCCGCGATATCCGCTCGTTTCTGGCCGGGGAGTTCAGTCCTCAGGATGCATTAACGGTTTTGTTCCGGGCGGGTTCCGACTTGGCTGAAAATGAACAAGTGGCGGATGACTTGCGCCGCTGTATTGCCTTGGGCCGCGAGCTGTCGAATCTCGAGGGCCTGCTCAACATTGAGCGGGACTATCTTGTTCCAGCGGCCTATCCGCTTGGCGTACCGGCCAATAAATGGGAGGCGATCCAGCAGGGTAATAATGTCGCACAGGAGGAACGTCGCCGTTTGGATCTGGGAGACGGCCCCATTGTCGATGTCGCTGAACTCCTGGAGAGCCAGGGTATCCGTGCCGTGACCTTGCCGTTGCCTGAAGATGTTTCGGGACTGACCGTTCGGGAAGAAGATGTGGGCATCCTGGTCGCGGCCAATGAGAGCCATGCTGTTTTACGGCGACGATTTTCCTATGCCCACGAATATGCCCATGTGCTTTTGGATCGTGATCGTCCGGGGACTATCAGTCGCGGTGCAGAGCGGGATGAGCTGCTGGAAGTGCGGGCCAATACCTTTGCGGCCAGCTTTCTCATGCCGGAACCCAGTGTAAAGCGTTTCGTGGCAAGTCTTGGCAAGGGCCAACCCAGTCGTGCCTCGGCCGAGGTGTTCGACGAGCAAGAGGTGGTGCGTGTCCAACGACGCAGCCGACCTGGATCACAGGCGATTCAGATCTACGACCTGGTTCAGCTTGCCTCGGCCTTTGGCGTCAGCACTATCGCAGCGCTTTATCGTCTGCGTAACATGCAGCCGCCCATGGTGACCGATGCCGAATTGGCGCAGCTGAAAGATCTCATTGACAGGCGAGTCGACAAGCAGGCGGCAGAGGTTCTGGAACTACCGGAACCTGAAAAGCAATATACCTCACACGAATACAAGCACCGCTTCCTGGGACTGGCGTTGGAAGCCTCTCGGCAGGAGTTGATCAGCGAGTCCAAGCTTATTGAGTTGGCACGTCTAGTAAATGTTCCACACAAGCGTTTAGCGAGGCTCATCGAAGAAGCCGGCATCGAGACGGATAAAGAATAGCAGGCAGTTTAGAACAAGGGGCCAGGGGTGGCTATTGAGGAAACAGTTTGTGTGGTGGTCATTGATGCTAACGTGATCATCAATTTTATTCATATTGAACGATTGGATTTATTGAGTGCATTACCGGGTATGCGATTCGTTGTTCCTGAGCATGTTGTAGAAGAAATTACCGATCCGTTCCAGAAGAAGGCATTGGAAACAGCATTAGACAATGGCAATCTTGAGCAGGTAGTCATTACAGAGATAGAAGAGATGGAAAACTACACTGAGTTGCACCAGATGCTTGGCCAAGGCGAGGCAGCGTGTCTGGCCATTGCAGAACAAAGAGGATATCTGGTTTCATCAGACGAAAAACGTGCATTTCGTCGGATAGCCCAAAAACGCATCGGTAGAAACAAGCTTCTGACGACACCGGATTTAATTGTGCATGCAATCAGGGCCGAACTGACAACGGTGATTGAGGCCGATCAGTGGAAAGAAAAACTCCAAAACAATCGTTTCGCAATGAAATTCCGTTCATTTGCTGATCGATTGTAAGCATTTCTATCGAATGAACGTGGCACATACAGCAATTAACGAAGCAGATCGAAAATCGCTTCTGCCTTACGCCAAGTATCAGGTTGATCCATAGGTGGATAGAACTACCACCATTGGTATATAAGTGTAAACCTTTTTATCCTACCTGCAAAACCATCTTTATGGGGCGCACTATCGGGTCTGCCGGAGTTGAAGGACAAATCTTGGTGAAAGAACCAGCAGGGCCCGGGCCTGATCCCGGCAGGCGTCACGGACCGTCCGGTCCAGTGCCTTTAGCCAACGCCCTGGAATAGCATCGTTACCGTACAAGGCCCCCGCAATCATACCAGCAATGGCGCCGATGGTGTCGGCGTCACCGCCCCGGTTGACCACGTCTACCAAACAGGCTTCGAACGTGTCGGTATCGAACAGGGCCTGAAACACGGCCTGCAGGGTTTCCAC
>FXBF010000482.1_pt1 | contig 13767 bp, 14 predicted proteins | sample 5335321 | NCBI WGS metagenome assembly FXBF01 (sample SAMEA103928391, study PRJEB20085) | sediment metagenome | isolation source: sediment
GATCTGATCGTCAACGCGGGCGACGGCCGGCTCACCCAGTACCTGGAGAAGCGCGATGGCGCGCTCCAACGCCTCATCGACGACTACGATGTCGAGGTGTTATCGAAAACGCAATGGGATCGCCGCAAGCAAGCGCTTGGCGATGACATCTGGTAGTGATGAGCGCTCAGTAGCGTACTTTCAACTATGCTCAATCGATCGGGCGTTCAGTCTACGCCACCCGGCGAAGCCTAGCCCCACCAAGCCAAGGCCCATGAGTAGGATGGTGGTGGGTTCGGGAACAGTCACCTCTCCGTGAAGTCGAAAGGCCATGTCGCCGAGGTTGGAGGCTAAAGAGGAAGTATCAAAAGTATCATTGTCAAACCTGGCAGTTTGGCCGTCCTGCGGCACTCCCGAATCATTCAACATCTGCAGTCCAATGTCCGCACCAGAAACATCGCTACTCATCCCGATCCAATAGGTCACCCCGAACAATAGATTTAGTGGAGCGAAATCAACATGCTTTCTGCTGACGCCATCGCGGGCGCCGTCAAAATCAATGATTGATATCGTTTCGCCGAACTCGGTGATTAGCGCGCCAGGCACTCCAGAGTTATCCCCCCATAGCTGGACGCTCACAGAATACCCGACGACCCCGAAATCCGACTGACTATAGATATCCATGCCGCCGACGACCATATTGTCGGCGAAAGAAAAACTATCCGCAAAATGCTGCTTGGTTCTACGATTTACATAGGTGGCGTTTTGCGGATCTGGAAACAAACTGGCGCTCCCAAAGGTTGCTGGACTACGGTCAAGAATTATTCCGGCAGAAGCCGAACTGACGATCAGAGAACCTACGAGTAGCCCCAAGACTCCTGTAAAAAACAGCTTTACGCCAGGCATTTGCTCACCTCCCCCCAGTCGATATAAACAGACAATTCCGTGAGCCTCACTCCACGCTGGCGGCGCCCGATCAGGATTCGAGCAAATAATGGGAATACCGCAATCCATGCGATTTAGAGGCAAAATCCACGCCAAGCGCGTATTTTCAATGAGTTACATGAATTCGGTCGTCGTGTGTAAGCAAATCTGTAAGCTTTTCCGACAGAGTCGTGAGGTACATTCCGCCAGAACGTACACGGTCGAAGGCTGTAGCTATGCCGGTTCGAGGCGTCACCTGATGCTGAGGAGTGTAAAGAAATCCGACAAGATTGATTCCCACAGAATATTCAGCGGGATTCGTGCCGTGTTATCCACCTTTTAGCGGCGGCATGACAGCCAGCTTATCGTTCTCCGCCAGCACCCGGGTGTCGCGCTCGCTGCTGACCACGACCTCGCCGTTCAACGACACCAGGTAGTTCTCATCCAGAGGCATGCCGAGCTGTCGCATGACATCCGAGGGCGTGGCACCGTCGGGGACTTCCAGCTCCGCCGTACCCCCGCTGCTGCCCGCCGGCAGGTGCTCGACGAACAGGCCACCGGTTTTGAACTGAATCTTCATGATCAACAGTGTATTCGGGCCCGTCGTTGCGTGCAGTCCAGATAGGCATCCATGACCAGCAGGGGATCACGCATCAGCTTGTCCTTCCAGTCGCCCAGGCGAACGCGGGTTTGAATGAGACCGCGGATGACACCCACGTGCTGCGTGAGGCCCAGAGCCAGAGCGCCCACCAGACGGTCTTCGTCGAACTCGAGGCGCAGGTAACGGAAGCGGTCCGGATCGGCGGCCCGGGCGCCCTCGCCGCCTTCGGCACCCATCCACAGCCCGAAGGAGCTGGAGACGAGCCCCAGGGTGTTGAGCACGTTCATCGACAGGCTGCCGCGAAAACGCGTGCGTCTGCCCGCCATGTTGAGCGCAGCGATCCGCCCGTGCTCGCTGGCGGTGGTTTGGATGGCATGCACCTGGCGCTCGCCGGTGGAGAAATCGAGCCCCTGGGCGACGTCACCGGCGGCGTAGATGCCGGCGACGCTGGATTGCAGATGCGCGTCCACCAGCACGCCGTCTTCGATATCGATTCCGGTGCCCGCCAGGAACTCCACATTGGGACTGACGCCGGTGGCGCACACCACCAGGTCCGCCGGCAGCGATTCGCCGTTCTCCAACGATAGCGTCAGCGCGCCGTTCCCGGATGCCACGGCACCGACCCGCACGCCGGTCAATACCCGTACGCCGTTGCTCTCGCACCAGCGTGCGATCATGTCGCCGCCGACCTCGTCCATCATGCGCGGCAGCATGCGCTCGCCCATTTCGATCACGGTGAGCGCGACGCGGCGCCTGGCGAGCGCTTCGAGAACGATGCAGCCGATGAAGCCGGCGCCCATGAGAACCACCCGCGCACCCTTGCGCGCACCTTCGGCGATCCGCCGCGCGTCAGCCAGGGTCCAGCAGTTCTCGACACCGGGCAGATCCATGCCGGCGATCGGCGGCCGCACGGCATGCGAGCCCGACGCAACCAGCAGCCGATCGTAGTCCAGATGCCCACCGCCTGCGAGCGCCACGCGCCCGTCCCCGGCGTGCACCCGCGTCACGCGATCCCGGCGCAGGTCGACGGCAAGTTTTTCGAAGTGACCGGCAGCGTGACGCAGATAGGTGCCCTCCTCACCGACGCCGCCGGTGAGCAGATAAGGGATCGCCATGCGTGAGTAGGGCGGCTCCGGCTCGTCACCGACGACGGTGACGCTCGCCTGCCCGTCACAAGCGCGCAGGGTTTCGGCGGCGATGATGCCCGCCGGGCCGGCGCCGATGATGACGTGCTTCATGGAATTACCGCGTCACGAAGGAAATTGGGACCGGAAATTGGGGACGGGAAATTGGGACGGAAATTGGGGACAGATCTATTTTCCGAGGAACGGAAAATAGATCTGTCCCCAATTTCCGTCCCCAATTTCCCGTCCCCAATTTCCGGTCCCCAATTTCCTACAGTCCCAGCCGCTCGAGCGTTTCCTTGGTCGGCACGCCGTCTTTGGTCCAGCCGCGGGCCTGGTAGTACTCGGGCAGCATGATGTCGAGCTCGCAGACCTTGCCCTTGGCGGTGCCGCCGGGTGCCGGCACTTCCAGCAGGCGCTTGGGCAGCGTGTCGTCGGCGCGCGTGAGTCCCGCGGCCAGATTGAACTGGCGCTCGAGATTCCAGGTGCGCTCGCCGGATTCGAGCAGACGCTCCTCGGTCCAGTCACCCTCGCAGGCGGCGTCGATCTGCTTGCAGAACTCTTCCACGCCCCAGGCCGCTGTGACGAACAGGCACAGGCCGGTGGAGTCCATCATGGCGACACGGTCCTGGGACTCCTTGGTCGGCACCGCCTTGCCCTTGCCGCTCTGATCTTCCATATCCTCGGCGAACACATCGTGCTTCAGATGGCACGCGCCGCGGTTGGAGGTGGCGTAGCCGAGGCCCATGCCCTGCATCGCCCGCGAGTCGTAGCCCGCGAACTCCTGCCCCTTGACCGCCATCGACAGCTCCGGGTGTCCGTACTTCTCGCACATGAGCCGCGAGCCGAGCCCGAGAATCCGGCCGAAGCCCTCGTACTTGCCGGTTTTCTCCGCCATCACCGTGAGCGCTTCGGCATTGCCGAAATCGAGCGCGATGCCATCGGTGTCCTTCTGCGTAATGACGCCCATCTGGTAGAGCTCCATGGCGGCGGCCAGGGTGCCGCCGAAAGAGATCGGATCCATGCCGTGCTCGTTCATCAAGAACCCGGCGAAGGTGAGCGCGTCGATGTCGTCCACGCCCACCAGCGGTCCGAAGGCGTAGGCGGTTTCGTACTCGAGACCGCCGGATGCGTGCCAGTATTCCTTGCGATTGACGATGGTGAAATGCGTCTCGTCGATGTGCGCGATGCGCCCGCAGGCGATGGTGCAGCCGAAGCAGGCCTTGTTGGTCACGAGATTCACGTGACCGTCGGCTTTCGGCGTCCGCATGGCGCGCGCGTTGATCTTGTCGACGCCCTCGAACTGCACTTCGTGGAAGTTCCGCGTCGGCAACCCGCCAAACTCCTGCATGGTGTCGATCATGTCGTTGGTGCCGAGCTCGGTGAGTGCCTTGCGCCCGCGGCTGCTTGCCAGCAGCTCCTTGCCCTCGACCACCGCCTGCATGAAGCGCCTCGGATCCTTGACGCGCACACCGACGCTGCCGTGCACCGCGACCGCTTTCAAATTCTTCGAGCCCATGACCGCGCCGACCCCGGAACGCCCGGCCGCGCGGTGCAGATCGTTGATCACGCACGCGTAACGCACGCCGCGCTCGCCGGCCACGCCGATGGAGGCGACCTTGAGTAACGGATTCTGATGGCGCGCCTTGATCCATTCCTCGGTCTGCCACACGCTCGATCCCCACAGCTCGTCGGCGGGAATGATCTCCACATCGTCGTTGACGATGTGCAGGTATACGGGCTCGGGCGATCGGCCCTCGATAATCATCAGGTCGTAGCCGGCGAATTTCAGCTCCGCGCCGAACTTGCCGCCGGAATTCGAGCAGGCAATAGCGTTGGTGAGCGGCCCTTTGGTCACCACCACGTAACGTCCACTGGTCGACGCCATGGTGCCGGTCAGCGGACCGGTGGCGAAGATCAGGACGTTCTCGGGACTCATGGCATCGGTTTTCGGATCCATGCTTTCCATCAGGTATTTCGACGCCAGGCCGCGTTCACCGATAAAGTCCATCGCCCACTCCATGTTGAGCGGCTCGATAGCCGATGAACCTTCGGTCAGATTGACCCGCAGGATTTGTTTCTGCCAACCCATTGCTCTCGTTCCTGTTACGCGGACGGTTGATTGTGTGTTTTCTGCGCCCATTCGCGCATGCGATCGTAGCCGGTCCAATCCGCATCGACGTAGGTGATGGCGCCGGTGGGACAGGCGGCCGCGCACTGGGGATCACCGCCGCAGAGATCGCACTTGATGACCTTGCCGGTGTCCTGGTTGTAGTTGATGGTGCCGAAGGGGCAGGCAATGGTGCACACCTTGCACCCGACGCAAACTTCGTCGGCCACTTGCTTGGCGCCGGTCAGCGGATCGAGACTGATGGCCTCCACCGGACAGGCATGCAGACACCAGGCTTCGGCGCACTGGGTGCACGTATAGGGAATCGCGCGCCGCCCGTGCTCGAACTCGAAAATCTTGATACGCGACTTCGCGGGGTTGAAAACGCCCTCGTGCTCGAACGAGCAGGCCATCTCGCACTGCAGGCAGCTGGTGCATTTCCCGGGGTCGATGAGCAGTGATTTCAGCATTCTCAGTTCCTTCCGGTCGGACCGCCGACTCTAATTCATTTTCCGACATTGGGCGAGTAACACGCATTTCCCCTCGCCCCTCGCTCGCTCACTGCGAATCATCGTTAGAAGAAGTATAAGGGGACGCACTCGTTCAGCGACTCAGCGCTTCCCGCCGAAGACCGAATTCAGCACCCAGCGGCATCGCCGCCGAACGGACGTCTGCAACTGGTCGTAGGCGGCCTGGTCGCCGTTCGCCTCCGCGAAGGCACAGCGGGCGCTGTGCGCGACATCGGGGATCTGAAGCGCCAATTCTTCGAGACGCGCCAGCAGGCGCTTGGGCGGCATCCCCAGATCCCGGGCGAATGCCTCCCAGTCAGCGCGCGTTATGCGTTCTGGCACGTAGTGCTCACCGATGTAAAACGCCATGTCGCGGGACCAAGTTCCAGGTCGGAGAAGGTTGAAGAACTCAATGGCCACCAGGTCGTAGAATGGCGCGAGCGTTGGAACGGCTTGGTCCGGTGTATAAATCAACGCCAGATTCTTGCCGTGAGCATCCCAGTTGCCGACGAGATAGTTGTAGATTTGCCAGTCCCGCAGTAGTCCAAGTGCCACGACCGGGCGGGCGGTATGTTCGTGCAAGAGCTCTGCAACAACGCGGATTGACGGGCCGCCGTCACGCTGGTACTTCAGCACCGTGGGCTGGGCCAATGCTTGCATCACGTCCTCCTGGTGCAAGCGCACTGGACCTCCGGACCCGCTCCACGCCCGGTCGAATCGTTCGATACGAAGGTAGGGAGTCGCGTTGTTCGACGCCCCAGCCTGCAAAAACTCTGTTGTGACGACCGGCAAGCCAATTCGGCGTGCCATATCGTTGGCGATGCATTCCGCAAAGCACACTTGTGGCACGGTTTCGAATTTCAGGATATGGCTGGAGGGATTGGCACGGTCCGGCAGCGCGTATGTCTCGCCGTCGAAGATAACCGGCTGCTTCTCCTGCGCGCCCGCCAGTGAGAAGCGCTGATTCTGACCGATAACCCGGTCGACGTCCGCGCCGGCGGAGCGCACCAGCTGCTCGAGCTGCCGCGCCGTCAACTTCCTCGGCGACGCGGAGCTCATCTCAGGCGCGGCCCCGGCGGGCAGAATGCTGAGCGCGCCCGCACAGTCCTCCCCGATAGCGAACAGGAGACCCGCGTCGTCCTCGAGCGGGATCCCCAGTTTCCGGCAAATTCGCTGGCGCACTCTCCCTTCCGGCAATAGTCCTTCGAAGAAGGCGTGGGCATCGACCTCCTGGTCGCCATTGGATAGCGGCACACGTACCGATATCGGGAATCCGCCTTCGGCCAGCCACCCGACATCGTAGGCGAAGCGCAACCTGCGGCCGTCATCCTCGCGTAACGACCCGACAAACCGGTCGTCGTACCAGACGGAACCGCGCCGCTCGGTCATTTCCCCGCCCCGCCGAGAGCACCCTGGTCGTTCCCACGTGGGTGCCGCGTCGCCAAGAGTCTCTCGGCTTCGCCTCGTGGTAGCACCAGCATTTCGAGCCCCAAGGCCTGCAAGGCATTCATTACCCGGCCGAGCGAAGCGTTCGGCTTGCCGCGTTCAAACTCCGAGAGAAAGCGCGTGGTGAGTCCCGAGGCCGAGTACACCTCATCCAGCGTCAATCCCTGGAGCTTTCGCTCCTGCCGTGCCAGTCGTCCGAGTGCTTGCGGCGAGCGAACCGGACCGTAGGGGGGCCGAGCCGGCTTTTCCCGATCCGTATTTACCTTGCTCATGGCAGCGCCCTCCGGAGGTAAATTTACCGATTCGTAATTTGTCTGCGTGGAGCCTCGAATTCAAGAGAATTTTACCGATTCGTAATTCAACCAGCACAGACTTCCCGAAATGGCCGTGGCGGCCAGTCGGCATTGGCTCATTTCGAGTGAAAAGGGCCTGATTTGGCAGCCGGCGCCCGGCGTTGAGCCGGAAAGGGGCCGAACGGTTCAGGAAGGCCAGGCTCCATAGGTCAAAAGTGTTTTCCTATCCTTCGGGGCCGGCACTCCCGCGGAAGCGCCCGGTGTCGACTCTGTCCTACATTGCCCCTGCCACAGTTCGACGGCAGCCAGCGCCTCCGGAGTTTCTCCGCCCTCATCACATCCGCGCCCCGGTGGGCCGGTGGCGTGTTTCTTTTCAAACTTGTGCTCGGATCGCCCGCCACACCGAGAACCGGCCATCCCAACCGGGCCATCGGGCTCACCGGCTATCAACTCGACCAAGCGCATCGTCGAGATTGTCGAGCACCCGGAGCCCCTCCTTCACCGAGCCGCGAGCGGCCAGCGCACGAAACCGGGTCTCCGCGTCGTGCTGGGCAACCGCGATGGTCGAAAGTTCTTCCATCAGCTTGTTCACGCTCACGCCGCGATGGCGCGCGAGCTCCTTCAATCGTTCATGTGTGTCGTCCGGTAAACGAACGGTCAACGTCGACATCTCTCAATCCTCCGCAATCAGCTCACCGGGTGTCACGACGCGCAGCCCCGGAAAGTGCAGCTCGGTTCGCTCGAAATCTCGCGTATTGTAGGTGACGATGGCCTCGGCGCCGCCCGCGACGGCGAGTTCGACCACGTGGTTGTCGGCCTCATCCGGCAGATTCGGACGCCAGAGGTAGTACGCGCGAACCCAGCGACAGCGGCTCGCAATCGCCGCCCACAGCGCATCGCGGTCCCCACGCGAGAGCGGCGATCGCACAAAGGGCTCCGTTCGCGATAGCACCGACTCGCATTCTGCGAGCAGGGCCTGGCCCATGAGCGGCTCATAACGGCAGGCAGCTCAGCGCTTCCTCCAGTGGCACGACCTCGACGCTACGGTGGACCGGGTAGGATTCCTCGCCTGGATACACAATCCACGCGCGCTCGAGATTCAGATCGCTGAGCGCCACGTGGAGCGACTTGGTCATGGTCGGTGCGTCGCTGTACTTGAACTCGAACCCGTAGCGCTGGCCCCGGTGAATGAGCAGCAAGTCGAGCTCCGCGCCCGCGTGGGTGCCCCAGAAGTAGGCGTCGGCGTCGGGTGCGTGTGCTATCACCTGCTCCAACGCGAACCCCTCCCAGGACGCACCGAGCTTGGGGTGCGCGGTCAACTCCTCCCACGTCGTCAAGCCGAGCAAGGCATGGAGAAGGCCGCTGTCGCGCACGTACACTTTCGGTGACTTGTACTGCCGCTTGGAGATGTTCTCGAACCAGGGCGGGAGCTGACGGACCAGATAGGTCCCGGCAAGCACGTCGAGATAGCGACGTACCGTGTGCTCGGTGACGCCCAGGGAACGGGCGAGCTCGGCGCCGTTCCAAACTTGTGCGTGGTAGTGCGCGAGCATCATCCAGAAGCGCCGAAGCGATTCCGCAGGTATCCGGATGCCGAGCTGGGGCACGTCGCGCTCGAGGAACGTGCGAACGAAATCCCGGCGCCAGCGAAGACTCAGTGAATGGTCTCGGGCCAGGTAGGAGCGGGGAAACCCGCCGCGTAGCCAGAGTGTGCGCATGTGCCTCGCACCGACCTCCATCAGCTCGAACCCGCCAAGGTCGACGAACCCGACCCGGCCGGCGAGCGATTCCGACACCCCCTGGACCAGATCGGGCGAAGCGCTTCCGAGAATCAGGAAACGGGCCGGCCGCCTCGAGCGATCGGCGAGCGGCCGCAGAACCTCGAAGAGCTTCGATTCCCGTTGTATCTCGTCGATCACGACCAGCCCCGACAGGGGCGACAGCGCGAGCTCGGGCTGCGCCAGCCGGGCTCTTCCGCCGGCGGTCTCGAGGTCGAAGACGGGAGTGTCTTTGCGGCCGCGGAGGAGCATCCGGGCGAGCGTTGTCTTGCCGCACTGCCGTGGGCCCAGCAGGGCGCAGACCGGGTTGTGAGCCAGAATGCTCCGGATTGCGGGCAGATGGCGAGGGCGGCTAATCATCGGCTGAGGATCCTCGTATTTCTGTATAGAGGCTACAGAAATACGAGGAACCCAGCAACCAGAATTCGCCGGCAGCCGGCGCCTCCCGGTAGTTTCTCCGCCCTCATCAATACAAGAGTTGGGGTGAGCGGTCTTCGGTTACCGGTTCTCTCGTGCTACCACAAACGACTCGTCGATAAACCACAGCCCGCCGTGGCGCGCCAGCACCTCCGCGGTGGCATCCAGATAAGCGCCGCTGGTCATCGCCGCGGTCACCTTGCGGTCGTCGATCTGGGCCACGTACACCGCCGCGTTCCACGCCGCCAGCAGCGTCGAGGTGCCGATGTGCTCGCGCACCTCGGTGGGCATCACATGCAGGCCGTAGCGGAACAGGTTGGTGCGCGAGACGTTGCCGCTGTAGCGCCGATCGGGAAACGCTTGCGCCAGTCGCGGCATCAACGCCTCCAGCAACATCGGTCCCGGGGTCTCGAACGGTTCCTCGTCGGGCCATACCTTGCGGATGATCTCCATGCCCGGATCCTGGCCGGTCGCCTGAACGGTGATCATGCGCCCGCCGGGCGCGAGCGCCCCGGCCAGCGGCGCCAGCACGGTGCGCACCTTGATCTCCACCGGCTGCCGCGCCCGGTAGGGTTGCGCGGCGATGACCAGATCGTAGCGCAGGTCGCAGGCGCCCCGGCGCGGGATCACCGCGTCCAGCACGAATTTCTGATCGGCGCGGTACAGCACCAGCACCGACGGCTGCTGGTAGAGCGGGTTGCCGGTCTTTTCGCTGGTGCGTACCTGCCACCAGTCCCGCAGCAACGGCATCAGGCTGTTGATGCCGGTCTCGAAGTCGTGGGATGTGCCGCCCTCGAGCGCTACCTCGCGCCAGTTGAGCGCCGCCTGATTTTCCTTGCTGCGCGGGCACAGGCTCGGGGCCTCGGAGTAATGCATGTTGGTCATGACGACCACGGTCTGCGGATGCTCGGCGAAACGGTCCGGCAGCTTCTCGATAGTCAGGCGCAGATCCTCGACGCTGATCTCCTTGCCCACCGCCAGAAACGGCACGTTGGGAAAGGCATGGTGCAGGCGCCTGAGCGAGCTCGCCAGCACCGTTCCGTCGCCGGTACCGGCGTCGAACAGATTCAGCGCCGGTGGCCGCGGCGCGATGTTCGCCATCTCCGCACCCACCTGCTCCGCGATGGCCCACTTCTCGCCACAGGTGGTGACGAACATCAGGTACTTCTCGCGGTTGTCGAAAAACCGGAACGGCCGTTTCGCGCTTTCGGTTGCGTTGCTCATGATCCGTCGTGCCTTTCCGCGCCGGCACCACCCATGGCCAGCCAGATGCGTTCCGGTGTCGCCGGCATTTCGAAATCCTGCCCGCCAAGGGCGTCCACCACGGCGTTGACGACCGCCGCCGGCGCGCCGATGGGACCGACCTCGCCGGCGCCCTTCATGCCGAGGGGATTGTTGAGACTCGGCTTGCCGGTCAGCACGCTGGTGAAAATCGGCAGATCGCCCGCGCGTGGCAATGCGTAGTCCATGAACGATCCCGACAACAGTTGCCCGCTGTCGGCATCATAGACGGTGCGCTCGAGGAGCGCCTGACCGATCCCCTGTACCACACCGCCGATCACCTGGCCGCCGGCGATGGCGGCATCCAGCACCGTGCCCAGATCGTCGACGCAGGTGAAAGACGCGATACGCACCTGCCCGGTATCGCCGTCGATACACACCTCGCAGACATAGGCGCCGTTGGGATAGGTGGCATGCTCGCCCTCGAAGGCGCTCTCGCCGACACACGAGCGCGCCTCCTCCTCGCCGAGCCGGCTGCCGACATCGAAGAGCCCCAGCGACACATCGGTGCCGGTGACGGTGAAGCGCCCGTCACCGTACTCGAGATCCAGCGCCGCCGCCTCGAGCATGTCGGCGGCCGCCTCGCGGGCCTGCTCCAGCATGTGCTCGGTGGCGCGAGCGATGGTGCTGGCGCCGATCGGCAACGACGACGAGCCGCCGGTGCCACCACCGCTGGCGATGGCATCGGTATCACCCTGGACGACGCGCACGCGCTGGTGGGGGATCTGCAGCCGATCGCCTACCAGACGGGCGAACGCGGTTTCATGGCCCTGGCCGGTGGACTGGGTGCCGGTGCGCACGATAACGGACTCGGCCTGCAACTCCACCTCGCTCACCTCGATGGGATTGCCGCCGGTGGTATGCAGCCACAGGCCGAGCCCGATGCCGCGCCGACACCCAAGCGACTCGCTCTCGCGCCGGCGCTCGGCGAAACCCGCCCAATCCGAAAGCACCAGCGCTTCGTCCATGATCGCTTCGAAGTCGCCGCAATCGTAGACACGGCCGAAGGCGGTCGTGTAGGGCATGGCGGAGGCAGGCACCAGATTGATACGCCGCAAGCGCACGCGGTCGATGCCGGTTTCCATGGCGGCGCGATCGATCAAGCGCTCGACGGTGGTGATGATCTCGGGCTTGCCCGCGCCGCGGTAGGCATCCACCGGTGTGGTGTTGGTGAGCATACCCTCGACCCGCAGGTACAAGGCGGGGATGTCGTAGACATGGCCGAACACGCACTGCAGCGCATCGGTGGGGATCGACGGTGCGGCCGTCGACAGGTAGGCGCCGAGATTGGCCCGCACGTGCGTGCGCAAGGCGAGAAACCGGCCATCGGCATCGAGTGCCAACTCGGCGTGATGAAAATGATCCCGGCCGTGGGCGTCGGTGAGAAACGCATCGCTGCGATCGCCGACCCACTTCACCGGCTTGCCGGCGCGGCGCGCCGCATACAGCACCAGTGCCTGCGCCGGGTAGGTGAAGATCTTCGTGCCGAAGCTGCCGCCGACGTCGTTGGTCACCACCCGCAATCGATCCAGCGCGACGCCGAGCACCGACTCGGCCAGCGCCTTGCGCAGCGCGTGCACACCCTGGCTCTGGGTGTAGAGCGTGTAGCGACCCGACTCGGCGTCGTACTCGGCGACCGCGGAACGCGTCTCGATGGGATTCACGACGATGCGGTTGTTGACGACCTCGAGCACACAGATTCGATCCGCGCTGGCGAACGCGGCATCCACCGCTTCGCCGTCGCCCATTTCCCAGTCGAAGCAGCGCTCCCGGCTCTCGCGCACATCGGTGCACGCCGGCAAAGGCTGGTAGTCGACCTCGATGCGCTCGGCGGCATCGCGGGCGATGTCCGCGCTGCGCGCCACCACCATGGCCACACCGTCGCCCACGAAGCGCACCACTTCCTCCGCCAGCACCGGACGATCCGGCGCCTGCATGGGCGTGCCATCCCGGGAAGTCACCGGCGTCCTGCACGGCAAGGCGCCGATGCCGTCGCGCTTCAAATCCGCCGCCGTGTAAACCGCGACCACGCCATCCACCGCCCGCGCCGCCTCCACATCCAGCGACACAATGCGCGCGTGCGCGTAGGGCGAGCGAAGAATGTGCGCGTGCAGCGCCCCGGGGAACGGCAGATCATCGACGAAACGTCCACGACCGGTCAGCAGGCGATGGTCTTCTAGTCGCATTCCATAAAAGGGGACAGATAAAAGGGGACAGATCTATTTTTCCTACGGAAAAAATAGATCTGTCCCCTTTTATGTGTCCCCTTTATCCTGCCTCAAATGAAATCCGCCACCAGCTTGAGCTGCCGTGTGCCGATGAACCGTCCGAGCAACAGCAAGCCGGCTTCGTGCACCGCGCGCCCGGCGTGGCTCGCGCAGGCGTCCGTCACCACCACCGGTTCGATACCGCGCTCGAAGGCGTCCACGGCGCTCTTCAACACGCAACCGTCGGTGGCGATGCCGCACACAACCAGGCGCGCGGCCCGTTGCTCGCGAACGTGGCTCTCGAATTCGGGTGTGAATGCCGTGTAGCCGTGCTTGATGAACACCGGGCCGGCACCCGCGTCGAGGGCATCGAAGAGATCGTTCTCCGGCCCGTGCATGAAACGCGTCCAACCGATCCAGCGCTGGTAGCCGCTGCCCGGCGTGTTCACGAAGCGCGTGAAGGCCACCGGCTCGCCGCGCCTGGAAAATGCACCGATCAGCGCGTTGACCGTATCGACCACGTGGCGGGTATGCTCGTTGACGAAGCCGTTCTGGACATCAACCACCAGCAGCATGTCAGTCATCGCCCTGCGCTTTCCATTCGGGATCGTCGAAGCGCTGGATCTCGATCAGGTATCCGTTGGGATCACGCAGAAAGCAATGATAGATATTGAACTTCGGATTGAACGCCGGCGCTTTCTCGAACGCGACGCCACGCGCCACCAGTCGCGCGTACCATCCATCCACGTCGTCGCTGACCAGAGTCAGGATGACGCCGTCGCTCGCCGGGACCTTCGCACGCCGGCAGACGCCGATGAAAGCGCCGTCGCGCACACGGTAGATTCGGCAATTGCCCTGATCGAGGGCCAGCGGCAGACCCAGCAGATCCTCGTAGAAGTGCGTCGTGGACTCGAAATCCGCCGTGTAGCAGAAAGTCACCAGGGCATCCAAATCGGGGACAGATCTATTTTTCTCCCCGACTGAAAAGGGGACAGATCTATTTTTTTCTCGCTCAACCATCCTCTTACGAACACGTGCAGAAGAAAATAGATCTGTCCCCTTTTTAACCCCGCCGCTTCGCCCATGAATCGGCGAGCA